>Ga0181536_10001189_pt1 | contig 30851 bp, 26 predicted proteins | sample PEATcosm2014_Bin_41_FD_121105 | JGI IMG/M metagenome (GOLD analysis project Ga0181536, IMG submission 121105) | Peatland microbial communities from MTU Mesocosm Facility, Houghton, MI, USA - PEATcosm2014_Bin17_60_metaG | ecosystem: Environmental > Terrestrial > Soil > Wetlands > Peat | place...
ACTGTTGTGGGGCCGGAGGCGCCGCTGGTGGCGGGCGTCGTCGATGAGTTTCGGGCGGCGGGGAGGTTGATTGTCGGGCCGACGGCGGAGAATGCGCGGCTGGAGGGGAGCAAGATTTTCGCGAAGGATTTTTTCAAGCGGCATGGGATTCCTACGGCGGAGTTTGCGTCGGTCGATACTCACGATGACGCGCGGCGGGCGCTGGAGCGCTTTCGGTTTCCTGTCGTCGTGAAGGCGGATGGGCTGGCGGCGGGGAAGGGAGTGGTCATCGCGCAGGATCGCGGGGAGGCGGAGCGGGCGGTTGAGTCGCTGGGGCCGCGGCTGGTGATCGAGGAATTTCTGGAAGGGGAGGAAGTCAGCTTCATTGCGGTGTGTGATGGGCGGGACATTCTGCCGTTCGCGCCGACGCAGGATCATAAGCGAGTCAATGACGGCGACACGGGGCCGAATACGGGCGGGATGGGCGCATATTGCGATTCACGCATTCTGACGGAAGCACAGACGGAACAGATTCTGAACACGATCATGCGGCCGGCGGTGGAAGCGACCCGGTTCACGGGGTTTCTGTATGCGGGGCTGATCATGACGGCAGACGGGCCGAAGGTGCTGGAGTTCAATGTGCGGCTGGGAGATCCGGAGACGCAGCCGTTGATGCACAGGATGACGACGGATTTTGCGCCGGTCCTGATGTCGGCCGCGCGGGGCGAGCTGGGGCGGCATAAGCTGGAGTGGCGGCGGGGCGCGTCGGTGTGCGTGGTGATGGCGTCGGGCGGATATCCGGGGGGTTATTCGACGGGAGTGGCGATTCGGGGAATCGAAGACGCGGAGGCGACGGGCGCGACGGTGTTTCATGCGGGGACGCGCATGGGAGAGCAGGGAATTGAGACGGCGGGCGGGCGCGTGCTGGGGGTGACGGCGGGCGGCGACGATTTGCGGAGTGCGATCGAGGGCGCGTATCGGGCGGTGGGGAAGATCGAGTTTGCGGGGATGCATTACCGGAAGGACATCGGGGCGAAGGGGTTGAAGAGGTACGGGGTGAGCGAGCCGGGGCGAGCGGTGTAGTGGATTCCGGTTCCGGCGGGTCTTTGTATATGTGGGCGCAAGAACCTGGCTCCCCGCGTTTCTGGTATTGATTGGCGCTACACGGTTGGGCCGACGGTCACGATGCCATTACCGCGCCGGCTTGGCATCGAGGTTGATGCGCTCTACCGCAGACTCGATTTCGACTGGTTCAACGTAAGCTACATCACCGCCAACGACGGCGGCGTTGTTTATCAGTGGTCCAGTACCACCGGCAATCGCATCGACCTGCCACTGCTGTTGCGATGGTCGCCGATCCACCGGTTCTACATAGTCGCCGGGCCGGCGCCATCGATCCAGTTCGGCTTAGCGGAACATCTCCATACGATCCAGGATTTGGTGATTGCCGGCTACTCCAACACGTATGCAACTACCAGCGATCAGTCTGTGCAACGTTTCGCGATGGCGTTGACGTTCGGCGCGGGCTTCGAGGCACATATCGGCCGCGTGCGCGTGAAGCCGGAAGTGCGCTACTCCCACTGGGTTTTTCCAATCGCCGATAGCTATGTCTTCCTCCGGCCAACATCGAATGACGTGGAATTTCTGGTGGGTTTCGAGTTCGGCGGCGGACGATGACGCGCACGTCGCCTAGGGGAGCGGCACGTCCTTGATGGGCGTGGCGAGGAACCAGGAGTTGCCTTGGGGGTCCAGGACGGCGGCGGTGCGGTCGCCGTAGGGAGCGTCGTTGGGCTCGGTGAGGGAAGTGGCACCGGCGGCGAGGGCCTGGCGGTAGGCGGCATCGGCATCAGCCACGTAGAAGTGGATGCCGGTGGGTCGCGGCTCGTAAGGGCCGTGAGCTTCGCCCATCTCGAGGATGGAATCGCCGATGCGGATTCTGGCGTGCACGATGGCGCCTTCGGGTGACTCGTAGCGCGCGGCTTCCTCGGCGTTGAAAGCGCGCTTGAGGAAATCGATCAATTGGACGGCGCCTTTGGGATGCAGATAGATGGTGACGGCGCGTAGGCCTTCGGGGGTGAACTGGCCGGGGCCGGCGGCTTTGTGAGTGGCGATGTACCAGTTGTTGCCGCCGGGGTCACGGATGCCGGCTTCGCGATCGCCATAGGGCTGATCGACGGGCTCGTGGGTTGAGGTTGCGCCGGCAGCGATGGCGCGGTGATAGACGGAATCGGCATCGGGCACGTAGAGGTGAAGATTGGTGGGGCGCGGTGGATACTGAGCGTTGGCATCGGCGAGTTCAACGACCGAGCCGCCAATGCGCACCTCGGCATGCATGATGCTGCCATCGGGTTTGGGGACGCGGAACTTTTCTTCGGCGCCGAAAGCCTGCTTCAGGAAGTCGATCAGTTTCGCGGCACCTTCGACGATCAAATAAGGCGTGAGGGAGTGAAACCCTTCGCGGAACGGGGTTACGGCGGGTGTGGCCATGGATGCTTTCCTTTCCAAATCAGATTTGAGACGTGCTTTGAACTCTTCGCGCGGGAGATCGCGCAGATCGGTGGCGATGCGCACTAGCGGCGCGAGGCTTGACTCCACGGGCGGTACGGAATCGGGGTGAGACAGCAGGGCTTGAATGGCCTGATCGAGCTGCGCGGCCAGAGAGAGCTTAGGCATGGGCACCCCCGAGACGCACGCGCAGATTTTCGATAGCGCGGAACTGGAGCTGCTTGATGGCACCTTCGGAACGGCCGAGCTCGGCGGCGATTTCGCGGATGCTGCGTTGCTCGACGAAACGCTGGATGATCACGCGGCGCTGATCGGGCGGCAGGCTCGCGACAAGCTGGAAGAGCGAAGCGCGTTGTTCCACTTCGGCGAGGGCGGCTTTGTCCTCGGCATCGCGGCGGGGATCGATCTGTTCTTTCGAGGTGCTGTGCCAGCGGTCGACAATGGCGTTGGCGGCCATGCGGTAGAGCCAAGCCACGAAGGGAACGCCGCGCCACTCAAAGCGCGGGAGGTTGGCAAGCGCCTGATGAAACACTTCGGACGTCAAGTCTTCCGCCTCTTCGCGGTTGCGGACACGGCGCGCGCTGAAGGCATAGACACGGTCGAAGTTCTGCTCGTAGAGCTCGGCGAAGCGGCGAGGATCGCGCTGGGCGGCCTCGATGAGAAGCCGGTCGGCGGAGATCTCCTCGCGCGCTTCGGATCGTGGTTGCCCGCGCGCCATCTTCTAACAGGTATAACCTGCGGCGGGGCGAAAAAGTTACGGGGGGGCACACGTAAGTTTCAGAGCAGCCGTCCAGCGGGGCAGGATTCTGTGGGGAAACCGGGAACCTTTTGTCTGCTTATGGTGTCAACATGGCAGGACTGATCCATAAGCTATTTGTCGGGCAGGAGGGTGCATGCTCGAAGTTTGCTCGCTCACAAAGCGGTTCAATGGGATCCCGGTGGTCGAGGATGTCAGTTTCACACTCAAACCAGGCGAAATTCTGGGGTACGTCGGCCCGAACGGTGCGGGGAAAACCACCACCGTGAAAATGATCATCGGACTGCTCGAAGCGAGCGAGGGCCAAGTCCGCTTTCAGGGCAGAAGTGTAATCGAAGATCTTCCGAGCTTTCAGGCCCGTATTGGCTACGTTCCCGAGGAGCCCCAACTATACCCACACCTGTCTGGCCGCGAGTACCTCCAACTGGCCGGGCGGCTCCGAGGGCTCCCACGAACCATCTTGGAATCCAAGATCGATGAATTGCTGCGTTTGTTCTCGCTGTGGGAGGACCGGCATTGCCCCGTATCCGCCTATTCGAAGGGGATGCGCCAGAAGATCCTGTTGTCGGCCGCGCTGCTGCACAATCCCGATCTGTTGATTCTCGATGAGCCGCTGTCAGGGCTGGATGTTACGACCGCGCTGGTGCTGCGGGAGTTGCTGGAGGGGCTGGCCGCACGAGGCCGCATGATTCTTTACAGCTCACATGTTCTCGACGTGCTCGAGAAAGTCTGCTCGCGAGTGCTGATCCTCAATAGGGGACGCGTGGTTGCGTACGATTCGATCGAGCATTTGCATGAGACGATGCATGAATCGTCGTTGGAGAGCATTTTCGGGCAGCTCACGAAGGAGCAAAACCATCGGGCGGTGGCGGCTGACATCCTGGAGGTGATGCAGGCGTGAAGTGGCTCGAGGAAACGCACGGAGTGCAATTCGAGCTGGTTCGCCATTTTCTCGGGCGCATACTCGACGGCGAATGGTCCTCCTCTCCTGGGCAGTGGAGGTCGGCGGCGATCGGCCTTTTCTCGCTGTTCCTGCCGGCAGGGCTGCTGCTGGTGAGAGAAGGAACCATGAACGCGAACTACGCTTCCAAGTACCTCCGGCTCACGATGGCGGCCGACCACGCCGGGATACGTGCCGCGACAATCGCCGATGAAGGTGCTCTCATCACGCTGATTGTTTGCGTTACGGGGCTGATCGCTCTGCTGCAATGGCAGTCCTTGTTTCCGAGCGGGCGCGATTACCTGGCGCTGGCCTCACTGCCGGTTCGTTCCAGCCAGATTTTCACAGCTCGATTCACATCCATGCTGTTGTTTTCCACGGCGATTATTGCGGCGATGAACGTTCTGCCCAGCCTAATCGGACCGATTGAATTTGGCGGCGGGTGGCAACTCGACTCCTCGCACTGGTGGCACGCCGGCGCCCAAGCGTTGTCGTCCGGCCTAGCCTGCCTTTTTGTCTTCTTCGCGATTGTGGCGCTCCAGGGTGTACTCCTGAATGTTGTGCCCGCGAGCCTGTTCACGCGTGTATCCGTCTATGTGCAAGGCGCTCTCGCGGGCCTGTTTCTGCTGGGTGGATTTTATAGCTGGTCGATAAAGGAATGGAGGCCGGAGATCATCGCCAAGCTGCCGGAGTTCGGCGCGTGGCTTCCTCCGGTTTGGTTTACAGGGCTCTATCAAACGCTGACCGGAGAAGGCGACGCGTTCTTCATGACCATGGCGCAAAGGGCAGTAATCAGTTCGGGAACTGCCGTGATGCTGGCTCTTGGCACCTATCTCATCAGCTACAGGCGGTACCGCAAGCTCCTATTGGAGTCGCCAGTGCGGCTGGTGACGCCCAGGGTTTGGCGCTGGAGCCTGCTCAGGCTGCTGGCCCGCACACCGCGCCGGGAAGCAGTGATGGATTTCATGGCGAAGACGCTGGTGCGCAGCCGCACGCACCGCTTGCTGTGGATGGTCTACCTGGGGGCTGCGGCGGCCGTGCTACTCAACAGCTCTCTCATTAACGGCGCCATGTTCACGGGCTCCGGAGGCTGGGACAAGGCGCTGGAGTTTCTAGTGCTGTTCTGGCCGCTGGCCTGTTGCGTGGTGGTCTTGAACGGCTTCCGGCATGTGCTATCCGTTCCGGCGGACCTGCGTGCGAACTGGATTTTTCAAATCACGGAAAGCCAAGGCCGGGCGGAGTGGATGTCAGCGGTGGAGCGCTTCGTAATCGCTTACGCCGTTGCCCCCATATATCTGGCGTTGTTTCCGGTCGCGGGATATGTCCTGGGCTGGCCGCTGGCGGTCCGTATGACGGTTCTGCAACTACTGGTATCGCTTTCGATATTCGAAGTGCTCTTCTATAGCTGGCAGAAGCTACCTTTCACGTGCTCGTACATTCCGGGTGAACGGCCGCTGGTGGGGATCGTGGCGAAGTACATGGCCATGCTTTGCGCGGTGGTGCCGATTCTCTCTGTGATGATTGCAGTCGCCAGCCAGGTCTCATTCCTGTTCCCCGTCTACCTGGCGATCTTCGGCGGCCTTTGGATATGGCTGCGCAGACGCCGGCGCGAGGGGTGGGGTGAGGCAAAGCTGATTTACGAGGATTCATCGGGAGTCGCCACGGATCTCGGAATCAAGGAACTCACCTATGCGGGAGCAGAAGCCGGACTCCGGCGTTAGCGGGACAGAGGGTCCGGCTGCTATGCTGATTGCCTGGCGGAGATGGGGCTACAGGTCGGCGACAAGGTCGGGGATTACGAAATCATAGGCGTTTTGGGCACGGGCGGAATGGGCAAGGTGTTCCGCGTGCGCAACCTGATTTCCGAGCGCGTCGAGGCGATGAAGGTGGTGCTGCCGGATCTCGAAGGCGATGCGGACCTGGCGGACCGGTTCCTGCGCGAGATCAAAGTGCATGCGGGTCTCGATCACCCGAATATCGCGCGGATGAGTACGGCGTTTCGCATCGGCAATCAACTTTTCATGATTCTTGAGTACGTAGACGGGGTCGGGCTGGACGAAAAGTTGCGTGGCACGCCACTCGCGCCATCGGAGACGATTCGCTATGTCGATCAGATTCTCGGGGCGCTCGCGTATGCGCATGAACGCGGCGTGGTGCATCGCGATTTGAAGCCGGCGAACATTCTGGTGACTCGCGCCCGCGTGGTGAAACTGACGGATTTCGGAATTGCGCAGGCGGCGGATGCGAAGCGGCTGACGCGCACGGGTATGGCGCTGGGTTCGTTGCATTACATGTCACCAGAGCAGATCACGTCCGGTGGAGTGGATGCGCGGTCGGATTTGTATGCGCTGGGCGTGACGTTCTTTGAGATGGTCACAGGGCAGCGGCCGATCAAGGGCGATAGCGAGTACTCGATTATGCGGGCGCAGGTGGAACAGATTCCGGTGCCGCCGATGGAGCTGAATCCGGGCTTGCCGGCGCGCATCTCGGCGATCATTCTGAAGTCGCTGGCGAAGGACCCGGCGGCGCGCTTCCAATCGGCACGCGAGTTTCAAGCGGCGCTCTACGACGCGGGGTACGTGGCGCAGGCAACGGGCTCGATGCCACAGCGTCCGGCAGCGGGTGCGGCGACGGCTTCGAAATCATCCCTTGATCCGGCCAAGCTGTCGCGGGTGGAAGCGCTGCTCGCGCCGGCGTTGGGACCAATCGCCAAGCATCTGGTGGCTCGGGCCGCGAATCAGTACGGGACCATGCGGGAGCTTTGCCGGAACGTGGCGGAACAGATTCCGGGAGAGCGCGAACGGGAAACTTTTCTGCGGGCGTGCGACAAGGAGATGGGCGGGATCATCACCGCACCGGTGGAAGTAGCTCCGGACTTGGCGCCGACGGTGCCGCTGCGGCCCGTCACGGCTTCCGACGCGTTACCGCAGTTAGACCCAGCGCTACTGCAAACGGTGAAAAAGCAGCTTGCGACGTACCTGGGGCCGATTGCGAGCGTGATGGTGGATCGGGCCGCGAAGAAAGCGCACACCAAGCAGGAGCTGGTGGAAGCGCTAGCGGCGGAGATTCCGTCGAAGCCGGATCGGGAGAAGTTTTTGGCGGTGGTGGGAAAGTAGAAGACAGTTGCATCCCTGCGGCTAAAGCCGGCAGTGGCACGCTAAAGCGTGCGCCCCTTTACGGGCTTAATGCTCTTCCAGCATCCTCAACGCGCTGACCAGGCTGCGGCGCATTCGGTTGAAACTGCCGGCTAGGACTGAGATTTCGTCTTGGCCAGTTACGGGCAGCTCGGGGACGTCGAGGTTGCCGAGGCTGGCCTGGTCGGCCATGGCGGAGAGGCGCGCGACCGGGCGCACGATGGTGAATAGCAGCAGAAGGTCGAGCACTGCCAGACTGACCAGGGCGATGATGCTGAGCGAGGTCATGAGATTCTTGAAGGCGCGATCGGCCATGGCGACGGGCACGGAGAAGGGGACGGACACGATCTGCGCGCCGACGGTTTCGTTGAGCTTCCAACCGAAGCCGTTGGCGGCGCCGTAACGGCGGACCATCGCCTCGGGCGCTGACTGGGCGGTATCGTGGCACTCCAGGCAGGGCTGCGCCACACGGAGGGGCTGGGCGAGAAATAGAGATTCGCCGGTGGGTGTATCTCGCTGGCCGATCAACTCACGCTTATCAGGGTTATTGCGGAACGTGTTGACGACGTCGGCCTCCCAATCGGTGGCGCGATCGCGGGGATTAGTTGGGTTGAGTGTGGCCTCTTTGTACGCGTACTCGGGGTATTTCTTGCGCAGATAGTTGAAACTCTCGGTAGCGGCGTAGGCAGGGACGGTCTGAGGCAGGAACGAGTGCTGATGCTCCTGTTGCGTCACCAGCAGCGGCTTGACCTGCTGGCTTGTGTAGGTGCGGGCGGACAGCATGGTCTCCATCATGAGGCGTGCCTGCTGGAGCACCTGGTCGCGCGCGTCGTTCTGTAGGAATCGGTAAGACAGGTATGCCGCCACGGTGCCGCCGGCGCCGAAGACGAGAACGAATACCAACGTGAATTTGGCTAAGAGTTTCATGGAGTGGATTCGCCGAAGCTTTCGATAATAGGAACAATAATAGCTCGGGCCGCGCCAAGGCGCGAAGTGGCGAAGGCGGCATTGATGTTTCGCGCGGGCTCGAACGTCTGTCCTACTATAAAGAGGTACATGCAACCCTTCCGTGGCGTGGATTATTTGTTGGTGGACTCGTTATTTAACGAAGAAGAGCTGTTGGTGCGGCAGACGGCACGGCAGTTTGTCGAAGACCGACTGATGCCGGTGATTCGCGATTGCTACCGCGACGCGCGGTTTCCTTCCGAGCTGATTCCGGAACTGGGGCGGCTGGGTTTTCTTGGCGCGAACCTGGAGGGCTACGGCTGCGCCGGGATGTCGAACATCGAGTACGGGCTCATCATGCAGGAGCTGGAACGCGGCGATTCGGGGCTGCGGAGCTTCGTTTCGGTGCAGGGCGCGCTGGTGATGTACCCGATCTTCGCGTACGGGTCGGAAGAACAGAAGCAGCGGTGGCTGCCGCGGATGCAATCGGGCGAAGCGATCGGGTGTTTTGGACTGACCGAGCCGGGGTTCGGGTCCAACCCGGCTGGCATGAAGACGACGGCGAAGCGCGTGGGCGAGTGCTGGGTGCTGAACGGTGAGAAGACATGGATCACGAACGGCTCGCCGGCGCACGTGGCCGTGGTGTGGGCACGCACCGAGGACGGGATTCGCGGATTTCTGGTAGAAAAGGGAACGCCGGGGTACACGACGTCGGACATTCACGGCAAGTGGTCGATGCGGGCGTCGGTGACTTCGAGCCTGGCGTTTGCGGATTGCAAGATTCCGGCCGCGAACATGCTGCCGGGGGCGAAGGGGTTGAAAGGGCCGCTCGGGTGCCTGTCGCAAGCGCGATACGGGATTGGCTGGGGCGTGCTGGGCGCGGCGATGGATTGCTACGAGACGGCGCGGCAGTACTCGATTCTCCGCAAGCAGTTCGATGACAAGCCGATTGCCTCGCACCAACTTGTGCAAGAGAAGCTGGCGTGGATGATCACGGAGATTACGAAAGGGCAACTGCTGGCGGTGCACGCGGGGCGGTTGAAGGACCAGGGGAAGATCGAGCCGGCGCACATTTCGATGCTGAAACGCAATAACGTGGCGATGGCGCTCGAATGCGCGCGGTTGAGCCGTGACTTGCTGGGCGCGAACGGGATTACGGACGAATATCCGATCATGCGGCATCTGTGCAATCTGGAAACGGTAAAGACCTATGAGGGAACCGACCACATCCACGCCCTCGTCATCGGAGAGCGGGTCACCGGTGTCGCCGCTTACAAGTAGTCCGGCAATCACCACGGAGACGCAGAGGCGCGGAGGAACGCCGCTGGTGCTCTATGCGGTCACGATTTTCGCGAGCGCATTCCTTCTTTTTCAGATCGAGCCGATCATCGCCAAGATGGTGCTGCCCTGGTTCGGCGGGTCGGCGGCGGTGTGGACAACGTGTCTGCTGTTCTTCCAGACGGTGCTACTCGCGGGATACCTTTACGCGCACGTGGCGGTGAACCGGCTCGCGCCGCGTGCGCAGGTGTGGCTGCACATTGCGCTTTTGGCGGCGAGTCTTCTGCTACTGCCGGTGATTCCGAATCCGGCGTGGAAGCCAATGGGGAACGAAGATCCCTCGTGGCGCATCCTGGGATTGCTGGCGGTGACGCTGGGGCTGCCGTATCTGCTGCTTTCGGCAACAAGCCCGATGGTGCAGGCGTGGTACGCGCGGACGCACGAGCAGGCGGCGCCATACAGGTTGTTCGCGCTTTCGAATGCGGGATCGATGCTGGCGCTGCTGAGTTATCCGGTGCTGGTGGAGCCGAAGTTTTCGACCGCGCATCAGGCGTGGGGATGGTCGGCGGGGTACGTGGCGTTCGTGGTGTTGTGCAGTGCCGTGGCGTGGGGAGCGCGTCATGGCAGGACGCTTGGGGAAGACACAGCGGACGAAAACGAACGGCCGGGATGGAAGCTGCAACTGATGTGGCTTGGGCTAGCAGCTTGCGGTTCAACGCTTCTATTGGCGGTGACAAACCATCTTACGCAGAACGTGGCGTCTATCCCGTTCCTGTGGATTCTGCCGCTGGCGCTTTATCTGCTGACCTTCATTCTTTGCTTCGAGGGGCGTGGATGGTATCACCGCACCACTTTCCTGAAGCTGGGTGTCGTGGCGCTGGGAGTGATGACGTACGCGCTAGGCAACAACTTCCTCAACCTCAAGCTGGTGGCTCTCATTCCCGTGTTCGCGGGCGGCCTAGCGGCGTGCTGCATGGTGTGCCACGGGGAACTGGCGCGGCTGAAGCCGTCGCACCGGCATCTGACCTCGTTCTACCTGATGATTTCGGTGGGCGGAGCGCTGGGCGGCGTGCTGGTGGGATTGGTTGCGCCGCACTTCTTCACGGGATATTTCGAGTTACAGATTGCGCTAGTGTGGTGCGCGGTGATGATGGTCATCGTGCTGCGGCCGGGAAGCTCGGGCATCGAGCGCCGCTGGCTGGCGCTGGCGGTCTGGATCGCCGTGATGGCCGGGACCGTCGGGATGGCAGGATATCTGGGGTACGAGATCCGCGACTTCCGGAGCGGGTCGCGGCTGCTGGTGCGGAATTTCTATGGCGCGCTGCGAGTGAACGACGAAGGCGACGGCGTGGAGGAAGCCAAGGTCCGCCGGCTGACGCACGGCTCGATCAATCATGGCGAAGAGTTCCTGGACGAGCGCCTCATGCAGCCGACGACGTACTACGGCTACAAGAGCGGCATCGGCCTGACGATTCTGGAGGCACAGCGGCGGCTAGGGCTGCGCGTTGGCGTGATCGGACTCGGTTCGGGCACGATTGCGGCGTACGGACGGCCGGGCGACGTTTACCGCTTTTACGATATCAATCCGCTCGTGATCGGTATCGCGCACAGCCAGTTCAGTTTTGTTCCCAAATCGAAGGGTAAGGTGGAGGTGGTGCTGGGCGACGCGCGGCTCTCGATGGAACGAGAGGCGCCGCAGAACTACGACATCCTGGCGGTCGACGCTTTTTCGAGCGACTCCATCCCCATACACCTGTTGACGCGCGAGGCGATCGCTTTGTATTTCCGGCATCTCCAACCAGGCGGTGTGCTGGCGGTGCACGTTTCTAACAAACATTTGGATCTGGCGCCGGTGGTGGATGTGGCCGCACGCTCGCTCGGCAAGCACGCAATGCTGATCGATACCGACGACGACGATGACAACGCCGTGTTCGCCGCCTCGTGGGTCGTCGTGTCGGCGCGCCAAAGTTACTTCGAGTTTCCGCTCATCATGAAAGCGGCCGCGCCGATTACAGGCGGCACGCACCTGCGCATGTGGACCGATGATTACAGCAATCTGTTTCAGATCGTGAAATGGAAATGAGCCCGCTCACTGGGCCGGCTCGTCCACCGTCGACAGCCGCTCAAACTCCGCGTTAAATTCACAGCCGAGGATGGCGATAACGGCCATCAGGTACATCCAGATAAGCAGAGCGATGCTGGCGCCTACGGAGCCGTACATGACGTTGTAACGACCGATGTGGCGGACGTAAGTGGCAAACCCTTTGGTGGCGAGGAACCACAGGACGGTGGCGAAGACGGCGCCACGCCAAACACCGCTCCACTTCTGCGGGCGGTAGGGACCGTAGTAATAAAGGATACACGTAAGCGCTACGTTCGCACCGAGAGCGACAAGGTATCGCGCGCCCTCGCCGACCAGACGCCAGACACCAGCCAGCGGATTGAGCAGGGGATCGAGGCGCGAGACGCCCAACATGACACCTTCGACCTGCGAACCGAACAGAAGCAAGGCCGACGCGCCGACCAAAGGAATGGCGGAGAGGAAGACCAGGCCAATGGCCACGCCGGTTTGATGGAAGTAGGAAGGATCGCGCGGGATGCGGTACGCGTTGTTGAAGCCTTGCATCAGGCTCTTCAGGAGTCCGGCGGCCGCCCAAAGTGCGACGAATAACGCGATGACGAGCAAGGCTATGGACTTCTGGCCGTTCGCCCGGAACTGGGTTAGGACCACGCCCTGGGTACCCGGGGGCAGCACTCTCCTCAGGAGCTCGGCGAGCGTGCTGGTGACAAATTCCGCGCCCGTCATTACGAGCACCGTGGCAGCGGAAGTCAGGATGGGGAAAAGCGAGAGCAGAGCGGAGTAGGCGGCGCCTTTGGCGATGGAGAAGCAACCGTCGTCGATCGCGGCGAGGAGAGTGCGCTGGAGCAGATAGGGCAGAGATCGCCACGTGGGGCGCACATGGGTAGTATAGCGGGGGAAAGCGGCTGCCGATTGCCAACAGCTGTCAGCCGGGGGATTTGACATCGAGAGGTGGCAGCGGATGCAGTTCCACTTCGGGCATCGGGAAGTGCTTTTGGTTGTCGGTAAGCAGTGGCATGCGGTTGGTGATGGCTATCGCGGCGATGGTCACGTCCGTATAGGACAGTGTTTGCCCTTTGATCCGCCAATCACGCCGCAGAAGTCCGGCTTTCATGGCGACGTCCGCGGTAATGGGAAGGAACTCCAGGCTCTCCAGAAACGCCTTCGTCCTGGTTTCCTCGCCGGATCGCAATCCGGCGTACACCTCGGTGATGTTGACCGGGCAACAAGCCAACAGATGACCTTGATCAACGAGATGCTCCAGGAATTCGGTGCGCTTATTTCTGCCGTTCAAGTGGTCGAAGATCACCGAGGTATCGAGGAGGACGGTGGCCATCAACGCTCGTGGTGTTCAAGGGCTTCTTCGAAACGCTCGTCGCGTTCACTACGGATCTGCTCTACGTAAGCGGCACCCCCCTGCGCCAGCTCTGGATGATCTTCCGTGCGCCAGGCGCCGGAGGATACCTTCAGTGCGGCGCGCTGCCGGCGACGGCGGACCTCTCTCCACAGCACGTCGATCGCATAGGCCGATCGCCGCTTGTGGCCGGCCACGCGATCCAGCTCGTGGGCGAGGTCACCAGGAATCTTGATGATGGTCTGCTTCTGAGTCATGCCGGCGTCTCTTTCAGGATATCAGAATGGATGCTTGTTAGGATACAGACTTGGATGCTTTGGAGGGATCCCACAAGGAGTACATGCGTAGATACAATGGGCTATCGTTGTTCCGCAACATCGGCAGCAACGTGCTATACAATGAGATTGATCCTCCCCTACCGACCGCCTTCGATGAGGCGGAGTTTTGACTATGGCCGATAAGCCCTTCGTACATCTGCATTGCCACACAGATTATTCGCTGCTGGATGGTGCTTGCGAGATCTCGCAGCTCATGGATACGGTCGCCGCACAGAAGATGCCGGCCGTGGCGATGACCGATCATGGCAATCTTTTCGGCGCGGTGCAGTTTTACAACACGGCCAACGCGAAGGGCATTCATCCGGTCATCGGGTGCGAGGTGTACGTCTCGCAGCAAGGGCGGCTCACGCGGTCGGAGCACGATCGCTACAACCATCTGGTGCTGCTGTGCGAAAACCAGGACGGCTACCGCAATCTCATCAATCTGGTCTCGACGGCGTATCTGGAAGGGTTCTACTACAAGCCACGCATCGATAAGGACCTGCTCGCCGGGCACTCCAAGGGATTGATCGCGATGTCAGCCTGCCTGCGCGGCGACATCAATGAGACGATTCTCGCGGACCGCTACGATGAAGCACGGCGCCTGGCTTACACGTACCAGGACATTTTTGGGCGCGGAAACTTTTTTCTCGAGATTCAGGACCACAGCCTCGAGCAGGACAAGCGCGTCACGCCGCAGGTGAACCGGCTATCATCGGAAACCGGCATTCCCCTGGTGGCGACCAATGACGCCCACTATCTCGCACGCGGCGATGCGCGCGCCCACGAGATCCTGATGTGCATCCAGACGGGCAAGACGATGTCCGATCCGGCGCGCATGCACTGGGACCACCCGGATTTTTATCTGAAGCCGCGCACGGAGATGATGCAGTTGTTCGGCGAGCTCGAAGACTCGCTCGACCGGACCTGGGAGATTGCGCAGCGCTGTCAGGTGAAGCTGGAAAAAATCAAAGAGCCGTTCCCGCGCTTCGACGTTCCATCCGAGCACACGACCGACACCTACTTCGAGTTCGTGGCACGGCAGGGATTCGAGAAGCGGCGGCCGCGCCTGGAAGGGCTGCGCGCGCAGGGGCGGTTGAAGCACGATCTGGCGGAATACACCGAGCGCCTGGACCGCGAGATCAAGATGATCCAGCAGATGAAGTTCTCGGGCTATTTTCTCATCGTCTGGGATTTCATCCGCTTCGCGAAGTCACGCTCCATTCCGGTGGGGCCGGGCCGCGGGTCGGCGGCGGGGAGCCTGGTGAGCTACGCCATGCAGATCACTGACATCGATCCGCTGGAGTACGGGCTGCTGTTCGAGCGCTTCCTCAATCCGGAGCGCATCAGCATGCCGGATATCGACATTGATTTCTGCATGAACCGCCGCGGCGAAGTGATTCAATACGTCACCGAGAAATACGGCCGCGATCAGGTGGCGCAGATCATCACATTCAATACCCTGGGCGCGCGCGCGGCAATCAAGGACGTGGGGCGCGTGCTGGACATGAGCTTTGCGGACGTGGACCGAATCACGAAACTCGTGCCCACGGTGCTGAACATCTCGCTCGACGACGCCATCAAGACCGAGCCCGGGTTCAACGAACTGGCGGAGAAAGACCAGCGCGTGGCCGACATTCTTCAGGTCGCGCGGCGATTGGAAGGCCTGGCACGGAACTGTTCGGTGCACGCGGCGGGCGTGGTGATCTCGCCGGAGCCGCTGAAGAATCTGGTCCCGCTGTACAAGACCAACAAAGACGAAATTGTCACGCAATATGATATGAACGGCCTGGAAAAACTATCGCTGCTGAAGATGGATTTTCTTGGCCTGACGACGCTGACGCTGATCGATGACGCGCTGAAGCTGATCGAGAAGCGGCACGGCGTGAAGGTAGTGCTCGAAGACCTGCCGCTCGAGGATCCCAAGGCTTATGAGATCTTTTCGAAGGGGTTTACGAGCGGCGTGTTCCAGTTCGAATCGCCGGGCATGCGCGATGTTCTCATGCGCTACCAGCCGACGCGCATCGAGGATCTTACGGCGCTGAATGCCCTTTACCGTCCGGGGCCCATGAAAGGCGGCATGCTCGATGACTTCATCGAGCGCAAGCACGGGCGCAAGGCGGTGGCCTACGATCTGCCCGAGCTGCGGCCGGTTCTCGAAGAGACCTATGGGGTGATTCTGTATCAGGAACAAGTGATGCAGATTTCGAGCCGCGTGGCCGGGTACTCGCTGGGTGAGGCCGACATCTTGCGGCGCGCCATGGGCAAGAAAAAGGCCGAAGAGATGGCGGCGCAGCGCGAACGCTTCATTCGGGGCGCGCTCGAGCGAGGATTTCCGCAGCGCAAGGTCGAGAAGATCTTCGACCTGATGGAGCAATTCGCCGGGTACGGTTTCAACAAATCACACTCGGCGGCCTATGCGTTTCTGGCATTCGTCACGGCGTACCTGAAAGCGCACTACCCTGTGGATTTCATGGCGGCGCTGCTGACGTCGGAAACTGGAAACCCGGCGAAGATCGCGAAGTACATCAACGAGTGCCGCGATATGGGAATCACGGTGCTCGCGCCGGACGTGAATTCGAGCGATTGGAGTTTCACGCCGGTGGGGGAGGCGATTCGCTTCGGGCTCGGCGCGGTGAAAAACCTGGGACCGGCGGCGGTGGAAGCGATCCGCGCGGCGCGCGAGCAGGTGGGCCGGTTCCGTTCGATCTATCAGTTCTGCGAAGTGGTCGATATGGCGTCGATCAACCGGCGGATGATCGAGAGCCTGATTCGTGCCGGAGCGATGGACTCGTTCGAAGGGCATCGCGCACAGTTGATGGAGGTGGTTGAGGGCGCGATGGAGGCGGGGCAGCACGCACAGCGGGCGCGCGATTCCGGGCAGGAAGGCTTGTTCGGCGATGTGTTCGGCGGCGGGGAAGCGCATGAGGAGAGACCTCTGCCGGCGGTGCCGGAATCCACGCTGCGTGACAAGCTCGTCGGCGAAAAGGAAATGCTAGGCTTTTATGTGACCGGCCATCCGCTGGATCAATACCAAGACAAGGTGCGCGAGCTGGCCTCGCATACGAGTGGCAACCTCGAGGGCCTGGAAAAAGGAGTGGAAGTGGCGTTGTGTGGGGTCATTACGGGAGTGCAGCGCAAGCGCAATCGTGAGGGCAAGCCCTGGGCTTCGATGCTGCTCGAAGACCGCGAGGGCGCCGTGGACGCCCTGCTGTTCACCACCAACTTCGAGCGCCTGGCGGCATCGCTGGTGGAAGATCAAGCGGTGCTGGTGCGCGGGCTAGTGCTGCCGGAAGAGAATGCGCCACCAAAGATTTCCATTCAGGACATCGTGCCGCTCGAAGTCGCACGTATTCCGCTGCCGTCGTTGATTTCGATTCGCGTATGGATCGGGAAAAACGGCGGCGACCGGGCGGCCGAGCTCCACAATCTGTTTCATCGCAAGTCCGGCGATACGCAAGTCCGGCTGCGCCTCGAATCGCCGCGCGATTTCACCGTGATCCTGGATGTCCCCGCGAAGGTCCGGCCCGACCGGGAGTTTCGTGCGGAGATCGAGAAGCTGTGCGGCTCCGAAGCGATCGAGGTACTGGCGAATTGAAGATCGCTGCGTTGGCCTTGGCACTTGCCGGCTCGTTGTGCGCCGCCGCGCCGGCTCCTATCCTTATTGATACCGACTGCGGAGGCGATGACCTGATGGCCATCGCTTTTCTGCTCTCCCGTCAAGATGTCCGTATCGAGGCAGTGACCGTGGTGAACGGGCTGGCGCACGTGCAGCCGGGGGCGGAGAACGTTCTGCGGCTGCTCGAGATAGGCGGGCGCGGCGACGTCCCGGTTTACCTGGGCCACGAGATGCCGCTGAGCGGCCACGCGGCGTTTCCGGAAGTCTGGCGCAAAAGCGCAGACGCACCTATAGGGGAGCGCGCCGCACAACATACGCCGCAGAAGCAGCCCGCGGCAGAATATCTCGCGGCGAGGTTGCGCGACCACAACCGGCCGCTCCGCATCCTGGCGCTCGGACCGCTCACCAATCTCGGCGAAGCGCTGCAGCAGACACCGGATGGCTTGCGCGCGATCGAGCTGGTAATCATGGGTGGGGCACTGTACGCACCGGGCAATCTCGGCGATGGCGGCTACTTCCAAACCGATAACAAGACGGCGGAGTGGAACTTCTACAGCGATCCACTGGCAGCGAAGGGAGTATTCCAGTCTGGTGCCAAAATCCGGCTGGTGCCGTTGGACGTGACTAATAAGGTCCGGATTGACTCGGGGCTGCTGAAAGCGTTCCAGAAAGCACGCACACCGCTGGGTCAGTTTGTCGATGCCATCCTGAGGCAGCACAGCAGTAACATCCGGGAGGGAATCTATTATGCCTGGGACCCATTAGCGGCAGTGGCGATGGTCGCGCCGGACGTGGTGCGCGAGAGTCTGCTAGCCGTCGAAGTGAGGCAATCGCCGCCGGAGGAGGGAAGAACGGCGGAAAAAGTGGACTACCCGCCGAACGCCAGTGTGGCACTCAGCGCCGATGCGGCGGCTTTCCGGGCGATCTTTCTCGATGCGTTTCACTCGAGTGGGTTCAAAAGCCGCAAGCCCTGAAAGCGCGTGAAATCACGATCCGTGGTGCAAAGCGTGGCACCGTGTTCGATGGCCAACGCCGCCAGATGAGCGTCCATCACAAGCGGCCCGCGGGCCTGGCCATCGGACATCACTTGACCCAAAATTGACCAATGGCGGTCGGTGGGATGAAGCACAAAAGTGCTGGAGTTGCTGAGCAAGCCCGTGACTACGCTCGCTGCTTCTTGGGTGGTAAAGGGCGAAGGAAACGGCTTGGGACTTGTGGTAATGCGCAGAAAGGCGAGCAGAGTTACCCACGCGAACCCGATCTGCTCACCGGACTCAATCGTCCGTTCGAGCCAATGTCTCGCGCGCTGATGCTCCGCAGCACCGGCGTGGTGCGCGTAGATCAAAACGTTCGCATCAATCAGAATCATCGACGCATGGGACCTTCGATTTGATCCAACAGCTCCTCGATGTTGTCGAAATTGTAGCCCGGCCTCGCACCGAGATCTCTGGCGTAGATTTTGAATGGCTGCGTAGGTTTTGGGCGCTGCGCGCTCAGCCCGTTGCGCAATACCTCGTTCACCGTTTCCTTAAAGGAGCGGCCCGTTTTCCGCATCTCGGCTTCTAGCTTGGCGCGCACATCGTCGTCGAGGGTCAAGGTAGTTCGCACATCATGATGCTAGCTATAGAGCATCATGATGTCAAGCGCCCTAGGCGTCCAACTTCCTTGCATTGATGCGGTAGAATCTAGGTGCCGATGGACCCTGAAACCGGAGCCCCTGAGCAGACGCCGCCCGAGCCGCCGAACGTGGCGTGGCAGCGAGTGATGCTGGCGCGGCATCCCAAGCGGCCGCACACATTAGACTACATTGACCGGCTGATCACCGATTTCCAAGAAATTCACGGAGACCGTTTGTTCGCCGACGACCCGGCGGTGGTGTGCGGGATGGGGTTTTTCGAGGGCATGCCGGTCATGGTGGTGGGGGAGCAGAAGGGGCGGGATACCAAGGAGAAACTGCATCGTAACTTTGGGATGCCCAAGCCGGAGGGCTACCGCAAGGCGATTCGGGTGATGCAGATCGCGGCCAAGTTTGGACGGCCGGTCATCACTTTCTTGGATACGCCGGGAGCCTACCCGGGGATTGACGCGGAAGAACGGGGCCAAGCGGAAGCGATCGCCCGCAACCTACGGGAAATGTCGCGCCTCGCAGCGCCGGTGATTGCGATCTGCATCGGCGAAGGGGGGTCGGGAGGCGCACTGGCTCTCGGCGTTGGGAACCAGGTCTTCATGCTGGAAAACGCCGTGTATAGCGTCATTTCGCCGGAGAGTTGCGCGGCCATCATCTGGCGGGATTCCTCCAAGGCGGAGCTTGCGGCAGCGGCGCTGCGGCTGACGGCAGAGGATCTTCTGAACCTGGGCTTGGTGGACGGAATCATTCCGGAGCCACCGGGCGGGGCGCAGGAGAATGCCGATCAGGCAGCCGAACTGATGCGTAAGAAGCTGCGCGACGCGCTGGGGGAGCTCAGCAGGCTCTCGGGAGCGGAGCTGGTGGAGCAGCGCTACAGGAAATTCCGGCGCATGGGGAACTTTTTTGCGGCCCCGGCCGGCCGGACGCTGGTAGCGGGCGACTAATCAGGTGAAAAAGACCGTCCTTCTGGCAATCGTATTCGTCGTAGTGGTGCTGGCCGTATTGGTTTACACCACGATGGGCAACAACCGGTACCGTTGCGAGGTTGACGTGATCTTTCACGGCAAACAGGCGCGCGGGATAGCGGCTGCTTCAACCCAAGAGCAGGCGGAGCGGACGGCTACGGAGAACGCTTGCGCCCAAATTGCTTCGGGGGTCACCGATTCGATGGCCTGTGAGAACACACAGACGAAGCAAGCCTTCTGTGTCGCGCACAAATGAACGGCAGCGAACAGTCCTAGTACTCCAATAGCATCAACACATTGGCCCAGTTGACCGATTTCCGGGCGTGATACCATGATTATCTGTGAACAACTGCCCCTGGAACTGCGTCTAATTCGAAGGGAGCAATCTGACATTGAAGCGTAAGTGGAAAGTTCTCATCGCCGTAGTTGTATTGGTGGTGGGCTCGATTGCCATATTCGCAGGAGTCCGTTACAGCCACCGCGGAATCGTCACAGTCGAAACCGGGCGCGTGGTGCGCCAGGACCTGGTCGCCTGGGTGACCGCTTCGGGCGAGATCAAGCCGCGCAAGTACATTAATATCGGCGCTAATGCCATGGGCGAGCTGACCCAAATTCCGGTCAAAGAAGGCGACCATGTGCGCAAGGGCCAGTTGGTTGCCAGGGTCGAAAACACCCAACCCGAAGCCAATGTGAATGCGCAGCGCGCATCGCTAGCGTCAGCCGAAGCCGACGCCGCAGCGGCGGAAGCCGGCTTGAAGTCGTACGACGACAATATAGCGACCATGCAGGCGGGCATAGATCGCGCGCGCGCGGATTTGGATCACGCTACGCTCGACCTCAAGCGTGCGGAAGAGTTGTTCAAGAGCAAGCTCATCCCCAAGCAGGATTACGACACGCGGCAAGCCACTTATCAAACCGCAGTCGCTACCTTGAAAGAGTCAGAAGCGAAGTTGGTGCAGGCCAAGGCACAGCGCGAGCAGGCGAGCTCTCAGTTGTATTCGGCACAGAAAAAAATCGCTCAACTTCGGGCCATGGTAACGAGCGCCGCCGACGTGTTGCACAAGTACGATTCCTACGCGCCACTGGACGGCGTGGTGACGAACCTGCCGGTCCGCATAGGCGAGACCGTGGTACCCGGCATCCAGAACTCGGCGGCGAGCACCATCATGACCATCGCCGATATGTCGATCATCACGGCCGAAGTCAAGGTTGACGAAACCGACATTGTCAGCGTCAAGTTGGACCAGGTGGGGGACGTGACCATCGACGCTATCCCGAACAAGGTGTTTAAAGGCCACGTGATCGAGATCGGCGATACAGCGATTGTCCGCTCGACCGGCCTTGCGGCGTCACAGACCACGACTTCGAGCCAGGAGGCCAAAGACTTCAAGGTCGTGGTGGCGCTGGATAATCCACCGGATGACATCCGCCCGGGCCTTTCCTGCACAGCCAAGATTACGACGGCCACACGCCAGCGGGCGCTCACGATTCCCATCCAGGCGCTGACCATCCGCCAGAAAGGCGATCTCGAACCTAAACCGAAGAATGGCGCCGTGGTCGAGGCGGCGAAGCTCGATCCGGCCGCGGAAAAGGCGCGCAAGGAAGAAATCCAAGGGGTGTTCGTGGTGTCTGGAGGCAAGGCACAGTTCCGCAAAGTGGAGACGGGAATTACCGGCGCCACCGACATCGAAGTGGTGAATGGCCTCAAGGAAGGTGACGAGATTGTCACGGGCAGTTACCAGGTAATCCGCACTATCAAGCCGGACGCGAGCGTCAAGGTCGATAACAAAGTTCCAACCAAAACAGAGGCGTAGCCCGAAAGAACACATGGCACAAGCGGTTGATGCGCTGGTCGAACGCGGCGAGCAGTTAAAGAGGGACGGCATCGTCATCCGGACCTACGATCTGTGGAAGACGTACGTCATGGGCGATCAGGAGATCCATGCGGTGTCGGGAGTCGATATCGAAATCCGGCGCGGCGAGTACGTGGCCATCATGGGGCCGTCGGGCTCAGGCAAATCGACCCTGATGAACCTGATCGGGTGCCTGGACACGCCGACTCGGGGACAGTACTACATCAACGGGCGCCTGGTCAGCGAGATGAACGACGATGAGCTGGCTCGCATCCGGAACAAAGAGATTGGCTTCGTTTTTCAAACGTTTAACCTGCTGCCCCGCGCTACGTCGCTGCACAACGTCGAGCTACCGCTGATTTACAGTGGTATGACGTCGGAAACACGGCTAGCGCGGGCGAAGAAGGCTCTCGAGCAGGTGGACCTCGCGCAGCGCATGCATCACAAGCCCAATGAGCTTTCGGGCGGCCAGAGGCAGCGTGTCGCCGTGGCGCGTGCTCTGGTGAATAACCCTTCCATCCTGCTGGCGGACGAGCCCACGGGCAACCTGGATACCGCCACCGGCAATGAAATCATGGCTCTATTTGAGCGGCTGCACGAGCAGGAGAACACCATCGTACTCGTGACACATGAGCACGACATTGCAGTGCACGCCCACCGCGTTATCCACATCCGCGACGGAAAAGTGGAAAAAGACGAGAAGGTAAAGTAGGGCGCGCTACGCTTTGGTGGCAGCCGCCTGGGCGCTCATCTGCGCTGCCATAGCCTTTTTCATTTCAGCGGGTGTGGGTTCGGCTTTGTGGGTGGCAATCATCCACATGTAGCCGTCAGGGTCGATAATCGTGCCGGCGCGGTCGCCCCAGAACATCTCGGCGACTGGACCTTGGGCCGTCGCGCCTAGTTTTACCGCCTTCGCCACTACGTTGTCAGCGTTCTCCGCGTAGAGATACAAATTAGCGGGCGAGCTTCCAATGGACTTGGCGCTACGGAAACCCCGTTCGAGGTTCTCCGGGCCTAACATCAGAACAAAGCCGCGAAGAGTCAGTTCGGCGTGCACAGGCTTACCATCTGGCCCGTTCATCAGATTGCGTTTCGCAAACCCAAAAGCCTTTTGATAAAAGTTTGCGGCTGCCTTGATATCCGTTACGATCAGTGAGGTAGAAACGGCGCCATATTGTTTCTTATTCAGGGGATCGACTTTCTTGGACATAGGGGAGGTTCCTTTCGGACTGCTATTCTATCAGGCTTGCACAGGAGCGTCTCACCCAGGCTACAGCGGTTCTGTTCAGTTCGACCGGTTGTTCGCTACGGCGCCGGCGGCAGACGTAGGTCCATGTTGCGGTCGTGGTTTAGCTGGAAACTCAGCGCACGATCCACGGAATCGAGCGGCACGTGCTTTTGCTGGTGTTGCAGGTTGAGGTACTGTAGCGTGCTACCTTCTACCCAGTAGGTAATGGCAGCCTGTATATTCTCCTGGCCCTTCAACGCGATCAGGTAAATCGGCTGCTCACCCGCCGGCCGCACGACTGAGGTCGTTGAGTTATCGGGATACTCGTGAATTTCGGAGTGCACGGGTGCGGGTGGCTGCTGATAGTACTGTGCCGGCGGTTCCTGCGGGTAGATTACAACGGGCGGCGAATAATCGTAGTCATACGACGGGTACGAATAGCCGTAATCGTAGCCTGGGTAGTAATCGTAGCCATAACCGTAACCATAATACGGATAGGAGTAAGCCCCGGGCCAATAACTCAGTCCAGCGCCATACCGGTAGCGGTTATAACCGTATACACCCGAGCGAAAGCCTACGTTGCCGTGGTAACCACCATAACCTCCACGGTAACCGCCACTAACCGTGCCATGGTAGCCACCACTCACCGCGGCATGGCCGCCACCAACAGCCCCGTGGAAACCACCACCACCGTGGGCTCCTCCGCCTCCATGGCCTCCACCGCTTCGAGCGGCAGCGGGCAGAATCAGCAAGCAACCAACAAGGAACTGCGCGACATATTTCATGACGCACCCCCCAGTTCGGAGCTTAGCGCCGGGCGCAACCGGAAGCAAGCGGCTTGGGTACTACCGGCAAGATGAGCGCTGAGGGGTGCTGGACATCGTGATAGACGCTGTTGTCGGCTTTGACCATGCTGCTGGAGGCGCCGGCGTTCTCGCCGGTGTTGAGATTGCGGTCAAAGCGCGGGAAGTTGCTGCTGGAGATCTCCACGCGCAGCTTGTGGCCGGCCAGGAACACGTTGCTGGTGTTCCACATGTCGATGCGGATTTTATAGACTTCGCCTGGCTTCAGCAATTCGGGATGCGCGTGCGAGTTGCGGTAACGGGCGCGCAGTATACCTTCCGTTAGATTCTGCGCAAAGCCGTTGGGCCAGACGTCGACCAGTTTGGCGGTGAAATCCGTATCCACGGCCGAAGAACTCACGTAGAGCTCGGCGGCAATCGGTCCAGTCACTTCGAAATCGCTCGAAAAAGCGGGCGCCGTGTAGACCAGCACGTCTTGGCGTTCCTCGACGGTACGCTGGTCGAAGGCACCCGAGGGAAGATGGTCGTTATCGCAGCAGAGTCCGCCACCGCGCGTGGGTGCGGGGTTGGCGGGATCGTAAGTATAGTGATCGGCGTGTTCGCCGGCTGGCACCCAAGTACTCAGCGTGCCATCTCCCGTCCGCGTATTGGCGCCGGCGGCGGAGTGCAGATAGTAGTTCGTTGACCGCGCCCGTGCCAGCGGCCAATCGTCTTCCTCACGCCAGACGTTCTTGCCCATGACGAAAATCTTCACCGGCTTGTCGCGCCCGGCGCCATTATCGACGCCGCGCAGCAGGTGATCGTACCAGCGAAGTTGATCAGCGTCGGTGTCACCCTTGGCGGAAGGGCCAAAATCAACGTCTCCCGCCTTGCCACTGAACGGGCCGTGGTACCAGGGCCCAATCATGAGGCGCTGGCCGGGCACGCGCGATTTCAAGCCAACGTAGTTGCGGATGGTGCCGCCCTGGAAAATGTCGTACCAGCCGCCAACACTATAGGCGGGTACTTTGAAATCGGCGTAGTGATCTTCGATGGACCATTTCCGCCAGTAGTCATCGAAATCCGGATGACGCAGCCAGTCGGTGAAATAAGGCGCCAAGCTGGCAGCATTGGGCGCTTCGAAAAATGGATATTCGGTGAGCGGCAGCTTCCATACCCAATTCAGGGCGTTATGTGACTCGCGCACGCGCCGGTTGAGTGTGTCCTCCGTGAGGCCGGACGTCCAGGATTCGTTGAACCACTGCTCAAACGCGCCGCCTTGGTACGTCCAGCCGTCGTGATAATTCGATGCCGTCACAACCGGGAACACGCCCGCGAGATGTGGAGGATGGGCAATAGCCGTGAGCATCTGGGTAGCCCCCACATAGGAGCCGCCGAACATGCCGACCTTGCCGTTCGAGTAGGGCAGTGCCGCAGCCCATTCGACCGTGTCGTAGCCGTCGTCGCTCTCGTGCTTGAATGTGTACCACTCGCCATCCGACGTGTAGCGTCCGCGCACGTCCTGAATGATGACGACGTAACCCTCGGCGGCAGCACGCTTGCCAAAGCCCGATTCGCCGTTCCCTTTGTTGTACGGCGTGCGTTGGAGCAGGACGGGGAACTTGTCGGCGCGCAACGCCACACCGTCACGCGTCTTCATTTCGACGCCGCGCTCAACAGAAATGCAGTGGAACATAGGCGAAGCATGTCCCATAGAGTTTACACCCGCGGCTCTTCCCACCTTCCCGATTCGGCGGAGCGGAAAATCGCCTCAATCACCGCCATATTCGCAATGGCGGACTCCATGGGCACAGGCACCTCGCCATCGCCTTGCGCGGCGCGCGAGAACTGATCGCCCTGGAGGGTGTACTGATCGCAAACCGGCGTTTCGTAAGTCTCGATGCCCGCGCCGAACAGGTCGTTGCCATCGTCGACGAAGACGCGGCAGGGCCGGTCGGGAGGCGCATTATACGGAATCTCGATTTCGATGCGGCCACTGGTTCCGAAAATCTGCACACGCTGGTACGGCACAACTTGCGTGCCGCAGGTGAAGATCGATTGGCCGGCGGGGAAATCGAGTATGGCCGAAGTGAGGCGGTCGATCTTCATCTGCGGGTCGCGCTCCACCAGTCCCAGCACTCGGCGTGGTTCCGCACCGAAAATGAAGCGTGAGCTGAAGATCGGATAACAGCCGATGTCCATCAGCCCGCCGCCGCCCGCTTCGAAAATGTTGCGGATATTCGTCGGGTCAGTCAACGAGTAGCTGAAAAAGCCCAGCATCGAACGCAGGTTGCCGATGCTGCCGTTGCGCACCAGATCGAGCGCCTTCAGCCACTGCGGGTGCGTGCGCACCATGAAGGCCTCTCCGATCTTCACGCCGGTGCGGTCCCGCGCATCGCGCAGTTGTTTCGCCTCGGCAACGGAAAGCCCGATGGGTTTTTCGCACAGCACGTGCTTGCCGGCCTCCGCCGCCTTGATGGACCACGGAACGTGCAGGTGATTGGGCAGCGGGTTGTAGATGGCGTCGATTTCCGGGTCGGCCAGAAGCGCCTCGTACGACCCATAGGCTTTCGGGATGCCCAGTTCGCGTGCGGCACGCTGGGCCTTGGCGAGATCGCGCGAAGCGATCGCCGCGACTTCAGACCACTGGCCCCGCTGCATAGCGGGAATGACTTTGACAACGGCGATATTGGCGACGCCGAGAACGCCCCATTGGAGTTTTCGCATGTGAGTTGGTTCCAGCCTGTAAAAAGTTGCGCAGGTAGGAATGTCTATTCTACCTATGTTGTATGATGCGCGGACAAGAGGAGGGTAGCATGCTCTCTGATTTTGTTACCGACTTGCGCCATGCCGCCTGCACGCTGCGCAAGAATCCCGGCTTAACGATCACCGCGCTCATCACGTTGGCGCTCGCCATCGGCGCCAATTCAGCCATTTTCACGCTGGCAAATGCGTTTCTGCTAGCCAGCATGCCCGTGAGCCATCCGGAACGGCTCCTCGAGGTCTCCACCCTCCATCCCAACGGCGAGAAGGGGAACCTGTCCATTCCCGCATTCCAGTTGATCCAGCAGGCGCACAGAGAACCGACATCCTCGCGCTCATCCTCCGCGAAAGCACACGGCCAGTGATCGCTGGTTTGTTCGCCGGAATGTTTCTCGCGATTGGAGCCTCTTACATATTGCGCGGCCTGCTCTTTGGACTCCGCACCGTTGATGGCATCTCCTTCGCTGGCGTCTCTCTGTTGTTCCTGGCCGTCGCACTCCTTGCCGCTTACCCACCGTCCCGGCGAGCCATGCGCGTCGATCCCATGGTGGCCCTCAGATACGAATAGCTGCCCGCGCCTGCGATACAGTAGAGCCATGCTCGCTTGCCGGTCCTGTGGAGAGGGCATTCCGGAAAGCAGCCGCTTCTGCCCGCAATGCGGCGCGTCCATAGTCGCGGACGTGGTGGCCACGCGGACCGAAGCGATTTCCGCGCCGGCATCCACGCCCTCGAGCCATCCCTCCTGTAGCTCATCGTCAACTCTCGATGAGGGCCGCTTCTTCCCTGGTACTTTGCTAGCCGGGCGTTATCGCATCGTAGCGCTGCTGGGCCGGGGCGGCATGGGCGAGGTCTACCGCGCCAACGACTTGAAACTCGGCCAGCCCGTGGCGCTCAAGTTCCTCCCGGAAGCCACCGCCCGGAATGAAACTGCACTCGCGCGCTTCTACAACGAGATTCGCATCGCGCGCCAAGTCTCGCATCCCAATGTCTGCCGTGTTTACGACCTCGGTGAAGTGGAGGGCCAGCCGTACCTTTCGATGGAATACGTGGATGGCGAAAACCTCGGCTCGCTGCTGCGCCGCATCGGGCGGCTTCCCGAAGACAAGGCGCTCGAGATCGCCCGCAAGCTGTGCGCGGGCCTCGCCGCCGCGCACGAAAAGGGCGTCCTTCACCGCGACCTGAAGCCCGCCAACATCATGCTGGATGGCCGCGGCCACGTGCTCATTACAGACTTCGGCCTGGCCGGCCTCGCCGACCAATTGCAGGGCGCCGAGGTGCGCAACGGAACGCCGGCTTACATGGCACCTGAGCAGCTTGCCGGCAAGGAAGTCAGCATCCGCAGCGATATCTATGCGCTCGGCCTCGTTCTCTACGAGATCTTTACCGGCAAGCGCGCCTTCGAAGCGTCGACGCTCGCCGAGCTGGTGCGCCTGCACAGCGAGACCACACCCCTCAGCCCGTCAAGCCATGTGAAAGACCTGGACCCGGCCGTGGAGCGCGTCATCCTTCGCTGCCTGGATACGGATCCGCGAAATCGGCCGGCTTCCGCACTGGCCGTCGCCGCGGCGCTTCCCGGCGGCGATCCGCTAGCGGCGGCGTTGGCGGCCGGCGAGACTCCTTCGCCGCAGATGGTAGCCGCTTCGGGGGAGACCGCCGGTCTGCCGCTGCGCATCGCTGTGCCGTGCCTTGCGGCAGTCATCGTCGTCCTGGCCTTCATCCTGTTCGCAGGCGCGCACGTTAGCGCCACGCAGTATCTGAATCTCGAGAAACCGCCGGACGTGCTGCGGGAAAAGGCCCGCGATTTCATCCGTAGCTTTGGATATACCTCGCCGCCGGTCGATCAAGCGCACGGATTTAGCTATGAAGATGACTTCCAGCGCTACGTCGAACAGCACGAGAAGCCGCCAGCCGCGCGGTGGCCGGAAATCCTCTCGGGAAGGCCCACGCTGGTTCACTATTGGTATCGCCAGAGCCAGCAATACATGGTGCCGAGCAGCTTCACCGACCAGTTGATGACTCCGGGCATCGTTACGCCCACCGATCCGCCCACCACCGACTCCGGAATGATCAACGTCGAACTCGACTCCCAGGGCCGGCTCGCCTGGCTGCAAGCGATTCCTTCCGAGCTCGATAAGACTCCGCCGCCCGCGCAGCCGTTCGATTGGAAGGTGCTGTTCTCCGCCGCCGGACTGGACCCTGCCGCTTTCCAGCCAGCCACGCCGGAATGGAACTCGCTCGCCGTCTTCGACGCGAGAGCGGCATGGACAGGGAATTGGCCCGGAACCCAGCGGCCATTGCGCATTGAGGCGGCCGCATGGCGCGCCAAGCCGGTTTACTTCGCGCTCATCGGGCCCTGGACGCGGCCCGCGCGCATGCAGCCCTTCGAACGTTCCGCCGGTGAACGGGCCCGCGATATCGTCGCCATCGCCATGCTCTTTCTAGTCCTGGTTGGCGCGGTGTCGGTCGCCCGCTGGAATCTGGTGCGCGGCCGTGGCGATCGTCGCGGCGCTTTTCGGCTGGCCTTCTTCGTATTCTGCGTGCAACTCGCCCTGTGCCTCACCAGAAGTCACTTCGTGCCTGCGGCTTCCACATTCGGTCTGTTGATCATTGCCGTGAGCACCGCCTTGTTCATTTCCGGCGCTGTCTGGGTCATGTACCTCGCTGTGGAGCCTTACGTCCGCCGCCATTGGCCGCAAACCATCATCTCCTGGAGCCGTCTTTCGGGCGGGCGGGTGCGAGACCCGCTGGTCGGCCGCGACGTTCTGTTCGGCGTCTGTCTGGGAGTGTTCTGGTATTCTCTCTTCCTTATCGACGCGTTAGTGCTGCGCACGCTCGGTGCGTCACCGGGACTGGGTACTACAGACTACCTGCTCGGAGCGCGCGGCACCGCGACCGCGCTGCTGTACCAGATCCCGAGCTCTATCAGTGGCACGCTGATGTTCTTTTTCCTGATTTTTCTACTCCGCGTCATCTTGCGCAAGCAGTGGCTTGCGACTGCCGGCTTCACGCTGATTTACGGCGCTCTGAAGATCCTGGGCACCGATCATCCGTTCGTGGACACGCCCCTCGTGATCATCGTTTATGCCGTGGCCGCCATCGTTGTGGTGCGATTTGGCCTGGTCGCGCTGGCCTCGGGAATTTTCACCGCGGATCTGCTGGCGAACGTGCCCTCGACCACCGACTTCTCAGCCTGGTACGCGGGTGCCACGTTGTTTCCCCTCCTGGCGGTAGCGGCGCTCGCGGTTTGGGGCTTCTATACCGCCCTGGCCGGCAGGCCGCTGCTGAAGGAAGAGCTGTTTGAATGACACAAATGTAAAGACCTGGGCAACCACCAGAATTCATAATCGCTGCGCGTAACTTTCCGACTGCTCCCTGCGAATTGTGGGTGAAACCCATTTCTCAAGGAGACAGAATGAAACATCCTCTACAACTTGCTATCGCTGGAATCGCGTTTGCGGCTGCCGCACTCGCCCAAAATTCGAATACTGCTGGGGCCGTGTTCATCATGAACAACAGCCCCGAAAGAAATGAGGTCATACAGTACGGCCGCGCGGCCAATGGAATGCTCCAGCAAGTCGGCGCATTTCCCACAGGCGGCCGGGGAAGCGGCGGACTCACCGACCCTCTCGAGTCGCAAGGCTCTCTGGTTCTAAGTGCGGATCACTCAATGCTGTTCGCGGTTAACGCTGGGTCGGGCGACATCTCGGTCTTTCGAGTGTTCCCGTTCTTTGGTCTGGAGTTAGTCGGCCTCGTGCCATCGGGCGGCAGCTCGCCCGTTGCAATCGCGCAGTGGGGCAACCTGGTGTACGTTCTCAATTCGAGCGGCAGCAGCAATGTCACCGGCTTCCAAGTGGATCAGTTCGGCAGCCTCAGCCAGATTCCGAACTCCACCACGTTCCTCACCACAAATACCTCGGGCGCGGCTTCGATTGCGTTCAGTGGTGACGGTAAATGGCTTGCTGTCACCGAACGCCTGACCAACGACATCGACGTGTTCGGCGTTCAAGCCAACGGCACGCTCACTCCCATCGTGACCAGCATGAGCGCGGTTCCTGGCCTCTTCGCGGTTCTATTCGCCCAGGACGATATCGCGGTCGCAGTTTCTACGGGACCAACTGGCGCGACGAACGGTTCGCTGCTGTCTTCCTACTCGATCGACGCCAACGGTCAAATTACCCCAATCACTTCTTCAGTTCCCACACTAGGCGCAGCTTCGTGCTGGAGTGCGGCCACACCCGACGGCCGGTTCATCTACACCTCCAATGCCGGCACGTCTAACATTTCCGGATTCGCATTGAGCGCAGGCGGTACTCTCACCGCACTTCCCGGCACCGTCGTCGCGAGCAACCCCGCCGGCAGCACGAATCTTGACATCGCCGTGAGTGCCGACGGCAAGTTCCTCTACAGCCTGAATTCCGGAACCGGCGTCATCGGCATCTTCGCCATCCAAGACAATGGCGCGCTGACAAGTGTGGGAACAGCGAGCGGCTTCACCCCAACTTCCGGCTTCAACGGCATCGCTGCGTATTGAAGGGAGAGCGCCCGCTGACTCGGTGCGAGAAGCGGGCGCTTTTCATCGAGTTGCCTCGATTCCGATAAGCCCGTTTGAACTAAGCCTCAGGGCAGACGCTACGCGTAAGCAGGAAACGGGCACTCGTTCGTGATTCGCGATATGGTCGCGTCACAAGGAGCAACTTGTGACCCCATTACGCCAGAAGATGACCG
>Ga0181536_10001190_pt1 | contig 30850 bp, 29 predicted proteins | sample PEATcosm2014_Bin_41_FD_121105 | JGI IMG/M metagenome (GOLD analysis project Ga0181536, IMG submission 121105) | Peatland microbial communities from MTU Mesocosm Facility, Houghton, MI, USA - PEATcosm2014_Bin17_60_metaG | ecosystem: Environmental > Terrestrial > Soil > Wetlands > Peat | place...
ACAATCTGCTCCGGAAGCCTTCCGGCAAAGACTCATTCCGCGTCCGGCGTAAGGTCGCCGGGTGGGACGATGAATTCCTCGCGAGCCTCGTCACGGCGTGATTTTTTCACCCGATTCGCCTGTATAAAACCTCCGTGTTCTCCGTGGTTAAGTTCTTTCCGACACCGCCATCCACCCCAGCCCAACCCTTCGCGCACCCAAACGGCCACCCGCCCCCCTGGCGCCCTCGTCCGGAATCATCGACCATCCGCTCCGTCGCCAACGGACCACCCCCATGACCCCCATGCACTGGATCGCCAGCGGCGGCGGCATCGGCCGCTTCCCGTACACCCCCGGCACCGCCGCGTCCCTCGCCGCCGTGCTGATCGGCGCGCTGGTGCTTTGGCTCGACCACCGCCTGCTCACCCTGCTGGCCATCCTCACCTGCGTCATCGGCACCTGGGCCGTCCACGAGACCGGCGAACAAGACGACCCCGGCTGGATCGTCATCGATGAGTTCGCCGGCCAATGGATCGCCATGATCGGTCTGGGCCGGGTCAGCCTGTACGGCCTACTCGCCGCCTTCGTCCTGTTCCGCTTGTTCGACATCGTCAAACTCGGCCCGGTCGGTTGGGCCGACCGCAAGCACGGCGCCATCGGCGTGATGGCGGACGACGTCGTGGCGGGCCTGATCGTGGCGGCCATTCTCTTTGTCATCACAATTTTATTTCCAAACGTCGTTCCGTAACCCCCGGTTGCTTGAACTCGCTTCGGTTTTCCGCGCAAACTGGGGCGAATGCCCCTGGACCTGAGCGCCACCGACCGTCAACGTCCAGCCAAAGACCGGCAGGCGGCCGGCCGCGCCCTGCGCAAGGACGTGCCGCGCGGCGCGCACGCTTCCTGGAGCAAACCGGCGGATCGTGCCGATCCCGTCACGGCGTTGACCGAGAGCCTGCGGCAGCACATCTCGCATTTGTTGCCGATCCGCTACGACCGCATGAGCGCCTCGCCCGCCACATTCCTGCGCGGCGCGGCCGGCATCATGGCCGCCGACCTCGCGCACACGCCCGCGAGCGGCCTCTGGGTGCAGGCCTGCGGCGACTGCCACCTGCATAATTTCGGCACCTTCGCGACGCCCGAGGGCACCCCGATCTTCGACATCAACGATTTCGACGAGACCTTGCCCGCGCCGTTCGAATGGGACCTGAAGCGCCTCGCCACCAGCTTCGTGCTGGAAGCGAAAACCCGCGGCCTGTCCGCCCGGATCGGCCGCCAACTCGCCCGCACCGCCGTGTTGGCCTATCGCGTCCACATGCGCGCGCTGGTGCAGTTGCCGCCGCTCGATTTGTGGCGCGCCAAGGTCAACGTCATGGAAGTGGTCGACGCGATCGAGGACCCGAAAATCCGCGACCGGGAAACCCGCCGGGTCGCCGCCGGGGTCGAGGCCACGGTCACCGGCTACCCGCATTTGGTCGAGAAACGCCGCGGCGCCTGGCGCATCATTCCCAGGCCGCCGCTGATTTTCCCGCTCACCGGCCAGGGCGACGACACGTTCGAGATCGTCGCCCGCACCGCCTTCGAGACCTACCGGCGATCGCTGTCCGAGGAACGGCGTTTGTTGCTCGACCGTTACGCCCTCGCCGATGTCGCGTTCAAGGTCGTGGGCGTCGGCAGCGTCGGCACGTTCTGCGCCATCGGCCTGTTCGTCAGCCCGGACAACGCGACCTTACTGCTGCAGATCAAGGAGGCGCGGACCTCCGTGCTGGCCCCGTACACGCGGCCCTCGGAGTATCCGAACCAGGGCAAACGGGTGGTCATCGGCCAGCGGATCGTCCAGGCGCAAAGCGACATGCTGCTCGGCTGGACCGAGCAGTCGGGCGACGATCAGCACTGCTATGTCCGGCAATTGAAGGATCCCCGCCTCGCCCGCATGGCGGACGAGTTGGCGGAAACCAGCCTGACCCATCACGCGACGCTTTGCGGCGTGACCTTGGCGCGGGCGCATGCGCGATCGGGCGATCCGGCGGCGATCGCCGGCTACATGGGCAGCGGTGGCGCGTTCGACGCGGCGATCGCCGCCTTCGCCGTGGCCTATGCCGAGCAGACGCAGGAAGACTGGAAGCTGCTGCGCGCGGCGATCAAATCCGGGCAGATCGACGCGCGGCCGGGTTGATTTGCGTTTCCGGCTCGGGCCGGTGCCGTGATCGCCCGCTACCTCACCCCTGTCATCGCGCGCACCCCTGTCATCGCGCGCACCCCTGTCATTGCGAGCGCGGCGAAGCAATTTCCATCCGTGGGGACACGGAGGTTGCTTCGCCGCGCTAATGACAGCCGCGTCGCTTTGCTCCGTGCGATGACCGGGGACGACCCCGTGCCGCGCAATCGGATCCGGGCGATGACGCCGATAGGCGGAAGCAGCTCAGGGAACGTCGGGTTGGTCGCCGGCGCCGGGATCGAAGATGGCCTCGGCGGTGGGGGCTTCTTCCCGCTCGGCGGCGGCACCGACGGCTTCGCCGCGGGTCTGGCGCTCTGCCTCCTCGGGGCTGCGGGCGACGTTCACCGTCACTGCCAGCGACACCTCCGGATGCAGCACGACCCGCACCGGGGTCAAGCCCAGCGTCTTGATGGGATGGTTCAGCACCACCTGCGAGCGGTCGATGGTCAGACCCGCCGCCGTGCACGCCTCGGCGATGTCCCGATTGGACACCGAGCCATAGAGACTGCCGGATTCACCGGCCTGGCGGATGATGACGACGGACAGACCGGTGACCCGCTCGGCGATCCGTTCGGCCTCTTCCTTGCGCCGCAGGTTCTGCGCCTCCAGCTGCGCCTTCTGATTATCGAAGTAGGAGCGGTTCTCCGTCGTCGCGCGCAGCGCTTTCTTCTGCGGCAACAGATAGTTGCGCGCGAAACCAGGCTTCACCTTCACGATGTCGCCCATCTGCCCGAGCTTTTCGACCCGCTGCAGCAGGATCAGTTCAACGGCGGCCATGAACCGTCTCCTTAAACGACGATGTAGGGAAGCAGCGCCAGGAACCGCGCGCGCTTGATGGCGACCGCGAGCTCCCGCTGCTTCTTGGCCGAAACGGCCGTGATCCGGCTGGGCACGATCTTGCCGCGCTCCGACAGGAAGCGGGACAGCAGCCGCACGTCCTTGTAGTCGATCTTCGGCGCGTTGGCGCCGGAGAACGGGCACGACTTGCGGCGGCGGTAAAACGGCCGGCGCGCGCCAACGGCGGCACGGCGGCCGGCCGGGGAAACTTCGGTTTCGGACATGCTTATTCCTCCTCCCCAATGCCGCCGAAGGGCGGGGCGAATTCGTCACGCGCGCGGAATTCCTCACGATCGTCGTAGCCGCGGCGGCGGCCGCTGTCGAACCGTCCGGCCGGCTTCGGACCGCGGAAGGTGCGCTCCCGCTCATCCGACTTGCGCGACAGGATGGCGGACGGCGCCTCCTCGATCGCTTCGATGCGGATGGTCATGTAGCGCAGCACGTCCTCGTTCAGGCCGAGCTTGCGTTCCATTTCGGTGATGAACGCGGGCTTCGCGTCCAGGCCGAGCAGCATGTAGTGGCCCTTCCGGTTCTTCTTGATCCGGTAGGCGAGGCCACGCAGGCCCCAATATTCGCGCTTCTTGACCTCGCCGCCCTCGGTGGTGAGGTCGGTGGCGATGTCGTCGGCGATCTGCTCGACCTGCTGTTGCGTGACGTCGTTCCGTGCGATGAGCACGGTTTCATACAATGGCATATGCGTCTCCCTCTGGCTGCGTCAGCCCTCGGCCTGGATCGGGCCGCGCGCCGGGATGGCGCGTGGGCATAGCCGGGGTCGATGCCTTCGCCCCCGGCAGGGAAGGCGCGGCTTGAAGCACGGATCGGAACGCGGTGCAATGGTTTATCCAAGGGAGGAAGCGGACATGGCGAAAGTAATCGGCGACGGCGCGCACCGCTACGAGGTGATCGAGGACTGGGGCACCTTGCCCCCGGGCTGGTCGTATGGCGAGGTCGCCGCGGTCGGCGTCGACAGCCGCGACAACGTGTTCGTGTTCAACCGCGGCGCCCACCCGATGATCGTGTTCGACCGTGAGGGGCGGTTCCTCCGCTCCTGGGGCGAAGGACTGTTCGTCCGCGCGCACGGCATCCATGTCGCGCCGGACGACACGCTGTGGTGCACCGACGACGGCGACCACACCGTGCGGCACATGGCCCAGGACGGCAAGCTGCTGCTGCGGATCGGCGTCCCCGGCGAGCCGGCACCCTACATGAGCGGCGATCCGTTCAATCGGTGCACGCATACCGCGCTGTCGCCGGAGGGGGATCTGTACGTGAGCGACGGCTACGGCAACGCGCGGGTGCACAAATACAGCCCGGACGGCCGGTTATTGTTCTCCTGGGGCGGACCCGGCACGCGGCCCGGCCAGTTCAACATTGTGCATCAGGTGTGCTGCGACGAGGCCGGCTGGGTCTACATCGCCGACCGGGAGAACCACCGCATTCAGGTGTTCGACGGTCGCGGCCAGTACGAGACGCAGTGGAACAACGTGCACCGGCCCTGCGGGTTGTGCATGACCCGCGGCGCGTCGCCGGTTGCCTATATCGGCGAATCCGGTCCTGGGCTTGCCGTCAACGCCAGGGTGCCGGGCATTGGACCTCGGGTGAGCCTGTGGACGTTACAGGGCGAGCACATCGCCTCGGTGGGCGACGCGACGCGGGAGACTGAGAGCCAGTTCATGGCCCCGCACGGCGTGGCGGTGGACTCGCGCGGCGACATCTACGTGGGCGAGGTCTCGCGCACGTCGATGCGCAACAAAGGCGTGATCGTGCCACCGGAGGAGCATGTGCGCTGCATGCAGAAGCTGGTGAAACTGTAATAAGTCATCCCCTTCATCCCTGCTTATCGGCGTTCATCCGCGGTTGAATCTTTGCCGTTGTTCAAAAGTCATCGTGTGATCGACGGAAGAATTTGAACCGCGGATGAACGCCGATAAGCAGGGATGAAGGGGATGTGGTTTGTCAGGCGATGATCTTCGCCTCTCGCAATGCTTGCAGTTTCGCCGCGTCGAAATCGAGTAGATGGCTCAGGATTTCGTCGGTGTGCTGCCCAGGAGTCGGGACCGGGCCGACCTTGCCGGGCGTGGCGGACATTTTGATGGTGACGCCGGGGGCGTAGATCTCGCCGGCGACGGGGTCGTCCATCTTCACCATCATCTCGCGTTCCCACATGTGCGGGTCTCGCACCACCTGGGGAATGGTTTTCACCGGGGCGACGGGGACGCCCTGTTTCAGCAGGGCGGTGACGATGTCGTCCGTGGTGCGGGTGGCGCACCATTCCTCCAGCACGCGGCGGCGGTCGTCGGCGGTGGAGGAGTTGATCGGGGACACGTCGCCGGCCTGGCCGCTGACCAGGGTCATCAGGCGAGTGGCCATGTCGCGGCTGGTGGCGGAGATCACGACATACCCGTCGTTGGTTTTGTACGGGGGACGGCCGCCCTCGCCGCCTTCCTCGCCGGTGGCGAGGTAATACGCGGCCGGGATTTCCACCATGGTCAGGGCGGAATCGAGCAGGCAGACATCGACCATCTGGCCCTCGCCGGTGCGGTCGCGGTGGCGCAAGGCGGCCAGCGCGCCGATGGTCGCGTGCAGCGCGGTGTAACGATCGACCACACTTGACGCGACGCCCAGGGGCTGGCCGACGGGCTTGCCGGTGAGGGACATGAGGCCGCTCATGGCCTGGCCGAGCGGATCGAAGGCGGGACGATCCGTGTACGGACCGTACTGGCCGAACCCCGAGACGGAGACGAGGATGATGCCGGGGTTGATGGCTTTCAGTTGCTCATAGGCGAAGCCCATCGCGGCCATGGTGCCGGGACGGAAATTCTCCAGCACGATGTCGGATTTGCGCACGAGCTCGGTGAAGATCTGCTTGCCCTCGGGGGAGCGCATGTCGAGGCAGATGCTTTTCTTGCCGCGGTTGTAGACGGTGAAGTAGATGCTCTGGCCGCGCACGACGGGGGGGTTCTTGCGGGTCTCCTCGCCGCCGAGGCGCTCGATCTTGATGACCTCGGCGCCGAGGTCGGAGAGGATCATGCCGCCGCGCGGGCCGGCCTGGTAGCGGGCGAGTTCGAGGACGCGGACGCCGGAGAGGGCGAGGGACATGGGGGCGGGTCTCCCTGGGGTGGTTGGGGGGGATGAAAGACCGCCCTCGACCGCCGAGCAAGACCGCAGCCCATCTTCCGACCCGGAAACTCTGTCGCGGACTTGACCTGTCCCCATTGATTGGTCGTATGGGAGGTCCGGGCCGCCTCCGTAGCCCCAACCTCCCGCGGAAAGGCCCCGGAAGTGTAAAAAACTGCCTGCGCGCTAGGCAGGCCAGCCGGATACGTTTGGTGGTTTCCCGCAGCATGCAGAGGATTGGTTCCGGAATGACATTGTATTTGGCGCCGCCATGAGTGACAGAGCATCTCCGAGGTTCGGCTGGGAGCGCCTTTGGGAGCCTGTCAATACGACCGACGGGAGGCCCGCCATATCAGTAACCTCCACCGTAAACGTTGCCGGCCAAACTAGAAGTCCGGCGCCGTACGGGGAATTTGACCAGCTCTCGTGTCTGGCCCTCCTTGGACCACCGGGGTTGGGAAAGACCACCGAGCTTGAAACCGCTTACGAAAATGCCAAAGGCAATGGTCATATGACCAGCCTTGTGCGTTTGCGGAACGTCCCGACGATAGACGATCTGCGCCGCGAGCTTCGAGAAGGCCAGGCAGCGTGGGCGGACCAAGATGCCGCGTGGTACATTTTCATTGACGGCCTAGATGAGACTCCGGCCAGCGGACCAGAAATCCAGAGCTGGCTGCTCAGTGTCTTCCGGGATATTGCTGCGCGGGCGGGCGACGGCCGGGAACTGCCGCGTCTCCGCCTGACCTGTCGCAGCGCGGACTGGCCGGACCGGTTCGAGGAAGATCTAGCGACAATTTGGGGCGAAGACCGGACTGGCGTCCTGCAACTAACTCCACTCACTGAACAAGATGTCCGACTTGCGGCTGCATCCTGGCCGTCAGACCAGCAAGAGCATTTCATAACGTCATTAACGACGCAGGGGCTTTGGTCACTGGCGACATCGCCGGTAACTCTTAACATGCTGAAGCAGGTATTTGCCACGTTCGGAGGGAAATTGCCCTCCGGGCTCGTTGACACATACCGGAGAGCGTTGCTGGCACTCGTCGAGGACCGACGCCGTTCGGCCACGCCAAGACCGGCGCCAGAATACCTGACACCAATCGAATTGTTACGCCTTTTGGGGCGGATCGCAACGGTATCAATTTTATCAGGTAAACCAATCATCTGGAGTGGATTGTACGCCGACCCCGTTCCACCGGATGCAGTCCCCGTAACAGACCTGGCGGGAGGAATTGAATTGGGGTTACCCCAGCCACTAAACGCAGATGAACGGGCCTTACGGCAAGCATTGCGAAGTGCCGCGTTCCTGTCGGACGGACCAAACAGGCTGGCTTGGCTTCATCAAAGCTTCGTAGAATTTCTTGCCGCCGACTATTTGGCACAGACTGTTTTTGATTCCACACGACTTCGAGAATTACTTTTTGTCGAGGAAGATGGAAATTACCGAGTGCGGCCGCAATTGCGAGAGGTGGCAGCATGGCTCGCGGGAATGAATGACAGATTTAGGAATCAATTAATCCAAAGTGACCCCGATTTACTGCTGCGGAGCGACGTTGCCTCGGCAGATGTGAGCTTTAAGTTCGACCTAGTCAGCGAGGTCCTCGCGCGCCTAGAAAACGGGGAGCTTCTCGATGCATGGAACGATCCACGTGTTGACTATGCAAGGCTGGAATACCCAGGAATATACGACGTCCTTGGACCGCATATACGTAATCCGAAAGGAAGTATCGTAGCCCGGCGTGCGGCCATAACAATGGCGCGGGACTGCGTAGTGTTTGATGCTAAACTAGATCTTCTAGCGGTTGCAATTGATTTGAGTGACGCAATTTCAATCCGTGCCGCTGCGGTAATTGCCCTAGGAGCGATCGGCGACGAGGAAACGCTTCGGCAGCTCAAGCCGTTGATTCACACCGAGCTAGCGACCGACCCTCAGGATGAAATCAGAGGGGCGGCGCTCCGTGTACTTTGGCCCAAGTACCTATCCGATAGCGAGCTATTTGATTCATTGAATGCCCCTAGAGATAACCACCTTCTCGGATGGTATAAGTCATTCATATATCAACTGAAGTTCCAACAAATCACCCGTAATGGCTCTGTTATCGCCTTACAATGGCTTCAACAACTTCCCGCTGATCAAGACCACCTTATTACGTTTAGAACGCTTATTGTGAATGTGCTTGTGGCGGCGTGGGCCAACGCTGACGATCCGAGTGTCCTGGGGGCCTTTGCAGACGTGCTTTGTATGGCAACGCGAGACTATAACACCGCGATAGCATCGACCGACCTATCAGATTTTCAATCGGTATATGATCAGTCATCTCAGACGCTGCGTAGAGGTCTTGCTGTGCAGATCGCAATGAGAGCGCAAAATCAGGAGCATGCCGTCAGGACGATTATGCATGGCCCATTGCGTCTTATTACCGTCAGCGACCTGCAGTGGATTCTTCCGGATTTGGACACTGGATCCTCCCCAATCCCCGAAGCGGTTTTAATTGATATGATTGTAAGAGTGATCCACGTAAGAGATATTGAGGAGATTTCTTTTCTTTGGGATTACGCGAATCGAAACGCCGCGCTAGCCGAAACGCTTCAACGACTGTTCACAACCGACCTGCAATCAGTAACGGCGGAGTGGGCAAAACGAGACCATGAACGCAAACAGGAGGCAGCGCGCCAACCACCTCGGACACCGGCAAGACACGCCCAGCTTGACGAATTACTGAAACTCTGTGAGCAGGATCCTGGCACGTGGTGGAGGGTTAACTTTGTGCTGTTAATGAGCGACACTCCGGCTGGGAACGAACTGACTGGTGATTTAACGGCGTCACCAGGGTGGGCGGAGGCGGATAGCAAAGAACGACATGAAATTGTCCGTACCGCGTTCCGATACCTCACGGAGTATAGCCTCGAAGACTTTGGATGGATCGGTTCTAATACGATATTACGGCCTGCGGCAGCTGGCTATCGAGCATTGAGGCTACTTTACAGTGAAAATCGGGATCAATTCGATAAAGTACCTGTTGGAGCCTGGTCTAACTGGGTAGGTGCCATAATTTGGTTTCCAAACAATGACGACCGCGAGGAACGCGGAATTCGGCGCGAAATCGCCATCGCAGCACGCGACCGTGTACCCGATCGATTCAAGCAGACGCTCGACCTTACATTGTCTCGTGCGGATTCTATTTTGGACATTGCCGAAGTCATCGATTCATGTTTCGACTCCGACGTTGGAGGCATATTATGGAAGGCAATACTGGAGTATAAACTTAACATATATTCCAGGGAGCGACTGCTAGAGATCCTGATCAAACGGGGCTATCAGCCGGCACTCGATTGGATAATTGAGACACTAGCCGCCGAGCGATCTGATACTGTAGAAACAGCGGTACCCGATCCTCTAACGATATATGGCCCCGCGGTTTGGTTTGTAAGCTCTCCGGAAGAAGCGTGGCCGTTAGTATGGCAAAGGCGGCTGACCAACCCAGACCATGCACATGCAATTTGGCTGCGCATAGCTGAAAACAGATTAACAGAATTGGCGTTTCTTTCAAAGCTCACGCCCGATCAGCTTGGCCAGCTTTACCGCTGGCTCGGGGAAAAGTATCCAGAGGAACAACATAGGCTGGCATCTGGATTCCTCAGTGCAGAAGATCAACTTCGAATGATGAGGGCAAATGTAATAGAGCGCCTGGGACGTATCGCCACCGATGAAGCAATCTCGGTCATAAGCCGCTTACGCGTCGAGCTCCCAAACGACCCCTGGATCCCGTGGCAGCTGAAAGCCGCACGGGAGGCGCGTCGGCTAGCCAACTGGCGGCGAGCGGAGCCGCGCGAGATTCTGAGACAACTGGGTATCGATGTAGCTGTCTATGGTAGTCGAGCACAGTCAATCGTCGCTGCGGCTATGGAACCGTCTGCGGAGCGAGTCGGCAAAACAGACGAAACGATCCTCCAGCTTCCCAATGCTCTGGATGCGCCGGAAACCGGCCACGCGCCGCCGCCGTCAATACTCAGGCCAACATTAAACTTTCTCCTGGTTGCAACAGAGTGGCGCTCCGCGCATGGCGGCGTGTCGACCTTCAACCGAGATCTTGCGATTGCACTGAGACAACGAGGTCATATTGTCACATGTCTCTTCCCTGAAATTTCAATATCCGACCAAAATCTTGCACTCGCGGCTGGGGTGCAGCTGGCGTCGGTAGCTCAGCCTGTTGGCTACGGCAAGGAAGAACTCCTGGATGTTTGTATTGGTGTCCCTTTGGACGGCAGCCAGCCAGACTATATAATTGGTCACGATCACATAACCGGTCGCGCGGCACTCCGAATCCGGAATGAGTTCCTGAGGTCAAGTAAGTACATTCACATTCTGCACACCTTACCGTCAGAAAGCGACCGATACAAAGGCGGTCGGAGTACCACAGAATCTATAAGGCACGGCGATGAAAAGCGCGAGAGACAAAAGGAGCTATGCCGTCATGCGGATGGCATAATTGCGATAGGACCAAAGGTCGCGGACTACGCTCATGACCTTGTGTCAGATTGCCGTGAGCGAATAGTATCACTAATACCGGGGTTAAATCCCACGTATCTTTCCCAAACGATCTCCAAGCCGGACGAGCATGGCATAAATGTACTTTGGATAGGTCGACTTGACGATCCCGAGCTGAAAGGAATTGATATCGCCTTGCAAATTGCAGCCTCCCTACAGAGTCAGAGATTTCCATTGGGCAGGCGCTTAAAACTCGTTATCCGCGGTGCAAATTTGGACAATAATCAGATAGACTCGTTAATGCCCGATAACCTCGACAAGAAATCAGTCGATTGGCGCAGCTTCTCCGCAAATGAAGGGGACATATTGGATGACCTTCGTTCAGCGTCCTGCCTAATCATGCCGTCACAAACTGAAGCGTTCGGATTGGTGGCACATGAGGCTATTGCTATGGGGGTGCCGGTTATTGTCAGCAGCTATAGCGGAATTGGAATGTTCTTGCTGCAACATCAAAGTCAAAGTTTCAGCGGCATTGCGATGGCGAACGGCACAGTGCTAGATGTTTACGACGACCCGATGAAGACGGCGTCGGAATGGGCGCCAGAGCTTGAGAGGCGCTTGCAGGATCGGACGACGTCGTTTGCTCAGGCCAACGCGCTTCGTGATGCGCTAGCCCCAATCGCCAGTTGGAAAGTGGCGTTGGATGCTTTGGAAGGGCACTGTGAGAAGATTGCACTTCTCTCCGCTGCCAAGCCAGCAGACTAATGGATTTCGGCGATTCGCCTGTCGTTCGCGTTATGAATGGTTGGCGACAGGTATGCGGTGGCCCGCGACCAGTATTCTGTTAGATTGATAGACATTGCGCTGTCCCCCCAGTCAGCGCCAACTCCAACTCCACCCGATCATACCCCACCTTCGCCACGACCCTCCCCCGCTCGCCCCGCTCCAGCCGCACCAACCCGTACCCCGCCATGGTCCGCAGCGTCCGTGACAAGTTCGACTTCTTCCGCCCGGTCAGCGAGGCAAGTTCGTCCAGCGAGGCCGGCGTCTTCTCGGCGATCACCCGCAACAGGTCCCGATTGCCCGCCGACAGCACCTTGGCGAACGACTCCGTCGAAGTGAACCAAACCCTCGGCTCCCTGGGCGACACGCACTGCTCCCCGCGCGCGATCCGCATCGTGCGAGACTTCATCTCCTCATAGCTGGCGATGCCGACCTTGAGCGTGGTCATGGGAACACTCCTTTCTCCTTGAGCACCGCGTCCACCGCGGCCCAGAAATCGCCGAGCAAGGTCGCGGCGTCGCGATAATCGTATGGCCTGACGGTCCGCAACCGGTGGCGATGATCCTGAGGATCGCCACGCCGCTGCCGTCCAACCGGATGGGCATTGTCGAACCCCACCACCCGCTCACTATCCGGCCCGTGCAGCGTCAGGCTGTAATCGAGCCCGTGCGGCTTGTCGGACGACACCGGCACCTCCGTGACGGCAAACCGAACCCAGTATCGGCCGTCCGGGTCCACGACGAGCACCTGCCCGTCAAGTTCAAGCAGCGTGTCGAGCGCCGGGTCCCGCCGAGCGGCCATGTCCACATGGTTATCACTTTAAGATAACCAAGGCAAGTGAGAACGCGAGCATGCCTTGCCATCCGGGCCCAAAACTTCGATTTTGCGGAAATCATGCCCGAAATCCCGCCAACCCCGCCCGAGCCACTAACCGCCGAAGAGGAACTCGCCCCACCGGGCACGCGTCTGTCCCTCACAGTGGTCCCCGGTCTGCTGGATCAGGAGCACCTCGCGATCCGGGACGACGGCGACACCGAGGAGGATTTCGAGTCCAGCAAACGACTCCTCGCCGCCGTCCTCGCCTTCGCCCGGAAAGGTTGAGCCCGCGCCCGTTCCGCCAGGGCGATCCACTGCTACGGCGTAACCAACGCAATCGCCGGAAAGCAGGCCCGATACCGCCCCGAATCCCGACTGAGCAAAGCACACCCCAACACCGCCGCATGCGCGCCGATGAAGAAGTCCGGCAACACCCCGCTTCGAGAGCCGCCCGCCGCCCGATACCGCTGGAACACCTTCCCCGCCAGAAACAACGCCGCCCGAGGCATCGCCGCGATGGCGATCCCCATCTCGGCCACCACCGCGTCCAGCGCCTCGATCGTCGCGAACCGCACCGACAACTCGGCATAGACGATGTCGTTGATCGCCAGAGGCCCCCGCAGCGCGGCGGCGTCCAACTGGCCAATCGACCAATCCGCCCATGTTGGATCACTCGTGAAAAGGTCCAGCAGGACATTTGTATCGACCAGCGTCATTTTCAGTCCTCGCCGCGGGTCAGCGCCATGATCTCATCCGTGCTGAGTCCTGGGCCCGCGCGCCCGCGCAACGCCGCGAACCGGCTGACCGGGCGAGCGCCGCCCGCCTTGACCAGGACGATCCGGCCGTCCGGCGCCAGTTCGAACGCGACGGCGTCGCCAGGCACGATGCCGAGCCGATCGCGGATCAGTTTAGGGATCGTGACCTGGCCCTTGGTGGTGACATGCGTTTCCATCGAACCACTCCGTAATACCTGCGCATTAGCAGGTATTACATAGCGCTCCCCACAATCAAGCACCACCCAAAATGGCGGATTGCCTCCTCCCCGCCCCCCGGCACACACTCCGGGCCCAGGAGACCACCCATGCCCACCCACGACCTGATCGTCATCGGCGGAGGCCTCGTCGGCGGCGCCATCGCCTGGGGCGCGGCGCGGCAAGGCGCCTCCGTCGCCCTGCTCGACGAGGGCGACATCGCCTTCCGCGCCGCCCGCGGCAATTTCGGCCTCGTCTGGGTGCAGAGCAAAGGCGCCGGCATGCCGCCCTACGCCCAGTGGACCCGCGAATCCGCGGAACTCTGGCCCACCCTCGCCACCACCCTGAAACAGCGAACCGGCGTCGATGTCGGCCTCCGCCAGCCCGGCGGCCTGATGTTCTGCCTCAGTGATGAGGAACTGGAAAACCGCGCCGCGCTCGTCCACCGCATGCACAACGAAAGCGGCGACATCGGCACAAGGATGCTGGATCGCAACGAAGTCCGCGCCATGGTCCCCGGCCTCGGCGACCGAGTCGTTGGCGCATCGTTCTGCCCGATCGACGGCCACGCCTCGCCGCTTTATTTGTTGCGCGCCTTGCACGCCGACGCGCAGCAAAACGGCGTCGCCTACCTCCCCGGCCGCAAGGTGGACGCGATCGACGCCGCCCCCAACGACTTCACCGTCCGTTCCGGCACCGAACGCTTCACCGCCCCCCGCGTCGTCATCGCCGCCGGCCTGGGCTCAAAGGACCTCGCCCCGCTGGTCGGCCTGTCCATGCCGGTCACCCCGTTACAGGGCCAGATCATTGTCACCGAACGGCTGCCGCATTTCCTCGACTACGCCACCCACGTCGTCCGCCAGACCGAGGAAGGCACCGTCATGCTCGGCGACAGCCAGGAGGACGTGGGCTTCGACATCTCCACCAAAGTCTCGATCCTGAGCGAGATCGCCGCCCGCAACCTCCAGGTCTTCCCACACCTCCGCGACGCCAACATCGTCCGCGCCTGGGCCGCGCTGCGCGTGATGTCGCCCGACGGTTTTCCCATCTACGAACAGTCGGAACGTTACCCGGGCGCCTTCGCCGCCACCTGCCACAGCGGCGTCACCCTCGCCGGAGCGCACGCGCTGGCCCTGGCGCCGGCCATCCTGAAAGGCGCGCTGCCCGAGGAACTCGGCGCGTTCCACTCTCAACGTTTCGGAGGATCGTGATCGAACAGGACCCGGTTGGCGGCGCCGTCCAGGTCCTCATATTGCCCGGTCCGCAGCGACCACAGGAACACCGCCAGCCCGCAGCCGCCGAGAAACAACGAAGCCGCGATCAGCAACAGAATGACGTTCATGCCCGCGCCCGGAAACTGTTGCCGATGACCAGCAGCGACGACCCCGACATCGCCGCCGCCGCCAGCCAGGGCGTGACGATCCCCGCCACCGCCAGCGGCACCATCAGCACATTGTAAACGATCGACAGCCCGATATTGCCGCGCATCAACCCCCTCGCCCGCCGCGCCGTCACGATCAGTTCGCCGATCGCCGCCAACCCGGCGCCCTGAAACACCGCGTCCGCCAGCGTCTGGCTGATATCGGCCGCCGTCGCGGGAGACGCCGAAACATGCGCCTCCGCGAGGCACGGCCCGTCGTTCAACCCGTCCCCCACCATCAGCACCCGCCCCCCCATTTGCCGCAGCGCCGCGACCTTATCGACCGGGGAACATTCCCCTCGCCAATCCTCGATCCCGACCGCCGCCGCGATCCGGGCGACCGAAGCCGCGCGATCCCCGGACAGTAGCCGAACCTTCAATCCCATTCGCCGCAGCCGCGCGATGGTTTCGGCGGCGTCGTGCCGCGGCCGCTCGGCGAATGTGAAGCGCACCGGCGCCCGACCGGGCCGGCTCAACCAGAGTTCCGGACCACTTTGCCCGTCATGGCCCTCCCCCGAACTGGTCGGGGGATCGTCTGGCCTCCCACTCCCGTCATGGTCCGACTCGATTCCCCCGTCATGGCCCGCCTCAATTCCCCCGTCATGGCCCGGCTCAATTCCCCCGTCATGGTCCAACTCAATTCCCCCGTCATGGCCCGGCTCGTCCGGGCCACCTGAGGCGGCACGCTGCTGGGTCAGGTGGCCCGGACGAGCCGGGCCATGACGGTCAAGAGATGCCGCCCCACGGTGATCAGGAGATGCCGCCCCACCGCGATCGGGAGATGCCGCCCCATGGCGGTCAGAAGATGCCGCCTCACCGTGATCAGGAGATGCCGCCCCACCGCGATCGGGAGATGCCGCCCCATGGCGGTCAGAAGATGCCGGAAATTGACGCTCAACAGACACCGCCACGAACGCCGCCGACCCCAGTCGCATCCCGCCCGCCGACACTCCCTGCCCAGGGTGTTCCTCGACCTGGTCCGCCATCGGCACGTTGCCGCTGGCGGCGACCAGCGCGCGCGCCAACGGGTGCCGGCTATGCGCGGCGAGCGATGCCGCGTCCCGCAACGCCGCCGGATCAACCCCGTCCCGGACCAGCGCCAACGAGGGTTCCGTCAGCGTCCCGGTCTTGTCGAACACCACCGTATCGACCTCGGCCAGACGCTCCAGCGCTGTGGCGGACTTCAACAGGATGCCGGACCGGAACAACCGCGCCGTGGCGATCACCTGCACCGCCGGCACCGCCAGCGCCAGAGCGCACGGGCAAGTAATGATCAGCACCGCGCTCGCCGTCAGCAACGCGGCGGACAGTGACGCACCGCCCCACACATACCACCCCACGAACGTCGCCAGCGCGGTCAGATGCACCGCCGGCGCGTAGCGTCGCGCCACCCGGTCGGCGAGCACGACGAACCGCGACCGCCGCGCCTCCGACGCCTCGATCAACCGGGCGCACTCCGCGAGCAAGGTCCCGTCCTCGGCCGCGGTGACCCGCACGGTCAGCGGCGCGCCCAGGTTCATCGTTCCGGCGAACACCGCGGCACCGGCGGTCACCGTGACCGGCAAACTCTCACCGGTCACGAGGCTGGTATCGACGGAGGAGTCGCCGCGTTCCACCACGCCATCGACGCCAATGCGTTCCCCCATTCCGACCAGCACGCGCTCCCCCGGCAGCAGCGACCGGGCCGGCCGCAGCGCGGCCGTCCCGTCCACCGCCAGCACGGTCACGTCGGTCGATCGCAACGTCAGCAGCAACTCCACGGACGCCCGCACCTGGCCGCGCGCACGGTGATCCAGCACGCGGCCGATCAGCAGGAAGAACAGCAGCATGACCGCCGAGTCGAAATACGCGTCCCGGCCATGCGACAACGTCTGCGTGAGGCTCAACCCGCTGACCAGCAGCACGCCGAGGCTGATCGGCACATCCATGTTGGTCCGCCCGTGCCGCAGCACCGCGAGGGCGGAGCGGAAGAACGGCTGCCCGGCATAGGCGATCGCCGGCAACGCGATCAGCGCCGAAACGATATGCAGCAGGTCCCGCGTCGCCGGCCCCATGGTGTCCAACAGGCCCGCGGCATCGCCGGCCCATACACCGATCGACATCAGCATGACGTTGATCGCGGCGAAGCCCGCCACCGCCAGCGCCCGGATCAAGGCCCGGTCCGTGTCGTCCCGCGCCGCCGCCAGCGCCACCGGGTCGAACGGCACCAGCCGATAGCCCAGAGCTTCGATCCGGCCGACCAGCCGCGCCGCCTCGGAGGCCGGGCCGCGCCACGCCAGTCGCAGCCGCCGGCTCGTCATATTGACCCGGCCGGTCAGCACCGACGGTTCGCGGCCCAGTACCGACTCGATCAGCCAAACACAGGCCCCGCAGCGCAGCCCATCGATCGCCAGCACGAGTTCCTTGCCGCCATCCGGGCGGACGGTGATGAACCGCGTCAGGTCATAGGGCTCGAATCGTTCCGGTCGCGGCGGCCGCTCGGCGATGCAACGTTCGTAGTAAGACCCCAGCCCCAAAGACTGGATCGTTTCAAACGCGGCGGCGCATCCTGGGCAACAAAACCGCTGCCCCACCGCCGCCGGTTGCCCGCAATGCGCACAGGAGTCGGTTGCCGTTTCCAGCGGACCCGCGTCGAGCGCGAGCGCGGTCACCGCACCATGATCCGCCGTGTCGTACTGAGTTCATGCCCGCCGGCGGTCGTCGAGAGTTCCAGGTCCCACTGCCCTTTCTCATCCAGCGTCACGCCGCCCACGTAACGGCCCGGCGCGATCTCCGAGAAGCGGATGTCCTTGGTGCGCGGATCTCCAAGCGGCCGTTCCGCGGTCGCCGCGATCCCGGCCCCCGCCAGCGCGCCGCCGGACCGGTCCGTCAGCACGACCACCGGATGGCCCGCCGCGTCCACCTCGGCGCGCACCGCCCAACCGAGGGCGGCCTGCTGCTTCACCCGATCGAGAATGGCGTCGTAATGGTTGGACAGATCGAACCCATCGCTGCCGGCGTTGCCCGGAAACGTATGCAGCGCCGAATACGCCATGAACACGTTGACGCCGATCACCACGCTCATCGCCGCCGCGACGAACCAGGGAAAGAACGGCCAGAGATTTCGCGACGGCGGTGCCGCCATACCATCACGCGGACGCATCGCCACTACCTCCCCCGAACCGGTCCCATGAAGACCGAGTGATATACTGTCACTTCGCCCGTCGCCGTATCCCGCAACGAGAAGTCGATCGGCTCCGACCCGTCAACCAAGGCCGCCGGCTGTCCGGTCACCATGATCCGGAACGTTCCCACGGTGTCGCCGGTCACCGGCAGACCCAGTGTCTCCGCCGGACCGAGCGATTCGTTCGCCTCGGTCAACGTCGCACCGTACAGGCCTTGCGTGGTGATCTCGAACACCGCCCGCGCCGGCGACTTATTGACGATCTTCACGGTATAGCCGTCGCGGATGTCGCCGCTCGCGAGCATCACGTAAAGCGGCGCCCGGTCATGCTGCACCGACAGGCCAAGCCCAGGCCGCAACATCAGCGCAATGACCATGACGGCGGCGGCGAGACCAAGCGCGGAGAGATAAATGATGGTCCGCGGGCGTATCAGACGGAACGGGACATGGGTCCCGGCCGCCTTCGCCGCCTGATCCGCGAGGGTGTCCCAGGTGATCAGCCAGCCCGGCCGGCCGGTCCGCTCCATCACATGGTTGCAGGCATCGATGCACAAACCGCAGTTGATGCATTCCAGTTGGATGCCGTCGCGGATATCGATCCCGGTCGGACAGGCGGTGACACAGGCACCGCAATCGACGCAATCGCCGCCCGCGCCCGGGGCCCGTTTGCCCTTCGCCCGCGGCTCGCCGCGCCACGCCTGATAGGTGACGGTGAAGCTCTGCTCATCCAGCATCGCCGCCTGAAAGCGCGGCCAGGGGCACATATAGGTGCAGACCTGTTCGCGCGCCCAACCGGCCAGCAGGTACGTCGTGGCGGTGAACAGAGCGGTGAACAGGTAGACCGGAGTCGATGCCCCGCCCTGCCAGAATTCGACCGTTACGGTCGGCGCGTTGACGTAATACATGATCCAGGCGCCGCCGGTCCAGAACGCGACCGCGAACCACACCGCGTGTTTCAGCCCCTTGCGCCAGACCTTGTCGAAATTCACCGGTCCGGCGTCGCGCTTGATGCGTTCGTTGCGGTCGCCCTCGATCTCGCGCTCGACCCACATGAACAGGTCGGTCCATACTGTTTGCGGGCAGGCATAACCGCACCACAACCGGCCAAACAGACTGGTGACCAGGAACAGCGCGACCGCGCCCATGATCAGCAGACCGGTCAAATAGAAAATATCCTGCGGCCAGAACTCGAGGTTGAAGAACCAGAAGCGCTCGTGGAAGATATCCAGCAGCACCGCCTGATTGGGCCGGCCGATGCCGCGGTTCCACCGGATCCAGGGCAGCGCGTAATAGATCGTCAGGCAAAAGATCAGCACCGCCCATTTGAACCGGCGCACCGGACCGTGCACCGATTTTGGATAAACCCTGACCCGGTCGGCGTACAGGCTGTCCTCGGACGGTTGCACCGGCGGTTTGCCTTTGCCCACGAATGACATGATGGAACTTACTCTCCGCCGCCCAAAGAGTGAACATAAAGCGTCACGCTCTTGATTTTCGCGGCGTCGAGCCGGGTGTTCCAGTTCGGCATCACGCCCATCCGCGGATTGTTGATCTGCGCCAGGATCGTGGCGCGATCATTGCCATGCAGATGCGTCCGCGCCGCCAGCCGAGGACCGCCGACCTCTCGATTGCCCTGGCCGGCGTCACCGTGACACACCGCGCAGTTCTCGGCGAACACGCGCTTGCCAACGGCTGGATCCGTCCCGGTACTGGGCAGACCCCAGAGGGTCGCCACGTAATCGGCGACCGCCTGAATTTCCGCCGGCTTCAGGATGCCATCGATGCCGAAGCGCGGCATCTGGCTGTTCCGCGCGGCATCGAGCCCGCTGCGAATCCCGAAGGTGACGGTCTGCTGGATATCCTCCAGCTTGCCGCCCCACAGCCAGTTGCCCGCCGCCAGCGCCGGGTAACCAGGATTGCCGCCGCCGCCGGCGCCGTGACAGGGCTGACAGTTATCGGCGAAGGTGATGCGCCCCGCCGTTTCCGCGACCGCGAGCAGTTGCGGATCCTTCCGGATCTCCGCGAACGACAGCGCCTTGATCTGGTCCATCGCGCCGGCACGCTGCCTGGCGATCGCCGCGACATCGGCGTCCACCGCGTCGCGCTGATAATAGCCGATGAGGCCATGGTAGTAGCCGGTGATCCCTGGGAAGGACGGATACAACACGAAGTACACCAGCGACCAGGCGACACAGGCCAGGAACACGTAGACCCACCATTTCGGCAAGGGACGGTTGAGTTCCTGGAGACCGTCCCACTCGTGACCCGTGGTCATGTGGCCGGTGACGTCGTCCTTTTCGATTTTCGTTGGCACTTTGGTGCCTCCTCAGCGATCGTCTTGCAGGGGAATTTGGCCGTCATCCTCGAAACGCCGCCGGCGGCCGGGCCAGAAGGTGAGCACCATCAGCACCACGAAGGTGACCAGCATGAGCACGATCGAATAGTCGCGCAGCCATTGAATGAGCCACATGGCCGCCCTCTATTGGTGCAGTTTTTCGTTGGCGGGGTCGGCGAAGTCGACCATGGTGCCGAGCACCTGCAGATACGCGACCAGCGCATCCATTTCGGTGACGTACTGACCATTGCCCGGCACCGACACCGCCTTCGGATAGCGCTTCAGCAACGCCGCCGAGTCCGCCGCCGGATCCGCCTGCGCCCGGAGATCCGCCCGCGCGTTGGCGATCATCTCATCCGTATAGGGCACGCCGACCGTCCGTTGCGCCTTCAACCGCGCCACCAGATCGTCCTGCTCCAGCGGCGTCTCCTCAAGAAACGCGTAATGCGGCATCAGTGACTCCGGCACCACGCCCTGCGCGTTGGTGAGATGCGCGTAGTGCCAGTCGTTCGAGTATTTACCGCCGACCCGCGCCAGATCCGGGCCGATCCGCTTCGAGCCCCATTGGAACGGATGATCGTACATGCTCTCGGCGGCGATCGAGTAATGCCCGTAGCGCTCCACCTCATCGCGCAGCGCGCGGATCATCTGGCTGTGGCAGAGATAGCAGCCCTCGCGCACATAGATGTCGCGGCCCCGCGACTCGAGCGGCGAGTACGGCCGCACGCCGGTCACGTGCTCCACCGTCGTTTCGATGGTGAACAGCGGAATGATCTCCACCAGGCCGCCGATGGCGATGACGAGCACGGTGAATATCACGAACAGAAACGCGTTCCGCTCCAGGGTTTCATGACGGATGAACATCGTCTTATTCTCCCACCGGAACGGCGGCGAGGCCGGCCATCGGTTCGGTCACCGTGCCGCGAACGGTACGGATCAGATTGTAAACCATGATCAGCGCGCCGATCAGGAAGCACACGCCGCCGGTCAGCCGGATCACATAGAACGGATGCACCGCGCTGACCGACTCGGCGAACGAGTATTGCAGGAAGCCGAACTGGTCGTAGGCGCGCCACATCAGCCCTTGCATGATCCCCGCGACCCACATCGAGGTGATGTAGAGCACGATGCCCAGTGTCGCGATCCAGTAATGCCAGGACGCGAGCCGGACCGAGTACAGTCCAGGACGTTTCCACAGCGCCGGGACGAGGTAGTAGATCGCGCCGAAGCTGATGAACGCGACCCAGCCAAGCGCGCCGGAATGCACGTGGCCGATCCCCCAGTCGGTGTAGTGCGACAGCGCGTTCACCGGACGGATCGACATGACCGGTCCCTCGAACGTCGACATGCCATAGAAGCCGACGGCGGTGACCGAGAAACGCAGGCCCGGATCGGTGCGCAGTTTGTCCCACGCGCCGGACAGCGTCATCAGGCCGTTGATCATGCCGCCCCACGACGGCATCCACAGCATCACCGAGAACGCCATGCCGAGGTTCTGGGTCCAGTCGGGCAGCGCCGTGTAGTGCAGATGGTGCGGGCCGGCCCAGATATACATGAAGACCAGCGACCAGAAATGCACGATCGACAGCCGGTAGGAATAGATCGGCCGCCCCGCCGCCTTCGGAATGAAGTAGTACATCATCCCCAGGAACCCGGCGGTCAGGAAGAAGCCGACCGCGTTATGACCGTACCACCACTGGATCATCGCGTTCTGCACGCCCGCGGCGATGTTATAGCTCTTGGCGGTGAAGAAACTGACCGGCATGGCGATATTGTTGCCGATGTGCAACACCGCGATGGTCAGGATGAACGCCATGTAGAACCAGTTGGCGACGTAGATGTGCGGCTCTTGCCGCTTCACCACCGTGCCGATGAACACCAGCGCGTAGAGCACCCAGATCAGTGTCAGGAACAGGTCCAGATGCCACTCCGGCTCGGCGTATTCCTGGCCCTGGCTGAACCCCATCACGTAGGACAGCGCCGCCATGACGATGAAGAACTGGTAGCCCCAGAAGATGAAGTTCGCCAGCGTCTCGCCGCCGAACAGCCGCGCCCGGCAGGTGCGCTGGACGACGTAAAACGAGGTCGAGAACAGCGCCGATCCGCCGAACGCGAAGATCGCCGCCGAGGTATGCACCGGCCGCAATCGCCCGAAATTGGTGAACGATATGCCGAGATTGAGCGCCGGCCACGACAATTGCGCCGCCAGCACGACCCCCACCAGGAACGCCACCACGGCCCAGAATAACGCCGCGATCAGGAACTTCTTGACGATCGCCTCGTTATAGCCGTCCTCGGGCCATTGGCCGACGGTGTCGTAGTGCCGCTTCAGCAGGCCGAAATCGAACACCACCGCGAACGCCAGCAGCGACAGCCCGAACACATAGATTTCGTTGTCCGCGGCCCCCGCCGCCTGGATCAGACCGATCAACCCAAGCGCCGCCACCAACAGGCCGACCGCCGCGTCCCCGGCTCGGATGCCTTGCATATCCCGCTCCTTCTACCTCGGCATCCAGAAATGGTAGGGATGTGGCGGTGCGGCATTGACCCAGATCAACCCGCGCGCCCCTGGCGTAAGGCATAGTGAAACCCGTGTATGAGACTCTGTCGGAACTCGCCGCCTGGTGCGGCACACCGGGCGCGGGCGGCGGCGCCATGGGAGGCAGCATCGCGGCGGGCATGCTGCTGGCCGGCGCCGCCGCGAGCCCGCTGCATTGCGCCCCCATGTGCGGCGGCTTCGTCCTGGGTCAGATGAGCGACCGCATGGCACGCCTGCCGTCCGCGCATCTCAGCGAGTGCCAGCGCCTGCGCGCCGCGTCCCTGACGCCCTATCACCTTGGCCGCCTCACCACCTATACCGCTCTGGGCTTCGCGGCGGGCGGCGGCGGGTTCGTCATCCAGCGTCTCACGGGCGGCGCGGGCATCTTCCTGCTGATCGGCGCGGCGCTGCTGGTGCTGCAGGCGGCGCGGCGGCTCCGGCCGGGGTACGCGCTGCCGCTGACCCGGAGCTTGCGCGGGTATCCGTTGGGGGTGGCGCTCGGGTTCCTGCCATGCGGGATCCTCTACGCCGCGCTGGCCGCCGCCGCGGCGACCGGTTCGCCATTGTATGGCGCGGTGGCGATGTTCTGCTTTGGTCTGGGCACGGTGCCGGCGCTGGTCGCGGTCGGGCTGTTCGGCGCCGCGGCGGGACACCGATTCCGGCGCGGCGTCACCGCGCTGACCCCGGCGGTTCTGCTGTTCAACGCGGGGCTGCTGACCGTTCTGGGGGTCAGGCTGCTCATCGGGTCCTGATCGCCGGCCTGGCGCGGAGGTCAGCAGCCGGCCACGGAATGATGCCACAAAGCACGGTATTGTCGGCCGGAACTCGATATCCGAATGTGGCGCCGACACGTCTTTCAGGTGCCCGCTGATGCTTCGCGACTGGGACAACTTTTATATCATGGCCGGGACCTCGGGAGCGACCTTCATCGGGCTGCTGTTCGTCGTCGTCACGCTCGGCGCCGGTTGGTTCCTCGTCGCCCGGCAGGCTCGGCGTCGACGCCTTCCTGACGCCGACGCTCGTGCATTTCTGTGGCGTTTTGTTCCTGGCGATGGCCATGCTGGTGCCCTGGCCGTCGGTGTGGCCGATCAGTATCATTCTCGGATTGGGCGGGCTGGCGGGGCTGGCCTATCAATTCCACACAATCGTCATGAAGCGCCGGCAGGCGTTCGTCACGCTCCATTGGGGCGATTGGATTCCGCACGCCGGTTTTCCCGCGCTCGGCAATGCCAGCCTGATCGCCGGCGCCGCCGGACTGATATCTGGGCGATCATGCGCACCCTACGCGATCGCGGGTGGTGTCACGCTGAGCCTGATCGCCGGCATCTACGGTGCCTGGGACATCACCTTGTGGATCGTCAGGAACCGGGACAAGACATAGTGACGTCAATCGCTTCGCTCCGGCGGGAGCGTTGCCCGGCGATGACCGGATCAGCCTTCGCCCTCTCTCACCGCGCCCAACCAAACAGCGCGTAACACGCCGCCGGCAACGGCGGTCGCGGCTTGGGCGGCCCAGGGGGCGGTTTCGGCGCGTTGAGCTGGTCGAACCACCATTGCAACGACGCGTCGCACCCGTCGCCCGGCGGCGGCGGCACTTTCGCCACGCAATCGGCCTGACCGGGCGGGCACCTGAAAGCGATGTGCATGTGCGCCGCGTGCCCATACCACGGCCGGACATAGCGCAGCCACGACCGGTCGCCGGTCACCGTCCGGCAAAGCTGCTGCTTGATCGCCGCGTTGACCAGCACCCGGTCCACCCCGGGCAGCGTCACCGCCAGCCGCAACACCCGCTCCACCGCCTCGCCCCACATCGATGGCTCGATATCGCGGTAATCCGGGCGCACCAGGCTGGCGATCTGGATCGACTCGCGCTGCCCCTCGCTCAGATAGCCACGCATATGCATGTCGAGCGCGACATCGACGTCCAGTCCGACCTGATGCGCCGCGTGCCCGCCCGGCATCGGTCCGCCTCGCGGCAGCGACATATCCTCGACCAGCAAGGGCGGCAGCCCGTTCGCGTGCGCCTCGCGGCCGAGCGTCTCAACGCCCTGGATGGTGACCGGCGCGCCCCAGAAATGGCTGATCGAACCATGGATGGTCTGGTACCCGTCGCCCTGTGGCGGCAGGCTCGCCGCGCCGGCGATGCAGCCGCCGTTCGCGCCGCCGCCGATGATGTGCAGCGGACCCGGTGCCGGCGGTCCGGCCGGATCATACCGCGCCTCGGCCGCGCGCGCGGCCAGCAAGACAAGAACCAACAGCGACAGCCGGAGAAAAATCAAAATTTCCGCTCGAACACCGTGATGACGTCGCCGGGCTGGACCAGCGCCTGGCGCGAGGCTTTGCCCTCCACCGAATCGCCGTCCACCACGCGAACCACGGAAGCATAGTCCTCGACCGCGCGATAGGTGAACCCGCCGGCGACCGCCGCCGCCGACACCACGGTCATGCCGGGTTGATACGGGTACTGGCCTGGTTTGTTGACCTCGCCCAACACGTAGATCGGGCGGTAGGTGGCGACCTCCACCGACACCGACGGTTTCTTCAGCATGTCACCCTTTGTCAGCGCCGCCGCGACCGCGTTCTCCAGTTCATGCGGCGTGCGGCCGGCGGCGCGTATGGTGCCGGCCAGCGGCAGCGCGATCCCGCCCTGGTCGTTGACGCGGAATTCTCCGGTCAGCGGGTCCTCGCCATAGGTGATGATGCGCACCATGTCGCCGGGACCAAGCCGGTATTCGTTGCCGGACCGTGCCGGCATCGGGGGCAGGTCGCGGCCCGGCGCGCAGCCCGCGAACAAAATCGAAATGCCAAGCAGCGGGAGCAGCGGTCGCACGGCCGGTCTTCCTTTTGAACGGGTCCGATCGAGTAGCTAACGCGGACAGATATACGAATCGTTAAAGCCCGCCGCGATTTTTTCGTGTCCCGTTAACCGGCCATTCACGCCCCCCCCTAAGACAACCGCGTTCCCATTGGCTCCGGTCAGGACACGCGGCGTCATCCAGCGGCATGAGAGAGACTCAATCAGACCCCGTGATCCGGTCGGCGCCACCAAACGAGCCGTTGGCGCGCCCGCCGATCCGACGCGCACCCATGAGTGAGGTCATGCACATGCGTGCCACGATCGGCGTCTTTCGCCACCATCTCTGGGCATTCCTGGTGGTCGCGGTGCTCGTGCCGGCCTGCGCCTGGATCGCGATCCAACGGACCACGCCGCGCTACACCGCCGCGGGTTCGCTGATTTACGATCCGAGCGACTACAAGGTGCGGGAACTGGAAAGCATTCTTCGCACCGATCCGACCACCGAAGCGGTCATGGCATCTCAGGCGGAGATCCTGCAGAGCCTGAAGATCGCCCAACGCGTCGCCGAGCGGGGCAACCTTTACGCGAACCCCGAGTTCAACCCCACGCTACGGCCGCGTTCGGCGATGAGTGTGACGGCGCGCTGGGTAGGGGGGCTGCTCGGCCGGGGCCGCGAGCCCGCCCCCGCCGACACGCCCTATGGACCCATGCCCGATCCTGGGCGTGACGCGACGGTGCTCGCGGTGCACGACGCCTTGCACGCCGCGCCGTTGCATGCCTCCCGCGTGCTGGAAGTCACGTTCGCCGCCGAGGACCCCCTGGTCGCGGCGGCGGCGGTCAACAACGCGATGGACATCTACATCAAGGACCAGTTCACCGCGAAGGCGGCGGCGGTCCGGCGGGCGACACTGTGGCTCGACGAGCGCGCCGCCGCGTTGCGCGCCGAGGTGCGGACATCCGAGGACAAGATCGCCGCCTACCGCGCCGAGCATAACTTCGCCCAGGGCATGCACGCGGGACTGGACGCGGAGAAGATCTCGCATCTGAACGAGGACCTGATCCGCGCCCGCGCCGAACTGGCCGCCGCCGATGCGCGAGTGGACGCGGCGCGCGGGCACACCGGCTCCGAGGCGCAGGCGGCGATCGCCGCCTCGGTCGTGCCATTGCGCAACACGTTGGGGCAGGTCACGGCGCAGCTTCAGGCGCAGACCGGGCGACTGGGAGCCAACCACCCGGACGTTATCAGCGGCCGCCGTCAGGTCGAGGAGGCGCGCCGGGCGGTGGACGCCGAAATCGCCCGCGTCGTGGCCGCCACCGAACAGGACCGCCGCGCCGCGAACGATCGGGTGACGACGCTGGAGCGCAACCTGCGAAACGCCCAGAGCGACGCCGACGCGGAAGCGAAGGCGCGGATCCCGCTGAACGCCATGGAACGTGACGCCGAGGCGTCCCGCGCCCAGTTGCTCGCCATGCTGGAGCGGATTCAGCAAACCGCGCAGCAGCATGCGCTGGAAACGTCGGAGGCGCACGAAATCTCGCTCGCGCTGCCGCCGCGCCAGCCGAGTTGGCCGCGGCCGCTGCCGATGATGGCGGCCGCCGCGGCGGCGGGGGTGCTGCTCGGGTTGATGCTGGTGCATCTGCTGCATCTGACGGACTCGACGCTGCACAGTGGCGAAGACGTGCGGGCGTTGGTGAAGCTGCCCTGCTTCGCCCTGGTGCCGGAACTGACGCGCCGCGAATTGCGTAGCGCGCCGATCGATGAATTCGTCCTCCGCCGGCCGCTGACCGCCTACGCCGAGCAAATCCGCGCCGTCCGCGCCGGGCTCTGGCTCGGGTCGGAACGGCCGCGGGTGGTGGCGGTCACGGCGGCGCGCCCGGCCGAGGGGAAGTCGGTGCTGGCGCTGTCGCTCGCCCGCTCGGCGGCGCTGAGCGGCGAGCGGGTGCTGCTGGTCGATTGCGACATTCGGCGGCCCTCGCTCGCGCACCGGTTGCGGGCGGACAACGGGGCCTGGGCTCGCCGATCTGTTGCGCGGGAAAGCGGGACTTTTGGACGTGCTGCACAACGATCAGTTGGGCGCTCCCGGGGGTGGCATTCATTTCGTGCCGGCGGGCCAGCCGCGCGGCGACACGTTCGGTCTGTTCATGGGTTCGGAGATGGCCGAGCTGCTGCAGGAGGCGCGCCAGCAATACGCGCTGATCATCCTCGACTCGCCGCCGGTGCAGGCAATCACCGAGGCACGGGTCCTGGCGGCGGTCGCCGATGCCACCATCTTCTGCGTCCGCTGGCGGGCGACCCCGCGCGACGTGGTGAGCTACGCGCTGGAACTGCTGGAGGACGCCCACGCCCAGGTCGCCGGCGTCGTGCTGACCCGGGTTGACCCTCGCGCCCATGTGCGCTCCGGGTACGCCGACGCGGAGGTGTATCACCGCCGCTACAAGGCGTACTTCACGGGGTGATGCGGACATGAACCAGGTCTCTGGCACGCGGCGTTTTCTGGTCACCGGCGGGGCCGGGTTCGTCGGCAGCCACATGGTGGCCGCGCTGCGCGATCGCGGCGACGCGGTCGCCGTGCTGGACAACCTCAACACCGGCCATCGCGCCGCGGTGCCGCCGGATGTGCCGCTGATCGAGGCCGACCTCGGCGACACCGTGCGTCTCGACGCCATCCTGGGCGATGGCCCCTGGAGCGCGGTGTTTCATTTCGCCGGCTGGACCCAGGTGGGCGAGAGCATGCGGATGCCCATGCGCTACCTTCAGGAGAACGCCGGCAACGGCATCAAACTGATCGATGCGTGCGTGCGGCATGGTGTGGACCGGCTGGTATTTTCCTCCACCGCCGCGCTGTTCAACGCCAGCGACGACCGTCCGATCGCCGAAGATGCGCCGATCGATCCGCAATCCCCTTATGGCGACGCCAAATGGATGGTCGAGCGGGCGCTGTACTGGGCCGCCCAGGCGCACGGCCTGCGCTCGGCCCGGCTGCGCTACTTCAACGCGGCGGGGGCCGATCCGTCCGGGCGGCTGGGCGAGGATCACCGCCCGGAATCGCATCTGATCCCGCTGGTGATCGACGCGGTACTGGGCCGGCGGCCGCCGCTGGATGTGTATGGCGGCGATTATCCGACCGCCGATGGGACGTGCGTGCGGGATTATGTGCACGTCACCGACCTCGCGGAGGCGCATCTGCTGGCGCTCGCCCGGCTCGACAGCGAACCGGGCGTGACCTGGAATTTGGGCTGCGGGACGGGTCATTCCGTTTTGGCGGTGATCCAGTCGGTCGAACGCGTGTCCGGCCGCCGCGTGCCGTATCGGATCGCCGCGCGGCGGCCCGGCGATCCGGCGGTCCTGGTCGCCGCGTCGGATCGCGCGCGCGCGGCCGGTTGGCGCCCCCGGCATGAGGCACTGGACGACATCGTGCGCACCGCCTTCGCCTGGCGTGAGGCGCATCCAGACGGGTATGGCACGTAACGAACGCCCGTCATCTGCCTCCCCCGGCCTGGTCGGGGGATCGGCCGCGCCACCCGGTTCCGGCACGCCGTTGTATTTCCCGATCAGGGTGCGCCCGTCACTCCGCCCCCGTCAGCACGAGCGAAGCGAAGCCATCGCCGCGCCCGGGCGCGGGGACCGGGCGATCGCCGCGGATGCCCCCAGGCACGGGCCCAGACTCGGCCCCAGACTCGGCCCGGGGCTCGGCCCCAAGGGCGCTAAAATCGCGTGGCAAACGTCGTGGCACCGCCGCTTAATCGTCATGGCCCGGCCTGAGCTGGCCATCCGCGTCAACACGACGCTGAGAGCAATGGCCCGCTCAGGCCGGGCCATGACGAACAAAGGACAGTGCCAGGCCCTTGGAGCCTCTGTTTTAGCGCCCACGAGGCTCGGCCCAGGGGTCGCTTCACGCCGCGCGATGACAGCGGGAGGCGTCGGTTTCGGCTTAACACGAACGGCGACAGATCTGGCACCGTGGCTCATCCCGCCGCTGTGCGTGCTCTGCCTGATCTGGCCGGCGCTGTGGAACGGCTATCCGATAGTGTTCGCCGATACCGGGACGTATTTGTCGCAGGCGATGCATCGCTACCTCGGCTGGGACCGGCCGGTGTTTTACAGTCTGTTCATCTATCCGCTGCACCTTGGCCTGACCACATGGCCGGTGATCCTGGTGCAATCCTGCGTGACAGTGCTGGTGCTGGACCTGACGCGGCGCGCGTTCGACGTGCCGGCGCGGTGGCTGCTCGCGCTCACGGCGTTCCTGTCGGTGGCGTCCTGGCTGCCCTGGACGGTGTCGGAGTTGATGCCGGACCTGTTCTCGCCGTTGCTGGTCCTGTTGCTGAGCCTGCTCGTCTTCTCTGGATCGCGCTTCCGGACCTGGCAACGCGGGGCGATCACGGCCCTGGCGGCGTTCATGATCGCCACCCAGCAATCGAGCGTTCCTTTGGCGCTCGCGTTGCTCGCCGTTGTCATCCCGGTGCGGTGGATCGCGCGCCGCCGGTGGGCGGGCCCGGCCGTTCAGCATGGCCCGGAATCGCCGGCGGTTCGCCTCGCGCCGCTGCTGGCGCCTGGCCTGGCGATGGTCGCGCTGGTGCTGGCCAACGCCGCCGGGTTTGGGCGGGTCTCGCTGTCCCCCTATGGCAACGTGTTCGTCCTGGCGCGGGTCATTTATGACGGGCCCGGGATGACCGTGCTGCGCCGCGATTGCCCGGAGCGTGGTTGGCGCCTGTGCCCCTACCTCGACCGTTTCCCGGCCACGCCGGATGAGTTCCTGTGGGACGAGACCAGTCCGGTCATGCTGGCCGGCGGCCACAAGGCGGTCTCGGCCGAGGCGGACGCGATCATTCACGCCGCGGTGAGCGCGGCGCCGGGCCGCCTGCTGACCGCGACCTGGGACAATACGATCGAGCAACTGACTCGTTTCGACAGCGGTGACGGGCTGCAAAGCTGGAACGCGCTGACGGGGCGGTGGATCGACCAGGACTTTCCCGCCCGCGAACGCACCGCGTTCCACGCCGCGCGCCAGCAGTTGGGAACGCTGGCGGTGCCGCCGCCGCTCGCGGCCACGCATCGCGTCATCGCCCTGGCCGGGATCGCCGCCGCGCTGGTGTTGTTGCCGATCGCCTGGCGCCGCCGCCACGTCGCGGCCTGGTTCCTGGCGGCGGCATTGCTGGTATCGCCGCTGAGTGCCGCGATCACCGGCGGCCTCTCCACGCCGCACGACCGGTATCAGAGCCGGATCGTATGGCTTCCCGCGGCCATGGCCGTCCTCAGCGTGTCGGCCCTGGCGCGCCGCCGGCACCGCGACAGCGCATGAGCGACGGCCCCGCGACGTCCCATAAGCCGCTCGCCATGCGCCGCGCCCGATGCGCCGCCACCCACGGGCCGCTCGCCATGCGCCGC
>Ga0181536_10001191_pt1 | contig 30844 bp, 26 predicted proteins | sample PEATcosm2014_Bin_41_FD_121105 | JGI IMG/M metagenome (GOLD analysis project Ga0181536, IMG submission 121105) | Peatland microbial communities from MTU Mesocosm Facility, Houghton, MI, USA - PEATcosm2014_Bin17_60_metaG | ecosystem: Environmental > Terrestrial > Soil > Wetlands > Peat | place...
CCCTTGTGCAGTGTCGCCAGCAGCCCCTTTTCCGTGCGCGGATTCCAGAGCCGGTTCAGCGCGTAACGCACCTGCCCGCTCGACACGCTCAGGCCGATGTGCCGCGACGCCACGTGTTCCATCTGGTGCGCCTCGTCGAAAATCACGAAGTCGTTCTTGAACAGGATGCCGCCCTCGATGTCCTCGTCCACGCCGCCGAGCAGCGTGAAAAACAGCGTGTGATTCAACACCAGCACGTCCGCTGACAGAATGCGGTTGCGCGCCCGCTGGAAAAAACAAACGCCGTGGTCCTTGGCGAAATCGGACGGAAAGCCACAAACTTTGGGCGAGCACAAGCCGCGCTCGGAACAGACCTGCGCCCACACTTTCATGTCCGGCTCGATGTCGAAATCCGACAGGCTGCCATCCGTGGTTTCCTTCGACCATTCGTAAATGCGCTGGAGCTCCTTAGCCTCGGACGACGTAAACAAATTACCGGCCTGCTGCATCGCTTTTTGCAAACGGCGCGTGCAGAGATAATTCGCGCGGCCTTTGAGCATCGTGAAGTTGAATTTCACCGGCACGGCGAGTGCGCCGAGCACACCTGCGAGCATCGGCAGGTCCTTTTCCGTGAGCTGCTCCTGCAAATTGATGGTATGGGTGGAAACCACCGCTTTCTTTTTCTGCGCCACCGCGAACAAAATCGCCGGAATCAGGTAGGCCAGCGATTTGCCGACGCCCGTGCCGGCCTCGACCGCGAGATGCTCGCGGCTCTGGAGCGCGTGCGCCACCGCCACGGCCATTTGCTGCTGCTGGGGGCGATACTCGAAATTTTTCGCGCGCGACAGCAACCCGTTCGGCGAAAAAATCTCTCCGACCCGGGCAACCAGGTCTGCGCCGGCAGGTTGATGTTCGGTGGGCGCAATCACGGCGCGGGAATATGCCGTTGGGTCGTTTCCCCGGCGAACAAAATTATTGCAGGATACCCAATTTTGCCGCCGGGATTCCCGGGATGATTGGGAAATCCACAGGGATGGTTTTCGTCAAAAAACCCAATATTCCGGCGCATCGCTTGCTTAATTTAGCGGGCATTGTGGTATTACAAATGCTTCCAATCGGGCGCGTTCGTCCCGGTGGTGGATTGGCGACGGTTTTTTCTATGGAACCAGACAGGCTATTCCGGACACGAAACGCGGCAGAAGGCACCCAGCATTAGCCCGATATAAGATGGATGCCCACGCACAGACAAACGCAGGCATTGGCAGACATTCAAACAGCGTGTTAACGTGGATTTTGTCATTTTGGCGCGGTCGAGGAAGGCCGGGTCGGCAGTTGGCCGGCACGGGCGCGTGCCTTTTTTTCGCCCTGACACCGGCGGTCCGAGGCCAGGCTCCGAACCCACCGCCCGTCGCCAACCAGGTTCTGACCAACATTGCCGAGATTTGGACCGTGCCACGCGCGCATCAGGATGAAGAGTATCGGATTCAAACCGAGGTGGTGATTTATTACTTTGATGCCGAGTGGGGCAATGCCTCGGGGGAATGTCTGGGAATTCCCCGGTGGCTGCCGGTTTACGACTCACCCACGCCTTTGAAAGCCGGCCAGCGGATCGCCATTGACGGCGTGATCATCCCGCTGCGGGAACGGTTTGTCTGGAACAAAACCCGGATTCACGTCCTCGAAGAGAATGTGCCACTCAAAGCCGAACCGGTGTCCGATCTGAGCAAAAACCCCCAGGAACTGAAGGATCATCTGGTCTCCGTGACCGGTTTGATCGACAGTACGCTGGATGATCCAACGCACTTCACCATTAATTTTTTGTCCGGCAATACCCTGGCCCGGGTCTATGTGCTGAAGGGAGCAAACCGTTCGCCGCTGCCCTTGAAGGAGGGAGATCTGATTCGGATGAAATGCGTTTACTCGCCCCAGTTCGACCGAAACGGAATTTTGAGCGATCTCTCCCTGTTGGTGAGCCGCCCCGCGGACATAGAAATCATTGGCTCTTTGAATATGGACGAGCGCTTCGCCCTCCCGGTCACTCTTAGCAAGGATATCCAATCGGATACACCCGTGGGCAACCTGGTCCGCGTGGAGGGCATCGTGCGCAACTACGAACCGGGGCAGTGGGTTACCCTCTGGGATGCCACGGGACAAATCATGGTCCAGAGCAAACAGAGCCAGCCCCTGCGGTTTGGAGACCGCATCGAAGCCATTGGTTTTCCTTACGTGCTGGGTGTGCAGCAGTGTCTGCACGATGGTTTGTATCGGCTGGCCGCCCAGACCAACTCAGCCGCGCCAGCCTTGACGAGTGCTACCAACACCTTGCCCTTGCGCCTGGCCGAGCGAATCCGGGACCTGAACCCCGAAGAAGCCGGCCGTCATTTGCCGGTTAATCTTCGCGGAGTGGTTGCCTGGTCACACGCCAGCACGCCTTTCGCGTACGTGCGAGACGCCAGCGGTGGAATCCTGGTGGTCAATCCCCGATGGGATGAACCCAACACCGCCAAACCGGGAACGATCGTGCTTCTGGACGGCGTAACCGGCGAGGGAGATTTTGTGCCCGTGGTCACCAACGCTCTCCTGCGCCGGGCGGGGTGGTGGAACATGGAAGATCGGCGTCTGGTGACACTGGAACAGGCGTTGACAGGGGCGGAGGAGGGCAATTGGATAGAAATGCGCGGTTTCGTCCGGGACCTCAAGCAAACCAACGGTTTGGTGCGTTTTGATTTGAGCACGTCAAGCGGGGAATTTCAGGCGTGGACGCCGGCTTCGCAATCGTTCGATTCGTTCAAAGGCTCCATTATTCGCGTGCGCGGAGCGTGTTCCGCTGTTGTCAATGCACGACATCAGTTGACAGGCATTCAGATTTGGTCCCCGGATGTAAAATACATCCAGACGGAAGAACCCGCGCCGGAGGATCTGTTTGCCGTCCCGCTCCGTCCACTTGGCAGCCTGCGGAGATTTAACATGGAAAGTGCGCTCAACCAGCGTATTCGCACCGCCGGCACGGTGGTTCTTTACGTGCCCGGCCGGTACCTGTACGTGCAGGACGGCGCGGACAGTGTCTTTGCCCTGAGCCAGCAATCGGACGCGCTTCAGCCGGGAGACCGGGTCGAAGTAGTTGGGTTCCCCGGTGAGGAGGGCCAGAAATTCCTTCTGCGAGAAGCGGTTTATCGCCGCATTTCCGATGGCCGGGAACCAAATCCGGTGCAATTGTCAGCAACCAATTCCGCCGATGCGAATTCCGAGGGACTTCTGGCCCAAGCCGAGGGGGTCTTGCTTAACAAGGTGGAAAAGGACAATGAAACGCGCTTGCTCATCCAAGCCAGGGATTTCACCTTTGAGGCCAGCCTGGAGCCGGCGGCGGCGGAAACTCAAAAAAGCCTGCAAGCCTTGGAGCTGGGCAGCTGGCTCGCCTTAACCGGGGTTTACGAGGTGCAGAATGATGAGAACGGGCGGCCTCGTTCCTTCCTGTTGCATCTCCGCTCCTGGAACGATGTGCGGTTGCTGCAGCGCCCTCCTTGGTGGACGCTGGCGCGGCTGTTGTGGGTGCTGGCCGGAGTCCTCGCGGTGTTTCTGATCGGTTTGATTTGGGGCATCCTGATCACGCGCAAAAACGCGTTGCTGCGCCAGGCACAGACCGAACTGAAGGCGGCCAACGACCAGCTCGAACTCCGCGTCGCCGAGCGGACGCGGCAGCTCCAGGACCAGGTCCAAGCCAGGGAACGGGCCCACACCGAATTGGCCCGGGCGCAACGCGACCTCATGCTGGCTTCCCGGCAGGCGGGCATGGCCGAAGTGGCCACCGGCGTCCTGCACAACGTCGGCAATGTCCTGACCAGCGTCAACGTCTCCGCCACCCTGCTCCGCGATCAAGTCCGCAATTCGGAAACCCATACGCTCCTGAAGGCCGCCGAGTTGCTGAAACAGAATAACGGCGACCTGGAGGCTTTTCTGGCCTCCGATCCGAGGGGAAAATTGATGCCGGAGTTAATTGTTCAAGTCGCCGAGCAGCTCCGCAAAGAGCAGGAAAAGACATCGCGCGAACTGGAGCAACTGGCCAAAAACATTGATCACATCAAGGACATCGTCGCCATGCAGCAAAGCTATGCGCGCGTGGCCGGGGTGATCGAAAAAGTGGCTCCCGCCAGCCTGGTGGACGATGCCCTCCAAATCAATGCGGCGGCCCTTGACCGCCACGAAGTCACGGTCATCCGCCGGTTTGAAGACGTGCTGCCACTGATGGTTGACAAACATAAAGTCCTCCAGATTTTGATCAACCTGATCCGCAACGCCAAGTATGCGCTGGACGAAGGCAATCCAGCCGAAAAACAGATCATCATCACCATCGCCAAAACCGGCGATGAAGGGGTTCAGGTCAAGGTCGAGGACAATGGCATCGGCATTCCGCCGGAAAACCTGACGCGCATTTTCTCCCATGGTTTCACCACGCGCGCGAATGGTCACGGTTTTGGCCTTCACCTCGGCGCGCTCAACGCCCGGGAGTTGGGCGGCTCGCTCTCCGCTGCCAGCGATGGCACGGGCCGCGGCGCCGCCTTCACCTTGATCCTGCCGCTGATTCTTCCCGGCAAAAATTTATGAACCCCCCGCCCGCCAAACCCTGCAACCGGATACTCATCATTGACGACAATGTCTCCATCCATGCGGATATCCGGAAGATTCTTGGCCAGGATCCAGACCAGAACGTCCGGCTGAACCGCGCCAAGGCGTTGCTGTTTGGGGAAGGCGTCGCCGATCCGCCACACCCTGGTTTCACGATCGACTCGGCTTACCAGGGAAAGGAGGGTTTGGAGATGGTCAAGCGGGCCGCTGAAGAAGGGGATCCTTACGCGCTGGCGTTCGTGGACATACGAATGCCACCCGGATGGGATGGCGTGGAAACCATCGGCCATCTTTGGGAGTGCCGCCCGGATCTCCAGATCGTCATCTGCACCGCCTATTCGGACTATTCCTGGGTGGAGATGATTCGCAAGCTGGGCCATTCCCCCAATCTGGTCGTGCTCAAGAAACCGTTTGACAACATCGAGGTGTTGCAGTTGGCCCATGCCCTCACGGAAAAGTGGCATTTGAACCGCCAAGTGCAATCCCGGTTGAAGGACCTGGACGCGTTGGTCCGCCAACGGACTTCCGAATTGGAATCCGCAAACGCGCAATTGAAACAAGAGATCACCAAACAGTTGAAACTGGAGTCCCAGTTGCGCCACTCCCAAAAAATGGAAGCGGTGGGACAACTCGCCGCGGGGGTCGCCCATGATTTCAATAACATTCTGACGGTGATTCAAGGCAACGCTTCGTTGCTGCAAGACCAGCTCCGGCAAGACCCCGCCGGCGCCGAGCCACTCAACGATATCTCGGTCGCGGCTGAAAAAGCCGCGCGGCTCGTCCGGCAACTGCTCGCTTTCAGCCACAAGCAGGTCCTCAAGCCCGAAGTGCTCGACCTGGGGCGCGTCGTTAACAACCTGGAGGAAATGTTGAAACGGCTCCTGGGGGATCACATCACGCTCGACGTGCAAGCCGCCCCCGCGCTGCCCCCGGTCCGGGCCGATCTCAGCATGATGGAGCAAATCATCATGAATCTCTCGGTCAATGCCCGTGACGCCATGCCCAAAGGCGGTCGGCTGACTGTCAGTATTGCTGCCGGGGTTATGCACTTCACAAAGGTAGCTATGCCATAGTTTGGAAACGTGGCACACTTTGGCGGTTTTACTTGCGTTTCCGCTTGGTGGCCTTCTTCTCTGGCTTCACCAGAACAACCAGACGCATCAGGTCGTCAAACTTGCTCTGTTGTTTCTTTGGATTCGTTTTCAACGCTCTCATTTTACCAAAATCAAAGGCAGTTTCAACTTTGTCAGCGGTAAATATCGTGATTGCCAATATCTATCGTGAACACAGTATTCCCAGAAATGTAAAATACGACACGCAAATCATCCTCAATCCAGACGGAGTAAATCGTCTTTCTTGCCCGTGCAGAGAGGCCGTGAATCTTGTGCGTATCTAGCCGGGGGTCGAATGGATTTTCCTTGAAAAATTCCCAAGCATATCTTGCGGAAGCTTTTTGCGCCTCCGAAAGCTGATAGAAATTTTCCCAATATTCTTCAGAAGCTTGATAGCGATATTTCAATTTATCCCCGGCGGCTTTTCTTTCATCGCACGTTCCATATCAACAACGCGCCCGCTCTCGCAGTCAGCAAGCCCCCGCCAAAACGATTCAGGTATCGGTTTTATATCAACTGAAACTGCGACTGATTTCGCGTTTTGGTCGCTTGCGGGGAAGCTGATATTAAACCTTGCCGAGTTGGATGAAACCGCCATCGGGTCTGGCTTGGGTTGACCTTCTTTTTGAATGATGGTAAACATATTATTGAGAGGGGTTGGCTGGTGCAGTAATTGCATTAACGGTTATGAGACGCTTCCCGGCTTGGGCATTATTCACTAAAACGATAATTTCATAATTCCCCGGTTTTGGAATTAAAAACGGCATTACCGGCATTGGAACCTCTAAAACGGTTTCTTTGTTCAAAACAATTGGTTCGTTCAATTCGATGTGAGAACCCACACTGCGCAAAACCATTCCATTAGATGGGTCTTCAATCCGGGCGGTCACATCAAATTTCGTGTTCGTTGGAACAAGATTTGTTATTGCGACAGTAATAAAAAAAAGCGGGGTCGGGAAAGGGAACCTTGGAATATTAAAATTGTTGAAACTTCCAATCATGCTGTTTTTGCCGGTTCCCTGCTCGCAAATCACAGAGTCAGACAGCACTATTGATATGCAGACTGGGTCGCTATTCATTCGTGTCCTGGACGTTCTTTTCTTTCATTTCCTGCGGCACAAATACAACGCTGTCAACCACAACGCACCGCTGCGGGCAAGATACTTTATTCCCATTGACGAAGCAAGCGACTAATTTTAAGGCGTTGCTGCGATTTTTTATTATTATAGGCTCAACAATAAATGAATCGCTACCGCTTATATTTCGATGAATCAGGCGTTCATTCGTATAACAAATTAGAAACTGTTCACGAACAGCATTTGGCTTTGTGCGGTGTCATCTTTGAGGATACGCAATATCAGCAATTTCAAATCCTATGGGAAGGATTGAAACGGCAGTTTTTCAAAGGTGATCCCGATGAGCCGATAATTTTGCATCGCAAGGAAATAATGAGCCGGAGCGGAATTTTTAGCCCGCTCGAAGATGATGCCACACGAGCCGCATTTGATGCGGAATTTTTGAAAATCGTTGAACAAACCTCGTTCACTTCTTTAATTGTAGTCATCAACAAGGCGCGGCACCAAGCTCAATATGGTGTTCCCTTTCCCCCTTATCATTATTGTCTGGTCGCATTGTTGCAGCGCTATGGTTTTTGGCTCGGTAACAGGCGGGGGGATGTTATGGGCGAATCTCGCGGAAAAACAGAAGATGAACAATTAAAGTCTGCGTATGCAACGCTTTATTCCAATGGCGACTGGCAGCAACGCGCAGCGTTTTACCAGCAACATTTTACCAGCAAGGAAATCAAGCTACAGCCTAAGATGAAAAATGTTGCTGGTTTGCAACTGGCTGATCTGTTGGCTCATCCTGCCAAGTTGCGTTGCCTGTCCAACCGCCAAATTCCCGGCGTTCAGGAATCGGAGTTCGGAAAACGAGTGGCTGATGTTTTCTGGACAAAAATAAGGAAACGATGGGACGGGAAAAGTTTGGGGTTTGGCGAAATTTATATCTAAAAATGGAAAAGCCCCCATTGCTGGGGGTTTCCACGATATTCCGTGCGGAACATCCACCTGCCATCAGGCATTGGTGCAAGAATCGCACAATTTTAAAAACTTGTCAATGAATAATAATGTAATTATAATTACATTATTATGCCACCAGCAGGCCGCCCCAAAAACATTCTGAAAACCGTTCCGATGAGGATTGCTTTGACGGAGCCGGTGATTGAGAATTTAGAAGCCCTCGTTCCTTCAGGTCTCTATGGGAAAAGCGCCCCTGAAGCTGCGGCACTTTTAATCGCCAAAGGGATTCAAGACTTGCAAAAAGAGGGCCAGTTGCCCCGCTGGTATGAGTCGAAAAAGCGAAAGTAACCGAGAAACGGTTTTCCTAAGTTTTGACCAGCCATGAAACGGAGCGGTTATATTCCGCCTTGAAGCCAGTTTTTGGGGCGGCGATACATAAGCCGCTTCCCTTCTGTCCGCTTCAAGCCTTCAACCATCCGCTCGCCATCGGTGACTTTTCGGAAATCCCACCGGAAACCAAATTCATCGCAATAGCGGTGCAAGTGCTCTGGTGAAACATGATGGAACGCACCAACCACGCCGCGCTTTAACAAACTGAAAAAGCTTTCGCCCGTGTTTATGTGGCTGACTGTGCCGTCAAAATTGTGGCGGGCATATTCAAATTCGGAATGGTTCACAACATCATGCCGCTTGAAACCGCGCAAGATCGGACGATAAATCGCGGCTTGGTCGGTGTTCACGATGGAATTCGGGTCGGCGTTCACACCAATAAACAGCTTCAAATTTTTCTGGCTCACGGTCGCCACAACTTTTGTGCGAATTTTTCCGCCGCGTTGCACCAATGCAATCACCGGGGTTTTCGTGGAATAGCGGCGGAAACCGAGCTTGGTCATTCGCCCGGCATCATGCGGGCCGGGCTTTCCGCCAACGTAAGTTTCATCAGCTTCCAAAACGCCGCCCAATGCTTCATGGATGGCTGGGTCTTTCATCGCATGGCGAATTTTGTGCATCATCATCCATGCCGTGCGATAGCTGCCAAGACCAAGCGAACGCTGAATCTGTAATGCGCTGATGCCTTTTTTGGAACTGCAAACCAGATACCACGCAATCAGCCATTTTTTCAGCGGGATATGGCTGTCCTCGAAAATTGTGCCAACGGTGCAAGTGAACTGTTTGCCGCACTCGACACAATCATAAAGACCGGCGCGGATTTTCTTTTTCGGATTCGGCTGGATTTTCCAAATCTTTTTGGCATCGCTGTTTTTGCAATGCGGGCAGACGACACCCTTCGGCCAGCGTATCGCTTCAAGATATTCGCGGGCCGTTTCATCGGTATTAAAGTGCTGATTTATCTTATCCAGCGTCATTTCGTCCGGTGTTGGTATCAGATCGTTTTTCATGCGTCAAATATCGCATAACGGCCAACATTTGTCAAGTGCATAATCCCGATTGCTGCCGTTACCATCACCCCCGACGACGCCCATAAAAACTCTGAAATCCGGCCCGGTCCATATGTTCGTATCTCCGTTTCCGACACCGGTTGCGGCATTGCATCGGAGCTCTTGCCCCGCATCTTTGATCCGTTTTTCACCACCAAGGAAATCGGCAAAAGCACCGGGCTGGGACTGGCGACGGTTTACGGCATCGTCAAGCAGCATCATGGCTGGGTGGATGTCCAAAGCGCCGTCAATCAGGGCTCAACCTTCCGGATTTTTCTGCCAGCCGGCCAGGAAACCCACTTGCTGGGAGACCCGGTTCACCCCGCTAAAAAAGCGGTTAAAAACGGAACGGAGTGTGTGCTCGTGGTTGAAGATGAAGACCACGTGCGCAATCTGACGGTTGCCGTGTTGCGTAAAAACGGCTACCGCGTACTGGAGGCCACTTCCGGCAAGGACGCTTTGGATGTCTTCCAAGGTCATGGTCCGGAAATCGATTTGCTGCTCACCGATGTCATGATGCCCGGAAATCTTCTGGGCGACGAACTGGCCTCCCGCCTGCGCGCCACCAAACCTTCTCTGGCCGTGCTGTTTACTTCCGGCTACAGCCCCGAAGTCAACAACACCGAAATCCGGGGCGACGGCAACTTTCTGACCAAGCCCTTTACTCCCACCCAAATGCTCGCCGCCGTCCGTCAATGCCTCGATCAGTCGGCGGTTGAAAGCATTCCGAGGAAAAACTGAGCGAACCTGGCCGCCTCGATCGCGCCGGGCAGATGCATCAAACGGCCTGATTTCCAGCGACGGTCATCGCTTCAAATGGGGCAGCTGCTCAAAACCACTTTCAACGCCGCCGTCGCCCCCGGTGCGAGCGTGATTTTATTTTGTCCCACGTTGCCGGATTCGACACAGACCATTTGCCGGTGTTCCGTCGGATCGAAGTCAGGCATGAGTTGCGTCGTCCACGGATTCCAAACCACGGTGGCCGCCGCGCCGCTTTTGTGCACATGGATTGTCCGGCGGAATTTCACGTCGCGGATTTCCACTGTGCCGGGGGTGTCGGGATAAACCCGGTTGGTTTCCGCCGTGATGCGCAGCACGGAATCGTTTTCCACCTTGCGCGTGCCGCCGGCACCGGCAGCGAAGTCATCAAACGGCGCGGCCTTCAGGCCGGCGATGGAAACATCGCGGATGTCGCCGACGGCGAAATAGGCGTGCAGGCAATTCTCGAAGTCAAAATTCCGGTCCGCCGATTCATTGGTGGTAATCAGTTCCATCGCCAGTTGGTCGGTGACGGCGACAACAAATTCCGCGTGGTACGCCGGCCAGGCGGCCTTGGCGGTCGTTGACGGCAGCCGGAAGCGAACCGTTACGCCGCTATCGGGCGTGGCGGCGGTTTCAATCAAGTCCCATTTCGTAATCCGCGCAAATCCATGCACCACGTCGCCCTCGCGCTTGCCGAACCACGGAAAACAGATGGGCACCCCGCCGCGGATCGCCTTGCCTGCGGCAAACTGGCTGCGCCGGCTCATGAACAGCAGCGGCGATTCGCCGTTTTTCTGGAAACCGGTGATGTGCGCGCCGTGCAGATAAATTTCTGCGGTGCTTCGTCCGGTTGTGATGTTGATTTTGGGCAGGCCGCCGTTGCCGTTGGCGAACGTAACACGGCCGGGGATTTCAAATTCGCGGAGCCGCCTGGGAAGAATGGTGATTCCCATAAAACGCGGAATATTTTAGCACAGGCGACCGGAAGACACAGGTTTTTTGTAATGCTCCAAAGCCCCGGCCTCCGGCCCGGCGGCAGGCCGCGCCCGTTAACCGTAAAAAATGAGCTCGCCCCGGCCGGGAACGCGCTCAAATCGGCTGTTGCCCGGCAACGCAACTACGGCGTCATTGGCTGCCCTGCGGTGTTTCCGTTGCCTGCGGTGTTCCCACCAGCGCAATCCGGCTCGCCACATTGACCCCGTTAATTTCGTCATAGCTGAAAACCAGTTTGTCATTCGGCTTCAGGTCGGCGAGTCGTCCGTTGATTTTGCCGTTGACCACAATGGCGCAATTGTCACCCAGGTTGAATTTCTTCTCGTCGAACAGCGACTTGGCCTTGACCGTTTTCGTATCGAGATCAATCGCCGTCAGCGAACCGGTGAATGTCTCACTGGTCTGGGTGATTTTCCGTGCGGTCGGTTTGTCGTCCGGTGTTTCGTAAGTCACCGTGACGTAATTGCCGGTTTGAATGTCCGCCAGCGAGCCCGGCTTGTCACCGCGGAGCAACACCTTGCAGTCGCCCGCCATTGGGAACGTCTTGTCCCTGCCGCGCACGTGCAATGTTATTGTGCGCTGGACCGGGTCACAGGCCTTCACCGTCCCCTCGTAACACATCGGTTCCTGTGTGACACGGTCAGCCACGAGCACGTTGTGCATCTCTTGATAAACGACCTCGACCCGCTGGCCCGGATGCAAATCACCGATCGAGCCCGCGCCTTTGTCCACAAATGTGTAGGCGCAGTTATCGCCGAGGTTGAACGTCTTTCTCGAAAAAAACCCTTCCAAGACAAGTGTGTGTTCCTTCATGTCAACGGACACGACTGTGTCGGTGTAGGATTTGTGCGGGATTGCGTTCGTTTCCGTGTCATCCGCCGACGTTGTGAGTGTGCCCGCCATTGTCAGGACCGACACATAAACCGCCGTCCAAGTGCGTAATGCTTTCATTTTCATAATAATCATTGGAGAAATCTAACCCCGATCGCGTTCAACCTCCACAACAAATCCCACCCGCCAAACAAGTCCTTCTGCGGCGGCGTGGAACACGTTGCTTGAGCTTGTCGGGTCCTTTGAACCGTTTGTGCTGGCATGGGTCAAATTCCCCATGAACACTAAAACGCTTTGGTTGCGCGCACGCAAATGGTGGCGACAGGAAATCCGGTCGCTGCTCATCCTGGCGCTGATTCTTTTTTCCCTCCGGTCCTCGCTCGCCGATTGGAACGATGTGCCCAGCGGCTCGATGCGGCCCACCATTCTCGAAGGCGACCGCGTTTTTGTGAACAAGCTCGCCTACGACCTCAAAGTGCCGTTCACCACCCGGCACATCGCCGAGTGGGGCAACCCGCAACGCGGCGACATCGTGGTCTTCTTCTCGCCGCACGATGAGAAACGGCTCATCAAGCGCGTCGTCGGTCTTCCGGGCGACACCATCGAGTTGCGCAACAATGCGCTCGTCATCAACGGCCGGCCGGTCGAGTACAAACCCCTTGCCGATGAATTCCTGCGCGACCTGGGGTCCGCGGACCGCGCTGGCCGCGTCTTCGCCACCGAACAACTCCCCGGTCAGACTCACGCCGTCGCAGGCAATCCGGCTTTGCCGGCGTTGCGAAACTTTGTGCCGCTGCGCGTGCCGGAGGGTCAGTACTTTGTGATGGGTGATAATCGGGATGACAGCTTTGATTCCCGTTACTGGGGGCCGGTGGACCGCCAACGCATCGTGGGCCGCGCAACCAGCGTGGTGATGTCACTCGACCGGAACAATCACTGGTTGCCCCGCTGGGATCGGTTCTTCACTTCACTGCAAAGCGAATAGGAGCTGATTACCCAAATAAATCCATCTGCGGCGGCGGGACGAGTTGCTTGAGTTTGTCCCGGTCCTGCTGGTGGCGCCGGGACTGGCGCACCGTTCCTTCCGGCGTAAGCTCGGATTCTTCGAGGTTGCCGAGAATCACCTTGGCGCGTTCCAACACTTCCTGGGGCACGCCCGCCAGCCGCGCGACGTGGATGCCGTAGCTTTTGTCCGTGCCGCCTTCGACGATTTTGCGCAGGAACACAATCTGGTCGCGCCACTCGCGCACGGCCACATTGAAATTTTTCAAACGCGGCAGGCGTTGCGCCAGTTCGGTCAGCTCGTGGTAATGGGTGGCAAAAAGCGTCTTCGCGCCGACCTGGTTGTGCAGGTGTTCGACGATGCTCCACGCGAGGCTCAGGCCGTCGAATGTGCTCGTGCCACGCCCGATTTCGTCGAGCACGATGAGGCTGCGCGGCGTGGCGTTGTTCAGGATATTTGCGGTCTCGGTCATTTCGACCATGAAGGTTGACTGCCCGCGCGTAAGATCGTCGCTCGCACCGATGCGCGTGAAAATCCGGTCCACCAGATCAATCCGCGCCTCCACTGCCGGGATGAACGAACCGGTGTGCGCCAGCAGCGTGATGAGCGCCACCTGCCGGATGTAAGTGCTTTTGCCCGCCATGTTCGGGCCGGTGATGAGCGCGATTTGGGGGAAAGTGGCACAGGTCTCCCCGCTTGTGTTTCCTCCCACATTCACAGGCTGGAAGCCTGTGCCACAAAGCCCCGCATCATTCGGCACGAAGCGTTCGTCGGCTAGATTTTGTTCGAGCACGGGATGACGCCCATCATGAATTTGCAGCACCCCTTCGTCGGCGACGACTGGACGACAGTAGCTGTGCAGCCGTGCCGTCTCGGCGAACGACGCCAGCACATCGAGTTGCGCCAGTGCGGCGGCAGTCTGTTGAATTTTGGGCAATTGACCGAGCACTTCCTCGCGTACGCGTTGGAAAAGTTCATATTCCAGTTTCACGCTGCGTTCCTCCGCGCCGAGGATTTTGCCTTCCATCTCCTTCAGTTCGGGCGTGATGTAGCGTTCGCCGTTGGCGACGGTCTGCTTGCGAATGTAGTGCGGCGGGACCTTGTCGAGATTCGACTTCGTGACCTCGATGTAATAGCCGAAGACGGAATTGAACCGGACTTTCAGCGAGGTGATGCCGGTACGTTCAATCTCCTGCTGCTGGAGTTTCGCAATCCAGTCCTTGCCGCCGCGCGTCGCGTCGCGAAGTTCGTCGAGCGCCACATCGAAGCCGTCGCGGATCATGCCGCCCTCCTTCACGGCGAGCGGCGGGTCATCCACGATCGCTCGTGAAATCAACTGCACGAGGTCGGGCGATTCGGTAAGTTGGGATTCGAGGGTGCCAAGTAGCGCAGCCGTCCCGGCTGCCGCGTTTTCTTCCGGCAATTCTTGTAGTTGGCCGGGGTGCAGGCGGGACGCCTGCGCTACGTTTTGAAGAATTTGTTTCACCGCCGGAATTTGTTCCAACGCCATGCGCAGGGCGATCAGGTCGCGCGCGTTGCCGCTGCCGGAACTCAGGCGGCCCAAGGTGCGTTCCAGGTCGCGCACCTGGGAAAGCTGCGCGCGGAAATTGTCCAGCCCGGCGGAATTCCCGATGAACGTCTGCACCGCCTCCTGCCGGCGGCGAATCGGTTCAACGGCGGCGAGTGGCTGCGAAAGCCAGTTGCGCAACATCCGCGCGCCCATCGGCGTGACGGTACGGTTGACCACGCCATAAAGTGAAGCATTGCGCGGCGCGTCGTGGTGGAGCGGCTCCAGGATTTCCAGATGCCGCAGCGTCGTGTAATCCAGCGCCAGATAGTCGTTGCGGCGATAAAACGACAGCCGCGTGAGATGCTTCACGTCGCGGCGCAGGTGTTGCGTGAGATAATGCAGCGCCGCGCCCGCCGCGCCGATGGCGGCCGTGCGGTCCTTCAGCCCGAAGCCGTCAAGCGACGCGACCTTGAAATGGTCGCGCACGGTGTAAAGCGCGGTTTCCGGCGCGAACGTCCAGTCGTCGTAGCCGTTCAAAATCTTGAACGAGTCCCGCAGCAAATCCCGCAACGCCGCCGCCTCACCCGGATAAATAATTTCCGCCGGGCGCAACCGTTCCAATTCCGCCAGGAGGGCCGGCCCGGCCTCCAATTCCGTGGTCATAAAATCGCCGGTGGTCAAATCCACCAGCGCGAGGCCGAAGGTTTTTCCCAGCGGGCAAATCGCGGCGAGGAAGTTGTTCCGCTCGGCCACGAGCATCCGCTCGTCAAAATGCGTGCCGGGCGACAGGATTTGGGTGACCTCGCGCTTGACGAGCTTGCCAGGCCGGGCGTCCTCGAGCTGGTCGCAGATGGCAACTTTCCGTCCGGCCTTGAGTAGTCGGCCGATGTAGGCATTGGCCGCATGATGCGGCAGGCCGCACATCGGCACACCGTTGCGGGCGGTGAGCGCAAGGTTGAGGAGCTGCGCGCCCGTCTGTGCGTCCTCGAAAAACATCTCGTAAAAATCCCCGAGCCGGAACAGCAGGAGCGCGTCCTTGGGCAGTTCGCCTTTGATGCGACGATACTGCGTCATCATGGGGGTCAGTTGGGCTTCGGCGGCCATCGGCAGGAAAGTTAGGCGGAAAATTTCGCCAGGTCGAAGCGAAATTACTCACAAGCGCCGATTCAACTTGCGGCGCGGTCGAGCCGCAAAAGTTCGGCGCTGTAACCTTTGCGGAAGTTCGGATACTTGAACTGATAGCCGAGTTCCATCTTGAGCTTGCGATTGGAGACGCGCTTGTTGGTCACACTATGTTTGCGGGCGGCGTCAGGATTTTCCGGCTCAGACGGCGGAAGCGGCTTGTCCAGTGCCTGGGCCAGCCACTGGAAAAAGTGTAACTGGCTCACCGGTTCATCATCCGCCGCGTTGTAAATCTCCCCTGCCCGCCCGTTCTTCAACGCCGCAATGATGCAACCAATCAAATCGTTGCGGTGAATCATGTTCAGAAAACGGGACCCGTCGCCTTCCATCCGCGCCTCGTTCTTTAAAAATTGCTTGAACCAGTGGCCGCGATCCGGCCCGTAAATGCCGGCCACACGCAAAATCACAGCGGGAAACTTGCGTTCGGCCACCGCCGCCAGCAAAATTTTTTCCGTTTCCACGAGAATCTTCGCTGTTTCCACGAGCGGTTCGGTGGGGCTGGATTCCTTGACTTGCGAGCCGTCGGTCTGACCGTAAACGCTGGTGCTGCTCGTATAAACAAATTTCTTCGGCGGGCTGGGACTGAGCCATTCAATCAGGTTGCGCGTGCCTTGGAGATAAATCTGCCGGTAATCGTCCGCGCCGCCACCGGCGGCGACACAATTGACGACCCAATCAAAATCGCGCGGCAGCTTTGCCAGCGTTTCGGGTTGGGTCACGTCACCAAATAACGGCTGGATGCCGGCAGCTTTCAATTCGTTTTCCGCTGACACACTTCGGCGCAGGCCGGAAACCTCGTGACCCTGCCGAACCAGTTCCACTCCGAGCGGCAAACCGACATAGCCGCAGCCGACAATCAAAACGTGCATGACATTTTTTATTTACGATATGCGATTTACGATTTACGCGCCGCTCTAAATTTTTCAGACCGCGTAAATCGAATATCGTAAATCGCAAATGGCATCAGTCCATCACCGCCGCAAAGCGCAGGCCGCGGGTGCTGACGCGGAGCAGTTTGAAGCCGAACTCTTCCATCACCACCTCGTAAATCATGACGCCGGGGAGGATCACGTCGGCGCGCAACTTGGGCAGGCCGGTGATTTCCTTGCGTTCAGCGAGCGGCAGGCTCCAGAGCCGTTTCCGGTGCGCTTTCACCTGCTCCAGGCTGAGGCGCATGGCCTCCATGCGTTCGCGGTCGTAGCGGTCGAGCTTCGCCTCCATGCGCGCGAGGATGCTCGTCGTGCCGCCGGTGCCGACGAGCTGAACCCCGGCGGACTGGGAGTCAGTTTCGCGGCGCAGGGCGGGTTCGAGTTTGGGGCGGACTTCGCTTTGCAGGAAATTTTTCAGCCAGTCGCGGCAGGCAGTGAATTCACCACGCGTCGGCGGGTCGCTATGCGGAAATTTTTCAAGCAATCGCACCGCACCAAACTGAAAACTGTGCGCGAAATGCGTGCGTTCGCCCCGGCCAAGAATGAATTGCGTGCTGCCGCCGCCGACATCCAGCAACAGGAGCGGCATTGTTGCCAGTTCCGGGTCGGTGGTCACGCCTTGAAATGCCAATCCGGCTTCCTGCCCGCCGGAAATGATTTCAACTTTCAGCCCCGATGCCGCCTCGATGGCGGAAATCAAATCCTCGGAATTGACCGCGTCGCGTGCGGCGCTGGTGGCGATGACGCGGATGGACCGGGTGCCGTGCTTGCGCGCCGTCCGCGCAAAATCGGCGACAGCATTGGCCGAATAGGCGATGGGCTCGATCTGCAGCCGGTGGGTTTCGTAGAAACCCTTGCCGAGGCGGGTTTGCCGGCTTTCCTCATGCACCGGCAGCACGTCACGCCCGGCCACATCGGCCACCAACAACTTGATCGAGTTGGTGCCGACATCAATGACCGCGCGACGGCTCAGTTGCATGACGCGCTTAGATTACGCGCGGCGCATGGAAGTGCCCAAGTGAAAAAGGCGTGCGGCCGCTTGGAACCAAGCGAGCCGCGGGCCGAAAACCATGAATTTGCGCGCTTGGCAGAATTTGTCACCTGATTGTAACTTTCCGTCGGCAAAGGCAAACCTACCCTGCGGATGGTTTGACTCTTTGAAAGCGACGAGCGAAGTCATTCCAAGCCAAAGTATTTGATGAATCACGATATGCGCCGACAAGGCCAGTCAGACACCGCCTCCGTCCCGACCGCCGATGTGCTGGAGCACCTTGGCGATTCGTTGAACACGCAGTGGCGGCGTTATCGCAAGCGGCTGAAGCGCTGCCAAGAACGGTTCTCCCAAGACGCGGTGCATGACGTGCGGGTGGAAACCCGTCGGCTCCTCTCGACCATCGAACTGCTCGGCACGTTCGTTCTCGAACGTGACGTCAAGAAGGTCCGCCGCGCACTCAAGCGGCACCTGGACACCTTCGACCAGCTCCGCGACACACAGGTCCAACTCGGTTACGTGGGACGGATGGCGGGCACCTTTCCGGACGCACACGCGTTTTACGACTGGCTGCAGAACCGCAAGGCCCGTTTCACCCGGACAACGCGCAAAGCCGTCAAACATATCAAGACAAAGCGTCTGGGCCGGTGTCTGGTGGCCGTTGAAAAGACGATCCGGCTCCAGCGCAACCGAATCACCCGCGAACAGGCTTTTATGATTGTCCAGCGTGCCATAAACCGGGCGTTTGCCCAGGTCGCACAACTTTGCCGGCACGTGCGGGCGGACGACACCAAGACCATCCACCGCACGCGGATTGCGTTCAAGCGCTTTCGTTACATGGTCGAGGCGCTGTCGCCCCTGCTGCCCGCCGTCACTGAGGACCATCGCCGTGCCATGCGCGGTTACCAGTGCATGATGGGTGACATCCAGGACATGGAAGTATTGCTAGCGGCGTTGGACAAATTCGTGCAAAAGAAAGAAGTCAGCGCCGCGTCGGCCCGCCGGATGAAAAAAGAGCTGGTGCGCTGGCGCCAGATGCTGATTCAGGTCTATCTGAGCGCGGCGGGCAGGTTGCGGTGTTTCTGGCCGCCACCGGGCTCAGGCAACAAACGCAAAAGCGAAAAATAAAAGCTCATGAATCTCTACCTGCTTCGCCACGGCATCTCCGCTGAACCGGGAGTGGCCGGTTTCGAACCGGATTCCGAGCGTCCCCTCACCGCCAAGGGGAAAAACCGCCTGCGCACCACCGCCAAGGCGATGGCGGAATTGGATCTGTCTTTCGACCTGATTCTCTCCAGCCCGTTCCTGCGCGCGAAACAAACCGCCGCGATTATCGCCAAGAACTTCAAATTGCGGAAAAAACTGGCCTTCTCCGAGGACTTGACTCCCGCCGGCAATCCCCGGTTGTTGATTCAACAGTTGAACCGGTCTCGCCCCGAACTGGAGAACGTCCTGCTGGTCGGCCACGAGCCGTACCTGGGCCAACTGATCGCACTGCTGTCCGCCGGCAATACCAGCCTGGAGATTGATTTCAAAAAGGGCGGTTTGTGCAAATTGGAGGCGGAATTCCTGCTTTATGGCCGCTGCGCGAAACTGGTGTGGCTGCTCACCCCGCGACAGATGGAATTGATGGCGTGACTGGGAGTGTTTGGTGGGGCGGGACTCGCGGCGAGCCGGGTTCAAAATCGTTGACGGCTCGCGGTGACGCTCGCCCACCGGTTTTCCAATTGCGACTTTCCAAATTTGAAGTCAGCCGACGCGAAACGAAATTCGCTGGATCAAATCCCGACCGAAGCTGTGCTGCAACCGGTCGAGAATTTCCTTGCGGCGGTAACGGACGATCTCCGAGAGCCACACGCTGCTGTCCACGGTCACGAACAGCGTGCCTTTCCGCACCCCCGCCGGCTGCGCGTGCGCGACGATGTTCGGGTCGATCAGCGAATTCCACACCTTGACGACCTCGGCTTCGGCGCGCCGCTGGTCCATGTGCAAATCCTTCGTCACGCGTGGCAGCACGTCACTGACCCGGCGGGCGCGCACGGCCTGCGCGGCTTCGAGCGGCGCAAGGTCCACGCCGCGCCATTGCGCGAGCACGCGACGGCGGGCGGACATCTTCTCCGAAGCCAACGGCGGAATGTATTTGGGCGGCGGCATTTGGCGGGAAAAGCATCGGTGGAAAAATCAAGGAAAGCAAGACGGCAGGCTTCGGACTGGAAACGTAAATTCAGGAAGCATTTTGTTCTTCTTTGTCCTCGTTCTCGTCCTCGTCCTCGATTCATTGAAATATTTTTCCGGGAACAAAGGACAAAGGACGAGGACGATTTATCAGGCCAAATTTTGCGCTTGCCAAGTTAAGCTTTGTGATGCAAAGTAATCCCATGAATCCGAACTGGGCTGAAGAAAATCTGCAGACCATCCGCACGCTCATGGAGCGTTCCGCGCTCTACCGCCGCGCGCTTGCACCGATCATGCTGTTCGCCGGTGTGATGGGAGTTCTCGCTGCTGTCTCTGGGCTATTGTTTCACCTCGATTCAATGCCGGCTTTCGGAGCGTTGTGGTTAAGCACCGCCGCCATTGTTGTTGTCGGGGCGCTGCTGATCACCCGGCGCCAGGCGCTCAAGGATCACGACCCGTTCTGGTCGCCACCGACACGGCGGGTGACGCAGGCCTTGCTGCCGCCTTTGCTGGCGGGATTATGCATTGGTGGAGGTCTTTTGATCGTCTGTAACTACGGTGTGGAACTGTACGTATCCTTAATTTGGGTTTTGTTCTACGGTTGCGCACTTCACGCAGCCGGGTTTTTCATGCCCCACGGAATTAAGTTATTCGGATGGCTCTTTATGGCGGCTGCGTGTGCTCTATTCAGCGTTGTCATGTTTCAAGAGATCCAGTTTGGGATCTACGAAGTTTACGGGCATTGGGTTATGGGCTTTTTCTTCGGCGTGCTGCACCTGACTTACGGCGCATACCTGTATCTGACTGAAAAAGGAAAGCGCGCGGAGTGAACCCGGAACCCTTCCTCCAGCTCGACCGTGTGATCCACGAGAAAGGCCGGCTGGCCATCATGTCCATGCTCGCCGCCTCGCCGGAATTGTCGTTCACCGAGCTGCGCGACGCGCTGACCATGACCGACGGCAACCTCACCACGCATATCCGTGCCCTGCAACAGGAAGGCTACGTGGCGGTGGCCAAGTCGTATCAAAACAACCGTCCGCTCACGACCTGCTCGCTCACTCCCGCCGGCCGCAAGGCGTTCGCTGAATACATCAATCTGCTGGAGCAAATCATCCGGCAAACCAGGTCGAAGTAAAAAAAGTTTGAACGAACCGAAAGCGCCGTGGTCTTTTACTTTGTATCACAAAGTTAATTTGCCTGACTCAATATGAAAATCATCCGGGCCGAACATCTGGGCATGTGTTTCGGGGTGAAGGACGCCATCGCGCTGGCGCTGGAGGCCGCGAAACAAGAGCCGTTGACCATTTTGGGCGATCTCGTCCATAACGAAACTGTGCTGGCGGAATTGCGCGCCCAAGGTATTCGCATCGAACATCAACCTGCGAATGTACACACCCAGACGGTGATGGTCACGGCCCACGGCGCTTCGGAGCGCACATTGCGCGAAACGCGCGAACATGGTCTGGACGTGCTCGAAGCCACCTGCCCGCTGGTGCACGTTGCCCATCGCAGCCTGGCGAAGCTGGTGCGCGAAGGTTTTCATCCGGTCATCATTGGCAAGCGCGACCATGTCGAGGTGCGCGGCCTGACCGGAGATTTGGATGCGTTCGATGTGGTGCTGGGCGCGGAGGACGTGGCCAGACTTTGCGAGCGGCCGCGATTTGGCGTCGTTTCCCAAACCACCCAGCCGGTTGACCGGGTCCGGCATCTTGTGCGGCTGATTCGCGAACGCTTTCCGCAGTCGGAAGTGTGTTTCGTTGACACCATTTGCCAGCCGACGAAGCAGCGGCAGAACGCGGCCATTGAACTCGCCCAAAAATGCGATGTGGTCATCGTCATCGGCGGCGCGCACAGCAATAACACGCATGAGCTGGTCAAAACTTGCTCCCGTTTTTGCGCGAAGGTGCATCACGTGCAAATCGCGGATGACTTGCAGATTGATTGGTTCACCAACGTACAGACCGTCGGGATTACGGCTGGTACTTCGACGCCGGATTCTGTTATCAAAGCGGTTGAACAACGACTGTCGCAAATCACGCCTGTTCCAACGGGCGCGAAATTGGCTGAGGAGCTTTTATGTCTGCGCTTGACGAATTAAGACCACGCGAAATCAGCGTGTTGCTGCGCGGCGAGCCAGAGAGGATCGCGGCCTGGACCGGGCAATGGCGCGTGCGACGGCTTGCGCTACATGTTGCCGTCATCATTGTTGGCGCGGGACTTTACGGCGCCGCGATGGGCTGGTGGCGTGACCCGCAACAGGCGCTTTATACCGCCCTCAAATTCCCGTTCATCATCCTGCTCACCACGGCTGCCAACGCGCTGCTCAACGCCATGCTTGCGCCGTTGCTGGGTTTGAACATCCCATTTCGCCAGTCTTTCTCGGCCATTTTGATGAGCTTTGTGATCGCGGCGGCCATTCTCGGTGCGTTCAGTCCGCTGATGGCGTTCCTGGTTTGGAACGCGCCACCGATGTCATCGGCGACGCCATCCGAGTCAACCTACAACTTCATCAAACTCACGCAGGTTGCCGTCATCGCCTTTGCCGGCATAACGGGCAATGTGCGTTTGTTTCAATTGCTCTCCCGGCTGAGTGGCCGCCGGGCGGTCGCTTCCCGTGTGCTGTTTGCCTGGCTGGCAGGCAACCTGTTTCTCGGCAGCCAGCTATCGTGGATTTTGCGCCCATTCATCGGTTCGCCATCGCTGCCGGTGGAATTTTTCCGCGCGACCGCCCTGCACGGAAATTTTTATGAAAACGTCTTCCACTCGCTGCTGCAGATTCTCCATCAATTCGACTAAACCAAAACCGCATTGACCTATGAACGATCAAAATCCCATCCCGCCAATCCCACCGCAAGTTCCCCCGCCGATTCCGCCTGTGATGCCGGTCAGCGGCCCGCGATCGTTGGGCGATGACCCGGCCGAACGCGTCGCTGTTCCGAACGTCATCGTCGCCATTGAAGCCATTCTACGCCAGCCGCGGCGCGTGATGTTCCAGTTGCGCCAGCCGGGCGCGGGGCGATTGATTGCAGCGATGGTTTTTGTATCGGTCGTGTGCAGTTTGATTTACGGCGTGGTGGCCGGCACATTTTCCGGCGGTACACAGCTTTGGGCCGCACCCATCAAGATCGCCGTGGGGTTGATGATTTCGGCGCTGATTTGTCTGCCGAGTCTTTACATCTTCACCTGTCTGGGCGGTTCGCAGGCGCGACTGGTTGAAGTTTCCGGCCTGCTGGCGGGGCTGGTGATGTTGACGACCATCCTGCTGATTGGCTTCGCGCCGGTGGCGTGGATTTTTTCGCAGTCCACGGAGTCGCTGGCCTGGATGGGCACGTTGCATCTGATTTTCTGGTTCATTGCGACCTGTTTCGGGCTGCGATTTTTGGAAGCTGGATTTTCCCACTCCAACGCCAAATCGCTGGCCGGGTTCCGCACCTGGGTGGTCATCTTTATGCTCGTCGCGCTGCAAATGACGACCGCGCTGCGGCCCATCTTAGGAACTTCGAAAACATTTTTGCCGGTGGAGAAAAAATTCTTTGTTGCCCACTGGGGCGATTGCCTGAAGGCGCAGGATGAGTCGTCAAAGTCCGAATCGCGGTGATGATCCGGCTAAAATTGTGTCTGCGTTTGAACATAACCCGGCGCCAACCGGCATTAGGATAGCAGGCGCCAGGAAAAGCATCCTGCTGATCACGCCGGAGAACCCGGAGATCAAGCGGGTTCGGCGGAGACAGCTTAACAATTTCACCCAGATCACCATGCCCTATCTGGCTGGATTCATAGACGAAGCGCGGTATCAAATCGAGTTGGTGGACGAATACAACCAGCGCATTCCTTATGAACGTCCGGCCGATATCGTGGCGATCACGGTCAACACGCCCAACGCCGTCCACTGTTACCGGATGGCGGCGCGTTTCCGGGCCGGCGGTGCCAAGGTGGTCATGGGCGGACCGCACGCCACGTTGCGGGCGGACGAAGCGGCGCATCAGTGCGACCACCTGGTGGTTGGCGAAGCGGAAGAAACCTGGCCGCAATTTCTTGACGATTTCCACCGTGGCTGCGCCCGACCGCGCTACACTTGCGACCGCACACCCTCCCTGCACGGTTTGCCGATCCCTCGACGCGACCTGATCCGGCGCCGGCACTTCACGAAAGGGGCGGTGTTCGCCACACGCGGGTGTCCCTATCGCTGCAGTTACTGCAACCTCAAACAGATCTATGCCGGCGGATTTCGCACCCGCCCCGTGCACGAGGTGATGACGGACATTCAAAGCATGCGAAATCGTTATTTTGTTTTCTGGGATGACAACTTTTTTGGCGATGTGGACTACGCCGCCCGGCTCATGACCGCGCTCAAGAGGCTGCGGCGGCGTTGGGCGGCGCAAGTCAGCATCGACCGCTGCGCCGACGAACGACTTCTGCGACTGGCCCGCGAGGCCGGCTGTGTCTATTTGTTTGTCGGATTGGAGTCCTTTTCCGAGGAAGGGCTGGCCAGCGTCAACAAAGGGTTCAATCAAGTGGCTCGCTATCCGGAAATCATCCGGCTCATCCACAACCACGGCATTTGTGTGCAGGCGGGTGTGATTTTTGGCTTTGACGCTGACAGCAAGGAAGTCTTCGCCAAAACGCTTCGGGCTTGTGAATCCATGGGAATCGACGGCGTTACGGTGAGCGTGCTGACGCCCCTGCCGGGGACCCGGCTTTATGACGAGTTGAAACGGGATGGCCGGCTGGCCAGCGACGATTGGGCCTGCTTCAATGGCAAGACGCGCGTGGCGTTCAAGCCGAAGCAAATGACCGCGGCGGAGTTGTTCTGTGGATACATGTGGTTCCGCCGACAATTCTTTTCCTTCCGGTCCATGTGCCGGCGGATGGCGGTGTCGCGAACGAATCTCGTTCACAATCTCCTTGTGAATCTGGGGTACAAATGGTCACTGTAGGCATTAAGATGCGGGTGCCCGAATCCCACCCTGAAGTTGCGCGCCGATTGTTATTCCCATGCAGTCGCGAATGAAAAGAATTCTGACCGGACTGGCGGCATTGGTGATCGCTGCGATCATCTGGCTGCCTTGCCTGCATCTCCTTTTCGCCCGGCCGCTCTCTGCATTCCGCCAAGATCCAGGTCTTTCACCCAAGGCCAGCCAGTTGGCGGCCCGGCAGTTACAACTCTGGACGGAGCCGGCGTTACGGGAACAGGAACTGAAAAAAATGCGGGCCAGCAATGCTGAATGGGATTTCATGGGGCGCAGCTATCTGGTCTGGTCGCTGGCCAACATGGCCTTGCGCGATCCGCCGTCAAAACAGCTTTATCTCCAAACGATGGACCAGATCATTGACGAAACCCTGCGGCTCGAAAAACAGGAAGGGATGTATTTCTTCCTGATGCCTTATGCGAAAGAGCGGCATTATCTCGTGCAGCCAGCGCACAGCCTGTTTCTGGACGGCGAGATTGCCTTGATGCTGGCCTCACGCCGGATGATCGAAGAGAAACCGGAATACAAGCCGCTGCTCACCGAGCGCATAAACGCCATCGTCGGACGCCTTCAGAAAAGTCCGCGAATGATGCTGGAGAGTTATCCCGATGAATGCTGGATGTTCGACCATTGCGTCGCGTTGGATGCCATCAAGCTGGCCGATTACCTCGACGACAGCGATCATTCAGCCTTGATCCGCGGCTGGATGGCCATGGCCAAGCAAAAGCTTGTGGATCCCAAATCGGGTCTGCTGATTTCCAGTTTCACGACGGACGGCACACCGCTGGCCGGTCCGGAAGGCTCGAGCATCTGGATGGTGGCGCATTGCCTGCAACTGTTGGATGAGGATTTCGCCCGCGATCAATACCAGCGCGCCCGGAAGGAGCTCGGCGAAATCACGCTGGGGTTTGGCTACGCACATGAATGGCCGAAGTCATGGAAAGGCGAAGCCAATATTGATTCCGGCCCGATCATTCCCGGGTTTGAAATCAGCGCCGGTTCGAGCGGCATGGCCTTCATTGGCGCCAGTACGTTCAGCGACGGGAAATTTCTTCGATCGCTCGCAACCACGCTTGATTTTGCCGGATTCCCCTCGCGGACAGGCGGGCGTTTAAAATACTGCGCGAGCAATCAGGTCGGCGACGCCGCCCTGCTCTACGCCGCGACGCTCGGACCGCTTTGGCAAAAGTTGAAAGCCGGAACAAAACCATGATTACAAAATTTTGGCAAGGTCTCGGGCCCTTCCGGCGGGCTGAATTCCTGTCGCCCAGGGACCTGTTGCAACGCGCCGGCGCCATCAGCGTGTTGTTTCTGGCAGTACATCTCGCCGGGCTGCGCGAGTTTACCAGCGTGTTGAATGGGACGATCGGTTCGGTGGCCGCGGGTTGGAAACTTTCCGGATTTCTGGCACTCATTTACATCTTGTTATATCTGGCGTTTGTCATTCTGGTCCCCGTATTGGTTTTGGCTGCGACACTTTTGGTGGTTTGGCAACGTTTCCGTCGGAAAAAAGAAAAGTCATCCCCATAGAATTGTCTTCGTTTCCAGCTAGACAAATTTGCCCGCCGGGCGCGTCATACAGACAAACATGCGGCACGACCCGCCTTCGCCTGCTTCGGCGCGGCAAAAGCCGGAAATCGAGCGGCTCTACGATGAGCACGCCCAGCCGCTTTATGCCTTTCTCCTGAACTTGACCCGTGACGAAGCCGACACGCGCGACCTGCTCCAGGATGTTTTCGTCAAGCTCGCCCGCGACCCGGAATTGATGGCTGGTGTGCAGGATCAGCGGGCGTTTCTCATCCGGCTGGCGCACAACGCAGCGATTGATTTGATCCGGCGCCGCGGCACACGCGACAAAACGCGCGAACAGTTCGCCGCCGAAAGCATTTCGCCCTTTGCACCGGCCAGCGATCCGGACGAACAAACGTTTCGCGCCGCGCTGTCCGGGGCGCTCGCTGAACTGCCGCCGGACCAGCGCGCCGTGGCGCATTTGAAGCTGTGGGAAGGATTGACCTTTGAGCAAATCGCCGCTGCGCTGGATATTCCATTAAACACCGCCGCCAGCCGTTATCGCTACGGCTTAGACAAATTGCGCGAGCGGCTGCGTCCATTGTATGAAGAGATCGAATAATTTTTATGGCCGCAACAAACACCAGACAAAGAATTTTCTTAACGCAGAGGCGCGGAGAACGCAGAGTAGTGCAAAGGGTTTTTGATCTGATCTTCTCTGTGAACCTCTGCGTTCTCTGCGTCTCCGCGTTAAAAACCATTCCCGCAAAATGAAACCCGAAGAGCTTGAACAAAAACTCTCACGCCAGCCGTTGCGGCAGGTTCCCACTGAATGGCGCGAGCAAATTTTGACGGCGGCTGAATCCGCTGGCTCCGCTCGTCACTCGCCACCCGCCACCCAGCCATCCTGGCTCTCAACCCTCAACGCTCAACTTTCAACCTTTTTGTGGCCTCATCCCCGGGCTTGGGCCGGTTTGGCGGCAATTTGGATTGTGATTTTTGCGGTGAATTTTTCCATGCGCGACAGGTCGCCAGCTGTAGCGGAGAAATTCGCGCCGCCGGCGCCCGAAGTCATCGTGGAATTGCGGCAACAGCAGCGTTTGCTGGCGGAATTGATTGGCCCCCGTGACACAAGTGTTGCGGACCGGTCCAAACCATTGGTGCCGCAGCCGCGCAGCGAACGCGCGAAGGTTTTGGCGGTGTGAAATGGTAGGGACGACCTGCCGGTCGCCCGAGGCCGCGCGGTAACGCGGCCCTACCAAAAAATTATGAATGAAGCATCCAAAAGCATCTGGAAAAAATCGTGGACTGGTCTGCACTGGCTGCGCGCGTGGCTGATTGTGGTAGCTGCGACTTTTTTCGCCGTTCTGATTGTCACGCTGCTTATTCCCGGCGGGCCACGAAATTTTTCGGACTGGTGGCCGGCGCTGGTTTTCATGCTCCTTGGCAGTGTGGCAGTCGCCACCGTGTTTGTTGGCCTTTGGGCTTTCATCCGCAGTTTTTTTTGCTGGCGCAACTTCAGGCGGCTGCTGTTTGGCGCCGCGTGTCTGGCCACGTTGGTTGCGTTGCTTTACGCCGAGGAGGACTGGCGCGGGTGGCATGTCTGGAATAAATTCAAACATGAATGGGAAGCCAAGGGTGAACATTTTGATTTTGCCAGCGTGGTTCCACCTCCCGTGCCGGATGACCAGAATTTTGCGCTGACGCCCGTTGTCGCCAGCAGTTATCTCTATATTTTGGACAAGAACGGACATCGGATCAATCCGCAGAACACGAAGGTGGTAAACCGGCTTGGAATCACCATTTACGGTGAAGATGACTGGAAAAATTGGCCGACCAATGGTTATTGGGCCAAAGGAACAAAAACCGATCTGAATGAGTGGCAACGCTATTATCGCTTGGTGGCGACAAAAACAAATTTGTTCCCTGTGCCGGCGCAGCCGCAATCACCAGCCGAAGATGTTTTGGTGGCCTTGAGCAAATATGATTCGGTGATTGAGGAATTGCGAACTGCCGGCCGGTTGCCGGGCTCGCGGTTTCCGCTCAATTATGATAGCGAATCCCCGTCGGCCATTTTGCTGCCGCATCTGGCCGCGCTAAAAAGATGCAGCCAGACACTCCAACTGCGCAGCCTTGCCGAACTGCAAAACGGCCAGACGGAAAAAGCACTGGCCGATGTGAAGCTGGCGTTGCAGCTGACCGACAAAATCCGTACCGAGCCGTTTTTGATTTCACATTTGGTCCGCATCGCCATGATGCAAATCACGCTCCAGCCGGTTTGGGAAGGCTTGGCGGAACACCGGTGGTCGGAGGAACAACTTGTCGCACTTAATGCGGAACTCGCGAAGCTGGATTTTTTTGCGGCTTACAAGCTGTCCATGGACGGCGAACTGGCATGCCAAGACGGGGAAATGGATTGCTTGCGCCTTCACCCAGAGCAATTGCAAAATTTCAGTGGCGACTATGATGATGAGGGAAATAATTGGGGACCATTCCTGCCGGGCGGATTCGCCGCGCGTTTGATTCCCACTGGCTGGTTTTATCAAAACCAGTTTCGTTCTGCCCGCATGATGGTGGAATATTTCATTCCGGTGGCGGATGTGAATCAGCAAACCATTTCTCCGTCGGCAGTCCGGCACGCGGATGAAGTTCTGCGGGCCGAGACAAAAAAAACCACGCCCTACAACATTCTTGAAAAAATGCTGCTTTCGGCGCTGGGCAATGCCGCGAAAAAATTTGCACACGCTCAAGAATCAGTGGATTTGGCGCGCACAGCGATTGCGCTGGAGCGTTATCGTCTCGCGCACGGCAAGTACCCCGAATCGCTCGACGCGCTGGCGCCGCAGTTCATCGCCAAACTGCCGCACGATGTCATCAACGGCCAGCCGTTGCATTATCGCCGCACTTCGGATGGGCAATTCGTTCTCTACTCGGTCGGCTGGAACGAAACGGATGACGGTGGAGTCGTTGGTCGCATAAAATATGGAGCGCCAGACATTTCCGAAGGCGACTGGGTCTGGCGGTATCCGGCAAGGTAATTCTTCGGTAGGGCGGGCGCTGTCGCGCCGCCCTGATTTAAGTTTGGGCCGAGCAGCAGCTCGGCCCTACCGCACCGCCACTCCACCAATTTTTATCCGTGTTAATCCTCGTCCATCTGTGGTTCAATTAGTCTGTGAACATTACGAATTTGAATCCCGACACGGACATCGGTGCCAGCGCGTGGCTGGTGGAGGTGGACGGCCATCGCATCCTGCTCGATGCCGGGATGCATCCCAAACGCGAAGGCCGCGCCGGGCTGCCGCTGTTTGGCAAGGCGGGGAATGCCGAGGTGGACGCAATTGCGATTTCGCATTGTCATCACGATCACGTCGGCGCGCTGCCGGTGGCGTGCCGGCATTTCCCTAAGGCGCACGTGTTGATGAGTGAGTTGAGCTATTTCATCGTCGAGCGCGTGCTGCACAATTCGGTGAATGTGATGACGCGCCAGCGCGACGAACTGGGCATCCGGGAATATCCGCTCTATTCGCATGACGAGGTGGACGACCTCGCGCCGTTGTTCCAGGGCTTCAAATACAATCGCGAAGTCGAGTGGGCGGCGTTTCACAAAACCCGCGCGGGCTTTGCCTCACCCACGCTGGAATTTTTTGACGCCGGCCACACGCTGGGTTCGGCGGGCATTTTGATCCGCGGCAAAAAGGAGACGCTTTTTTACACCGGCGATGTTTGCTTTCATGACCAGACGATTTTGCGTGCGGCGCGCTTTGAAGACGTGAAGGCCGATGTGCTCATCATGGAGACGACGCGCGGCAACCGCGCGCTGCCGCCGCATCTTTCCCGCGAAAGTGAAATCGAGCGGCTCACCGCGGCCATCCAGCGCACGCTCAAACGCAAGGGTTGTTTGCTGATTCCGTCGTTCGCGCTGGGACGCACGCAGGAAATCCTGGCGTTGCTGGCGTTGCTCATGCGCGCGGGAAAATTGAAGCCGCAGCCGGTTTACATCGGCGGGCTGGGGCGCGTGTTCACGGAAATTTACGACCTAGAGGCGCACCGGACGCACCGGCAGCACACGAGCCTGCAACTGCACGAATCACTGGAACTCGTTGTGCTGGAACAGGGCCTGGCGGAAAAAATGAAGCTCAGCGGCGGGCGCATCTTTGTGATTACCGCCGGCATGATGAGCGAGAACACCGCTGCGCACAACCTCGCCGCGCGCATGATTGGTGATGAACGGCAATCCATTTTCTTCGTCGGCTACGCCGACCCGGACACCCCGGGCGGACGGTTGAAGGCGGCGAAACAAGGCGAAACGTTTGCGTTCAGCCCCAGCGCCGGCCGGGTCACACGCAAATGCGAAGTGCTGGATTTCGATTTGACCGCGCACGCGAACCGCGGGGATTTGCTGGATTTTGTCGGGCAGGTTTCTCCACGCGCGGTTTTGATCGGCCACGGCGGCGAGGATTCTCGCGCCTGGTTTGAGGAACAAATCCGCGCGTGCCATCCGAAAATCAAAATCATTCAGCCGCAGCCGGCCGGGACGGTTTCGGTGTGAAAAGCAAAACCGCCGGACGCAACGAATTCGGCCGGCGGTTTGTGTGTTTTGCGTCCCAAGTTTAATTAATGTCCGCCATTGACGATGTTGGCGAGGTTGAAGATCGGCAGGAACATGCAAACGACCATGCCGCCGATGACCACTCCCAGGAAGACAATCAGCATGGGTTCAAGGAGCGACATGAGGCCGGAGAGCGTGGTTTCAATTTCTTCGTCGAGAAAGTTCGAGACGCGCTCGAGCATGTTGTCAATGTTGCCGGTTTGTTC
>Ga0181536_10001193_pt1 | contig 30839 bp, 26 predicted proteins | sample PEATcosm2014_Bin_41_FD_121105 | JGI IMG/M metagenome (GOLD analysis project Ga0181536, IMG submission 121105) | Peatland microbial communities from MTU Mesocosm Facility, Houghton, MI, USA - PEATcosm2014_Bin17_60_metaG | ecosystem: Environmental > Terrestrial > Soil > Wetlands > Peat | place...
GGTACCCGACCGGCGTCAAGATCACCAACAAGGAGTTGGCCGCGGTCCCACTCGACCCACATGAGTTCCACGGCGAGTGGAACTACACCATCACCGCTCAATCAAACGCGGCGTGAGCCCTTATCTGGCTGGCTCTGGTGATCGTGTGGGTCGTGGCGTCGTGCGTGATTCTGCGCACCAGGAGCGACCCCACCTGACCGAGGAGGTGGTGAACATGGCTCATGACGCTGTGGCTCGACACCTCCGGGCCTGTGACGGGCTCTCAGCTGTCGTCGACGAGGTCGGGGACCGTTGGTCGGCACCGTCGCCCTGCACCGATTGGGACGCCCGTGGTGTGGTCGAACACGTCATCGGCTTCCACGACGTGCTTCTTCTCCGTCCCCTCGGCGCCAAGCCCGAACGACCCAAGGACGACCCGGTGGCGAGGTGGGCGGTGACCGTTCCGGCCATCTCGTCGGCGCTTCAGGGGGCAGATGACGACCTCGTGGTCTCGCCGCCGAGCGCACCGGAGATGAACCTTGCCCGGCTCGTTCCCAAGCTCACGACCGAGGTGCTGGTTCACACCTGGGACTTGGCCAAGGCGGTGGCAGCGCCCATGACGTTCGACCCAGACCTCTGTGCCGACGCCTACGACGCCGCACGTCGGAACATCGTCGGCATCGAGAAGGCCGGGATGTACGGCCCCTCGGTGCCGGTGCCCGACGACGCCGATCCGGTGACGAAGCTCGTGGCGCTCCTCGGTCGTGACCCGGAGTGGCAGTCGCCGTAAGCCGAGTGCGTCAGAATCGGGTCGAGTCCCGGTTCGACTTCCCCCGGTTGCACTCATCACACAACGCCTGCAGGTTGCTGATGTGGTTGGAACCACCGAGTGATCTCGGCACGATGTGGTCGACCTCGATGCGGCGCTCCTTGCTGGTGGCGCCGCACAGGGCACATCTCCCGTTGCAGCCAGGACCCGTACCGCACATCGGTGGGCACAGGGTCGGTGTCGATCAGCCGGTAATCCCACGTGGCCATGCCCCGGCGCTTCACGAACTCGCCGAGCTTCTGCTCGCACAGGACGATGAGTTCGGCCCGCTGCTCGTAGGTGAGGGACTCGACGTCAGCTTGATGAGGTCGCCCTCCCGATCCACGATGCCGTGGCGTCGGAGGACGGGCAGGGGCATCTTCTTGATCCGGTCCTCGTAGTAGACGACCTGGCTCTCGTCCCGGTCGAGGAACGCCATGGCGACCTGGCGGAGGGTGGCCGTACCGCCGGTGTCAACCAAGGTGCGAATGAGTAGGGGCTGATAGATGTGGCTCATCCGCATGCGACGGTCGATGAAGTCCACCAACTCGTCGAAGGTCAGCATGCGGTGTCCCTCATCCCGCCACCTGGAACAGTTGGTAGCGCTCATCGAGGAATGCCGAGTTGGGTCGGTCCATCTCGAGTCGGGGTACGACCTGCAACTTGTGGCCGTGAAGCTCTTGTAGCCCGTATCGCAGCATCGGTCCGTCAATCTCGTCGAGGATGTCCTGTCGGACTTCGACCACCAGGTCTGGCCGGATGCCGACGACGTTGCGGTCGAAGGCGGCGTGGTGGAGCTTGCACAACGCCAAGCCGTTGGAGGTGACCGGCTCTCCCTCGGGATGGGAGTCGGGAAGGATGTGAGCGGCGTCGAGGAGTTCAGGGTGCCGGAGTCGGCACATCGTGCAGGACTCCCGGTAGGCCCGAAGGACCCGGTGCCGGAACGCCAGTTGGTGCAGCCGCTGGCGAGCCAAGCGGGTCACGTAGGTGCGTCGGGCGTCTTCTGTTCGGTCTCCGGTTGGCTCGATGTCCACGGCGAGAGGGTCATCGACGGCAACGGTGAAGGTCAGGGCACCGGGGTCGTCACCAACGATGAAGACCGGCCACTGGGCGAGGTACTGGCCCTTGGCGATCCCGTGGAAGTAGACGAGCGGGAGCCGCTCGTCCATCGCTATGCGGAGACCGACGTTGTCCCGGTGGTGCGGGTCGGTGCCCCGGTAGCGGTACCGGAGGAACCCGTCGGGTCCCAACTCGTCCTCGTAGGGGCGGTCCCGGCCAGGAAGGACCGGGGCGGTGGTGACACTGAGGGGGAGGCTCATGAGGGCGGGCTTGAAGATCCCCTGGGGGCCTTGCAGCGGGACCCGCTGGTCTTGGAAGAGGAACCCTTCCCGCAGGGGTCCGGCCGGGAGGACCTCCCCGTACCGGTCGACCTGGTCTCGGAGGAACGTGAATGCAGCCAGCCGTATGAGCCGGTCCCGATCGTTTCCCTCCACGGGTCTGATTCTTCACTCTGGACGACCGCTCTGCTGGTGACTCGCAACCAGACTCACCGTCGAGGTGATGGACCTCGGTCTCAATCAACGTGGTTGACTCATCACGGGCGGAGCAACTAGGTTGTCAACGAAGTTGATCAGGCGCCTGGCCGAGCCGGGCGGAGGACCGAAAGGATGCGCAGTGCCCCCTGTGGATAGACCCACGAAACGCCCCAAGAGAAAGGCCGTGAAAACCGCCTCCACCAGATCGCCACCAACCGGAAAAGAAGACTCCGGCCGTCGACGACTCGACGTATACGAAGAGACTGACTCCGCTGTCGAGTTGCTCATTTCGGCCAGCGCCGACGCACTGGAGGATGGGAGGCAACAGGACGAGATCCTCAGCCGCTCCATAAGTGCGCTCGCCTACTTGATCGACCTCGACTCCGAGCGCCCTCTCCACCCGGACGACGCCGACGCCCCGCTAATGGCACTGCAAGATCTGCGCAATGTCGTAGCCGAATACGAACGAGTGGCCGTCCACGTCGCATGGGATGCGGGATTCACGACGAGAGAGATTGCCGAACGCCTGGGACGCTCGACACAGGCAGTGTGGAAGAAGTACGGGAACCCGCAGCCCTGCAAGTCACGGAAGCACGCTGCCCGATTCGTCAGGGCCGACCAGATCGAGTGGGACTAGGGCCTGTTCCCGATCAAGAGCCCTGAGGACCGAGTGCCAGGCAGGGCACCTGGCGGTAGTGCCGTCCGGAACTTTCGTGCCCTTTAGGTTGAAGTGGCGCTGTTGCAGCAGCCGACGTCGGACAAGCGTTCAAGCTGGTCGAGTGCATCGTGCGCTTCCACGTAGGCGTCGGCGGTCGGATTGCATTGGCACGGCATCTTTCCGAGACTGGCTGCCGTCATCCCCAAGCGGACGAGCACGTCGGCTACTGCCTCCCGGGGCATCGTCACCTTGACGCCTCGGTAGTTGCTCAGGATGGCCTGGATCGCCTTCGGTAGGCGCTTGAGGTCGGGCGTGCCGTCGGCGAGGAGGTAGGGGAGCTTCCAGGTGCCGGGTTCATTGGCGGCGCCCACGTAGGCGAAGCAGCGGGCGGGCAGGCGGTACTTGTGATGGAGCAGTTCGTCGTCACCGACCGAGACCTCGATCTCCCCCTCGACGACTGATGGCGCCGACGGCAACGCCACCGTCGGCGCCGGGCACGGTCGGTAGATGCCGTGGACCGAGAGCCACCACAACTCCAGCGGGGGCTCACGGGCATCGAGGGTGACGAAGAGCCGGTCTCGGAGGCCCCCGTGGACGATGTCGGCTGCATAGAGCATCTGCCCGTCGCTCACGGCCACGGCACCGACCCTCTGGTCTGCGGCATAGCCGAGGGCCTGGCTCAAGGCGGCTTCGACGGCGGGACGGTGCCAGGCGAGCGACCCGGGTCGCTTGACCTCCACTACCAGGCGCTTGATGCCCAGTTCCGACAGGACGATGTCGGCCCGCCCGACCTGGAGGTTGACGTCAGAGATCGTCCAGTCGAGCACCCGGGTGAACAGGTCTTCGAGGATGTTCTCGGCGATCTTCTCGACGGGGGCGTCGAAGAGCCCCTGCCGGAGGCGCTCCCGGCGCTGCTCGGCGTACGTCGACCACGTCGCAGTGATGCGTTCCACGCAGCGCCGGTACGACGCCAGGTTCGTGTAGCCCGTGATGTCAGGTTCGGTCGTCATCGGTCTCCGGGCTCAGTGTGTCACCCGGAGCCGGGTTGGGCTCATGGCCAGAAGGGGGACGGTGCTTGGCCCAAGGCCCCAGGACCCCATCGCTCGGGTCGACGTCGCCGACGAGTACGACTGGCGTTGTTGCGGGCGAAGTACGCCATGGCGGGGGAGATGCTGGCCTCGGCATAACCGAGGAGCAGAAACGACATCGGCCCCGGAGGCGGGTCCGGGGCCGATGTCGGATCGAGCGTCGGCGGGGGGAGCCGTGCTCGGTGGTCCTAGACGAGAGGGGGGTCTCGCCTGTGGTGTCCCCACCACCTTGCCGATCCGACCCGAGGGCCGGGGCTGAGAACATCATTAGAGAACGCCAGGTGCGGCTCGCTTGTTCCACTCGGCTCGTCGCCCCGACGTGGACCACGTGGCCCGGGGTCGCCCAAGCGCGCCATCGCCCGTGAGGCCGACCTGGGAGGCAAGGCCGATGAGGCCGTGTACAAAGGGGAGACAGGGGGCGTTGAGAGCCCCTGGGATGTTGGCTATGGGCCTGGAAGCGGGCAGAAGCCGTGTGCGGGCGCAGAGGAGCGGTACAGGGTCGGAACAGGTGGCCAACGAGAGCAGATAGTTTTGCCACTTTCGCTCCCCTCGGACCTCCATTTTCCCTGGTCAGAACAGCGTTCGGGCCGGTATGGTTTCTACCCACCAGGTTGCGGGTTCGACTCCTGCCGGGGGCGCAAAAGACGTGGTCAGCAGGCATGAGCGTCGGACGGGGGATCGACCCCGGGCGCGCTCGTGGCGCGACGCGATCCACCGCCGGAATCTGTCTCAGTGCGTCGCGAACTCGTGCAGCTGAGGGGCGAGGAGCGGCCACCGTTCGAAAAGGTGCCCGGTCCCGTTGCGCGTCGCGTCACTGCGCTCGATCCACTCCCCGTCGCCCCAGGGCGGCTCGACCAGCTGTGAGTCGGGGATGAGCCCCTGGAGCCCTTCGGACGTTGCCGGCGTGGTACGGGACGCTGGCCCCGCTTCGGAAGACGAGGGTCGGTACCGCCAGGGCGGCGCCGGCTTCGTCGGGAAGTCCGGGGACGATCGCAGCGGAGTCGGGGGAACACCGACATCGAGGTCTCCATGACGCCGATCAACGCTTGCGGGTCGAGCACGAGCACGAGCACGCGCTCGCGGTTGGCCGGATTGCGGCGAGGACCTGGGCCAACTCCCTCACCCCGGGTGCGCCCTGGCTGAATCGCCAACCGGGTGTCACCACCCCAGGCGCACCCCCCGCCGGCGATCGCCACCGGCGCCACGGATCCCTGTCCGCTCGACGGTCGACACCCGATCGAGCACCCACCGCCGGGCGTGATCTGTCTCGCAAAGCCGGTTGCCTATCGACCAGACTGCTCGCATGGCAGACCACGACGTCGCGCTCGTGGCCCATTGGGTCGACGGCATGGAGATCGCTGGTGTGTCGGAGCGACGTGGCGACGTGTCGGATCCCTCGACCGGTCGCGTGACCAGGCAGGTCGCCTTGGCCTCGGCTGCCGATGTCGATGCTGCGGTCGCGGCGGCGGCCAACGCCTTCGTCGCCTGGCGGGGCGCGTCGTTGATCGAGCGGACGAAGGTGCTGTTCCGATTTCGCGAGCTGCTCAACCAACGGGCCGCTGAACTCGCGGCAGTCATCACTGCTGAGCACGGGAAAGTGCTCGACGATGCCCTGGGTGAAGTCAAGCGCGGGCTCGAAGTGGTGGAGTTCGCCTGCGGGATCCCGCATCTGTTGAAGGGTGGCTTCTCGGAGGCAGTGTCGACGCACGTCGATGTCTTCTCGACGCGCCAACCGCTCGGCGTCGTCGGCGTCATCAGCCCGTTCAACTTCCCGGCGATGGTCCCCTGCTGGTTCTTCCCCCTCGCCATCGCCGCGGGGAACACGGTGATCCTCAAGCCCAGCGAGAAGGACCCCTCGCCCGCCAATTGGATCGCCGAGCTATGGGCAGAGTCCGGCTTGCCCCCCGGCGTCTTCAACGTCGTGCACGGCGACAAGGTGGCGGTGGACCGGCTGCTCGCCCATCCCGACGTCAAGGCGGTGTCGTTCGTGGGTTCAACCCCGGTCGCCCGCCACGTCTACGAGACGGCGACGCGATTCTCCAAGCGCGTCCAGGCCCTCGGTGGTGCCAAGAACCACATGGTGGTGCTGCCCGACGCCGACCTCGACTTGGCCGCCGACTCGGCCGTGAACGCCGGGTTCGGCTCGGCCGGCGAGCGCTGCATGGCCATCTCGGTCCTCGTCGCCGTCGGTCCGGTGGCCGACGACCTGGTGGCCAAGATCGCCGAGCGTATTGCCGGGCTGACCATCGGCGACGGCCGCCGCGGTGTCGACATGGGACCGCTCATCACGCGCGCCCATCGCGACAAGGTGACGGCCTACCTCGACGCCGGCGTCAAGGCCGGGGCGAAGCTGGTGGTCGACGGCCGAGACCGCGTTTTCGAAGGTGAACCCGGTGGGTTCTGGCTCGGGCCGACGCTGTTCGACGAGGTGAACCCGGCGATGGAGCTCTACACCGACGAGATCTTCGGCCCCGTGCTCTCGATCGTGCGCGTCCCGAGCTATGACGACGCCCTGGCGTTGGTCAACGCCAACCCCTATGGCAACGGTGTCGCCATCTTCACCAATGACGGCGGCGCGGCGAGACGGTTCCACAACGAGGTGGAAGTGGGGATGGTCGGGATCAACGTCCCCATCCCCGTCCCCGTCGCGTACTACTCGTTCGGTGGGTGGAAGAACTCACTGTTCGGCGACTCCCACGCCCATGGCACGGAGGGGGTGCAATTCTTCACCCGGGCCAAGGTGGTCACCGCCCGTTGGCCCGATCCGAGCCATGGGGGCATCAACCTCGGTTTCCCGCAAACCACGTGACGACGACCGCGGGCGTTGTCGCCCTCAACGCGGGCCCCGGCCGACCCGGATGGAGCTCCCGGACGAGACCGGTATCTGGGCGCAGGCGATCTTCCCGGGGGTTTTAGGCGCAAGACCTTGGGTGACAACGGGGCCAAGCTCTACCGCATCTGACCTGATCCCGTGATCGGTCGACGGCCGCGGTGGAGGCCCGTCAGGCGCTCGCGGTCGGTGTCGGTACTGCCCGTACGCGCTGAGCCAATTGTCGACCGTTGTCGCTCATGACGATGCGGATCTCGTCTTCGTCGAAGTCGTAGCGGCGGAGGTCGTCGGCGAAGCTCCGAGGCTCGGCCAGTCCCTCGGCATGGGGCCAGTCCGAGCCGAACAGAATGCGGTCGACACCGATGGTCTGCTTGATGGCGGCGAGATCGTCCTCGTAGAAGGGGGCGATCCAGACGTGGCGCTTGAAGGTCTCGACGGGGTCCGATGCGAAAGCGGTCGGATTCTGTCCGAAGACCTTGGCCAGCTTCTTCACCAGGGAGAGGACCCACTCCGCGCCAGCTTCGATGCTGGCGACCCGGACGTTGGGGAAACGATCGAAGACTCCCTGACACACCAGCGCGGCCATCGTCTCGAACGGGGGTCGGTCGGAACTGAGCACGACCCGTAGCGGGGTGTAATTGAACGCCTGGAACTCACCGAATGATTCCCAGTCGTCGACGTAGCGTCCATAGCCGGCGTCACCGGCATGGATTCCCACCGTCACCCCTGCCTCGTTGACCCGGGACCAAAACGGGTCGAACCGACGGTCACCAGGCGAGGCGAACCCGGTGGGGGTGTGGGCCGGCCCGCTCTTGATGCAGACGATACGCGCATCGCGGGCAAGGACCTCGTCGAGCTCGTTCACCGCGGCGTCGACGTCGACCAACGGGATCATCGGTGCGGCAAAGATGCGCTCGCGGTAGCTGTAACCCCAATCCTCGTCGAGCCAGAGGTTGAAGGCGTGGAAGGCGGCCACCACGGCTTCGGCGTCGTGAGCCAGTGCCTCTTCCATCCCGACACCGAGGGTGGGGAAGAGGAAGCAGCCGTCGATGCCCTGCGCGTCCATGACCGAGAGCCGGGCGTCGCGGTGGCGATACTCGGGACGGATTGGCTCGAGCTCGCCGAAGAGAGCGGCCATGTCCTGGCCGTTGGGGTTTCGCCCCCGGAAGTACTCGTCCAGGCTGCCCGGCTTGGCCACCGGATCGAATGTCGGGTTGGGAATGAAGCGGTTGATCTTCCCACCCACCAAGAGACGTTTGCGTCCGCCGATCTCGGCCCACTGCATGGCCCGCTTGGCCATCTTCGGCTCGATGTGTCGGGTGAAGGCGTCGGTGGCCTCGTAGTAGTGGTTGTCGGCGTCGAAGGTGGTGAAATCGATGGTCATGTTGTTTCCCCTTATCGGATCGCTGGGCGATCAGGACTCGTCCAAACCGAGCACGCGCAACGCATTGGTGCGGAGGAACTTGGGCCACACGTGGTCCTTGAAGCCGACGTCGCGCATCTCGGTCATGATTCGCTCAAGGGACAGTCCCATGGGGAAATAGCCGGCGTAGATGATTTTGTCCGCGCCACGGGAATTGGCGAACCGGACGATGTCGGGTGGGTAGTACTTGGGGGTGAAGGCGCTGGTCGAATAGTGGAGCCCGGGCCATTTGAGCATCAGCTTGATGGCGAGCTCCGTCCACGGCTCACACCCGTGGCGAGTCACCAAGACGAGCTCGGGAAAGTCGAACATGACCTCGTCGATCAGTTCGACGTGCTGCGGTGCGAATCGCAGCCGAGGCCCGGGGACTCCGGCGCAGCAGAAGATGGGGATCCCCAACTCGACGCACTTGGCGTAGATCGGGTACATCTTCTTGTCGTTGATGGCGACCTGGGGAAAGGTCCCGGAGGGAAAGGCCCCGACGGCCCGAACGCCCCAGACCTCGTGGGCCCGGACCAGGGAGCGGATCCCCTCCATGCCGTCGTTCGGATCCACCGACACCGAGGGGATGAAGCGGTCGGGATAGCGCCGAAGCGCTTCTTGGCCCTTGCCACCGGGCTCGTCCACACCGATGAGCCCTTTCTCGATGCCCCAGAGGTCCATTTCGCCCAGGGTGACGGCGACGGGGTCGAGACCTCCGGCCAGGCCCTTCTCCGGCACGTCCTTGAACATGTACTCGGCCGGGAACTCGAACTCGTCCTTGGACTGGGCGTCCTTGGTCTGCCGGGTGATGAAGGCGTAGACGGCCTTGAGGTCGTCATGGGGGAATCCGATCATGGTGTCGACGATCCCCACGTCACTCGGCATGCCCACGTCCCGCCCCCTCTCGAGTCGCCGTCATGGTAGAACACGGTTTCGAGTTGTCAACCGGACACCGTTGTCGGGAGCCGGGCCGAATGCCTAGAACGCAATTCTCCTTGGGACTGGCCGGCAGTGCTCGGCGGCATGTCGTTGCGGTCCGTTTCAGGAGCGCCGTCACCGGGTAGCCGCGTGTCGGGGACGGCCCGCCGACGCGTCGACGACGTCGCGCCGGCGCCGGCGCAGTACCACGATGAGGTGCAGTGGACTTTGACGACACTCCGGCGGAAGTCGCATTTCGAGCCCGCGCCCGTGCGTGGCTCGAAGAGCATGTTGCTCCCGAGTACCGGGCTGAGTCCGGCGCGGACGAATTGGCCGACGTCGACCGGGCAACCTATGGCGCCGAATGCCGGGCCTGGCAACGCCGGCTCTTTGACGGTGGCTGGGCCGGGCTCGCCTAGCCCACGGCCGACGGCGGCCGGGGGGCAACCATCATGGACCAGGTCATCTTCGACCAGGAGCAGGCGAGGTTCTCCGTTCCGCTCGGCCTCTTCATGGTGAGCGTGGGCATGGTGGGACCCACCCTGATCGTCCACGGCAGCGATGACCAGCGTCGGGACCACCTTCGTCCCATCCTGCGCGGTGACGAGGTCTGGTGTCAGTTGTTCAGCGAGCCAAACGCCGGCTCCGACCTGGCCTCGTTGCAGACCCGCGCCGACACCGACGGGGACGCCTTTGTCGTCAACGGCCAGAAGGTCTGGACGTCGTTCGCCCAACACAGTGACGGGGCCATCTTGTTGGCTCGCACCGGTGCCCCCGGATCGGGGCGTGCGGGGATCACGTGCTTCCTGTGTGACATGCACGCACCAGGGATCGATGTGCGCCCCCTTCGCCAAATCACCGGAGTGGCGCACCTCAACGAGGTCTTCCTGACCGACGTGCGCATCCCGGCGACCAACGTCGTGGGGGAGGCGGGCGGTGGCTGGTCGGTGGCCCGCTCCGCGTTGGGAAGCGAGCGGGCCCTGATCGGCGGGAACGCCAACTCCATGTCGGTCGTGCACGCGCTCATCGCGCTGGCCCGGCGACACGGACGCGACAACGACCCCGTCATCCGCCAGAACCTGGCCCGAGCCTTCTCCAACGCCCGCCTGCTCGACTTCCTCGGATTCCGCCTCCAGACCGCACTGAGCAGAGGGCGCCAGTCCGGTCCCGAGGCGTCGATCCTGAAGCTGCTGGTCTCTCGCCAGTTCCAACAGGTCGGGGACCTGGGTGTTGGTGTCGAGGGTGCTGGCGGAACCCTGTGGTCGGAAACCGAGGGCGACCGGGCGACGTGGCAGCACCGGCTGTGTGACCAGTACCTCGTTCGCCTCGGTGGTGGCACCGACGAGGTGCAGCGCAACATCGTGGCCGAGCGAATCCTCGCGCTCCCACGCGAACCGGCCTCGACCAGGCCGGCACCGGCCGGGGCCGGTTCGCCTTGATCGTCGCCGGTCCAGGCTGAAGTCGTCGGTTGGTCTCATCCCCCGGATGGTTGGTGTCGTCGCCGCCCGCCACCTGCCCTGGAGAGGTCGTCTCGACCATGCGCACTCGCTCCTCGCGATGACATGACCCGTCTTCGTGACGCGGCGGTGTGGCGAGGAGAACGCCCCGACATCGCGGCCTCGGGATCGCGCCACGCCGGCTTCGCCCCTGTGGCCTTATCGGGACGGCCTGATAGGGCGCGGACAGCCCGCATTCTCCGAGCGTGATGGGACCGCCGGGTCTGACCGCAGGAAGGGACCGCTTCGGGCCCTGGCCTGCGTCCGGTGCCGGTAGGCCGGAGGTCCCAGCCGCCCACCGGCGGCGACGCCCGCTGCGCCAGGCGGCGGGATCTCCTCCGGGGTTCGGGCCCGAGGCGTGAAGCCCGGCCCGGACCCCGAGCTCGATCGTGCCTAGACTTCGATCGTGGCACGGGTGATCGCGGTAGCGAACCAGAAGGGTGGCGTGGCCAAGACGACGACGGTCCACGCGCTCGGCTACGCGCTGACCGAGCTGGGCCGGCGCGTGTTGGTCGTTGACCTCGACCCGCAGGCCTGCCTCACCTTCTCGGTGGGGATCGACCCGGACTCGGTCGACCGATCGCTCCACGACGTCTTCGTCCGCAAGATGAAGGCGGCGGACGTCCGTCGTCGGGTTCCGGGTGCCGAGGGGCTCGATATTCTGCCCGCCACCATCGACCTGGCCGGTTCGGAGGTGCACCTGCTGACCCGGACCGGACGTGAGCACGTGCTGGCCCGAGCGCTCAACCCGATGTACGACGACTACGACGTCATGTTGATCGACTGCCCGCCGTCGCTCGGCGTGCTCACGATCAACGGGCTCACCGCCGCGTTCGAGGTGCTGATCCCGCTCCAATGCGAGGCGCTCAGCCACCGCGGCGTCGGGCAGTTGCTCGAAACGATCGACGACGTCCGGATGTTCGCCAACGGCGACCTCGAAGTCAGGGGCGTGATCGCCACGATGTACGACGAGCGAACGCGCCACGGCCGTGCCGTGATCGACGACGTCCGCCAACGCTACGGCCTGACCGTGCTCGACCCGCCCGTGCGCAAGTCGATCCGCTTCGCCGAGGCTCCTCAGCGCGGCATGTGCATCCTCCAGCATGCCCCGGCGTCGCCGGGGGCGGAGGCGTATCGAGCCCTGGCCCGCCTGCTCGACGCCGACGTGCTCCCCGACGGCTGAGCCGTCGTCGTCCACCGGACCACTCAAGGAGATCGCCATCAACGACGCCCCCGATCCCCTAGGGAAGCGGGCCCTGTTCTGGGCCCCGGCCGAGCGCGACGACGACGGCCCCCGTCGTCGCGACGAGCGCGACATCCCGGGGAAGCACGCCCTGTTCTCGGCGTCGAGCGATCCGGCGGCGCCGGCCGACCCGTCGGCCAGATCGGCATCGCCGAGCCGTCGTCGCTACAGCACCGGGACGGCACGAGGGGGCCCAGCGCCGGGCGCCGGGCGCGCGTCGCGAGGCGCGCCCTCGCCGGTCGCCCGTCGGACGCTCGGTGGTGGCGCCACGGAGTCCGCCACCGCGGTCGCTGGACCGGTCCCGGCCGCGGCGGCCGACCGTGGCGCCGGCGGTCGCCGGTCGGTCATCTCGATGGCCCCGGTCACGCTCGAGTGCTCCACCTGTGGAGCGGTTCGCGAAGTGGACGTCCTCGAGTACATGGTGCTGCATCTCCCCGTGTGGCTGTGGCGACCCGGACGGGGGTACTCGCGCTACATGACCTGTCCGGCGTGTCGCCGCCGCACCTGGGTGAGCGCGTCATGGTCCCCGTGGTCGCGCTGACTCCAACTCGAGGTCGTCCACGGAGTTAGTCGTGCTCGCCAACGTGGGCACCTGGCTCGAGCACTTCCGGGGCCCGAGCGTCTATGTCGCGTGCGGGCTGCTCGTATTCGCCGAGACGGCGCTATTTCTCGGATTCGTCATCCCAGGGGAGATCGCCGCTGTCGCCGGCGGTGCATTGGCCGCCCTCGGACATGCCAACGTCGGCGTCATGGTCGTCGTGGTGGTCGTCTGCGCGATCGTCGGCTCCGTCGTCGGCTACGAGGTCGGCAAGGTCGTGGGGCCGTATCTCCTCGAGCGCAAGCCCTTGCGCGGCAATGCAGCCGTGCTCAAGACGAAGCAACTCCTCGTCGATCACGGTGGATCGGCCGTGTTCCTCGGGCGGTGGGTGGCGATCGCCCGTGCGCTCGTCCCGGGGCTCTCGGGGATGAGCGGGGTGCGGTACCGGACCTTCTTCGTCTACAACGCGCTCGGCGGCCTGGCGTGGGGCACCGTCTATGTCCTCCTCGGTTACGCCGCGGGACGGTCGTGGCAAGCAGTCGCCAGGCGGGCGGGCACCGACGCCGTCTACGTCTTCGCCGGCTTGGTCGCGCTGACGATCGTCGTCCTCCTGGTCCGCAAACGCCGAGATCCACACCGAACGCGGCGAAGACACCGCCGGCCGTGAGATCAGCGCGATGGTTCAGTTGGGCGCCGGCGCCGGCGCCAACGCGTCAGGCGTCGTCGGCCAAAACGAAGCGTGACGGGCCCTGTCCCTGTCGCCGGACACGCCCGTGGTTCTCGAGCAGGACGATGTGGGCGAGCGTCTCTCCGACGGCGGCTCGCTGCATGAACTCCGGGATCTCCTCCCACGGTCGCGACCACGACAGGCGGATTGAGAGCTCCCATGCCGTCGAACCCGGCTGCTCGCCCAGCAAGCGCTCGACCTCGGCCAATCGGTCGGAGTGGTGAACGATGATCTCGTCGACCCGCCCCTTCAGATCGGCGAAGCGGTACTCGTGCGCCGGCAGCACCTCGTCGACCTGGAGGTTGTGGACCTTCAAGAGTGACTCCAGATAGTTGCCGAGCGGATTCGGGAACTGTTGGGTGTGCACGCCGATGTTGGGTGTGATCCGCGGCAGGACGTGGTCCCCGGAGAGGAGCAGTCGGTATGCGTCGCTGTAGAAGCACACATGGCCCGGGGAATGTCCCGGGGTCCAGATCGTCTGCAGGTCCCAACCCTTGAGGTCGACCCGCGTCCCGTCTTCGAAGAGGACGTCGGGAACAGCCATCGTGACCTGCGACCTGATCATCATCGAGGCCATGTTCAAGTCCGGAAGTGTCGTCGGCGGCACACCGGCGTCCTCGAGGAAGATCCGCATTCGGGCGAGGAGGTCGTCGGTCTCCATGTAGCGCGCCTCGAGCATCTCGGCGTCGTCGGGGTGGAGCCCGATCCAGGCGCCCGAAACCTCCCGGACACGTCCCGCCAGTCCGTAGTGGTCGGGGTGGATATGGGTCACGAGCACGGCCCGGACGTCGTTGATCGAGCCGCCCGCTTCCACGAGCCCGTCGGTCAAGGCTTGCCAGGCGTCGTCGGTGTTCCAGCCGGCGTCGACGATGGCCACGCCGTCGTCGAGCTCGAGCGCGTAGACGAGCACGTAGCGCAGGGGGTTCTGGGGAATCGGCACGGGGATGGACCACAGGCCCGGCCGGACCTTCTCGACCGGCGGAAGGACGTTCTCGTCCCAAGCCGCCTTCTGCAGAACCCCGGTGACTTCCACCATGTCGGGCACCGTAGGCGTCGGGTTAAGAGGTCCACCAGCCCACCGGGTCGGCGCCGGACCGCGGCCCGCAGGCCCGAGGGGCAGAAATCCTACGATGAGTGGTTAGGACAGTTGTATCTGTGGTCTAGGGGCAAGTTCGTCACGATTGCAACAACTGAACCATTGACCCCAATAATCACAAGCTCGTAACATCACATCTTCATGAGGTCACCGGGCCCGCTCATGTCCCCGCGGCCCGGTGGCACGGGCGGCAGTGGGGACGGTGTCCCGGCCGCGTCCGGGAACGCACCACCAGGGGAGACGGGAGTCACCGTGGCTGAACGTGTCGTAAGCATCAGCGGTCACCAGGCTGCCGTGAGGAACGCCGATGCGCGCGCCGGGCGTCTCGAGACTCGTTTCCAACACCTGCTCGACCTGTCGCGCGACGCATTCGTGGAGACCGACGGCTACGGCATCCTCACCGAGTGGAATCGCCAGGCCGAGCTCCTCTTCGGCTGGTCACGGGACGAGGTGCTGGGTCGGCCGCTGGCGGACTTCCTCATCCCCGAGCGCTACATGAGCCGTCACCTCCACGACCTCGAGGCCACCCGCAACTCGGTGAACGGCTTGGAGCGCACTCGGCCCCGCGACATGCAGCTCATGCATCGCGAGGGGCAAGAGCTGCAAGTGTCGGGCACTGCCTACATCATCGGCAACGGACCGGAGCTGCGAGTCGGCGGGTTCCTCCACGATCGTGGCGGCGAGCGTGCCGCTGAGGAGGCGTTGGCCCACGCCTACCTGCACGACTCCCTGACCGGACTGCCCAACCGGACCTTGTTCACCTACCGGCTCTCTTATGCTCTCGCCAAGGGTCGGGGTGCCCCGGGCACGGTCGCGGTGCTCGTGTTGGACCTCGATCGGTTCAAGGCCATCAACGACGCGTTGAGTCATGAAGTCGGCGACGAAGTGCTGGTTGCCGTGGCCGAACGGCTCAAGAGCGCGGACAGCGCGGCCGAAGTCATCGCTCGCCTCGGTGGCGACGAATTCCTCGTCCTCTTCGACGGCGAGGGCGCCGAGCGCGAAGCCGTGGCATTCGCCCAACGGGCCCTGTTCAGCCTGTCCGAGCCAATCGAGGCGGCGGACAACGAAGTGTTCATCAGCGCCAGCATCGGCATCGCCTGTACCTCGTCGAGCGTCCTCGAGCCCACGCCGCTGTTGTCGAACGCCGACGCGGCCATGTACCAGGCCAAGACTCGTGGCGGCGGGGCCATCGAGGTCTTCGGCGAAGCGATGCGGGCGCGCGTGCTCGATCGCATGCACACTGAGCATGCGTTGCACCGTGCCCTCGAGCGAGAGGAGCTGCGGCTCCATTACCAGCCGGTCATCGACATCGCCGCCGGACACGTCATCGGTTTGGAGGCGCTCCTGCGCTGGCAACACCCGACCCAGGGCCTGGTGCCGCCCAACCGATTCATCCCGGTCGCCGAGGAGAGCGGACTCATCATTCCCATCGGCGCCTGGGTACTGCGCGAAGCCTGTGAGCAACTCCACCAGTGGATCTACGGGCGTGCCGGCGCCGAGCTCAGCACCGTCGAGGTGAACCTCTCCGCCCGCCAGATCGACCATCCCGAGATCGTGGGCACGGTGGAGCGAATCCTCGAGGAGAGCGGCCTGCCACCGTCGAGCTTGACGTTGGAGATCACCGAGAGCGCGCTGATGCATGATGCCGCGTCGGCGCTCCATGTGCTCCGCTCGTTGAAGGCGTTGGGTGTCACATTGGCCATCGACGACTTCGGGACCGGGTATTCGTCGCTGAGTTATCTCCACCGGTTCCCGCTCGACGTGTTGAAGATCGACAAGAGCTTCGTCGACGGCCTCGCCGGTGGGAGCGACGGCGTCGAGATCGTGGCCGCGGTGATCAAGCTGGCCCATGCCCTGGGATTGCAGGTCGTGGCCGAGGGGGTCGAACAGACCGCGCAACTCGAGCAATTGGGCTCGATGGGTTGCGACTTCGCGCAGGGCTACTTGTTCTCCCGTCCAGTCCCAGCGCACGAGATCAACGACAAGTTCACCGTCGCGCTCGGCGCCTGAGCGCTCTCAGCGCCGGTCGCCGACGCCTTACTGCGCGGCGTGCGACGTCCAGCCCGCCCCGTCCCACCACCGCAAACGGGCGGTTCCGTAGGGATCGGGGTACCAGCCCGACGGTGGCAGTTCGGAGTCAGAGCGCTCCGCGGGTTCCGGCTGGGTCTCGGCCACGGCAGTCTCGGCCGGGGCGACGACCGCGGGTGCGACCACCGGCTCGGGCGTTGGCGTGAGCACCGGCTCGGCCGCTGGAGCAGGCGTCACGGGTGCCGAGGGAGCGACGGGTGCGATCGGTGACGCCACCGGTGCGACCGGTGCGACCGGTGCGACCGGCGCTGCCACCGGCGCGACCGGCGCTGCCACCGGCGCGACCGGCGCTGCCACCGGCGCGACCGGCGCTGCCACCGGCGCGACCGGCGCCACGGGTGTGGCGGGGGCGACGGGAACGGCAACCGGCTCGGTCGCTGCCGTCGGAGCAACGGGCATTCCGACCGGAGTCGGAGGAGTGGGCGCTTCCGGGCGCGGCGAATAGGGGACTGTGGTGGACCCCGGGAGCGCCCCGTGACCGGGGCGCTCGGTCTCGAGCTGCGCCAGTTGCTCGTTGAGGTCGGCAATCAGCGAGCCGGCGTTGCCGCGAGCGCGGGCCATGCCGAGCGTGAGAGCGAAACGGAACCCTTCGGTGGCCTCGGCCGGGTAGCGAATGCCAGAGATCTTCTCGCGGCCGGACACGGGAATGGCCGTCCAGGGCGGATCTTCGTAGTTATGGAAGCCGAGGGCGTGCTCGAAGTCCCATTCCCGCGCCTCCCGTGCTCCAGTGAACACAACACGACGATCGGTCACCGTGACCGATCCCGTATCGATCGGCGTGGACAGCGATTCCCCTTCGACGATGTGACCGGTCGGGCCGCTCGCGGACGCGTTCACCCGGCGGGCGACGTGGAACGTGAAGCCACTCGACCCTCCGAGCCAGTGTCCCGGTAGCCGCCGTGGCTCGATCAGATCAACGCCCTGGAGGACGAGCAGCGCGTGCTCACCGGCGTGGAGGGCCACAGGGATCGAGGCATCGTCTGCGTTCGTCGATCCCTGTGCATGTTGTGCCCGATTGAGGAACCACTGCAAGCGCTCGAGGTCGCCCTGCCAAGCGGCCTGTTCCTCCACCGCTTCCTTCTCCTTGCGGCGCCGACTCATCGACCCCCCCTCCTGCCTGACGTCTTGTTCAGCAGCCGCACCATAGTCGTGCCTGCGTGTCCCCTCATGCCCGGCAGCCGCGGCCGTCGGGGCTATGCACGGAGCCGCCTTCCGCCCAGCGGGCTCGGGGGCCGCGTCTGGCGGTCACGCCCCGGCCGGGCGCTCGGAACGGGCCCCAGCAACCGTGCCCGGCCCCGGAATATCTCTCCCGATAAATGGGTGAGCGTAGACGGCAACTATTGAGTAGACAACTTTTGAGGTCACAATGATTTCTGAAGGCTACAACGATGACGATCACCACCGAAACGGCAAACGCCTTTCTCGGCCACCAGCGATGTTGACCGCGAAGCGTGGGGCCTCAGTTGGAACCAGGCCCTCGAGACCGGTGGTGTGCTCGTGGGCAGGAAGGTTCGGATCGAGATCTCGGTCGAAGCCAACCCGAGCGCCTGAGGATCGAGAGGGTGTGCGCCTCAACGGCCCGTGGGTTCGGCCGGCGCCAGGTTGTCGATGGCGACCAGGTCGGTGTCGACGAGATCCCACGAGGCCGCCGCGGCGTTGGCCCGGACCTGCTCGGGCGTCATCGCCCCGGCGATCACCGAGGCGACCGCCGGTCGAGCGAGCAACCACGCGATCGACAGCTCGAGCACGCTGTGGCCGCGGGATTCGGCGTACTCGGTCAAGGCGGCAACGGTCGAAAGGTTGCGTTCGGTGAGCCAGGTGTTCGTGCGGTCGGCCGGATATGTCGCCATGCGGGTCGCTGCCGGCGGCGCGCTCCCGATCCGGTACTTGCCCGACAAGAGCCCGGAGGCCAACGGGTAATAGGGCAGGAACGCCAGCCCGAGGCGATCGCACTCGGGAAGCACCTCGCGCTCCGGTTCACGATAGAGAATGCTGTATTGGTTCTGAACGCTGACGAAATGCGCCGTTCCCGACCCGGCCACCTCCTCGGCCTCGCGCAGTTGCTCGGCCGTAAAGTTCGAGCACCCCACCTCGCGCACCTTTCCGGCGCGTACCAGATCCCCGAGCGCGGTCAGGGTGTCGGCGATCGGCGTGGCATCGTCAGGTACGTGGAGCTGATAGAGGTCGATGCGGTCCGTCCCCAGGCGCCGCAGGCTGTCGTCGAGGGCCCGGCGCACGTAGTCCGGCGCCGCACCGGAGCGCTCTTCGTCAACGGGCAGACCGAACTTGGTGGCCACCACCACCTGGTCCCGGCGGGACCCGAGGGCCCGGCCGAGTAGCACCTCGCTCTGCGTCCCGCCGTAGACGTCGGCCGTGTCGAACAGCGTGATCCCGGCCTCGATGGCCGCGTCCACCACCGCCCGGACAGCGTCTTCGTCGAGGCGGGCGCCGAAGTTGTTGCAGCCGACGCCCACTTCCGACACCTCGAGCGTTCCGATCGTGCGCGTGCGCATCAGCGTCGTCCTTCCCCTCCGTCGCCCGCGGCCCGCATCCGGGCCGGGACCAGGTCATCGGGCCAGCGGCGAACGCTGACGGTCTGGCTGGCCGTGGCCAGCAGGGTCCCGTTCTCGGCCCACAGGTGGGCCAGGCCCTGGGCAAAGCCGCCGGCCAATGCGTGCATGCGGATGTCGCACAGGAGCCACTCGGTGGGCACCAGTTTCGCCACCCGGATGGTGTTGTCGAGGCTCCGCCCCATGACCCGGACCCCCGCGTGGTGCGAGACCCCGTTGGACACGTAGTCGCCGATCACGGCCAGCGTGGCGGCCGACGGCTCGAGGTGGCCGGGCAGGCGCGCCCAGAACGCGGAGGTGCCGTCGCCGGGTCCGTCGACGTCGGAGGCGAACATCCTCCCCCGAGCCAACCGGTGCTCGACCCGATCGAGGACCGAGTCGGCGAACAGCGGCGGTACCTCCAACGCGGGGCAGTCGTCGGGTGCGGGCACGTCCGGCGGTTCCACCCACGTCCCTTGGAGCTCGAGGTCACCGTGTCCGAGGGCGGCGTTGACCGTGAGGACTTCGCGGTCGTCCGTGCGCCCGATGGCTCGGGCCTGTGTCATGTTCTTGCCGGTGACGGCGAGGGCCACCTCCCAGTCGACGACGCTCCCGGTCGGCGCATAGGTCAGATACTGGGCGGTGGCCCACACCGTGGGCCGACCCGATGCCTCTTCGAGGGCCACCAAGCCTGCGGCCAACCCACAGCCGCCATAGAGGAAACGTCCCGGGGTCGACACCGACGGCGTGACCGGGAGCCGCCAGCGCAACCGGTCGTCGGTCGCTTCGAGGCCGAGGAAGGTGCGGGCGTCCACGGCCGCGCACCCTACTGGCAACCGATGCTCGGCTGCCGTTCAGTCCCGGAATTGCGGTGCCCGGCGCTCTTTGCGCGCCCGGACGGCTTCCTCGAAGTTCTGCGTGGTCATCCGGACGAAGAGCTGGGCCACGCCTTCGTGCTCCATGTGCGAGTGCAGGCTCCCGGCATCGAGACCCGCCCACAGCATCCGCTTGGTCAGCTCGATGCCGACCCGGCTAAAGCCGATCATCCGATCGGCCATGTCGTAGCAGGCGTCGAGCAGGACGTCGCCCTCGATGGTCGCCGAGACCAGGCCGATGCGTGCCGCCTCCTCGGCGTCGACGTCGCGCCCGGTGAGCATGATCTCGAAGGCCCGCGACGAACCGATGGCGCGCGGCAGCAGATAGCTGATGGCGAGCTCGGTCGAGGTCAACCCGTTGTTGATCCCCGCCGCCCGGAACACCGCCGCGCCCGAGGCGACGCGGATGTCCGCCGCCATGGCCAGGCAGAAGCCGCCACCGATGGCCGGCCCCCCGACGGCGGCGATGACGGGCTGGTGCATGTGGCGGAGCGACAAGATGACGTCGTCGAGCAACTGCATCGACCGCAGGGCGATCGTCGGTCGGGTGAGCCCGTCGATCCCGGGCACGGTGCCGGGGTCCTCGAGATCGGCACCCGAACAGAAGGCGCCGCCTGCCCCCGTGAGCACGACCACCCGGACGTCGTTGTCCGCGCTCAGCGCCTCGAGGGCCTGGCGCAATGGGACCATCACGTCGAAGGCCATGGCGTTCATCCGCTCCGGCCGGTTCAGCGTGACGAGGGCCACCTGCGGCCGGGGCCGGTCGATCAAGACGAACGACGAGTGGCGAGCGGTGCGGTCGAAAGTCATGGCCGACCCATCCTGCCATGGCCCGCGCCGATAGAACTCGCTCTACTTGACCAGGCGAGACAGCCGGCGATCGGCGAGCGGCTTGCCCCCCGTCTGGCAGGTCGCGCAGTACTGCAGCGAGCGGTTGGCGAACGACACCTCGCGGATCACGTCGCCGCATTCGGGACACGGCTCGCCGCGGCGGCCGTGGACCCGCATGGAGTTGCGCTTCTGCGCCTTCAAGGCCGCCGCGTCGTTCCCCGCGGCGCGTCCGACGGCTTCGGACAGCACGCCGACCAGGGCGCCGTGCAGGCGGGACACCTCGTCGGGCTTCAGCGACGCGGCTCGCTTGAACGGCGAGAGCCGGGCCACGTGGAGCACCTCGTCGGAGTAGGCGTTGCCCACGCCGGCGATGACCGACTGCGACGCCAGCATGGTCTTGACCGTGCCGGTCTCGGCCGCGGCGATGCGCGCCAGGACGGCCTCGTCGAAGGCCGGGTCGAGGGGCTCGACACCGAGGCCGGCGACGGCGCCGATGTCGGTGGGGGAGTGGACGACCCAGAGGGCGAGGCGTTTCTCGGTCCCCATCTCGGTGATGTCGAAGCCCGATCCGTCGTCGAGCCCGACACGCAACGCGACGGGGCTACGCGTGGGCCGTGCCTTGGTCTCGGGGAGATGGTCCCACCACTTGATCCACCCACCACGGGCCAGGTGGACGACGAGCCAGAGGCGATCCCGGCCGGCATTTGTCGGACCGACTCCCCGGTCGGCACCTCCTGGACTGGTGAAGAAGGTGCACAGATACTTGCCGCGTCGCTCGCAGCCACCGACCTCCCGGCCGACGAGGGTGTCGAGCGCGGGGTGGACGGTCTTCAACGCGGCGATGGCGGCGAGCTCGCAGCGCACCACCACGCGGCCCTTGGTGCGCGCGGCCACGAACGATGTCAGGGCCTCGACCTCGGGGAGCTCCGGCACGCGACGATTCTCCCTCGTCTGCGTGCCCGGGGCGCGACCACCGGGCGTTTCCGGCATGTCACAGTGGCCCATGGGCAGAAGCCGCCGGGGAGCACCCGTTCGGTGCTCGCGATCACACCGTGGCGGGTGGCTGGCGGCGCTGGTCGGCACCGCCGGAGTGCTTTCGGGGTGTGGTGTCGTCGGGACCACCCACTCCCGCTCGCTCGAGGCGACGGTCACCACCTTGACGTCGCGAGTGCCGACCACCGGGGCCGTGTCTCCGACGACGGCCACGACCGTTCCCGCTCCGTTGCCCGTGCAGCCCGTGGTGTGGGTCCCGTGTGCCGACGGCCTGCAATGCGGCTCGGTCACGGTCCCGCTCGACTACGCCCATCCGGACGGTCCGACCATCGCCATCGCGGTGGCCCGGCACCCGGCAACCGATCCCTCGGAGCGCCTCGGATCCGTCGTGATCAATCCGGGTGGGCCGGGCTTGTCGGGCATCGACGACCTCCCGAACGAGCTGAAGATCCTCACCCCGGGCCTGCTCGCCCGCTTCGACATCGTGTCCTTCGACCCCCGTGGGGTCGAGCGCAGCAGTCCCGTCACCTGTGGCGAGGGCTCGGGGGGACCGCCCGGAGAGCTTCCCGACCCGACGCCCACCACCCCTACGGCCCGGCAGGAGCTCCTCGCCAACGACATGGAGTTCGCCGCCGCGTGCAAGCAGGCGAGCGGGTCGATCCTGCCCTACGTCGGGACGGTCGACACGGCCATGGACCTCGATCGCATCCGGGCCGCCATCGGTGACGCGCAATTGACCTACATCGGGCACTCCTACGGCACGCTGGTCGGCGAGACCTACGCCGAGCTGTACCCGACGCACATCCGGGCCATGGTGCTCGACTCGGTGATCGACCCGTCGATCTCGATGGTCCAGATGGTCTCGGACCAAGCCGTGGGTTTCGAGGGTGTCCTCGACGACTTCTTCACCTGGTGCGCCGGGACGTCGGCGTGTTCTTGGCGGCCGGCCGGCAGTGCTCAGGATGCGCTGCTGGCGATGATCGCGGCGAGCCGGTCCGAGCGGCTTCCTGGGTCGGGAGGCCGGACGGTCGGCCCGGGCGAGTACTACGACGCGCTCTTGGCCTCGCTCTACTCCCAGTCAAGCTGGCCGGCCCTGGGCAGCGCCCTGGCCGACGCGCAGGCCGGCAACGGTGCGAGCCTGCTCGCGCTCTCCGACGGCTACACCACCACCGGTGCCACCAACCTGGCCGACGCCAACACGGCCATCACCTGCCTCGACCATCCGGCGCCGGGGAACCCGGCGCTCTACCCCTCACTCGTCGCCGACTCGGCCCAGAGCGCGCCGGTATTCGGCCCACTGCTCACGTGGGGGATCCTCGGCTGTGGGGTGTGGTCCGCTCCGGCCACGCGTCTCCCGCAGCCCATCTCGGCGCCCGGCGCGCCTCCGATCCTCGTGGTGGGGACGACCCAGGATCCCGCCACGCCGTACAAGTGGGCGGTACACGTCGCGGCCATGCTTCCCCATGGCGCATTGGTCACCGTGGACGGCGAGAACCACGTGGCCTATTACTACAGCGCGTGCGTTCGGGCCATCGACGAGTCCTATCTCATGAATCTGACCACCCCCCCAGCCGGTACGACCTGTTCGGAGGAGTGAGCGCTTCGCCCCCGCCTCCCCCCCCGCCCCGGAGGGCGCCACCGGCAGTGCGCGAAGCTCGGGGTATGGCCGTCTCCCGCCGCCGCTCCCCGGGCGCCCCGACCCGGGTCGCCCTCGAGCTGGGGCGCCGCAAGGTGTTCGCCTCCGCCCTCGACTGGCCGGGATGGAGCCGGTCGGGGAAAGACGAGATGGAGGCCCTCGCACACCTGGCCGATTACGGGCCGCGCTTCGCCATCGTGGCTGACGATGCCGGTGTGCCCTTCCCATCGGGTGCGGCCGAGGCCTTCGACGTCGTCGAGCGCCTGCCGGGGTCGGCCACGACGGACTTCGGTGCGCCCGGACAGATCGCCGCTGCCGACCACGATGGCCTGACCCCGGCATCGGCGGCCCGGACGGCCCAGCTGCTCCGAGCGGCGTGGAGGACGCTGGACCGGGTGGTGGCCGAGTCGCCCCCGGCCCTGCGCAAGGGACCGCGCGGGGGTGGCCGGGACCGCGACGCGGTGGTCGGACACGTCATTGGTGCCGAGACCCTGTATGCGCGCAAGATCGGCATCCGGCTGTCGTCACCCGAACCGGGCGATGTCGGGGCCATCGCCGCCAGTCGCGACGAGATCGAAGCCGTGCTGCGGGCCGCCCGTGGTGGTGAACCGCACTCGCCGGCCGGCTGGCCGCCTCGCTACGCGGCACGTCGTATCGCCTGGCACGTCCTCGACCATGCCTGGGAGATCGAGGACAGGCGCGAATCGTGAATGGCGGAAGGGCGCAGGGTTTCGTCCGAACACCCGACCATCGCTTCGCCGACCTGCCCGACTATCCGTGGGACCCGAACTACTCGGGCGTCGAGGCTCGGGGTGCCCCTCCACTGCGCATGCACTATGTGGAAGCCGGCCCGGCGACGGGCGATGTCGTGTTGCTCCTGCACGGACACCCGACCTGGTCGTTCCTGTACCGCAAGGTCATCGCCGTCCTGGCCGACCTCGGTTGCCGCGTGGTAGCCCCCGACCTCGTCGGCTACGGCCGTTCCGACAAGCTGACCGAGCGCACCGATTACACCTTCGGGCGTCACGTCCAGTGGATGCGCAGCTTCGTCACCGACCTCGACCTGCACGACGTCACCCTCGTCGTCCAGGACTGGGGAGGGCCGATCGGGCTGAGCGCGCTGGCCGGCGACCCCGAGCGATTCGCCCGCATCGTCGCCACCAATACGGTCCTGCACACGTCCGACCCGTCATTGGCCGGCCAGCTCACCTGGGCGAACCATGGGTCCGGCGACACCACGGTGACCCTCGAAGAGGCGCTCGTCGACTACGTGGCCTCCTCCTGGCGGGCACCCGACCTCGTCCCCAGCATGTTCGTCGAGGCCGTGGCCGGGCCGCTTGCCCCCGGGGTGCTGGCCGCTTACGACGCCCCGTTCCCCGACGCCACGTTCAAGGCTGGGTTGCGCCAGATGCCGGGCTTGATCCCTCTCACCCGTAACGACCCCGGCGCGACGATCGGCCGACGCGCGCTGGCGGCGCTCGAGAAGTGGGACCGGCCGTTTCTGACGGCCTTCTCCGACGGCGATCCGGCTACCCGCGGGTGGGAGACGGTCTTTCGGGATCGGATCCCCGGCGCCCGGGGCCAGTCGCACGTGACCATCGCCGGCGCCGGCCACTTCGTCCCGGAACAAAAGGGCGAGGAGCTCGCCCACGTCGTGGCCACCTTCATCGCCACGACATAGCCGCCCCGGCCCGCCGATCGGGCCCAGGCGCGGCTGGAACACCACCTTCAGTGAGTCTTCGCGAGCCATTGTGCGCGATCGTCCCTCTCTCTTCCCGATATAACCACTTTGGGTCTTGTTAATCTCACAATAAGTGAATAAAGTCATCGGGAGTGGGAACTCCATCTCGTATCGTACGGACGGTCGGGGCCATCGCCCTCCTGGCGGTCTTGATCCGGGTGGTCACCGGTCAGGCTCCGGCCGCGGCCGCCGTCCTGGTCGGGGTCATCGCCGTGGTTGCCGCCGTCTATGGGGTCTGGGCCAACGGTCGGTACCACGACCGGGAGTGGCGGAGGGCGTGGGCTGTCCTCAGCCTGGGGCTGGTGTTTGTCGTGATCGGCGCCGTCGTCGGTGCGCTCCATGGGCCCGCAGGTTTGCCGGACTCGCCGCTCTTCGTGGTCCCGTCGTTGGCCGGCGCCGGCCTGGCCATCGTCGGCCTCGTCGTGTTGATCATGCAGCGACTGCCCGGCCGGGCCACCGAGGCGTTGGCCGAGGCCGTGTTCGGCGCCCTGGCACTCGGTCTCTTGGTCATGGCGATCTCGATCGTCCCGGCCCATGGCTGGCACCCCGGCCGCGATCTTCCGGCGATGGCCATTCCCCTCATGGACCTGGTCGCGCTGTGGCTCGCCGTCAGCCTCATCTCTCTGACGGCGCAGCATCCGGTGGGGTATCGGTACCTGATCGCCGGCTTCGCCTGCCTGTTCGTGGTCTCGGGTACCAGCTGGGTCCTCATGATGACCGGCCGCTCGTCGTGGATATCGCTCGACACGGTGGCCATGTGGGGCGCCTGTTTGTGGGCCGGGGCCCTCCTCCACCCTTCGCACCGAGCGCCGTTCGATCCCGTGCCGGCTCGATCGACCCGGCCGAGCGTCGTGCACGTGGCCGTGTTGCTTGTATGCGCACTCGTCGTGCCCGCGGCGCTCATCTGCCGGTTCGTGACCGATGGCGCCGATCAACCCGGGCTCGTGCTGGCCGCCTTGGCCCTTCCGCTTGCCCTGGTCTTGTACCTGTTGCGCAAAGTGTTCGCCCATGCCGCTGCCGAATATCGAGCCCAGCACGATCCGCTCACCGGCATCTGCAACCGGATCTTGTTCGAGGACAAGGTCAAGACCGCCCTGACACAGGCGCAGCGATCGGGGACTGCGGTCGGCGTGATGTTCCTCGATCTCGACCGGTTCAAGAGCATCAACGACAGTCTGGGTCATGCGGTGGGAAACCAGGTGCTCCAGGCCGTCGTGAAGCGCCTCCAGAGCTGTCTGCGTACGAACGACACGTTGGCGCGCATGGGGGGCGACGAGTTCACCTTGCTGTTCCCCGACATCGAGGACAAGGAGCAGTGTGCCCGATTCGCCGAGCGGGCCCTGGCCGTTTTCGGCGACCCGATCACCGTGGGTGGACGCCAGCTGACCGTGCAGGCCAGCGCCGGTATCGCGCTGTACCCCGAGGACGGCCGAGACGCCGAATCGCTTCTGAAGAACGCCGATACGGCCATGTACCAGGCGAAGGCGGCGGGTCGAAACACCTTCGAGGTGTACGACTCCGCCATGAGCGTGCGGGCCAAGCTGCGATTCGCGCTGGAGGCGAGCCTGCGATCCGCCGTCGAGAGTGGTCGCCTGGCCGTGCACTACCAGCCCAAGTACGACACCGAGACCGGCGAGATCGCCGGCGCCGAAGCGCTCGCCCGGTGGAACCACCCACGCCTTGGGTTCATCCCTCCGTGGGCGTTCGTCCCCCTGGCCGAGGAGAGCTCGCTGGTCGAGACCCTGGGGGAGTGGGTGCTCGAGACCGTCTGTTGCCAAGCCCGGAAGTGGCGCGACGAGGGACTGCTGCATTTCCCCGTGGCGGTGAACATGTCGGCCCGCCAGATCGCCCGTCCGTCCGTGGTGGCAATGGTCGCCGGTATCTTGGAGCGCTCCGGTCTCGACCCGAACCTGCTCGAAATCGAGGTGACCGAGAGCGTGCTCGTCGAGCAGATGGGCGACGTCACCGAAACGCTCAACGCGCTGCGGGCTACCGGTATTCGCTGCTCCATCGACGACTTCGGCACCGGCTACAGCGCTCTCACCTATCTGGCAGAGTTCCCGGTCGACGAGATCAAGATCGACCGATCGTTCGTGTCGCGGATCGGCTCCGACCGGAGTGCCGGCGCCATCGTCGGTGCGGTGATCGCGCTGGCGCACAGCCTGGGCCTGGACGTCGTGGCTGAGGGTGTCGAGACGGATGTGCAATACCAATTCTTGAAGGAGAACGGTTGCGATCAGATTCAGGGGTTCTTGTTCAGTCCCGCCGTGCCGGCGGACGAGTTCGCGCTGTTGGCCCTCGGGCCGGCCGACCTCCAGGCCAGCGCCATGCTCGAGGCATCGAGCTCGCCTCCGTTGGTCTGCGTCTTCCCCGAAGAGCGGCTGGCGGCCGTGCTGGACACCATGGAGCAGTCCCGTGGCCGACCCGGCGAGGTCGACCTGGAGGCGATCGAATCGATCCTCGCCATCTTGCAGCGTGAAGATCTCGCTACCTTGAAGGAGGCGCGCGCTTTCGGGTCGTTCCCCGCTCGCCTCGCCATCGGCACGCTGGCCGGCCTCACGACGGTGACCGGTGGACTTTCTGCTGCCGGGGCGATCACGCCGTCGGCGCAGCGTCTGGCCGTGAAAGTGCTCGAGACGGGTGCGGGTGTGAGCGTCTCACCGCCGCCGCGCATGTCGTCCTCGGTGCTGTCGAGCGTGTCGGCGCATGCAGCTCCAGGCCTTGACGCCGACCGGTCCGCGGCACCCTCCACCTCCGAACCGAGCAGCGGGTTGCTGATGACGCTGGCGGGTCTCGGTGCCAACGGCTTCGGAGACGCGGACAACGGCGTCATGGAGGAGAACGAGTCGGGCAGTGACGGTCTCCTGGGTTCGTTCGGCCAGAAGCCATCGGGTCAGACTGGTGCCGGTGACGCCGACACCACCGGCGGTGGCGATACGCCAAGTAACCCCGAAAACGCCGGAGACAGCCCAATCACCGGCACCACTGGTACCACCGGAAATGCCGCAAGCACCGGTACCATCGGAAATACCGGCGGCACCGCAAGCGCCGGGAACGCCGGCAACGCCGGCGGCGGCGACAACGCCGGCGACAACGCCGGCGACAACGCAGGCGGCGCAGGCCACGCCCCCGGCAACGCAGGCAACGCCCCCGGCGCCCCCGGCAACGCAGGCAACGCCCCCGGCGCCCCCGGCAACGCAGGCAACGCCCCCGGCGCCCCCGGCAACGCAGGCAACGCCCCCGGCGCCCCCGGCAACGCAGGCAGCCCCTTCGGCGACAGCGGCAATCCCTTCGGCGACGTCGGTGGCGATGGTTGGAGCTCCGCCGGACGCGACGGCGGAGCCGACTCCGCTCCGGACGGTGACGGGTCGGCTACCGGATCTCGGCCAACGGCTTCTGGTGGCGGTTGGCGTTCTTGACGAGGGTGGCCCACACACCGCGGTCCCGAGGATTCGGAACCGGGCCGTCACGGCGGGTGCTCGCCCTATGCGCCCAGTGCCGACACGATGGTTTTGCCCACCCGATCGGTCTCCAACAGGAATCCGTCGTGACCGAACGCAGACTCGATCACCACGACCGGTCGGCCGCCGGGTAGCAGGCGACCGAGCTCTCGTTGGAGTTCGAGGGGGTACAAGCGGTCCGACGCGATTCCTGCCACCGTCACCTCGGCGCGGACTCGGGCCAGGGCGTTGGCTACCCCGCCGCGTCCTCGACCCACGTCGTGATGGTTCATCGCCTCGCTGAGGACGATGTAGGAGTTCGGGTCGAATCGCGCGGCCAGCTTGTCCCCATGGTGCTGGAGATAGGACTCGACGGCGTAGCGCCCACCTTTGAGCGGGTCCTCGGACGCCTGGGCCGTCCTCGCGAATCGACTTTGGAGCTCGTCGGCGGTCCGATAGCTCACCTGACCGATCCCGCGAGCGATGCCGAGCCCTTCGATCGGTCGGGCACCGGTGTCGTAGTAGTGACCACCGGCGAACGCCGGGTCGGACCGGATGGCGCGAATCTGTAGCGAGCAGAGGGCGATCTGATCGGCAGTGGCGACGGCCCCGACAGCCAGGACGACGGCCCGAACCACCCGGTCGGGGTATCCGACGCACCACTCGAGCACCCGCATGCCGCCCATCGAGCCCCCGACCACTCCCGCCCAGCGGTCGATGCCGAGCCGGTCGGCAAGGGCGACCTCCACGGCCACCTGGTCGCGGACGGTCACCACCGGGAACCGCGATCCGTAAGCGGTCCCGTCGGGGCCCGGTGATGCCGGCCCCGTCGTTCCCTGGCATCCCCCGAGCACGTTCGGGCAGACCACGAAGTACCGGTCAGTGTCGATCGGCGCACCGGGCCCGATGAGGGGATCCCACCAACCCGCGCTCGGGTGGCCCGGTGCGGCCTCGCCGGCGGCATGCGAGTCCCCGGTGAGCGCATGCAGGACGAGGACGGCGTTGTCCCCGGCCGGATCCCGCTCGCCCCAGGTCTCGTAGGCGACCGTCACTTCGGGTAGCCAACCTCCACCCTCGAGCTCGAGGCCTCCGACCTCATCGAAGAGCCGGACGAAGGCGCGTCGGCCGGGGTCGTCACCCGGCCGCCAGATGCCGGGGAGCGGGGTTCGGGTCACGCGGTCTTGGCGGCGCGGAACCCGGCTTCGAGGTCGGCGAGGATGTCCTCGATCGACTCGATCCCCACAGAGAGGCGCACCAGGTCCGGGGTCACTCCGGTGGTGGTCTGTTCCGCCTCGGTCAGTTGCGAGTGGGTGGTGGACGCCGGATGGATGGCCAGGCTCCGAACGTCACCGACGTTGGCCAGATGGCTGAACAGCTCGAGCCCTTCGATGAACCGCCTTCCCGCCTCGGCGCCGCCGGCGATCCCGAAGGCGATGATGGAGCCGCCACCCCTCGGTAGGTAGCGCTGCTGGCGATCGTGCCAGGGGCTGGAGACCAGGCCGGGATAGGCCACCCACGAGACTTCGTCTCGCGCCTCGAGCCACTCGGCCACGGTGATCGCGTTCTGCACATGGCGCTCCATGCGGAGGCTGAGGGTCTCGAGACCTTGCAGGAACAGGAACGAGTTCAACGGGGCGATGGCCGGCCCCGTGTCTCGCAGGTACTGGAGGCGAGCCTTCAAGACGAATCGGGCCGGGAACAACGCCTCGGGGAGCTCGCCGAACACCAGCCCGTGGTAGCTGGGGTCCGGTTCGGTGAACCCCGGGAAGCGTCCGCTGCTCTCGTAGTCGAACGTGCCCCCGTCGACGATCACGCCCCCGATCGACGTGCCGTGACCGCCGATGAATTTGGTCGCCGAGTGGACCACGATGTCGGCCCCGTGGGCCAGGGGCTGGGCCAGATACGGCGTGGCCAGCGTGTTGTCGATCACGAGCGGGATGTGGTGGTCGTGGGCCAGTCCCGACACCCCCTCGAAGTCGAGGACGTCACCCTTGGGATTGCCGAGGGTCTCGGCGAAGAACGCCTTGGTGTTCGGTCGGATGGCCGCGCGCCACGCATCGAGATCGTCGGGGTCCTCGACGAAGCTGACATCGATGCCCAGTTTCGGCAGGGTGTAGTGGAAGAGGTTGTACGTGCCGCCGTAGAGGGACGCGGAGGACACGGCATGGCCACCGTTCTCGGCCAGGTTCAACAATGTGATGGTTTCGGCCGCCTGGCCACTGGCCACGGCCAACGCGGCAACCCCACCCTCGAGGGCGGCGATCCGCTCCTCGAAGACCGCCTGGGTGGGGTTCATGATCCGGGTGTAGATGTTCCCGAGCTCTTGGAGGCTGAAGAGCGCGGCGGCGTGACTGGTGTCTCGGAA
>Ga0181536_10001194_pt1 | contig 30835 bp, 23 predicted proteins | sample PEATcosm2014_Bin_41_FD_121105 | JGI IMG/M metagenome (GOLD analysis project Ga0181536, IMG submission 121105) | Peatland microbial communities from MTU Mesocosm Facility, Houghton, MI, USA - PEATcosm2014_Bin17_60_metaG | ecosystem: Environmental > Terrestrial > Soil > Wetlands > Peat | place...
AGGCCATGGTGCGCATCGACATGAGCGAGTTCATGGAGAAGCACGCGGTGTCCCGCCTGATCGGCGCCCCGCCGGGCTATGTCGGCTATGACGAAGGCGGCGTGCTGACCGAAGCGGTGCGCCGCCGGCCGTATCAGGTGATCCTGTTCGACGAGGTCGAGAAAGCGCACGAGGATGTGTTCAACGTGCTGCTGCAGGTGCTGGACGACGGCCGGTTGACCGATGGCCAGGGCCGCACCGTCGACTTCAAGAACACCATCATCGTGCTGACCTCGAACCTCGGTTCCGAGGTGCTGGCGAACCAGGCGGAGGGCGAGCCCGCCGCGATGGTGCAAGGCCAGGTGATGGCGGCGGTGCGGGCGCATTTCCGGCCCGAGTTCCTGAACCGGCTGGACGAGATCATCCTGTTCCGGCGGCTGCAACGGGCCGACATGACCAACATCGTGACGATCCAGTTGCAACGGCTGACGGCGCTGTTGGCCGATCGCAAGATCAACCTGGACCTCGACAAGGCCGCGACGGTGTGGTTGGCGAACGAGGGCTACGACAGCGTTTATGGCGCTCGGCCGCTGAAGCGGGTGATCCAGCGTTCGTTGCAGAACTCGCTCGCCGGGATGATCCTGGAGGGTGCCGTCAAGGAAGGCGAGACCGTGCATGTGTCGGCCGACAACAAGGGGCTGACGATCAACGGAGCGCTGGCTGAGGCGGCGTGATCGGTCGCGGGGAGGTGGCTCGATGGGTCATGTCCCCGCGCTCGCCCGGATCTCATGGTCTCGGCCTGGCTTCGGGATCGAACGCGGCGCGAGTGGTTGAAGCAAGTTGTATCGTGGCTTTGGTCGAATGGAACTTTGGCGAATGTTGCTTCGGCGTGGTAAGCCGCGATATGGCCAGAGGGAGCCAGGTCATGCGTACCGTTCAGATTTCGGATAGCCTGAAGGATGTCATCGACCGGCATGTGGCGGAGGGAATCGCCGCGAGCGAAGCCGAGTTCGTCGACGAAGCCGTGCGCCGTTACGTCGATGCGCTGGCCGACGACACGGACGTGCTGATCGCCGCGGCGAACGAGGGGATCGAGGCAATCCGGCGGGGCCAGTACGTCACGATCTCGGGCCCCGAGGATCGAGATGCGTTCTGGCAGCGGGTCTGGTCTCGAACGCTGGTGTTGGCGGAAGATTCGCGCGTGGCCGGTACGGTCGCGAACGAGGAAAATCAGGTGTCCGCCCATACGGCCGGATGACGTTCTATCGCGTCGCCGCGCCAGCTGAGGATCAGATCGCCCGAATTCTCGCCAGGAGCATGGTCGATTACGGCCACGACCGCGCAACGAATTATGGACTTCTTATCATCGCGGCGATGGAGGATGTGGCGGCGGACCCCAAACGATTGGGCGCGAAGCCGGTTCCGCGGTCCGGCGGGGTGTGGGTTTACCAGCTCTGGCATTCCAGAAACCGATTGCCGCGGCATCGGCGGGTGCGCGATCCCTGGCACAAGATCTTATACCGGCCGGTGGCGGGTAGCGGGATCGAAATCCTCGCCATTGTCGGGCGCTCTTATCCAACCGTCCGTGCCGCGCGTGAGGCGGTCCTGGAGCGGTGAGATCAAGCACGACGAGACCGAACATGTTTCGGCCAACAACAAGGGCTGACGATCAACTGGGCGCTGGGTTGAGGCAGCGTAATCAGATGGGGGGCGTTCAAGCCGATGGACGCCGCCCCGCCGCTGGATGAGGGTCTGGGCACGGCGTGCCGTAAGCCTACGCCCCCGCGATAGCTGGCCGATACTCGAACCGTTCGCCCGCCGCCTGACCCGCGGTGAAAGCATCGGGGATCACCTTGCGCCGCGTTGTATTCACCTGCCGGAGCGTCAACCCGAGCCGTTCCATCTCCTGCTCGATGATCGATTGCTTGACTGGTACCAGCGCTCGGCCGTTCGTCCCGCCCGATGCCGCGTCTCGCGCTCGCCGCAGCGCATCCAGCTTTTCGATAATCCCATGCGCCAGACCAACCTGGAACGAGTTCGTCGCCGACCGCCGCTGACCGGAGTCCAGGGAACCATAGAAATCCGCCGCCTGAAACGCCGCCGTCTCGGCCGCGAAAGCCAGCACGATCAGGTCGTGCAAATATACCGCGGCCTGCACGTCGCCGGGCAGGCCGAAAAAGATATAGCGCAGCGCACCACTCTCCGCCATTTCCCCCCACACCCGGCAATCGAAGAACACGGCGATCGTCCCCATGCAATCGTCAATCGGCCCGCGCCGCTTGCGTCCGGTTTCAACGCCAATCCCCTCGCAACTTTGCTTGCGCAGGTCGAGTTCGCTCAGGCTCAACCCGTGCCGGTCCAGCAACTCGGCGACCTTTTCCGCCGCCGCCATCGCCTCCTGTTCCGTACAGCCTTGCTCGACGGTCTTCTCGCGCAGCGCGCGGATGCGCTGCACCAGCTTGTCGAGGTCGCCGATGGCGCCCGGTGCCTTCCCAACCGCCAACCGTGCCCGCTCCCGCAGATCGTTGAACAGCGCCTTCGTCGCAAACCCGCATTGGCCGCGTTTGATGGCGGCATCGACTTCGGCCGCGGCGCGATCGAGGCTGAACCGGGCCGAGCCATACGCCTCGCGGGCGGCCATGAACTCGATCAGCGCGGCGGCGATCCGCCGATACGCCTCCGCCAGCCGCTTCGCGCCGCCATCCCGCGCGATGCTGACACTGATCAGGGCATTGAGCAGCGGCTGCATCCCGATAAAATCCCGAGCCCTGGCGATCTCCTTCGGCTCCGGTTCGCGATCGAGCGAAGCCCAGTCGGCGGCGAGCGCGTCGAGCGGGTTGCGATCAGGATCGAACGGCAATTCCGGTTCCGGCTCCCGCCAATCGGTTGCCGACATGCCGCGCCGAACCATGTGCCGGTAGACGGCCTCGGCGCAGCGGACCGGATTGCCCAGTCCTCGCCCATTCGGCCGCAGGAACCCTTGCACGACCGCGAGCGCTTCATGGTCCAGTGCGAGCAGCGTGCCGGTCGCGACGGCACGGCCGTCGTTGGTGAGCGCGAAACGGCCGAACACCACGTCAGCGCCGACGGCAGCCGCGGCCGGCGACGGCAGCAATGTCCGGGTTTCGAACGTTGCCAGATCCTCGAACCGGTGTCCCGACAGGCGCGCCAGACGGGGCTGGCTCCGGCGCAACAGCGCGACCGCGGCGATGTCGTCAGCCGGCCGCCCCTTCATTCCGCGGGCCAGCCGGTCGAAGGCCGTCGACCCCGTCAGAGAGGGCGTGATCAATGCCACTTCCAACGCCAGGGAGCGGGCAAAAGCCCAGTGCCCGTCATGCACGATCCAGGGCACGCCGGAGAGCCACTGGCGGGCCAGGTGCTCCGCTTTGTCGCGGGGGACAAACGACAGCGCTTCGGTGTTCAACGCCAGCAGCCGGGCCGAAATTCCCTCCTCGCTTTCTGTGCCGGCACAAGCGGCGCCGCTGATATGGTTCATGGTCACCTCGATCTGGAGCGTCTGTTCTGGCGTTGTATCCGGCGGTCTGATCGGCAAGCCACGGCGGGCGAGCGTTGCCAAGGATCATCGAGCCGGAACAGTGCTTCACGCGTATCGTGGCGGCACGAGTCGTGGGAAGCCCGAACCGGTGATCGCGGGTGCCGGGACATGGCCGCTGGTTTCGCGAATATGCCTGGTCTGTCTCCCCATACTCGGGCATCATCACCATATCCCGGAACATCAACCTGATCGGCATGTGAGTGGCCAAAGCCTTCAAGAAACCCGCGCGTCCCCACAAAGCATCCGGCAAAAGCGATCGTTTCCGCGAACCGCGCGACCGACTGCCGGACACCACGCTCATTCTGATCACCGGAACCGACGCCGACGGCGATGCGGTCGGCCGGCCCGAGGCCTGGAACCCGGGCGACGGGCGTCCCCCGTTGATCCGTATGGTGGCGGAACGACCTGGCCAACCCGGCCTTGCTCCCGGCGATCGGGTTCTCGCCCGCCTCCGTGCCACGGGCGACGGCAAGTATCAGGGCCGCACGATCCACCGCCAGAGCGAGGCACCATCGCGGGTATTGGGCGTCTTTCGGCCGGGCCACCCCGATGGACGTATTGTCCCGACCGATCGCCGTTCCAAGGCCGAATGGACTGTCCCACGCGGTCAGGAAGCCGGCGCCGAAGCCGACGAACTCGTGCTGGCCGAGCCCTTGCCGCATCACCGGCTCGGTCTCAAACCGGCCCGCGTCATCGAACGGCTTGGCAAGATGGGCGACGCGAAGTCAGTGAGCCTCATCGCCATCCATACCCACGACATTCCCGTGGCATTCCCGGAAGACGCGTTGATCGAGGCCAGCCACGCGCGGGCGGTTCCGCTCGGGCACCGCGACGACCTGCGTGACATTCCGCTGGTCACCATCGACGGCGAAGACGCGCGGGATTTCGACGACGCCGTGTTCGCCGAGCCGGACGGCGCCGGGTTCCGCCTGATCGTCGCGATCGCCGACGTCGCCTGGTACGTGCGGCCGGGCTCGGCCCTCGACCGCGCCGCGCGCACCCGCGGCAACAGCGTGTATTTTCCGGATCGCGTCGTGCCGATGCTGCCGGAGGCACTGTCCAACCAATGGTGCAGCCTGCTGCCCGGCGAAGAGCGCGGCTGCCTGTTCGTGGAAATGCGGATCGACCAGACGGGCCGGAAAGTCTCGCATCGTTTCGGGCGTGGGCTGATGCGCAGTGCCGCGCGGCTCACCTACGAACAGGTGCAACACGCCGTCGACACGCATGCCGGTCTCATCGTCAACCCGCGGCCGCTGTATGATGCATTTCGCGCCCTGCTGGGGGCACGCGTTGACCGCGGCACGCTCGACCTCGATTTGCCGGAGCGCAAGGTCACGCTCAGCCCGACCGGGGAAGTGCTGGCGGTGTCGCCGCGGCCGCGGCTCGACAGCCACCGGCTGATCGAGGAGTGCATGGTTCTGGCCAACGTCGCGGCGGCCGAAGAACTGGAGCGGCTGACCCACCCGGTCGTCTATCGCGTGCACGCGCCGCCGTCCGAGGCGAAACTGACCGCGCTGCGTGGCTTTCTGAACGGGCTCGGCATTTCGTTGCCGGCGGGCAACCAGCTGCATCCGCGCGACCTCGATCGCGTTTTGCGCAAGGCGGCTGGCACACCGGACGCTCAGGTGGTGAACGAGGTGATGTTGCGGAGTCAGTCGCAGGCGGCGTACAGCCCGGACAATATTGGGCATTTCGGTCTCGCACTGACCCGCTACGCGCATTTCACCAGTCCGATCCGCCGCTATGCCGATCTTCTGGTGCATCGTGGCCTGATCACCGGTCTTCGGCTCGGTCTGGGCGGGCTCGGGGACGCCGAGGTGGCGCTGTTTCCCGATACCGCCGCGCACATCACCGCGACCGAGCGGCGCGCGGCACTGGCCGAACGGGACGCGATCGACCGGTACCTCGCCGCGTTCATGGCTGATAAGATCGGAGTGCGGTTCACGGCGCGCATTTCGGGCGTGACCCGTTTCGGTCTGTTCGTTACCGTGTCCGACAACGGGGCCAGCGGACTCGTTCCGATGTCCGCGCTCCCTGACGATTATTGGCACTACAACGAAATGGAACAGACCCTGACCGGAAGCCGGACCCGCCAGGTTTTTCGCCTGTCGCAGGACGTCGAGGTGTGGCTCGCGGAAGCCAACCCGGTGACCGGCGGACTCGTGTTCCAAATTCCGCGCGCGGAACGGTCGGAGAGACGGCCACGCCCAAGGTGATCCGCATCGCCTTCCTGTTGGGTTTTTGCCTGCTGGGAGTGGCGTACGCCCAAGGGCAGGCGGTCGATCCGGTCGCCATCGGGCAGGTCGCCACCGGATTTGACGTGGATGCGCTGGCGGCGGTGCAGACCGAGGCGATCGATTTCATGTTGCCGCGGACACTGGATCCGGTGACCGCCGCGCAACTCGCGATGTGGGGTCTGAGCGGCCTGACGACCATCGATCCCGCGCTGACCGCCGTTGTGCGGGACAGCAACATCGAATTGCTGGTGCGCGGCCGGTCCGTGTTCAGCATCGCCGCCGCCGGTCCGGACGCCGCCGCCTGGGCGGAGGCCGCGGCGAAGACCGTGGCGGCGGCCAATGCCGCCTCGGCGCCCATGCGGCAGATGGGCCAGCCGGGCGTGACGAAGGTCTTGTTCGATGAGATGCTGGCGCATCTCGATCCCTATTCCCGCTACCTCCCGCCGATCGAAGCGTTGGGCGACCGGGACCGGCGCGTCGGCCATGCCGGCATCGGCGTGACGCTGTTTCAGCATGGCCGCGCCGTGGCGGTGCGGGACGTTGTCATCGGCAGCCCAGGAGCGCTGGCGGGAATTGTGCCGGGCGATGTGATCCAGTGGGTGAATGGCCGGACCGCGCTGAACCGGGACCACGCCGCCGTCGACGCGATGTTGAACGGGCCCGAGGGGACCGAGCTTCGGATGGGGTGGCGCGGTCGCGATGGCACCTTGCGGGGGGCGACGCTGACTCGCGTCATGATCCCGCCGGAAACCGTGTTCCCCCGGCGGAGCGGCGACGTTGAGATCATCCAGATCACCGGCTTCAGTCAGACGACGGACGAGCACGTCATCCAGGTGGTTCGGGACAGTCTGAGCGACAATCGGCCGGTCACCGGGATCATCCTGGATTTGCGCGGCAATCGCGGCGGTCTGTTGCGCACCGCGGTGGCGACGGCGGAGGCGTTTCTGTCTCCGGGCGTGGTCTTGCGGTCCGCCGGGCGGGCCCCGGAAACCAACCGCGTCTGGAAGTCCGGCGGGGGTGAAATCGCGAAAGGCGTGCCCATGATGGTGCTGGTCGACGGGGGCACCGCCAGCGCGGCGGAGGTGCTCGCCGCCGCGCTGGGGGATCGCGGACGGGCGGTCGTGATGGGCAGTTCGACATTCGGCAAGGGTGTGGTGCAGACCATCGATCCGCTGCCGGACGGTGGTGAGTTGTTCCTCACCTGGAGCCGCATTCTCGCGCCCCGAGGTTGGCCGATCCAGAGCCTTGGCGTCATGCCGCGGATTTGCACGAGCCTGGGAGATGAGGCGGTGCGGCGGCAACTCGCGGCGCTGGCCGCCGGCACCGTGGAGATGGATGCCGCGGTCAGGCGGCATGACGCGGCCCGGGTCCCGCTGACCCCGGATCAGATCGTGGCCATCCGGGAGCCCTGCCCGGCGGCCGATCCGCGCGAAGCCGACATCGGCATCGCGCTGACATTGATTGGGACCCCCGCGAGTTACGCCTCCGCTCTGTTGGAACCGATGGCCGGCGAGCCGTAGCTGGCGTCGTGGCGCGGGTCGAAAAACACGCCCTCTTCGCGGTTTGTTAACCCGAACCCGGCAGGGTCGGGCCATGAAGCGTCTCGAATGCCTGGATGGCCTGCGGGGTGCGCTGGCCGTTTATGTGATGCTCGGCCATATGGCGCCGTTCGCGGCGCTGCCGGGCTGGATCGTCGGGCCGCTGTCGCATGGCGGCGCGGCGGTCGACGTATTCTTTATGCTGAGCGGCCTCGTGATCTTTCGCTCGCTGGAAAGTTGCCGGTTCGAGGCACGGCCGTTCCTGATCCTGCGCGCCACGCGGATTTTCCCGGTGTTCCTGGTGATGCTCGCCGCCGGCGTCGTGCTGCAACCGGTGGCCGCCCCCTTCGGCGCGATGCCGTGGGTCGCGCCAGGCAGCCTCGCCCGCGACATTTGGTCCCAGGGCTGGCCCGCCAACTGGGCTGTCGAGATCGCCGCCCACCTGACGATGACGCACGGACTGTTCCCCAATGGCGTGCTGCCCGATGTCTGGGTCAGCTTTCTGGGCGCGGCCTGGAGCCTGTCCACCGAGTGGCAGTTCTACGTGCTGGCCCTGCTGCTCGGGCGGTCGCGGATGAGTGCCGAGCGGCTGGTCGCGGTGTTCCTGGTGCTGGCCGTCGCGGGCCTCGCCTGGGACATGGCCGCGCCCGAGCCCTGGCGGTTCAGCCGCGCCTTCTTGCCGAACAAAGCCCAGTACTTCGCGTTGGGCATCGCCAGCGCGGCGTTGGTTGACCGCCAATCGATGCGTTCCTTCGCGATCGTACTCGGCGCGACGCTGATCCTGAGCGTCGCGCGCGACGGCGAGGTGGGGAAGCTGGCGCCGCCACTGATCTGGACGCTGTGCCTCGCCGCGCAATTGCTGCCTGGCCGATTGACCATGGTCGCGGGACCGTTGCGGTGGCGGATGGTTCAGTGGCTCGGCGCGGTATCCTATCCGATCTATCTGGCGAACGAGCCGATCCAGAAGGCGCTGGCGTTCGTTTTGGCTCGTTTCGCACCTGGAGACCCGGTGACGTTCAGCGCGGTCTGGCTGCCGGCTTCCGTGCTGATCCCGGTCGGTGTCGCGGCGCTGCTGCATCGTTACGTGGAGACGCCCGCGCTGCGGTGGGGGCGGGCACGCGCGCATCGCCGCGCCAGCTACGCCGTGACGACGATCGGCGCGCGGTCCTGAAACCGCGGCAACGCCCCGAATATCAAAGCGGCCGCGAGGGCGACGTTCCTGTCGTGCGCCAGCGCCAGGGCAATCGCCTGCAGTGTCACGGCTGCCTGTGGGAGCCGACAATCCTGTCATTGCGAGCCGAAGGCGAAGCAATCTCCCGCCGAGTGCGCACCATCAGGGGGATCGCGTCGTCGCTTCGCGCCTCCCGATAACAACCGAAGCTGCTTCACGGTCGGGCGGACCCTTCGAGCGATTGGCCTGGCGCCAACGCCCCCTGGCATTGGAGGACGGGTTGATCCTACCGTAATGGCCTGGTTCTTGCTGGCGGGTCCAGCCGACCAACGACCGTGAGGAGTCTTCGACCATGCAACCCACGCTCACCGATCCCGCGCTCGATTATCTTTTGCGAAACGCCGGCCTGACGCTGACCGAAGCGGAAAAAGCCGACCTCAAAACGATCCATGACGGCCTCGCGGCGATGAAGGCGCGCGTCCGGCGCAAGCGCGGTCACATGGCGGAACTGGCTCACACGTATGGGTTCACGGCGGAGGACCTGACGTGAGTATCCCCACCATCGCCGAGGCCGCGTCGCTGATCGCGGCGAAGCAACTCTCGCCGGTCGAGCTGACCAGGGCCTGTCTGGATCGCCTGCGCGCGACCGAGGCGACGTTGCACGCGTTCGTGCTGGCAACCGAGGCGCGCGCGATGGCGGACGCGAAGGCGGCCGAGACAGCGATCATGAAGCACGGTCCGCGCGGTCCGCTGCACGGCATTCCGATCGGGTTGAAGGACATCGTCGACACCGCTGGAATCGAAACGACCTGCGGGTCGAAGATCCTGGCCGGCAACGTGCCGGAGACGGACGCGGCCTGCGCGGCGAGGCTGGCCGCCGCCGGCACCGTGCTGATGGGCAAGCTGACGACGCATGAGTTCGCGGATGGCGGCCCCTCGTTCGACTTGCCGACGCCGCCCGCGCGCAACCCGTGGAATCCGGACCATTTCACCGCCGGATCGAGTAGCGGGACCGGTGCCGCCGTCGCCGCGGGGATGATCTTGTGCGGGATCGGCACGGATACCGGCGGCTCGATCCGCGGCCCAGCGGCGTTGTGCGGGATCGCCGGGTTGAAGCCGACCTATGGGCTGGTGTCCCGCGCCGGGGTCGCGCCCGCCGCGTTCAGTCTCGACCATGTCGGGCCCATGGCGTGGACCGCCGAGGACTGCGCGATTATGTTGCAGGTTCTGGCCGGGCATGATCCCGCCGATCCGGCCAGCGCCACGCACTCGATTCCGCATTACCGTGAGGCGTTGACCGGTCACCTGAAGGATGTCCGCGTCGGCGTCATCCGGCATTTCCATGAGGCGGACTACAAGGTTGCGCCGGCGGTGCAAGCGGGGATCGATCACGCGCTGACCGTGTTTCGTTCGCTTGGCGCGACGGTGAGCGATATGACGGTGTCGCCGTTGCAGGACTGGCACGCTTGCGGATCGTTGATCTCCATTACCGAACGCGCGGCCGCTTATGAAGAATGGGCGCGCACGCGGCTGGGTGATTTCTCGGAGCGGGTACAGCGGCGTCTGCACCTGGGCGCGTTGGTGTCCGGCGTCGATTACGTGCAGGCGGTGCGGCGCCGGCGCGAGTTGCGGAGCGAACTGCGGGCCGCGATGCGGGAGCTGGACGTGGTGATCACGGCTGGCGCACCGGGTGAGGCTCCCAGGATGGATGCCGTGCCGAAATGGGATCTTTTCGATAAACCGAACTTCACCATGCCGTTCAATGTCTCGGGTTATCCGGCATTGTGCGTCTGTTCGGGTTTCGGGCCGGGTGCCCTGCCGGTCAGCGTGCAGATCGTCGGCAAACCGTTCCAGGACGCCATGGTGCTGCGAGTCGGTGACGCGTTCGAGAAGGCAACGGAGTGGCGAGCCCGGCGGCCCGCGCTGGTGGCATGAGAGGACACGGAGCACGACCAAACATCAGTGGCGCGCTGGTTATCGATACGGAACCGGAGGAAAGGACGCGGCGGTTTCGGCCTGACTGAGGGCTCATATACCCAATCGCCGTGGCAATCTGTGATGAGATGCAAGCAAAAGAAAAGCTTCACCACAAAGACACAGAGACACAGAGACACAGAGACGGAAAGATTGAGTAGTGCACTGATCTTAATCTCTGTGCCTTAGTGTCTTTGTGGTGAAGCTTTTTCTTCCGAATAGATAACGAAACCATGGGTTATGACGGACAAGAGGTATACCAACGAGCTTACGGCGTGACTCTCCACCGCCAATCCCGTCATGGCCGGCCACCGAGCCGGCCATCTCGTTCAGCACGTGCGGCGCCAGGTGGCCGGCTCGGTGGCCGGCCATGACGGACGTGCAAAAGCGTGTGTGAGTCTATAAGCGCGCTGGTGTCAGGCCATAGCGCCGCGCGCCGCGACAGGCCACAGACACTCGACCCGCCCGCCGCGCACGCCAACATACCAATCGTAACGATCGACCGTCGGATCGCAATGACCGGGCACCAGCCGGAGCTTTTCGCCCAGTTTCGGCATCGTGGTCTCACTGCCGACGTCAAGTTTGCCGTGTTCGTCCGAGGCGCTGACGTAACGAATGTCCGGCTTTCCCCAAACCGTTGGCATTCCGGAATCGATGGACACCGCCTTGTGACCGGCGTCCAGCACCGCGAGGCCGCTGTGGGGTGCGCTCATCACCGATGCCAGCACGAACAGCGCGTGGCGGAACGTGCTGACCGGTTTGCCTGACTCGTCCAGGTTCCGCGCGTAGTCGGCATCCATGAAAACGTAGCTGCCGCATTGCATCTCGGTGTAAATGCCCGAGTTGGACTCGATCTGGAACGTGCCGGTGCCGGCCCCGCCGACGATCGGGCAATCGAGACCCTGTTGGCGCAATTGCTCCACCGTGCGGCGCGCGGCGTCCACGGCGGTGCCGATCAGGGTCCGCCGTTCCGCCACGGTGCGCTTGTGTTGCGCGCTGCCCTGATAGGCCTGCAGGCCGCCGAAAATCAGATGCTTCGACGCGGCGATTTGCTTCGCCAGATCGACCGCCGCGGGACCCGCTGGGACGCCGCAGCGCGCGGCGCCGACGTCGATCTCGACCAGCACCGTCATGCGCCGCCCCGAGTCAGCCGCCGCGCGTTCGATCCAATTCACCTGCAACGCGTCATCGACGCAGACGGCGAGTTTGGTGATCGAGGACAACGCGCAAAGTCGCGCCAATTTCGCCGTGCCAACGACCTGATTGCTGACCAGGATGTCGGGGATCCCGCCCCATGCCAGCACCTCGGCTTCGGCGACTTTCTGCACGCACTGGCCCACGGCGCCGCGCGCCATTTGCAGTTTGGCGATGACCGGGGATTTGTGCGTCTTCGCGTGCGCGCGCAGTTTCACGCCCGTCGGCGCCAGCAACGCCGCCATGTGGTCGAGGTTGTATTCGAACGCATCCAGATCGATCACCAGAGCCGGCGTATCGATTTCGTCCTCGCGCATGCCGGGAATGGCGGGGGGTGTCTGCAACATCGTCTCATCCCTTCCAGGTCTGTCCGACGGTTTAGGCCTGGGCCCGGATTTCGACAACCGGGCGGTTTCCTTGTATCAGCAGGCTTCGGAGGTACACATGGCGCAGTTATTCACACCGTTACAGATTCGCTCGGTGACCCTGAAGAACCGGGTCGTCCTGGCACCGATGCATCAATACGCGTCCAATCAGGGTTTCGCCACCGACTGGCACCTGATGAACGCGGGCAAATTTGCCGCCGGCGGCTGCGGTCTGGTGATGGTCGAGTCGACGAAGGTGGAACGCCGCGGTTGCGGTACCGTCGGCGACCTTGGCCTGTGGCAAGACGCGTTCATTCCGGGTCTGCGGCGCATCACCGATTTCATTCGCGCCCAGGGCGCGGTGCCGGCGATTCAGATCGGCCATTCGGGGCGCAAGGCACGGCTGACGCGTCCCTGGGAGGGCCAACAACCGCTGACGCCAGCTTATCCCGAGATGTTCGATTGGGAGGGTTGGGAACTCGTGGCACCCAGCGCGATCGCGCACAGCGACCGGATGCCCACGCCGCGCGCGTTTACGCGTGACGAAATCCCACAGGTCGTTACGCACTGGGGCGAGGCGGCGGCCCGCGCCAACAAGGCCGGTTTCGACATCCTGGAGATCCATGGGGCGCACGGCTATCTGATCCATCAGTTCCTGTCGCCGGTCGCCAATCGGCGGAACGACGAATACGGCGGCTCCGATGCGAACCGCATGCGCTTCGCGCTGGAGGTCGCGGAATGTGTCCGCGCCAACTGGCCGTCGGAGAAACCGTTGTTCATGCGGCTGTCCTGCGAGGATGACGCCGGCTGGGGGCCGGACCAAAGCGTCGCGCTGTCGAAGGAATTGAAGAAGAAGGGCGTCGACGTGATCGATTGCAGTTCGGGTGGCGTACTGGAACGCTCGCCGATGGACAGCGAGCGCGCGAAGAAATACGGCTATCAGGTGCCGTACGCGGCGAAAATCCGTGAAGAGGCCGGAATGATGACGATGGCGGTGGGGCATATCGTCCACGCCGACCAGGCCGAGGCGATCCTGACCGGCGGCCAGGCCGATCTGATCGCCCTCGCCCGCGAACTGCTGTACAATCCCAACTGGGCTTTGGACGCGGCGCAAAAGCTTGGCGCCGATCCAGACTTTAAATCCGTCCCGCCAAACTACGGTTTTTGGTTGGGCAAGCGTGCCAAATCCGCGTTCGAGGGGGTGCCATCGACGTTCCGTCATGGTTTGCTGGCGGCGGAGTGAACGGGTAAATCCCGGCCTCCCGCCTCCGCCAGGCCATTGTCGCGGCCAGCCTCGCGGCATGACGCGCCGCGGTTTGCTGATGGCCTGTCTCGCCGGCGGCGCGTCGCGGCTCCTGGCGGGATGCCAGCCGACGCCGTCGCCCGCCTCTTCCGAAGTACCGCGCCGTGATGTCACCGCCTACCTGATCGCCGAAGGATGGCACACGGATATCGCGCTGCCGGTCGGCGCCATAACCGGGTCCTCGCGGAGCCTGACGCGCGACTTTCCGAACGCCGAATACCTGCGGTTCGGCTGGGGTCAGCGCGCGTATTACATGGCGCGACAACCCACTCCCGGCGAAACGTTGCGCGCGCTGTTTCCTGGGCCAGCCGTGCTGCTGGTGACGCCGCTGGACCGGCCGCCGGCGGCATCGCCAGGTAGCACGCGCGTGTTTGAGATTGGCCTGGCGACGGCCGGGTTCGAGCGTCTGGCTGATTATGTGTGGGCCGCTTTCGCCAGGTCGGTCGATGGCACGCCGCGTCGCCTCGCGGATGGTCCAAACCCAGGCAGCGTGTTCTACGCCGCCAGCGGGACGTATAGCGCGGCTTACACCTGCAATACCTGGACCGCGGAGGGATTGCGCGTCGGCGGGATACCGGTGAACCCGTCAGGCGTCGTGTTCGCCGACCAGGTAACCGATCAGCTCCAGGCGCTGTTCGGCACGCCCCGTTGAGAGCGGATACGCTCAGCGCCGTCGCGGGTTATCCGCCGCCCGCGATCGTTCCGGCGCCGGCGGTCAGGCGTTACGGCGCCGAGATCACCGGGCTCGCGACGGCCTCGCGCAAGGCGTTGGGTCGTTTGATCCAGATAAATCCGTCGCCCTTCGACAGCACCGCGACGTTGATCGCGCCGCCGACAGTCTCCAGGGTCTCTACCGACATGCGCAGCTTGAGCGCGGTCAAATTAACCAACGCCTCGGCCATCGTCGCCAGACCTTGGCGTGGCAGCGCTTCCACGGCCGATATCAGCGGGCTCTGATATTTCCTGACGATCTCGTCGGTGAACGACTTCCGGATCTGGTCGACGATTTTGTCGATCTGTGCGGCGGTCAGCTTCCGCCGGACGTGGCGTTGGTCGTGCGCGAGACTACGGCCAATGATTTCGTAAAGCGTGTCCTCAAGCGCGGGTTGGATGCCGCGGTAGAAAATATCGACCATCTCCGTCACGCCGAAGGGGGCGACGATCGCGGAGACGTCGCGGGTCACGCGCGCCTCGCCGAGTTTCGCGAAGCGCAGCCTGCCCGCCGCGATCGTGCCGACCTGATACTCTTGCAGCATTGGGAACGGTTCCGTTTCGCCCATGCCCGCGAGGACGATCCCGGTTTCGTCGTCCGGGTGGAACCACGATCGCATATACATCGATCTGACCGCCGCGCGGAATTTCTCCGCGAAACCGGCCGGCAAATCGAACGGGCGAAACAGCTCTTTCTCCAGCTCAGTCAAAACAGCAGCGTATTGCGTGATGATTTTGTCCCCGTAGTCGGCGCCCAGATCGAGAGTTGGCAGCTGGCGCCAGTTCGCGTTTTCCCGTGCGATCGTCCGGGAGAGGATCAGCGCCGCGCGTTTGGGTGTTGCTTTGGCTCGGCGCCCCGGTTTCGCCGCCAGGGGTTCCAGAAACGTATCCTTCCAGTACCGGCGCACGGATTCACGAAACCAGGTTTCCTGAAGCGAGGCCGGGAACAGAGCAGCGGACTCTTCGACGAACCGGAAAAAATCATCCGCGTACTGTTCCAATCGTTCAAAACGGCGTCCGTCTGCCCGTTGGATATAATTCTTGATGACGATTTCCCAAGGCATATCCATGAGCTCCGCGGCTCCGGAGACCATCATTCCCACCGGCGGCGATTGCGAAATCTGAAACAACTTTTCGGCGGCCTGGTAAACTTTTTGTCCCCTGCCGAAAGTAGCCGCGCTGTCCGCCGCCAGGGCGACGCCATATTTATTCATAACGGCGATTTCGCAGGTCATCGGCGGCTCGTTTTCACGCGTGGCGGCAGCGACGTAGGGCATCCGCGCGATGCCGTGGCGTAGCCACCGATGTTGGCGATCGCGGCGGCACTGAACATGGTAACTGAACCCAAATGGTCGATGACCCAGAGCCTGGTCCGCCGCCAGGTGTGGCGCGTCTGGGTCATACGGCGCTGTCGCGGCGGCAGACCTGTCACGTCTGGACGGTAAGCCGGTTTACCACTTTGTCGACACCGAAGACGTACCAGGCGTCATTTTCCGCGAGTGCGCGCTCGGCTTCGCGCGGCACCGTGCCGTCCAGGTAAACGACCGCCCCGCGGGTGTTCACCAGAATGCTTTCGGCGGCGACGAATAGGTCCTTCTCCAGGACCTGCCGGACCGTATCGGTGATCCCGGCCTCACTGTCCTGCTCCGGCGGCGTGACGCCCAGTCCGTTGATCACATCGCGGCTTCCCGGCACCCACCAGGCGAGCACGCCGGCGAAACGCTTTTCCCCAAGTCCCGCCACGTCGCCGTCCAGCGTGACGATGCCGTCCTCCACCCGGATATCGATCGTGCCCGTGGCGTCCGGCGCCTCGCGGATCGTCTCCAGTTGTCCTTTCACCCAATCGCGGATGGTGCATGTGGCGAGGATGGTCTCCTCGAGCAGCGCGTTGTGCACGTGGTCCCTGATGTCCCCGTCGCTCATCGGGATGGCGGGCCGCACATGCAGCCGGTCGGTGATGGTGATCACCTCCGGCAGGCGAGCGGCGCATTCCAGGGCGAGCTTCTTGCCGGCGACGTCCGCGACTTCGCCCTCCATCGTCAGATCGCCGTCGGCGAAGGCGAGATGGATCGGCCCGGTGGTGGGATGAATCCGCGCTTCGCCGCGCAGCGCGCCGCGAACGCGGTCGAGGATGTCCTGGTTCCCGCTCATGCTACTGTTCCCCCGCGGCACCCATGTCGCGACAGCATCCGAGCCATCGCACCATGCCGCGCGCAGCAATATGCCTGAACGCTGTCCTGGGCAATCAGGCGCAGCGCGCGGGCGACATCGGGACGGACCGCGTCGTCCCGGTTCACGGCCAGGACAGGGACCAATCCGTCGGCGACGTGGCCATGATGGGTCACCGATCTAACAGTGCCCCCAGCAGTCATGTGGCGGGCGAACCGCGACATCGAAACGTGATATGGGGACAGCCATGTCGACACTGATGACCATCGGGACCGTCCCGGCGCGGCCGCATCGATCGCGCCCGTGCTCCGCGTGTTGGGCGGCGCGATTTGAAGTTGTGCGCGCCATGTTCCGGCAGTGGCCGTACCGCACCACGCGGCGTCTGAGTGTGGACGGGGTGCCATGCGCGCCGCGCTGATCGGCCTCGGCGTGTTGTTGCTGGTGGTTGGCCTTGCCTGGCCGTGGATCACGCGTCTGGGTCTCGGGCACTTACCCGGCGATGTGACGATTGAGCGGCCGGGCTTCAGCGTTTACTTCCCGTTCAGCAGCAGCCTGCTGGTCTCCGTGGTGCTTTCCTTGCTGCTCAGCCTGATCTTCTGGCTGTGGCGGCGCTGAGATGGTCCGGCTTATATACCCAATCGCCGTGGCAATCTGTGATGAGATGCAAGCAAAAGAAAAGCTTCACCACAAAGACACAGAGACACAGAGACGGAAAGATTGAGTAGATTACTGATCTTAATCTCTGTGCCTTAGTGTCTTTGTGGTGAAGCTTTTTCTTCCGAATAGATAACGAAACCATGGGTCATGACGGACAAGAGGTATACCAGTCGGCCTTAAGATTGACACATGGCGCCGTATCTTCCACGTCATGGCCCGGCTCGTCCGGGCCATCTGTCGCGGCACCACGTTGGTTCAGGTGGCCCGGACGAGCCGGGCCATGACGTGCGGGGCGAGAGTCGGGCTGGTCTTACTTAAACGAATAAACCGCCAGCGCGTTGTCGTGCAACAGATTGCGCTTCTCGACCTCGGTCATCTGGAACCGCCACGCGAGGTGCGGATCGTCGAAGTCCCAGTGCGGATAGTCGCTGGAATACACCATGCGGTCCCAGCCGATCCACTCGAAGACTTTCCGCAGGTCGTCCGGATGCTCCGGTTCCTCGACCGGCTGCGTCGCGTACCAAAGATTGGTTTTCAGGTACTCCGACGGTTTCCGTTGCAAGTCCGGAACCTCGCCGCGCATCTTCGACCAGTGCGCGTCCAGCCGCCAGCCGAGTTGCGGCACCCAACCGAACCCGCCTTCGATCAGCACGATTTTCAGGTCCGGAAACCGGTCGAACACACCTTCCAGGATCAGGCTCATCGCCTGATTCATCATCGAGTGCGTCAGCATCTGATGATCTTCGACATAGAACTGCGGCCAGCCGCCGGGCGATGGCGCGCTGCTCTGCGTGCCGCCGATATGTAGCCCGATCGAAAACCCATGCTTCAGCGCGGCCTCGAAGATCGGCCAGTACTTCCGGCGGCCCAGCGGCTCGGAGGTCTTGGAGCCAAGCTGGATCTGACAGAAGCGCCAGTCGCCCGCACGCTTTTCGATTTCCCGTATCGCCGCCGGAGGATCTTCCGCCGGCACCAGGATCGATCCGCGCAATCGCGGCTCAGGCTCGACGAACTCCTGTGCCTGCCAGTCGTTCATCGCCGAGCACAATGCCGCCGCCTCGTCCAGATTGCGGGAGGTATTGCCGCCCAACAACGGCTCCAGCACGCCGTAGGTGATGTTATACGGGTCGAGCAATTGCTCGCGGATGAAATCGACATCCGAGCCGGGCGCGCCACCATTCGGCGGCCACGCATCGCGGCGCGAAGTGTTGGGCGAAAACCGCGGATACGTGCCGCGCGCGGCATAAATGCCAGTGGTCATCTGGCCGTATTCGGCGACGTGTTTGCGCCACCGCTCCGACAAATATTTGTTCAGAGCGCCCGCCTTTGGATACGGATGCACGTCGCAATCGATGATGCCGTATTTGCCGCTGGCCTCCGCGCGGTGTTGCGCGACGTCGACGGGCGCGTTCATGACACGGTCTCCTTGAGACGGGGATAGGTGGCGAGCGGATTGTCCACCCGGATGCGTTGCAAAAGGGCATCCGACAGACCGGGCGGCGTGACGGCGTCGCCGTCAAACTGCCAGTGCGGGTAATCGGAGGAAAACAGCAGCATCTCGTCGCAATCGATCTGTTCGACGATACGCTCGACGGTTTCCCGGTCGGGCGCGTCGAATGGCTGCGTCGTCACGCGGATGTTGGCGCGGATGATATCGGCCGGCGAACGGTTCACCCACGGCACCTCGGCCCGCACGCCGCGCCAGGTCTTGATCGCGCGCCATAGGAAGGCCGGCAGCCAACTGACACCGGATTCGATGAACACGAATTTCAGCTCGGGAAACTTCACGAATACGCCGTTGGAGACCAGGCTAAGCAACTGATCCTCGAACAACTGGCTGTTGGCGACATAATCGTGCAGATAGTGCGACGGCCAGCCGGTCGAGGTCGGGGCGTAACGATACATGCTGCCGGCGTGAATGCCGATCGGCAGTCCATGCCGCGCGGCCGCTTCATAAATTGGCCAGTAGTAGCTGCGTCCCAGCATCATCTCGCACGCGGCGGGCAGCAGCACCTGCACGAAACGCCGGTCATGCGCCAGCCGCTCGATCTCCTCCACCGCCAACAGCGGCGCCTGCGGCGGTACCACGATCGAGGCGCGCAGTCTGGGTTCCTTGTTGAGCCACTGATCGATCATCCAGTCATTGACGGCGGAGCAGATCGCCGCGCCCATTGACTCGCTGACCGCGACCTGGCCGCCGGTCAGGGGGTTGCAGATGGCCAGACCGATGCCGAACCGGTCCAGCGCCTGCGTCCGCATCGCATCCAGGCTGGAACCCGGCCGTTCCCCGGCGACGCGCCAATCCGGCCGGCAGGTGATCGGCGCGCCGAGCGGGTAGCTCATCATGTCGAAGCCATCGATGCCGCGATCGACGAACGACGTGCGCCAAAATTCGCTCATATAGGGCAGCAGCGCCTTGATATCCGGCACGCCTGGATGGATGTCGCAGTCGATGGCTCCGGTGATCGCCGTCATTTCAGTCCCGCTCGCTTCAGGGTGCGCCGCCAGTCCGCCGCGACCCCGTCCAGAGCCAATTTAGCGGTTTTCTCGCCCAATGGCACGGCTGACACAGCGCCGCGCAATTGCAGGTCCATGCTCGGCCAGATCGGATCGCGCGGCTCCAGCTTCGCGGTTTTCATCGTCGCGGCCAGCACCGGCGCCCAACCGTAACGTTCGGCGACGGTTGGCACACTGAGCACCGGCACGCGCGGCGGGGCGTTGCCGCGTTCCAGCGAGCGTTGCATCCATTGCTTGCTACAGGCCATTTGGATGAACTCGAAGGCCCAATCACCGCACGTTGCCCATGCGCTTCATCGCGCGCTGCCAATCCGCGGCCATGTCGTCCAACGCCTGTTTCGGCGACTTCTGACCCAGCAGCGTCTGCGACAGGCCGGCGCGCATCGACAGTTCGAGCGCCGGGAAGATTGGCTTCGCGGGCGTCGGAATTCCGGTCTCGATCGATTTCGCCGCGACCTCGGTCCAGCCGATCAATCGCACCATCTCGGGATCGCGCAGGACCGAGCCGCGCGGGGGCGCGTTGCCGCGGATCATCGAGCGGCGCATCCATTGCTTGCTACAGGCCATCTCGATGAAGCGCAGCGACCACTCCTTGTTCTTGGTATATTTCGGTATGCCAAGGAAATGCCCGTCGACCCAGCTCTTGCTCTGCGACTTATCGGTTTTGCCGGGGACCGTATCCCAGATCCACTTGCCGCCGGTCTTCGACAATTTCGGATCGTTGATCAGCGTGCCGTAGGGTGCGAAGGTTTGGCAGGACGCGTAACGATCGGTTTGGCCGCCGGCGACGATTTCCTCGAAGTCCCAGGTCATCGCCTCGGGCGGAACGACCTTGTCCTTCAGCACCAGACCGGACCAGAATTCCAGCGCCTCGACGGATTGCGGACTGTTGATCAGGACTTCGCCGGTGTTGAAATCGACCGTGCCGCCACCCGCCGAATACAGCCATGGCGCGAAGCTGGTGAAGATCGCGGGACCCTGCCGGCCGGAGATTCCGAAACCATAACGGTCCGGCGGATGATTCAGCGCGATCACGGTCTTGCGCAACTCGTCGAAGCTGCGCGGCAACTGCGTGATGCCGGCCTGATCCAGCAAATACTTCTGGTAGTGCATGATGCCGGTGGTGATGCGGTACGGAATGCCGATCTTCTTGCCGTCGTAGGTCGCCGCCTTCTTGCTGCCGGCCAGGAAGTCGTCCCAGTCCCAGTCCGGATCCCGGGCCATGATCTGTGCCGCGTATTCCTCGTGATCGTCGAAATGGTTGGTGAGGAACCCGGCCATCCCGACCGACCATTGCACGATGTCGATGCCGCTGGAGCCGGAATTGAGTTCGGCCTTTAGCCGTGCGTTCCAGGCATCGACCGGCAGCAAAGTGAAATCGATCTTGATGCCGGTTTCCTTCTCGAAGGCCGGCCCGACTTCTTCGACAAGCGTGTAGTGCCAGGGGCCGTTGTCGCCGACATAGATCAGCTTTTCCGGTTTGCTTTGCGCCAGTGCCGGCGTCACCAATGTGGCGGCCGTTGCCGCCAGAAAGTTTCGACGTTTCATCCCTTGACCGCTCCCGAGGACAGGCCCGCGACCAGATGGCGTTGGGCGAGGAAAGAGAAAACGATGACCGGCAATATGACCAACACGCCCGACGCGGTCATGCCGCCCCAGTCAACACCGGTATCGCCGCCGGAGAACGCCGCCATCAATACCGGCAACGTACGTGTCGCGTTGTTGGTCAGCACGGCGGCAAACAGAAAATCATTCCATGCCAGTTGCAAACACAAAATGCTCGCCGCCACCAGTCCTGGGCGTATCAGTGGCAGAACGACATAGAAGAATGTCTGATAGCGGCTGGCGCCATCGACCCAGGCGCTTTCCTCCAGTTCGCGCGGCAGATCCTCGAAGAAGCCGCGCATGATCCAGACGACCAATGGCAGGCTGAAGGTCGAATAGGCCAGGATGACGCTGGATCGTGTCGTGGTCAGGCCGATTTTACTGAACAAAATGTACATCGGCACCAGAACCGCGATCGGCGGCAACATGCGCATGGCCAGCAGGCCGAAGAACAGGAAATTCCGGCCGAAGAACGGAAACCGCGCGAAGGCATAGGCCGCCGGCACGCCAACGAGCAACGACAGACCGACAGCGCCGCTCGACACCAACAGGCTGTTGATGAACGCTTGCGGGAAGTCCGAGCGCCCGAACACGGCGGCGTAATTCTCCCATGTCGGCCACCACACGAACAACGGCGGATTCGCGAACACCTGCAACCGCGTCTTCAGGGAGAGTCCGACGATCCACAGCAACGGAAACAGAAACGCCACGGTCAGCGCGATCAGCGCGGCATAGACTCCGCCGGCGAACAATATCTTACCACGGCGCGAGCCGACATAATTCAGCGCCGCCATCAGTTGACGTCCCGCCGGCGAACCGTTGACATGAAAACGAGGCATAGCAGCATCGACATCAGCAGCATCAGCCAGGATGCCGCGGCGCCGAGACTCAGATCGAACCGCACGAAAGACGCCAGATAGGTGAACTGCGACAGCGTCATGGTCGCGTTGGCCGGCCCGCCGCTGGTCAGCACATAGATATTATCGAACGCCCGGAACTCGAAAATCGTCCGCAACAGCAGCGCGACCAGAATGTACGGCCGCAGCAGCGGCAGGGTGATGTGCCAGAACATTTGCCAGACGCTGGCTCCATCGATCCGTGCCGCTTCGACCGGCTCATGCGGCAACGACCGTAGTCCGGCGAGCAACAGGATCGAAACATAGGGCGCATTTTGCCAGACATTGACCAGCGCGACCGCGAACAGCGCGGTGTCGGGGCGGCCCAACCAGACGATGTGCTCGCCGATCCAGTAGTTGATGACGCCGTGATCCGGATCGAGCAGCAGCTTCCAGCAGAACGCCGCGACCACGGGGGTGATCATCATCGGCACGATCAGGAAGGTGCGAAAGATCGCGATATAGGGGAGATCGATGTTCAACAGTAGCGCGATGCCCAGACCGCAAATCAGCTCGGCGGTCACGGTGGTGGCGGTGTAAATCAGCGTCAGCCGGATGCTGCCGAGAAAATCGGGGTCGGTCAGCAAATCCTCGTAATTCGCCGTGCCGACGAATTTGCCGTCGAACAAGCCAAGTTCCGGCGCCCACCCCTGGAAGCTGAGAAACCCGGAAAGCAGCAACGGCAAACCGAAGACACACAGCATCAGCAACGTGGTCGGCATGACCGCGAATTTGATGAACTGCCGGTCGAGCCAGCGTCCAGGCAACGCACGTCGCGCCGGCCGAACCGGTATCGCGAGGCCGGCCTGAGTTGCCGTGGTCGTCGCTCCTCCCATATTCCGTCAATTCCCGTCGCGGGTTGCCGCCGTACGGACCATAACCCGCCCTTCGGCTTCCGTCACTGTGACGTGGCGACCACGGATCGGCGATACGCACGCCGTCCTCGAAGACCGCGGCCGTGGCGGGACCGCGATCCGGGTTCGCGGCAATGCGATCCCCCCTCGGGGTTCCCGCCCGCGCCCGATTGCGCCACAGTCCGGCCATGCATTTCGACCTTAAGCTCTGGCGCCTGACCGCTGGCCTGCGGGACCGCATCACCTGGTCCGTGCTTCTGGGCCTCACGGCGTTGTGCGTGGGGATCGCGCGGTTCGCGTTCCTCGGCCGGTTCCTGGCCGGCGTCTTTCACGGCGATCCGTGGCGGGCCCTGGTGCCGCCGCTGCTGGCGACCGCGGCGGCGATCTTGCTGCGCTCCGGCCTCGACCACACCCGCACGATGGTGGCGCACAACACCGCGACGCGGGTGCAGGAGGTGCTGCGTGAACGCCTGTTCGACAAGATCCTGGCTTTGGGTCCCGCCTGGTTCGGGTCGGAGCGGACCGGCGGCGTCATGCTGTCGATGGTCGACGGCGTGGAGCAATTGCAGACCTTTTTCGGTCAGTACCTGCCGCAGGTGGCGATCGCTCTCTGCGCGCCCGTCGCCATCTTCTTCTTCATCGCCTGGTGGGATCTGCCGGTCGCCACCGTCATGCTGGCCGCGGCGCTGTTCACCCTGTTCCTGCCCGCGACGGTCCATCGCAAGACCGAGCGCGCGTCCCGCGGGCGGCAGCGCGCGTTCAAGTCCTTCGGCGAGGAGTTCCTGGACGCGGTGCAGGGCCTGCCAACCCTGAAAGCCTTCGGGCAAAGCAAGGCGTACGGCGAGATGCTCGGCGCCAAGGCACACGCGCTGTCGGATGCGACGTTCTGGGTGCTGGCGCTGAATGTGCTGACCCGCGGGCTCACCGACCTCGGCACGGCGGTCGGCGCCGCGGCGGCGTTGGCGTTTGGGGCGTGGCGGGTCCAGCACGGCGAAATGTCGCTCGAGGCACTGCTGATCGTGCTGATGGCCGGCACCGAGATCTTTCGGCCATTGCGCGATCTGCGGACTGTCCTCCACGCGGGGATGAACGGCCAATCGGCGGCGGCTGGCATCAACGCCCTGCTGGATACGCCGGTCACCGCCCCCGCCGCGCCGATCAGAGGTGATGCTACACGTCATGCCTCGGTTCGACCGGACCATGGGTCACAGCCTGGTGCCGCGCCAAGTCCCCGGGTCGAGCCCGGGGATGACGTTGGGTCCGGGGATGACGTTGGGTCCGGGGATGACGTTGGGTCCGGGGATGACGTTGGGGCCGGGGATGACGACGGGGTGGCGCTTCGGCCCCAGATCGAATTCGACACCGTGAACTTCGCGTACCCCGGTGGCCGGCGGGCCGCGCATACCGGCCTGACGTTCACCATCGCGGCGGGCGAGCGTGTGGGCATCGTGGGACCCAGCGGCTCCGGCAAGTCGTCCATCGTGCGGCTGTTGCTGCGGCTGCATGACCCGCAGGCGGGCAGCATTCGGATCGGCGGGCACGATTTGCGCGCGCTCGACCCCGACGCGGTGCGCGGCATGATCGCGGTGGTCTCCCAGGACACCTGGCTGTTCCACGGCTCCGTCGAGGACAACCTGCGACTGGGCCGGCCCGACGCGACCGAGGCAGAGTTGGTGGCCGCCGCTCGCGCGGCCAACGCGCATGACTTCATCATGGGACTGCCGGATGGGTATCAGACCGCGATCGGCGAGCGAGGGTCGCAACTCTCGGGCGGCCAGCGGCAACGGCTGGCGATCGCGCGGGCGTTGCTGCGGGACGCGCCGATCCTGGTGCTGGACGAGGCGCTGTCCTCGGTCGACGCCGAAAACGAGGCGGTGATCCAACAGGCGCTGGACCGCCTGATGACCGGCCGGACCACGCTGATCCTGGCGCACCGGCTGTCCAGCGTGATCGGCGCCGACCGCATTCTGGTGCTGGAGGACGGCGCCGTGGTGCAGTCCGGCACGCATGCCGCGCTGATCGCCCAGGAGGGACCGTACCGGCGGTTGATGGGCCCGCAAATGGCGGAGACGCGGGACAGCGAGATCGTCCTCGCGGAGCCGGCGGCGCGTCAGGCGGAAGCCGAAACCGCCACCAGCGCGGTGGTCACCAGCATCGCGGACGACGCCGCCTCGGTTGGGTGGCCGGAGACGATCCGGACGTTGATGCGGTTCGTGCGGCCGTACCGGGGCCAGCTCGGCATCGTCATGGTGTGCGGTATTTTGCGGGTGATCGCCTTCATCGGCGTGGGGGTCATCGGCGCACTGCTGTTGGGCGCGGTGCGGAACCACGCGCCGACGCAGGGCCTGGTGGTGGCGTTGCTGATCACGGCACCGCTGGCCGGCGTGTTGCACTGGCTCGAGTCGTGGATCGCGCATGCGATGGCTTATGCGCTGCTGGCGGAAATGCGGATCGAGCTGTTCAAGAAACTCGATGCGCTGGCGCCGGCGTATTTGTTGCGCCGCCGTTCGGGGGATCTGGTCGCGCTGGCGACGCAGGATGTCGAGACGGTGGAGTATTTCTTTGCCCACACCATCGCGCCGGCGATCGTCGCGTTTTTGGTCCCGGCGGCGGTGCTGATCGCGTTGCTGGTGATTGCCTGGCCGTTGGCGATCGCTCTGGCGCCGTTCCTGATTTACGCCGCCGCCTCGCCGATGCGCGGGCGAAAGCGGATCGATGCGCTGGGTTCGGCGGCGCGCGGCACACTGGGCGGGCTGGGCGCGTACGTTTCGGAGACGATCCAGGGCATGGGCGAACTGGTGGCGTTCAACGCCGCCGGACGCCGCCGCGATGGGTTCATGGACGCGGTGCGGCAATACCAGGCGACGCGGCTGCGGTTGCTCGCCGATTTAAGTTTTCAGACCGCGGCGTTGGAGGTCGCGACCGGGCTGGGCGGTCTCGCGGTTGGCGGGATTGGCGCGATGCTGGTGCATCAAGGCTGGTTCTCGCCGGTGTTGCTGCCGCTGTTCGTGCTGATTTCGATCGCGGCATTCTTGCCGGTGTCGGAGATCGCCCAGGTGGGGCGGCAATTGGCGGATACGATCGCGTCGACGCGGCGGCTGCATGTGGTGCACGCCGAGCCCGTGGTGATCCGCGATGCCACGATTGTTCCAGAAGCGCGCGCGGGCGGCTCGGCCGTTCGGTTCGAGCATGTCACGTTTACCTATCCGGGCCGGACAATGCGGGCGCTGTCGGAGATGGGTTTTGACATTTCGGCGGGGGCGACGGTCGCTCTGGTTGGGCCGTCGGGTGCGGGGAAGACAACGATCGCCAATCTGCTGCTGCGGTTCTGGGACCCGCAAGGCGGCCGCATCCTGCTGGATGGCGTCGCGTTGCCGGATCTGACGCTGGATGGGTTGCGCGGGCGGATCGCTTTGGTGGCGCAGGATACGTATCTGTTCAACGATACGCTGGAGGCGAACGTGCGCCTCGCGCGACCCGATGCGACGCGGGAGCAGGTGTCGTTGGCGCTGTCTCGCGCGGCGCTGGCGGAGTTCGTTTCGGGGCTGCCGGACGGGCTGGCGACGAAGGTGGGCGAGCGCGGGGTGCAGTTGTCAGGGGGACAGCGGCAACGCATCGCGATCGCGCGGGCGTTTTTGAAGGACGCGCCGCTGCTGGTGCTGGATGAGGCGACGTCGCATCTCGATACGATCAGCGAGCAGGCGGTGCGGTCGGCGCTGGATCAGTTGATGGTGGATCGGACGACGATCGTGGTGGCGCACCGGCTGTCGACGATCCGGGCGGCGGATCTGATCCTGGTGCTGGAAGGCGGCCGGCTGGTGGAGTCCGGGACGCATGCGGCGTTGATGGCGCGCGGCGGGGTGTACGCGCGGTTGGTGGGCAGGCAATTGGCGGCGGTGGCGTAGGCGGGCCGGCGCGGAGCCTGGGCAAGACCATCCGATTTTAAGGTCGACCCTCCAAATTATGCCAGTCTACTTAAAGGTAGACATATGACGCCTTCGTTTCCACGTCATGGCCCGGACGATCCCCCGAACGAGTCGGGGGAGGGCCATGACGCGTGGGGCGAGAGTCAGTGGTTAAGCGCCCTGATATGAGAGCCGATTTTTTCGACGGTCGCGATCAATCGCGCCATGGCGATAATCTGGCCGAGGAAACCAGTTTGACGTAATCAACCCGTTATCGAGCGCAAAGTTTAGCGAATCTGATGCCGATCGCGGCCGTCCGTCTCAGCCGGACCGCATTCGGCATGGAGATGAACGCCGTGCACCGGTTCTCTCGTTCCCGCCTATCCCAGACTCATGGTTTGACGACACCCGACCGCCACCAGGCCGCCGCTCGCGTCGCTCCCGGGGCTTACGGGTTGGGTTCCCATGAGATGCCGGTCATGGCGGGCCCCCGCGCATGAAGACGATCATCTCGCAGGACGGAACGATTGGGAACTTCGGCGACATTCAGCCGGACTGGACGTCGTTTCCTGATTTCTCCGTGCTCGACCCGGGCGTGCTGCCGGGACCGTTACAACTCACCTCCGGCCTCGGTGCCGCCACGCCCGCTCCGGTCACCCTGAGCATGACTCCATTCGCCGACGCCGCGTATCAGCCGGCGGTCACGATGGCGTCCTCGGCGGGGATTGCTTCTGATTCCTCGGATTCGGCCGGCATCGCGACGGCGTCGGGTCTGATTTCCGTGGGCCCGGTTCTCTCCAATAGCCTGACTTACGCGCCGCTCGTCATTACGCCGGCGTTCGGCAGCAGCATTACCAGCCTGACCGGTACCAAGGCCGATCCCACCACCGCCGCGGAAGTCGAGGGCGCGATCGACGCCGCGATCAATTATTACGATACCAATTGGACCAGTAGCGTTCCGGCCGGCACCGTCATCAACGGCTCCACTATCAGTACCGTCGATGTCACGATCGAGTTCGGCTACGGCCAGGTGGGCACCGTCGCGATGGCCAGCGGCCCGGCATCCTCGAGTTCGTATGGCCTGACGACCGTCGGCAACGGCCATTACTCAGCAGTGCTCGCGGACCTGTCTGGTGTGTTGCCGAACCTTCCCGGCAGCGACCCGACGGGCGGCGCGGGCACCTTCTATGCGACCAACGCGCAGTCGCAGATGCTGGGACTCAGTACGCCCGGCACCGCGGCGGCGGGCGATGTCGGCCTCAACACGGTCGCGAACGGCGTGACGCTGGACTACAACCTCGCCAATCAGTCCGTCGCCGGTGAGGTCGGCGCGGTCGGCGCGATTGAGCATGAAATCTCCGAAGTGTTCGGCCGCACCGCTGGTCTGGGCGCTTTCGGCGCGAACACCTATACCATTTTCGATCTGTACCGATTTTCGGCGTCCAATACACCGGCGCTGAAGGCGGGATCGGCGGACGACTTCTCGGTCAACAGTGGCACCACCGCCCTTGGGTATTTCAACAATCAAGCGGCAAACGGTGGCGATGCCGGCGACTGGGCTTCATCCGGAACGCATAATGTCCCGGCTGACGCGTACGACGCGTTTTTCACGACCGGCACCGCTGGCACCATCTCGGCGCTGGACAAGACGGTGCTCGCCAATATCGGCTTTCAGGCGGCTTGCTTCGTCTCCGGCACGCTGATCGAGACGGCGCGGGGCCCGGTCGCGGTCGAAAATCTCCGCGAGGGCGACCAGGCTGTTCTGCACACCGGGGGGACACGTCCGGTCCGGTGGCTCGGCTATCGCCGGATCGACCTCACCCGTCACAAGGACCCAGAGCGGGCACGACCGATCCGCATTCGCGCGGACGCTTTCGCGGACGGGTCACCGCGGCGCGACCTTCTGGTCTCCCCCGACCACGCGATGTTCGTCGGAGGCGTTCTGATCCCGGCCCGGTTTCTCATCAACGGCGCCTCGATCATCCAGGAGACGAAATGCCGCGACGTGGCTTACTTCCACGTCGAACTCGATCGCCACGACATTCTGCTGGCGGAGGGAACGCCGACCGAGAGTTACCTCGACACCGGCAATCGGGCGTTGTTCGAGAATGGCGGGCAAGCGTTGCTGCTGCACCCGGATTTCACCGACAGCCAGCACGCGCGTGAGGCGGGTTCTTGTGTGCCTTTCGCGGACGGTCAGGCCGAAGTCGAGCCAGTTTGGCGAGCGTTGGCCGAGCGAGCAGAGGCACTGGGTTGGGACCTGCCCGAGCCGCCAGCGCTGGAGGATGAACCGGATCTGCATCTCCGGGTTGGGACACGCCGGGTCAGGCCCGTGCTCGCGCAGCAGGGTTGTTACACCTTCGTGATTCCGGCGGATGACGCGCCCATGCGGCTGGTGTCGCGCTTGGCGCGTCCTTGTGACCCGCGGCCCTGGGTCAGCGACGACCGCCGGCTGGGCGTGAAAATCCGGCGACTGACCTTGCGGCGCGGTCTCGACGTGCGGGATGTCGCGATGGACGACACAAGGCTGGATCAGGGATGGTGGGCGGTCGAGTGGGATGATCGTCGCCCCTGCCGCTGGACCAACGGCGACGCGACGCTGCCGCCCCTGGGCGCCGGGGTGCTGGAGGTGGAACTGGCCGGAACGATGCGTTACCCGGTTGAGAGACCCGTCTCCGCCGGCGGCGGGACCCTGCAAACGGCCGCGCCGAGGCGGAATGTCGCCGAAAATGCACCCTCGACTGGTTCCCGGTTCCAGCGAACCGCTCCGCGACGTGGCTGATTGAGGGGTACCGCCTCGCTTCCCTGGAGACCTCAGTTGCAACCCGCTCCAGGTCGCGGCAATCGCCAGGTTGGCTTCGATCCGGGGGCCCAGAAGCCGCGGGCGGTGCGGTGCGTCAATACGGCGTTCGATGGCCTTTGGCTCAACGGCTGGCTCATTGATCCACGGGCAATGACGAGTGGAGAGGCTGGCGCCAATCTCAACGAGCCGCCTATTACTTGACTTAGTCAAGTTTGTGGCCATAATTCTCCGATGGCTGACGATGCAAACCAATCGGCGCTCGATCGCCGCATCCAGGCGGTCCGCGCCTTCAATCGGTTCTACACACGCCGGATCGGCGTGGTGCGCGAGGGCTATCTGCGTAGCCGCTTCTCGTTGACCGAGGCACGGGTGCTGTATGAACTGGCCCAGACCAGCGGTCTCACCGCGACCCAGATCGGCGCGGCGCTGGACCTGGATGCCGGCTATCTCAGCCGCATGCTGCGGCGGTTCGAGCAAGACGGTCTGCTGACCCGCGGCGCGTCCGAGACGGACAAACGGCGGAACATCCTGGCCCTGACCGAGGCCGGCCGCGCGGCCTTCGCACCGCTGGACCAACGATCGCGGCAAGAAATCGGCGCGATGCTGTCCGCGCTGCCGGAACCGGCGCAGGAGGCGGTGGTCGGCGGCATGCGAACCATCGCTCGCCTGTTGTCGGACTGCCTCACATCGGACTGGATCGCTCGGCACCCCGCGCCAGGCGATATCGGTTGGGTCATTGAACGTCACGGCGCGCTGTACGCCGAGGAATACGGCTTCAATCACAAGTTCGAAGCGCTGGTGGCGCAGGTCGCCGGCGGGTTCCTAAATGAGCATGACCCGGCGAGGGAGCGTGGGTGGATCGCCGAGTGCGATGGCGCCCGGGTGGGATCGGTGTTCCTGATGCGGAAGACAGATGACATCGGCAAGCTGCGCCTGTTGCTCGTGGAGCCGTCGGCGCGCGGTCTGGGCATTGGCAAGCGGCTGGTCGAGGACTGCATCGCGTTCGCGCGGCAGGCCGGTTATCGCCGCATGACGCTATGGACCAACGATATTCTGCTGGCGGCGCGTGGCATTTATCGCGCGGCGGGTTTTCGCCTGGTGAGCAGCGAACCGCACAGCGATTTCGGCCCGCCGATGGTCGGGGAGGAATGGGAGTTGGAATTATGATTGATACGGATTCGGTCTATGTGCCATACCGAAATAATCCGGCGTTAATGACTTCTCTGTTCGTGTTGAGTCGGAACGAACTCGTTCAGGTATCATCGCGAGGTGCGTCGCGACACGGTAATCTCACCGAACGTGCGCACGAGCCGGGAGATTGCTTCGCTTCGCTCGCAATGACAGGGGTGGCGTGAATGACAGGGGTGGCGTGAATGACAGGGGTGGCGTGAATGACAGGGG
>Ga0181536_10001195_pt1 | contig 30827 bp, 28 predicted proteins | sample PEATcosm2014_Bin_41_FD_121105 | JGI IMG/M metagenome (GOLD analysis project Ga0181536, IMG submission 121105) | Peatland microbial communities from MTU Mesocosm Facility, Houghton, MI, USA - PEATcosm2014_Bin17_60_metaG | ecosystem: Environmental > Terrestrial > Soil > Wetlands > Peat | place...
AGCCGCTTGCCAATGGAGTGACCGCGAACGATAGTGGACCGGTGAGACATTCAACCAATAATCAACACAGAAAGGACAAAACCAATGAAAAGAAACATTAGCGAGATCAAAGAAGAGCCCATCATGTATGAAACCGAGAACGGCCTGCCGAAACCGGCAAGAATCTAGTTGAACCGGTTGATGAACCAACGCCTGGCCGACGCGGTTGACTTGCAATCGCAGATCAAGCAGGCGCATTGGAACGTCAAGGGACCCAACTTCATCGGACTCCACAAACTCTTTGACGAGGTGTACGGCGCCGTGGAGTCATACGTGGACCTGATAGCCGAACGCATCGTGCAACTCGGCGGAGTTGCCGAAGGCACGGTGCGCGTGGCCGCCTCGCGCACGCGGCTTCCCGAGTATCCACTCGATATCGCGGATGGTGCGGCTCATGTTGAGGCCGTTGCCCGGGCGCTTTCCACCTTCGGACAAACTGCCCGCGCCACGATTGATGAAGCGGACGAATTTGACGACAAGGACACGGCGGACATCTTCACCGAGATTTCCCGGGGCATCGACAAATGGCTGTGGTTTGTCGAAGCTCATTCCCAGGCGACGAAATAAGCGATGCCGCGTGATCCCTTATGAGCAAACCTCATGTTTTCCGGCAAAAGCTCTGCCGGCTGCGGCCGATCGCCGAGGAAGCAGCCCCAAGCCCAAGGTCCAAAAAGCGGCACAACATCTTTTCCAGGTCCCGCGACCTGCGCGAGGATCGCGACGAGCGCCAGATGAAGACGTCGCGTCCACAAACATTTCCGCAGGGACGTTAGCTGTCAGCCCATGGAACGAAAGTTTGTTGTTCAAAAGCATCAAGGTCGAAATCTTCATTACGATTTCCGCCTTGAGGAGGGGGGCGTATTGAAGTCCTGGGCGGTGCCCAAAGGGCCGTCGCTCGATCCTGGCGTCAAACGGCTGGCGGTGGCGGTTGAGGATCATCCGCTGGAATACGCGGATTTCGAGGGCAATATCCCCGCAGGCGAGTATGGGGCGGGGCCGGTCATGGTCTGGGACCGGGGCACTTACACCCCCGAGGATTCGGACGAGGTTGCGGCAAGCCTCGAACACGGCGAGTTGAAATTCGTTCTGCATGGCCAGAAGCTTCGCGGTTCGTGGGTGCTGGTGCGCACACGGGACAAGAACTGGCTGCTAATCAAGCATCGTGACGCTTACGCGTCCACCGAAGACATCACCAGGCTTGAACCACGGTCCGTCCTGAGCGGGCGGTCGCTTTCGCAGATTGCGGGGACAATCGAGGTTTCAGCCAAAGGCCGGTGGAGGGAACGTGAAGGGTAAAGCACCGATCGCCGAAGCGGCAAAGCAGGGCCTGGGTGTCGTCGGTGTGGCCGGCATCCCCATTAGCCATCCGGCCAAGATATGGTTTCCAGCCGAGCGAATCACGAAGGTCCAGGTCGCCCAGTATTACGCGGCCGTTGCGCCCCGCATGCTCCCCTGGTTGAACCACCGCCTCCTTACGGTCGAACGCTGCCCGGACGGAATCACGGCCGGTTGCTTCTTTGAGAAGAATTTCGTCAAAGGCCTTCCTGCCGGCGTTCCCACCTGCTCCGTTCCAGCCGAGAGCACAGGCAAGACCGTGCATTACGTTGTGGGCGGGGCGAAAGAAACTCTCTTAGCGCTCGTCAACCTGGGTTCTGTAGCGATTCACATCATGAATTGCGAAACCGGCTCTCTGGACCGCCCTGATTGGCTGGCCTTCGATCTTGACCCTTCATCCGGGGAGTTCCGCGACGCAGCAGCGGCGGCCGGTGTCTTACGCAAGGTCCTCGAGGAACTGCGGCTTCGCTCCTTCCCCAAGACCACTGGCGGCCGCGGGTTGCACGTCCTGGTCCCGTTGCGACGAGGACCAGATCAGGAGCAAGTGCTCCTGGTTGCCCATAACCTCAGCCAGGAGATGGCCAGGCGCTCGCCAGTGACGATCACCGTTCAAGCGCGAAAGGTTGAGCGCCAGAATCGCGTTTTTGCCGATTGGCTCCGGAACGCATTCGGCCAGACCATCGTGGCTCCTTATTCGGTTCGTTGCCGTCCCGGGGCGCCTGTTTCGACGCCGCTCCACTGGGACGAGGTTAGCCCTCGGTTAGACCCGACTCGGTTTAACCTTCGAACGATTCAGCACCGCCTGGAGGCCGCCGACCCCTGGGCTGACTTTTGGCGATATCGTCAGGATGTGCCGGAAAACGCGGATGCGGCCCAGCGATGCGGCCATGAACGGTTAGACTCAACCATTGTCAATCCATGAGAATGAATCCACTGACTTCCGTAAAAGACGAGGATGCCTTTGACGCGACAATGAACGTGGTGATCATCTACGACAGATTTGATTTCGCGGCCAAGGCGAACGCGATGCTGGAGCGTGCGGCGCACGGGACCGACGAAATCATGAAATGGAGCGTCAGGCCGTGGCGTGTGGACATGCTGAAACTGCCGCCGGCGGCCGAAGCGGCGCTGGTGGAAGCGGCAGACGCGCACCTGATTGTGCTCGCGGGACGCAAGGTCCAGGCCCTTCCCCCCTGGCTGGCGGACTGGCTGGAGCGGTGGGCCGCGTCCAGGCAGGTCCAGGAGGCCGCTTTGGCCGTATGGGATGATGAAAATGCCGACACCGGCCCCGCGCGAGAGACAGCCGAGTTGTCGCAGTTTGCCAGGCGCCATGGCTTGAGCCTCATACTTGATGCGGACGCGCTCGCCGGGGACGAATCCCCGATGTTTGGGAGAGGCCTGGACAAGGGCGAGGTTTCGGCGCCCTCGACACTCAAGCAGACGCTGCAGCAGCCAGTGAGCGACAGCTATCGGCATTGGGGCATCAACGAGTGAAACTCGTCGTCGTTCTCATCCCGAAGCTGATAAGTGGGGATTGTGATGGAATCGAAATCGCGAATCCAGGGAGACGTGGTCCCGGCGGCGGACTCCTTCCAACTTCAGGCTGGGCACGTAGTGTCGCAGACACCGCCTGGCGGTTCCACTACCGGTCTCACGAGAGCGGAGGCGGAGCGTCGGCTCTCGCAGCAAGGGTACAACGAGTTGCCTGAAAAGAAACGCCACCCATTACTCGAATTCCTCTCCTATTTCTGGGGACCCATTCCGTGGATGATCGAAGCCGCGGCCATTTTATCGGCTCTGGTGCGGCACTGGGCTGACTGCGTCATCATCCTCGTTTTGCTCCTGGCGAACGCGGTCGTCGGTTTTTGGGAGGAGTTTCAGGCCGGGAACGCCATCGCGGCGCTCAAGGCCAATCTCGCGCTGAAAGCCCGCGTGAAGCGCGACGGTCAATGGCGGGATTTGCCAGCCCGCGAACTGGTGCCCGGCGATCTCGTGCGTCTTCGCCTGGGCGACATCGTGGCAACTTCGCAGTTCATTTGCGAGATTTTGTAACTTGCGAGTGCTCGCAGCACCCCGCACCGCTTGCTTCATCCGCAGATCCTATTGGTGTCGTGAGAGTTACATTCGCGGAACCACGCTGGCGCGCGCCTTGCTCAAAGGTAGCCAAGGCTCAACAGTCCCGGCGCCGTAATGATTGCGACACTTGCAGCGAGGAAAGGACCCCGGCTGGGGAAAGTTTTGGAACACGCCAGCGGGGATAAGCGCTTCAAGATCCTGGAAGCGCACATGAAGAAGCACTTGTTCAAACAGGATGCCCTGATCGAGGTGCTGCACAAGGCGCAGGAGCTCTTCGGGTGCCTCGAGGACGACCTGTTGCTGTTCATCGCCTACAAGCTCAAGCTGCCCGCCAGCCAGGTTTACGGCGTCGCAACATTTTATCACTTCTTCACCCTTAAACCCCAGGGCCGGCACACTTGCATCGTCTGCATGGGCACGGCCTGCTATGTCAAAGGGGCAGAGCAGATTCTCGCCGCCCTCGAGGAGAAGGCGAAAATCAAGGCGGGCGAAACCACCGCCGACAATCAGCTTTCGCTCATGACCGCCCGCTGCATCGGCGCGTGCGGCCTTGCGCCGGCCGTCGTCTATGACGGCAGGGTGACGCCCCGCCAGACCCCCGCATCGGCCCTTGAACAAGTGAAAGGATGGATCGGCCAAGGCAGTTGACGACGGCGCCGAGAAGAGCAGAGGCGCCAAGGTCTTTGCCCTGGCGGGCAGGGTTGCCAACACCGGCCTCGCCGAAGTGCCGACGGGCACAGTCTTGCGGCGGATCGTCGAAGAGATGGCCGGCGGCGCCTCCGATGGCCGAAAAATCAATTCCGTTTTCACAGCTTGCCTGCGAATACTCGGAACTTGCGAAGTCTCGCAAGGAACGGCGCCACGCCCCACACCGTCACAAATACCTGCTTTCCTGCGGTTTGCGACACGCGGCGCAGTTGGCACGGCTTATGTATTCAGAAGGGTCAGCCGGCGATGAGGCCCCCGATTGGATGTCAGTTCGGTCCCGCCCCTGGCGAGCGCGAAAGGACCCAATCGGAAGCGTCGGGCCGGGCAACGATCGCAGAATCAGCAGATGAAGGGATTTCAAAATGAATAGTGTCAAAGAAGTCAACGGCCCGTTCTCAGAGGCTTACGAAGCCCCCGGCGGCGTGGGCAGCCCGAGTGGTGTGGAACCTCCACCTCAACGAACACCATCCCTCCTTGAGACAATACGCCGCATCCGGGCGCGGGCGGGGAGTGCGCTGGCGGACCTTGAGCTCACGTCTTTTCTTCAAAGGTGGGACCTGCCCGCAGAGGAGGGTTTTACTTTCCTGTGCTTTCATGACGGGTGTGTAACCCTCGCCGTTCCCGCGCAGTACCAACCCTCGCGTATAACGAAAGCCTGTGAGTTTGTGTCAGGGAGTGTAGTTCTTGCCGCTCCCCCGCAAGACAAGACTTCCCGGCGTCCGCGGTCCGCATGGATTACCCCTGCAAGGGAGAAAATCGCCACTGAGCTCGCTCGAAAGCACGGGCTGTTTGTTTGTGAACCCCCGGATGCTCCACCAGCCTTTGTTCCGACCGGAGCCTGGGAGACCCACCACCATCTTCAACTCTGGAACCGCAAAGAGACTATCGTCATCGCTTACCCGGAATTTCTCAAAATTCGGCTGTACGCCACAGGCACGAATCTCGACCTTCACCTGTCGCCAGACCTTCTGAAAGACCTGTCTGCGCTGTATAAAGAAGGTTAAGCGCTGGATGAGGCGCCCGACCCGGTCCGTTTCAGGTTTAACGATTCCGACACGCATTTTGAAGAAGCCTGCCGACGAAGGATTCGGCGGATGAACCTATGGGCCTCGATAGTGCAACTGCAATGGAAAGCCGGGCGATCGTCGCAACGGATCTGACAAAGTGGTTTGGCCAAGGCCAGACCAGGGTGACCGCCGTGAATGATGTCGGGTTTGTCGCTTACTTTGGCCAGATGCTGTTCATCGTGGGCCCCTCCGGCAGCGGCAAGACCACGCTGCTGAGCATCATCTCGGGCATCCTGCGTCCCAACGCCGGCAAGGTGACAGTCAAAGGGGCCGATATCTGGACTCTGGACAATGACCAGTTGGCTGATTTCCGGCTCAACACAATTGGCTTCGTCTTCCAGGACTACCATCTTTTCCCGCGGTTGACCGCGGCCGAGAATGTCGCGATTCCGTTGATCCTGAAGCAGCGCGACTGGGACGAATCAATCGCCGAGGCCAGGAAGTACCTCGAGATCGTCGGCCTGAAAGACCGCAGCGACATGTTGCCCGTCAAGCTCTCGGGCGGCGAGCAGCAGCGCGTGGCGATCGCACGGGCGATCAGCAGCAGCCCGGAGATCCTGATCTTCGACGAACCGACTGCCTCCCTGGATGGCGACACCGGGAGGATGATCATCGCCTTCGTAAAAGAGCAGATTCTCAATGAGAGCCGGTCGATCCTAATCGTCACCCATGATGCGCGGATCAACGAGTACGCGGATCGAATTCTGCACATGGAAGATGGCCGGATCACCTCGTCGGAGAAGGGTACCGAATGAACGCAGCCCAACCCAAGCCTGAACCCAACGCGGCCGAGACTAAGCGCGACGCCAAGGCGGCGCGGCCTAAGCATGACCTCAGAAACAAGACCATCTTCACCCTCTCGATAACGGGCCTGCTGGCCGCACTGGTCGGCGCCTGCCTCTTTGCCAGGGAGAGAAAGGCCCAACCCCCCGTGTTTAAACCGGTCACCAACCCCTACGGCTCCGCCATCTATGCCAACGGCATCATCGAGAGCGACCAGTCGAGCGGTGAAAACATCAATATCTATCCGGAAGTTTCCGGCCCGATCACCAAGGTGCTGGTGCGCGAAGGCCAGCAGGTGTCCGCCGGCACTCCGCTGTTCACCATCGACGATTCCGTGCAGAGACCCACGACCGAGCAGCTCAGATCGCAGTCGGAAGCCTCCCTGGCACTTCTGGAGGAACTTAAAGCGCAGCCGAGAAAAGAGACGCTGGCGATTGCCGTGGCGCAGGTGGGGTTGGCCCAAGCCAACCTAAAAGCGGCCCGCGACCAGTACGACAAGGACCGCGCCTCTTACGACTTCGACCCGAAATCGATCAGCAAGAACGCGCTCGATACGGCCCAAGACGCAGTCAGTCAGGCGGCGGCCGCGCTGGACGTAGCCCAAAAGCAATATGAACTTACCAAGGCCGGCGCCTGGAGTTACGACATCGACAACCAGGAGAGGCAGTACCAGGCGCTCAAGCAGGCTTACCAGGCAGCTAACGCGCTGCTGGTAAAGTATGCCGTCAAGGCGCCAGTTGAGGGAGTCGTGCTGGCTGTCAACGCAACGGTCGGCAGCTATGTGTCGTCCCAGGGCGCTTATGACCCTTACACGGAGTTATTCGGCCCATTGGTGATCATGGGACCGCGCCAGGACCATCTGGCCGTGCGTTGTTACGTGGACGAGATACTGGTCTCACGGCTGCCGTCTCCGTCGCAGATTCGCGCCCAGATGTCGATCCGGGGGTCTTATACCAACCAGGTGCCGCTGGAGTTCGTCCGGGTGCAACCTTATGTTTCGCCCAAGATCGAGCTGTCCAATCAGCGCCAGGAGCAAGTCGATCTGCGTGTGTTGCCGGTGATTTTCCGGTTCGAGAAAAAGGACGCCCCGGTCTATCCGGGCCAGTTGGTGGACGTCTTCATTGGGCAGCAGTAGCGCCCCGCCCGACCAGACACCCGTCAAAGTGAATGCCATGAACCACTTTCGAGCATCAGTTCAGCGAGGCGCATGGCTGGCCGTGATCCTGGCGATGCTCGAGGGCTGCGCGGTGGGGCCCAACTTCGTTCGTCCCAAGCCGCCCGACGCGGACAGCTACACGCCCGAGGCGCGGCCCGAGGCCACGGTCGCGGCGGATGGCCAGGCGCAGCATTTCACCCCCGGCGCCGCCATTCCTGCCGACTGGTGGCGGCTTTTCAAGTCAGCGCAATTGGACGCGCTGGTCCGGCAGGCCATCACCAACAATCCGACCCTACAGGCGGCCGAAGCTAGCTTGCGTCAGAGTCAGGACACCATGCGGGCAGGTTATGGCGTGTTCTTCCCGCAAATCCAGGGCGACCTCGCCGCCAGCCGGCAGCAGACCGCCCCGTTGCAGGAAGGTTTTAAAACGCCCAGCACGATTTTCAACCTGGCTACCGCGAGCGGCACCATCAGCTATTCGCTCGACGTGTTCGGCGGCGCGCGCCGTAACGTGGAAAGTTTGCGGGCGCAGGCCAACTCCCAGCGCTACGAGACCAAGGCAGCCTACCTCACGTTGTCAGCCAATGTGGTCAATACCAGCATCGCGCGCGCTGCCTACGCCGCAGAGATTCGGGCGACCAAAGAGCTGATTGAGTTGGAGCGCCTGCAGCTTCACCTGACCCAGGCGCAGGTCCGCGCCGGCACCGCTCCCTATGCGAGCGTGTTGAGCGTGCGCAGCCAGATCGCCGCCAACCAGGCCCTGCTGGCGCCCCTCGAGCAGAATGTCAGCCAGGCCGAGCATTTGCTGGCGACGCTCGAAGGCCTGGCGCCCTCCAAGGCTACCCTGCCCGACATCGACCTGACCGGACTGTCGCTCCCGGTGGACCTGCCGGTGAGCCTGCCCTCCGATCTGGTGAACCAGCGTCCCGACATCCTGTCGGCCGAGGCGCAAATGCATGTTGCCAGCGCCAAGATCGGCGTCGCGACCGCGAACCTGTTCCCCAGCTTCAGCCTGAACGGCACCTACGGCGCTGCCAGTATGGGCAGTTTCTCGGCCCTTTCGGCGGCCAGCGGGAGGTTCTGGAGCCTCGGTCCGTCGGCCTCGATTCCCGTGTTTCAGGGCACCACGTTTTGGTACGGGCGGCGCGCGGCCATCGATGCTTATCAGCAATCGCAGGCAGTTTATCGGCAGACCGTGCTGGGCGCATTCGAGCAAGTCGCTGACACCTTGAAGGCGCTGGAGCACGACGCCGAGGCGCTCCAGGCACAGGTCGAGGCACGGCGCGCCGCAGGCGAAGCGCTGGACCTGGTGCAGGTCAATTGCCGCGCGGGTTTGGCCGCTTACCTGGACGTGTTGACGGCCGACGTCCAGTTCCACCAGGCGACCATCGCCTATCTGCAGGCTGTGGCGCAGCGCCACCAGGACACCGTCGCTTTGTTCGTGGCCCTGGGAGGGGGTTGGTGGAATGAGCAACACCCCAGGGGCAAAGGAGAGGCGCCATGAAGCACGCTGGCATCCTGCGGATCGGGTTTAAACTGCTGGTCAATGACAAGCCCAAGTTCTCCGCACTGTTGATCGGCATCATCTTCACCGTCTATCTGATGCTGCAAATGACCGCGATGTTCTCCGGCATCCTCAATCGTGCCTATTCGACGGTCACCAATATCGGCGCAACGATGTGGGTTATGGACCCGGCGGTCAATACTGCCGCCAGCCCGATCCCTATGCCCGATTACATGCTGGACGCGGTGCGCAGCATGGACGAGGTCAGCTACGCGGTGCCGCTCTTTATCGGCGGCGCGTTGGTCAAGCTCCAGAGCGGCGCCTATCAATCTGTAAATGTCGTCGGGCTGGACGACAACAGCCTGTTTGGCCGTCCCGAAGTCGAACAGGGCCGGATTGAGGACATCTATGCCGACAACACATTCCTGGCAGTCAAGGACGTTGAATTCTCCAAGCTGGAGAACCCGAAGATCGGCGCCTCGTTCGAACTCAATGACCATCGCGGCACGATTGTGGGCATTGCCAGGGTCGCCTCCAACGGACTCAACGGGGTGCCGACGCTCTATACCACCTACTACCGCGCGATCGAATACATCCCGTCGATGCGTTTCACCATGTCCTACGTGCTGGTGCAGCCCAAGACCGAGTCCGGCGTGGCGGCCATCAAGCGGCAAGTCGCCAGGCTCGGCTATGTCGCCTTTACCAAGGATGAATTCAACAAACGCATCAGCGATTACTATATCTACCAGACCGGTATTGGCACCAACATGCTGTTGATGACATTGATCAGCTTTATTGTCGGACTGTCGATCTCGGGCCAGACCTTTTACACGTTCATCCTCGAAAATCTCGAGAAATTCGGCGCCCTCAAGGCCATCGGCGCAAAAGGGCGCGAGATGGTCTATATGATCCTGTTCATGGCGACCTTTACTGCGCTGACCGGCTACGGCCTGGGCGTTGGTCTGGTGACGCTGACGATCTCGCTCGCCCGATACCGTCTGCCAAACTACGCAGCGACGATCACCTTCTTGAACCTGGGGGTGTCTTTCGCCATGGTCGTTCTCATCGCCGGAATATCCAGCTATATCGGGGTGCGCAAGGTCCTCAAAATCGAGCCTTTCGACATCTTCCGAGGGTAACAGCGCCGGGACCGCCTTCACGCGAGCGGCCTGACGGATTTTCCGCGCGTGCGGGATGCCGAGACCCCCCGTTACTCAGGCGCTTCAAACCGCCCGACCCTGCCCCTAAGCGCCCCGGTGTAAGCGCCGCGGACATGGCCTAATTCATTTTACTGGCAAAAACAACGATGTTCCCGCTGTAAGTCTCACCTTGCTTAATGGCCGTTTCCTGTCCGTCGATCTTCATGACTACCTTGGCGCCATTGGCTCCTTCGACAGTACCGTCGTCGACAACGAGCTTGCTGATGAGACTTTCGCCGGCAACGGTCCATTTCCCACCGTCTTCGAGGCTCACTTCTATGGTGCTTGTGCCGTTTCTGTAGTTCCTGTTCGCCACGTGCCCAAGATAGTAATATTCGTTAATTGTAAAATGGGTGTTCTGTTTGCCGGTCTCATCGATATGCCTGGTCTCAGTCAAAGAAATCGCGCCCTCAAGCGCTGCACCTTTTGCGATGGTGACTTCCAGCGGGTTGCCGCCCTGGTTGTAATAGCCGGAGCCATTGAACACATTGCCCTTATAGCTGCCGTTTGCCAGTAAGAGTTTAACGGCGCTGCTGCCGCCAGGGCCACCGGGACCGCCGGGGCCACCAGGACCGCCCCCGGGCGGAATGCCGGGCGGGCCACCGCCGTTGTCCGGGGGCGGGCCACCAAACTCCCCATCAGGAGGCGGACCGGGGGGTGGGCCGCCAAAGCCACCGGGCTCCCTGCCGAAACCGCCAGGACCGCCGAATGCCCGGCCAGAGCTTGCGACCAACATGATGATCTGCTGTGGAGACAGGCTCAACTTGTTGGGCGACGCCTGGAGTTTGGCGAAGGCTTCCGCTCGCGCCTGGGCGAGCGCCAATTCCGCGGCGGCCAGTTTTTCAGCCTTCACCTCGATGTCCGCCGTGTCGGGTTTGTCGGTGAAGATCGCTGCGTTCAAGGCGTTGCGCGCTTCGGTGACAGCCTGAGCCATGGGCGCACTGGTCTCATTCATGGCCTGGATGGCTGCCTGCTGTTCCTGTGCAAGCTTTGGCATACTGCCCATGCCGGGACCGCCCCCCGGAGGACCTCCGCCTGGAGGCCCACCTCCGGGCCGCCCGCCACGATCGCCTGCGCCGGCTGCCCCTTTTTTGGTTACATTGCCGCTTTCAGAAGGCCAGCCTGCTGCCTCTTTGAACTCGGTGTTGAAAGCGTTCATGCTTCCGCCGACCGTGCGGTCGTCATTGTCTATCATCTGCAGGATGATGCCGGAGGCTGAATTCAGGACTGCGTTGTCGACGTTGAAAGTGGCGCCCCCCGTTTTGCTCAGGAACACCGCCTCTTCGGCATTGACTACCGTGCCGTCGAGGACGTTGACCGTGGCGCTGCCATGATTCATGAAACCCCAAACGGCATCGATGACGGTAGGCTGGCCTTTGCCCGCGACGGGCTCCAAGGCCCTGCCCTCCGCGTCCTTGAGTTCGATTGTGCCCTTCGAAGACCTGTAGGTCCCCTCGCCGCCCGTGTAGATGCCGCCATAGGTAAGGCCCTTGAAGGCAACTCCGTAGAAGTGTTCTTTGGCATTGCCTGTGAAATATGTGCCGTAACCTGAGCCGTACTTGCCGCTGTAGGAGAACTTGCCCGAGGACATGCCGCCTTGGGATTCCGGCAGGATCTCCAGGCTGGTGTCCACTACGTTCATCGCTGGACCTTGGCAGGCGTCCACGGACAGGACCGCCCAAGCTCCGGAAGTGATCTTCGAGTCGACGACCGTGAGCGTTGAACGGTCCCCCAGCATATTGCCCGCCCGCACACCGCCCTGGATGCCCAGGACCCATGGGGGCGAAAGCATGATGTTTTGATCTGCGCTGTTTACATAGCCTTTGTAGGCCTGGGTCAGTGGGTTTGCTCCCATTGCCGTGACGATTGTATCCTTGACATAGATCTGGGCATGATTGTCGGAGATGAATGCGGCGCGCAGAAAGCCTTTGGTAGAGATCTTCATGGAATCCACCTTCACCTTTGCATAGTCGGAGGCCAGGATCTGTGTCCCAAGGCCGGAAAAGTCGGAGGCGTTTTTGCCTTCGCCGCTGTCCGCTGCGGATATGGAACCGGCCAGGGTAAGATCGGTCCCCGTGCCTGTCGCGATGACCGTGCCAAAACCTTCGCCATCGGCTGCCACATCCAGATCGAGTTTGGAAACCGGGCCGTCTCGATCAGCCAGGAGCGAGTTCCTTTTGACGATGACGCCGTCTTTGACGTAATAGCCCACGCTGAATCCGTCGTTGCCGCGGCGGGTGTAGCTGGTTGCAGTTCCTTCGAACGTGGTTCTTAATCCAAAACTCTTCCCATGGCTCACAACTGTGTTTGTCCCCTCCGAAGCTGCGCAGACGATGCCAACGAGAAATGTAAAAGCCAACAGGACCGATAATGTGCGTATGATACGCCGGACGGATGATGCTTTTTTCATTCTTTACCTCTCAGTTTGTCGTTGTTGTTCGTACCGCTAAGATAATCGGTGCTGAAGGGAACAGCGGGCAGGCCCGCGCCGCTGAATAGCGTAGCTTTGGGGTTGGCTTGCCAGGCGTACCGCGCGGCCACCGGGGTGGGGACCTCGGATGACGAAACTAGAACGCTGTCGCCCTCAATCCTGGCGTCAGCCCAATGCCATTTACGGTCTTCGCCGCAAATCGAGAGTTCTTCCAGCTTGTCGTCTTTAACCACCAGGCCGCCGTCCGTGTGAGTGAAGGAGATTTTCAGCGCCCCAGGGAGCTTCTCCACGGAGGCAAAGCGCGGGCCCGAACACGGGATGTTCTTGCCGTAATGCCTCGCGAGAGCCACCAGGGCGAGGCGTTCGCCCACTTCCTTCTTGTCTTTGGGATGGACGTCATTCGCGTCGCCGACATCGATGGTCACCGCCAATCCCGAGTTGGTGACCGTGCTGGCCACAAAATCCTGCGCTCCTCGCAGCTCCGCCCACGAATCGTCGCCAGGGGTGTCGCGGTGCTGCTTGTGAGCCGGCAGGCTGACGATATAGAAAGGAAAATCACCCTGGCCGAACGCTCTCCGCCAGTCGGTGATCATCGCTGCCAGCAGGTTGGGATACTGAGCCGCGCGGTCGGCGTTGGACTCGCCCTGGTACCAGATCACGCCGCTGATGGCCAAGGGCGCGACGGGAGCAATCATGCCGTTGTAGAGAACGGCGGGTGTGGACGGCCCGCTTCCAGTGTCGCTAATCCCAAGCGAACGGAGTGTCTCGGCGCTGGTCCATGCTTCCGCCGGCGTGCCCCCAAGGCAATCCTCCACCAACCCGATGGGCACACCCAGGTCCTGTTGCAGCCGGCGCCCAAAGAAGTAAGCCACCGCCGAGAAACCACCCCATGCCTCGCCGACTGCTTTCGGTGAGCAGATTTTCCATGCCCCTTGCGGAACTGCCGCGGCCGTGCGAGCAGCCTGCCGGCGCACCACGAACAACCGGATTTTGGCGTGGTCCGCCGCTTTGACTTCTTCGCTCCCGTTTCGGGTCGCGCCCAGTCCCATCTCCATGTTGGACTGCCCGCCGCACAACCACACGTCTCCCACCAGCACATCGCGCAATTCAACGTGTTGCGGCCCGTCGATGACGATGGCGTACGGACCGCCTGGCGCCGGAGGCTGGAACGACACGGACCAACGGTCATCCTCCTTGGTCACCGTCTTCACCGTGTGGTCGGCGATGGTAACACGGATCTCCTCGCCTGGCTTCGCCCACCCCCATATGGTGTTGGGCTTTCCGCGCTGGAGGACCATGTTGTCGCCGAACATCGGGGTCACAAAAGGCACTTGAGAACTGACCTCCATGGAGGGCGGCTCGTTGCCGCCCGGACCCTCTGGCCCTCCGGGGCCGCCTGGGCCACCCGGCCCTCCCGGGCCGCCGGGAAAGCCGAACCCGCCCGGTCCGCCGCGGCCGCTTGCATTCATCAGCATCATGAGCGCCGGAGCTGGCAGGCTGAGCTTGTTGGGCGAGGCCTGGAGTTTGGCGAAGGCCTCCGCGCGGGCAAGGGCGCGGGCCAGTTCCGCAGCGGCCAACCTCTCAGCCTTCGCGTTAACGTCCTCCACGTCGAGCTTGCCGCTGTAAATAGCCGCATTCAGCGCGTTCCGAGCCTCGGTGACCGCCTGGTCCAGCGGAGCGGTGGCCTGGTTCATGGCGCGGATGGCGGCCTGCTGCTCCTGCGTCAATCGCGGCATGCCCGGCATGCCTGCACCACGGCCAGGAGGGCTGCCCGGCTCTGCCAGGGCCGGCGCCTCCTGAGCCCCCTGGCCTGGACCACCACGACTGCCGGCCGGCTGTCCACAAATGGGCCAGGTCCAGGTCATAGCCAAAATCATCGCCACAAGTGAAGCTGCGCGGTTCGTCATCATACTGACCTCCAATAGTCGTGTCGGTTTCGCCATTTGCTTGAGTTGCCCATGGCCTTCACGGGTGCATTTTCATTCCGGCGCCAGCGCGCCGCCGTCAGCCAGTTTCCAGGTTTTTCCGCCAAGCCATTGATTCGCGGCCAGGTCCGCTTTGTAACGAACCGTGTGACCGTTGCCGTGGATGTTGGTAATCGTATCGCCGGAAACACAGTCTGCGTCCGTCAGGCTGGTGAGCATGGAGTCGGCCGCAACTCTCCATTCGCTGCTGCCGTCCAAGGTCAGCGCGGCGTTATGGACCGCGCCGCTGAGCACGGAATGATTCTTCAATGCCACACTGGCGGAACTGACTTTATCCACGTTAATGTCGCCCGCCAGCGTCTGGGTATCCCCCTTCAATTCGACGTGGCCGCCGTTGGAACCGGTGCGGCCCCAGCGCGAGGCCGCCGCGTTCACCAGCACGCCGGACGGAACGGACAGCTTCACGTTTTGCAGGTGAATGATGCCTCCGGTGTTGTTGACGAAGAACAGCGGTCCTTGGACCGCGGAAAGGGAGCCGCCCTCCATGCTAAAAGAGCCTTCCTGGCCTTCGGCGTCGCCGGAGAAACTCTGGTAAATCATCACGCCGCATTTCAGCGCGCCGGACATTTCGCAATTCTTCAGAGCGATGGAATTGCGGCCTTCAATCACGGCGCCTTCGGAACCGGTGGCGATGAAAGTGGCGTTTTCGGCCCGGATGTCGCCGGTCGAATAAATGCCAGGCGAGTCCTGGCCATGGGAAGTGATCTTGCCGCCGGAAACCCAAATCGTCCCGCCGCCACGGTCCGTGGCCACCACGCCGCCGTGAATGCGCTCGGTCACCATGTCGACGTTGGTGACGGCGAGCGAGCCCCCGCCGCTGGCCATCACGCCATGCCCACCCTCTCCCGTGGCGGTGATGGAACCGCCGGTCATCGAAGCGAGCGCGCCCACGCCGTAAGCAAACAGGCCGTTGGCGCCCCCACCGGTAGTATTGATCCTCCCGCCGTAGATGGTGACGCGGCTGTTCTTATTCACGAGCACGCCGGCGTTCTGGCCAAAGAAGCTGCTGTTTTCCTGCGAGGAGGTGTCGCCGGTGGTCGTCACGGCAACGTTCGACAATACCAGGTTGCCGCCGTTGACCACATAGACACCGGACACATCGGTGGCATCTGAGGTAAGGGTTTTGTCCGCGACGGTTTGCGTCGTGCCGTCCACGGTGAACGCCCCGCTCAACTTGGCCGCCGCTTGCGAACCGCCAGGACCGCCAGGGCCACCAGGCCCACCGCCGGGACCACTGGGACCACCGCCGGGACCACTGGGACCACCGCCGGGACCACTGGGACCACCGCCGGGCGGCATGTCGGGCGGACCATCGCCGTTGTCGGGCGGCGGTCCACCAAACTGCCCATCGGGCGGTGGACCGGGAGGCGGCCCACCAGGACCTCCACCGAAACCGCCCGGACCGCCAAATCTCCCGCCTGAACCTCCGAGCAACATGATGAGCTGCTGTGAAGGCAGGTTCAGTTTGTTCGGCGATGCCTGGAGCTTGGCGAATGCCTCCGCTCGCGCCCGGGCGAGCGCCAATTCTGCGGCGCCTAGTCTTTCAGCCTTCGCCTTGATGTCCGCTGTATCGGGTTTGTCGGTGTAGACCGCTGCGTTCAGGGCGTTGCGCGCTTCGTTGACGGCCTGAGCCAGCGGCGCATTGGCCTTGTTGAATGCCTGGATGACTGCCTGCTGTTCCTGTGTAAGCTGTGGCATGCCGCCCATGCCAGGACCTCCGCCTGGAGGACCGCCAGGGCCACCACCGCCTTGCTCCGGGCTTTGGGCTTCCTGGGCCTCCGACCCGGGAGGACGCTCCGGTTGTCCCCACGACGACCATGTCCAAGCCAGGACCAACATCACTGCTGTTATCGAGAATTTGTTCTTCGTCATAAGACTGGCCTCCAAAGGTTCACCTGCTCTCGCTCCTGCCATTCCTGCCCGTCAGACTGCGAAACCGTTCAACTCCCCGCCCTTGCGAAACCTGGGCTTCAGGTAATCGTCGGCTTTGTCGGTGGTCGGAAACGAGTTCAGTTAGTAGTTCTTTCATGCCCTCACCTTAAGTCAGGGCGCCGCTCAAAGTCATGTTAAGGAGTGTTAAGGAACGGCCGGTTCCGTTGACTCGGGCGCTCCAAGCGGGCTATCATTCGCCGTGCAGTGAACGACGGCCAGTCATGAACGCCCGGTCGCAACAACCCTTCATCGAATGGGGGCTGGTCCTCTTCCTCCTGGCACTTTGCGGGACTCTCACGGTCTTGCAGTACCATTGGACGGGCGAAGTCAGCCGCGCGGAACGTACGCGTTTGCGCGACGCGCTTGGCCAGCAGGCGCAGTCGCTCGTCCGCGCCTTCGACTCGGAACTCGCCGAAAGCTGCCGCGCACTTCTGCCAAGCCTCTCGGAACTCAAGGCGCAAGGCCGCGAAGCCGCGCACGTGGCGCGCCTGCGGGAGTGGAAGTCCGCCGGCTCGCGCCCGCTCTTCAACCGCATGGTCGTTGTCGTGCCCGCGCGGGATGGGCTCGAACTCGACGGGCTTGATCCACAGGCGGAGAAGTTCGTGGCGACGGAATGGCCATCGCACTGGGCCGTGCTGAAAGACAACCTCGACCGCAAGCGTACGACGCCCGGCGGCGCGGGTCCGTTCGTAGATCGCCGCGGAGCACTATTGGAGTTCCCCGTGTTCGGCGGCGGAATGGGAATCAGCGAGTGGCTTGTCCTCGAGCTGGATCTCGACTATGCGCGCAACGTGTGGCTCCCGGGGTTGGTGCGGACATACTTCGGGGACAAATCGCTTTACGACGTCGAGGTGAAGACGGTGGAGCCTCCGGCGACGGTGCTGTATTCCTCGCGCCCCGATGCGGCCGGGAACGGCGCGACACCCTATTCAGTCCGGTTCAATCGGCAGGGCAAAACTGCGGAGACTCCGGGCCAGCCGCCGCCTGACGCTCCGCCCGGTCCCGGTGGGCGCGGAGCGCCGGAGTGGAACCTGTGGGTCCTCGAAGTCCGTCCGCGCCCCGGCGCGCTGGAAGCCGTCGTGTCTGCGTCGCGCCGACGCAACTTCGCGGTGGCGGCGCTGGTGAGCGGCTTGGTGCTCGCGGCGGGAGTCGCGCTTGTCTTCCACACCCGGCGTTCGCGGCAGCTTGCCGAGGCGCAGATGAATTTCGTGGCCAACGTTTCGCACGAGCTGCGCACGCCGCTCACGGTCATTCGCGGCGCGGCCCACAATATCAAACGGGGCGTCGTACAAGAGCGCGCCCAGCTCGAGCAATACTCGGGCCTGATCATCCAGCACACCGAGCAACTCACGGACATGATCGAGCAACTCCTCGAACTGGCCGGCGCGCGAAAGAACCGGATTGCGCTCGCGCGGAACCCCGTCGAACTTGGGGGAGTGTTGCAGGAGGCCATAGCCGCCACCAAACGCGACGCGAAAATCGCCGGCTGCGCTGTCGAACTCTCCATTCTGACGGCTTTGCCGGAGGTGTCCGGCGATGCGGCGGCCCTGCGGCGCGTGTTTCAGAACCTGCTGACCAACGCCGCGCGCCACGGCGGGACGGGCGGCTGGATAGGCGTTACCGCCACGACGGTGAATGGATCGGAGCCGATAATCGAAGTGCGCGTGGCGGATCGCGGGCCGGGAATTCCTGAGAAGGAACAGGCGGAAATCTTCAAACCTTTCGTGCGCGGCGCGGCGGCACAGGAAAAGCAAATCCGCGGCAGCGGGCTGGGCCTGAGCCTCGTGAAGGCAATTGTCGAGGCACACGGCGGCGTCGTCCTTGTTCGCAGCCAGCCTGGGCAAGGTGCTACCTTTACCGTGCGGCTGCCCGCAAACACGACCAGAAAGTCAGCATGAAATCCCGCATCCTCCTGGTCGAAGACGAAGCTGGCGTGGCCCTGGTCGTGTCTGACCTGCTGCGCGCCGAAGGCCATTCGGTCGAGACCGCCTCCGACGGCAAGAGTGGCCTGCGCCAGGCGATGGAGGCGAAGTTCGACCTGCTCATTCTAGACGTGATGCTGCCGGGACTGAACGGCTTCGACCTTTGCCATGCTATCCGCGAGCGCGGCTTCGATGGCGCGATTTTGATGCTCACTGCCAAGGGCCAGATTCCAGACCGCGTCCATGGCCTGCGGACGGGTGCGGATGATTACCTTGTCAAGCCATTCGATCCCGACGAACTGCTGGCCCGGGTGGCAGCCCTGCTACGTCGTGTTCACAAGGAACAACTGACTCCGGTGCTCCAATTCCAGTTCGGTAACGTAACAGCGGACTTCGATCGAATGGTGCTTACCAAAGGCGGCTTGCCTATCAGCCTTGCCGCCAAAGAAGCAGAACTCCTGCGGTTGCTCATTAACTATCGGGGCCAAGTGCTGACCCGCGAGCAGATTCTCCATCAAGTGTGGAGCGAACAACCGTTCATCACCGAGCGGACCGTGGATGTCCATATCGCCTGGCTGCGACAAAAACTGGAGGACAAGCCCCAGTCCCCCAAGCACATCCTGACAGCGCGCGGTGAGGGGTATCGGTTCCAGCCTTGAGCGTGAGACCCTCCACACGCTCCGTGGTGCCGCATGCCGCACTGTTGTTGAGTGCCTTGCGGATCTGCCCGCCAACTGGCACAGACCATGCGTAGAGCATGGTGATGTTGAACGAGACCGAAAAGATCAACGTAAACGAAAGAACAGAAAGGCCTTCAGCATGTCCTATTTCATAAACCCATTTGGAGGCGAGCAATGCGTGTTTCTTACCTTTGAAGGAGAGATGCCGTTGGTCGAGACTGCCGCAGCCCGGCGGGAAGTCGCGGAATTGCTGGCTGCAAATCGATGGAACCGAATGACCGTGGACGTTACCGCCATGCGATCGCTTCCGAAAGTGGTGGAACTTTTCGATCTTGGCGGAGCGTTGTCGCGAAGCACACCTCGGAGCGTCGGAATTGGCCTGATCGTGAGGCCGGACCAAGTACTTTAGCCAGGACCCGATTTGAGATGCGGCTTCGCGGTTTTGGAAGCGGCCATGGCGCGGTAGGTCACCGGGACCTGCCAGTCGGCGTAGTTTGGGTCGAAGCCCTTCATGGCGCTGACCACTTGCTGCCGGAACGTCGTTTCGATCAGGCTGCCCTGGCCAGGCCAGAGTTTGAACTGGACGCGCAGAAAACCCCACACGCCATCCGGCGCTTTTTCGACATCTCCAACCGTCGGTTCGCTGAGGATGATTGCGGCGAATTGCGCTCGCATTCCTTTGGCGACTTTCTCGACCATTTGGGCGGCCTTTTCGGGAGCCGCGCCCGGCGGAATCAGCACGTCGGCATAGGCATGGACGCCGCCGTCGGGAAATCGGCTGACGTTGGCAATGGTGCGGTTGGGGATAAGCACCCTCTGATTGAGAAAATTGACAAGTACGGTGAACCGCAATCCGATTTGCTCGACACGGCCGATGACACTGGTGGCGCCGAAGATCTCCACCATGTCACCGACGTCCATCGCGTCCGAGAAGATGAGCGTCAGGCCGGTAACCATATCCTGAACCAGGCCTTGCGAGCCAAAGCTGATGGCCAAGCCCACGATGGAGGCGCTTGCCAGATAAGCCGTCAAGCTGACGCCGAATTCCTCCAAGACCAATCCAACCGCGAGAAAGTACATCACCGTGGTCACTCCGTTGGCCGCAAGCTGGATCAGCGTAACGAATTTGGGCCGTTGAGTGACCAAGCCAAGGCGGTTCTTTTGCGCATGGCCCTTCCGGATGAGCCATTCGCTGACGGAGCGGATGGTTTTGACCGTGACATGCACCAAAACCGTCAATGCGACGATGAGAATCAGCCGCCAGCCGACCGAAGATTCGTGTCCGGTGAGATGACTGAACGCGCGACCAGTGAGGGTGTCACTCAATTGGGCCCACAAGGCAGTGGGAGGTGAGTTTGTCATAGCAGGATGGCGCGCAGGAGGCGCACGTGCGCTTCCTGCGCTTCCACGATCAACAACTCGAAGCGGTCTGTCAATAACCGCCGCGCGAAACGCTCCAACGCCTGGACGAATTGCCCGGCATTGGCGGGGGGCAGTTCCATGGGGTGATCAGTCGTGGTGCCGGCAACCGCACCGGCGCGTAGCCAGATAGCCGACAAGCGCCCCCACGCCGAAGGCGATGCCGATGGCTTGATAAGGATGCTGATGCACGGCCGCGTTGGCGGCTTTGGCCTCTTCGACCGCCTTCTCGCGGACGCAGCCACAGATTTCCTTGCCGCGCTCCAGCGCGGCCGCAAGACGCTTGCGCGCTTCGGTGACTTTTTCTCCGGCCACGTCGGCGGTGGCTGCCATCAAGGCGCGCGCGTCTTCGGCGAGCGCGCTCATGTCATTACTGATTGCTTGTGTTTCTTTGTCCATACTCTTCCTTTTTTTGTTTGATTTGTTTCGAGCGAAAGTGTTTTGTGCCGGCCGGTTCACCTCAACGTTTCCATGCCCACTCCATCCCGTGCTCATCGGGTTGGAGGGGCCGCCGTCGCTGGACGAACGGGCGACACAGCAGCATGCCGGCGGCAAACCCGCCGACGTGCGCCCAGAACGCGATACCACCCGCTTGATCAGGGTTGGCCAGCGCCAGCGTCCCGTTGAACAACTGACTCAGAAACCAGAACCCCAGGTACAGCACCGCCGGGAGCTCGAAGAAGTACGGCAAAAAGAATATTGGCACAAACACGACCAGCCGCGCCTTCGGATACAACAGGAGATACGCGCCGAGCACCCCGGCGATGGCCCCCGATGCGCCGAGCGACGGCACGTGAGAGTGGGGCTGAGCCAGCAATTGCGTCACACCTGCCAGCACGCCGCAGGTCAGGTAAAACGCCCCAAAACGAAGGTGTCCCATCGCGTCCTCGACGTTGTCGCCGAAGATCCAGAGCGCCCACATGTTGCTGATGATGTGAAGCCAGCCGCCGTGCAGGAACTGGTGGGTCAGAAACACCCAGTAGCCGCCTGCAGGAAAGCCGGCTGTGTTCGCCCAACCCGGGTCGGTGAAACGCGCCGGCACGATCCCGAACAGGTAGAGAAAGCTCTCCAGAGATTCCTTTGGCAGCGCGACCTCATAGAGGAACACCAGTGCATTGACCAGAATCAACGCGCGGGTCATCAACGGCGCCGAACGGCTGGGGATCGAATCGCGGATGGGTATCATGGCTCAGCGCCTTGTTCTTCTAATCGTGGAGATTTGTTGCCGTATGGGGAGTGGGGCGGCCTGGGCGATAGGAAAACGGCAGGTACTCGACGGAGGGCTGGCGCCGGACCGGTTGGGGGTAAAGATGCATCAGGTGAAGGACGTCTTCCGGGATGTCATTCCGAACGGGCAGTCCCAAGTCGCGCGCCCGCTCGTAGGTGATGGGGTAATCGTGGGTCCAGGTGCCGGCGGTCAATAACCGGGCGAGCTCAGCCGTCTTTTCCGCAGGGCCCTTGCCGGCCAATAAATCGCCCACGTCGCTCTTCAGTTGTGCTATCGCCTTCTCCGCCTGATCGGCCAGAATCAAGGTCTGGTCGTCCACTTTGGCGATGGGCTTCTCCCGCACTACCCTCAAGACTGAAGCCGCGGGAGACTGGCCGAATTGCGGGTCCACCGGACCCAGCACCGCGTGCTCGGACATGACAATTTCGCCGGCGGCCAGCGCGATCAGAGTGCCTCCCGACATGGCATAGTGGGGCACAAACACTGTGACCTTGCCCTTGTGCTTGAGCACGGCGCGGGCGATTTGCGTGGCGGCCAGCACCAATCCGCCCGGCGTGTGGAGCACCAGGTCCAGCGGCATCGCCGGGTCGGTCAGGTGAATGGCGCGGAGAACTTCCTCGCTGTCGTCCACGTCGATATAGCGAATGATGGGAAAACCCAGGAAACTCATCGATTCCTGCCGGTGCACCAGCAGCACGACTCGAGACCCGCGTTGCCTTTCAATGCGCGCAATCAGCCGCTTCCGCGTCGCCTCCAGCAGCCTCTGCTTGAGGACCGGCTGAACGGCCGAGAGCATGAAAAACACCCAAAAAATTTGCATCGCATCAACCGTCATTTGCATTCCCTTCTCTTTTGTTCGTGTTCTGTTTGCTCTGGTTCCGTTTCTGGTTTTCAAGGCGCGTTCAGCGACCCTGCTCCGTTTGATGGAGTTCTTCCCGAAAGCTGTTGGCCACGTGGCGCGCAGCCAGGGAAATCGTCAATCGGGCAACGCCGCTGAAAAGCATGCTGATGCCCACCAGCGTGCCGATCACCCACGGGGTGCTCCCCGGCCACGTCCACGCGATCATGATGGCGAGAATCAGCGTGACGATCCCATCCATTACCAGCCAACCGGACCCGCTTAAGGGGCGAAGCTGGAAGGCCAGAATAAACTCCAGGATCGATTCCAAAAGCAGGTACGCGGCCAGCACGAGCGTCAATGACTTGAGACCCGCCATGGGATGCAGCAAGAGCCAGCCACCCGCAGCGAAATAGATGAGGCCCAGGAGTATTCCCCAAAAAAGGCCGCTGCCGCGGTGCGCGTGCCAGGCATACGCCATAAGGGCGGCGCCACAAAACACCAGCAGCCAACTGACCAATACTGTGACGGCGATGCCAGAGGCCTGCGGCAGGATGATTGCTAGAATACCGGCCACGATCAGCAGCGCACTCAGCGCGATCGACCATCCCACATCCCGGTTGATTTCTTTGTTTAGGCTCATATTGATCCGCCTTTCGTCTCTGTTTGTTGTTTCTCCGGCTCCCCCATCAGCTTGCCACGGGTGGCACGGGGGCTTTCAAAACATGCTCGTCCAACTCGGCGGGTGTGGTTGTCTGAAGGATCTCTTTAGCGTGGGCAACTTCGGCCTCAGTCCCGTGGGCCACCAGGAGGTACTTGTTCACCTTGATCGCGGTTTCATACTTCAAAACGCTGTCTTTCGGAATGCCAATGCTGTAAAGGGCGGCGCCCAGAGCGCTCAAACCACCCACCACGACCGCACTCTCCAGCGCGGCCACAAATGAGGCCGCCAGCGGCCCCGCGATCAGTGTCGGACCGATGCCCGGCACCCAAAAGAACGCGGCGCCAAACAGCAAGCCCCAAAACCCGCCCCACAATGCCCCCAGCTTTCCCCAATACTTCATCCGGTCGCCCGCGTTGTAGTAGCCCACCACCTGTTCGTCCGTGTGATAGTCTTTGCCGACGACCGACAATTTCTTCATGTTGAAGCCTCCCCTCTGGAGTTCTTTCACCCCTGCTTCGGCCTCTTCGTGAGTGTTATAGACGGCAATGACCGCCTTCGGATCGGATATGCACTGGCCTTTATTCAATACTGGTTTCATATTCTTTGTTTCGTCTGCGTTTTTGCGATATGTTCTGGACGACGGTCCTTCAGCACGGCATGTGCCAGGCCTGTTGCCCGACTGTAACCCTCGTGGAATCAAGGAGATCTGTGGGTCTAGAATGCGACCCGGTGTTCTGCGAGCACTCGCAAGTTACCAAATCTCGCAAATGAACTTCGAAGTTGCGCGCCTATCGAGACCGCCTGCATCCCATCGCTGGTTTAAACCCACGCCTTGCGGATCAGCCAGGTCTTCGCCATTTGGGTCAGGCCGACGTAGCAAAGCAGCGTCAACAGCAGCAGCGGCCAATAGAGCAGAGGCAACGGGACGAAGCCCAAGGCCGCCGCGGCGGGGGAATAGGGCAGCCACGCGGCAATCTCCATGACGAGCAGGGTCATCATGGTCAGTTGCCAACTGGCGCGCGATTGGACAAAAGGAATGAGGTTGGTGCGAATGACATGGATGATGAGGGTCTGAGTCATCAGCGATTCGACGAACCAGCCGGTATGGAACAAGGCGGCGGCATAGGAACCGTCGGCGGAGGTATTGGCGAAGCGCCCGGCCAGTTCAGGCGGCGGGGCCAGATGTAACTGGTTGCACTTGAAGAGAAACCACATCATGGCGAAAGTAGTATAGTCAAAGATGGAGCTGATTGGGCCGATGAGGACAATAAAGCGCGCAATTTTATCCATTTGCCACCGGCGGGGCTTGGCAATCTGTTGGGCGACGACGGTGTCGGTGGGGATGGGGACCTGGGAAAAGTCGTAGAGCAGGTTGTTGGTGAGGAGCTGGATGGGCGTCATCGGGAGGTAGGGCAGCCAGATGCTCGCCCCAACCACGCTGAACACGTTGCCGAAATTCGAGCTGGCGCCCATCCGCAGGTACTTCAGGATGTTCACGAAGACCTTCCGTCCCTCCATCACGCCTTCTTCCAGCACCATCAGGTTCTTTTCCAGGAGGATGATGTCGGCCGAGTCCTTGGCAATGTCCACGGCGTTGTCCACCGAGACGCTCACATCGGCCGCCCGCAGGGCCGGCGCGTCGTTGATGCCGTCGCCCATGAACCCAACAACGTGGCCTTTGCGCTGGAGGGCGCGGACGATGCGGTGCTTGTCCGCCGGCGAGAGCCGCGCGAAGACGTCCGTGGCCTCGACGGCCTCGGCCAACTGGGCGTCCGTCATCATCTCAACCTGGGCGCCCAGGATAATCTTCTCGGCATGAATGCCGACTTCATTGCACACCTTGCGCGTCACCAGGTCGTTGTCGCCCGTCAGGACCTTGACTGTGATGCCGTCCCGGCGCAGGGCGGCGATGGCCGTGGCCGCGGTCTCTTTGGGCGGATCGAGGAAGGCGAGGTAGCCGGTCAGCACCAGGTCGCTTTCGTCCGCCTTGGAGTAGGCGGGCTGTTTTTCCACTTTCCGGGTCGCGATCGCCAACACGCGGAAACCGTCCTCGCTCAGGTCGTTGACCTGTTCAATCAGGTCGCCGGCCAGGATCGGTTCCATCGGGAAGATCTCGCCCTCGCTCTCGAAATGCGTGCATTTGCTGAACACGGCCTCAGGCGCCCCTTTGGTGAGCAACTGGCATTGGCCGTCGGGCCCTTCTACCACCACGGACATCATCCGGCGGGAGAAATCAAAGGGGATTTCGTCCACCTTTGCGTACTTGTCGAGGGACATTTCCCGGTGCAGTTCCTCGTGCTGCAACACAGCGCGGTCGAGGACGTTTTTGAGGCCCGTTTGGAAATGGCTGATGAGATAGGCATCACGCAGCACCTCCTGGTTTTCGTTCTTGAACACGTCGCAACAGAGTTTGAGGATCACGCGGTCCATTGTGAGGGTGCCGGTCTTGTCGGTGCATAGCACGTCCATAGCGCCGACGTTCTGGATCGCGTTGAGGCGCTTGACGATGACTTTCTTGCGGGACATGGCCAGCGCGCCTTTCGAGAGGCAAACCGAGACGATGGTCGGCAGCATCTCCGGGGTCAGGCCCACGGCGACCGAGAGGGCGAAGAAAAAGGCCTGTTTCCAGTCATGCTTGAGCGTCCCGTTGATGAGGAAGACCAGCGGCACCAGGACGAGCATGAAGCGGAGCATGAGCCAGGTGAAACTTTTCACCCCTTTGTCGAACGCCGTTTCGACGGCCTGGCCGGCGAGGCTGCGGGCCACGTGGCCGAAAGCGGTCTGCGGCCCCGTGGCCACAATCACCGCCGTGGCCGAGCCGCTCTCTACGCTGGTGCCCAGAAAACAGAGATTGGTTCGCTCGACAGCCGACACCTTTTCCCGCGTGTCCCGCGTGTCGGTCTTCTCGACGGGCATGGATTCGCCGGTGAGCGTCGACTGGATGACGAAGAGGTCCTTGGCGGTCAGAAGCCGGACATCGCCCGGGATCATGTCCCCGGCGGAGAGCTTCACCACGTCGCCCGGCACCAGTTCGTTCAATGGGATTTCCCTGGCCAGGCCGCCCCGGACCACGGTGGCGGTGACGTGGATCATGGCCTTGAGTTTGGCGGCGGCGTTGTCGGCCCTGGTCTCCTGGATGAAGCGCAGCGACAGGCCCAGCCCCACCATCACCAGCATCACCCAGCCGCCGACCACGTCGCTCCGGGTTGTGGCCGTGGCGAAGGTCACAACCGCCAGGACGGTTAAGAGGACGACCAGCGGGTTGCGCGCCGCCACCCAGAGCCTCTTGGGCCACCCCGCCTGTTTTTCGCGCGCCACTTCGTTTGGGCCGTATTGCGCCAGCCGCGCTGCCGCCTCGTCCTCGGTCAAACCCGCCGGCCCGGTCCCCAGCGCCTGCAGGACTTCCCCGCTCTCCTTCATCGCCGCTTCCTGGATGGCAGGGGCGGTGCGCGCTTCGTTCGAGTTCGTTGTGCCCGGCATAGGACCTTTCCAATCCTGGATCACGGGCTCGCGCCTGCGAGCGCCATGACCGGCCTAATAGGCGCCGTTGAGGCATGGAGCACAACCTCAAAGTGCGCATCGAACAATTGTCGGACTGCAGCCATTGCCTGAGAAGCATCCTCGCCGACAGTGGTGAACGTGATTTCCGAGCCGTAACCTGCCGCGAGCGCCATAAGGCCCAGGATGCTGTTTCCAGACACTTTCTTGCCGTCCACCTCGACTTCCACGATTGAGCAGTACGGTTGAACCGCCTTGACCAGCAGGGCGCAAGGACGAGCGTGCAATCCGTGTTCAATATTTACGACGAAGGTTTGGCGCACGCGCCGGACAACAGCCTGAGCGCGCCTTGCCTCAGTCCCTCCGGGAACTGCAACGGCACTCATAAAATCGTTAAGCCATAAAGACCAGTCCTCGTAATCCGTTTCGAGGTCGCGCTGTGCAGCGGTTCAACTGACTGCGATCAGAGAAGCAGCCTCGCCCCGCTCGTTCCGCACGGTGCCCAGGGATCGCGGATCGAGCCTTGGCCGTCCATCGATCAGGAAATAATACTGGTGATGGCCGTGGTGAAGAGGGAGGCAGAGAACCCAGCCTCCATCAGGCATCCGGCGCATCGGATTGGCGATGGGATCCCAGCGATTGAAATCACCCGCCACGCTCACCTGCCTGGCGGAAGGCGCGAAGCAGGAGAAATTCACTTCGTGGAGCGTCCGCTCGGCTGAATAAGGGCTCGGCAGGCCGACTTGGTGGAAATCAATAAACATACAGGTTTCTTGATTACAAACACGACAACCGAATTAGCTGCGAAGGATATCCCGCTCTTTTTGCCGCACAACCAGGACCGGGCAAGGCGCATGGCGAACCACTCTCTCGGTCGTGCTGCCCAGCAGAACATGGGCCAAGCCGGTGTGACCGTTCGTGGCAATGATGATTAAGTCCGTCTCCAGGTCGCGGGCCGCTTGGACAATCTCCTGATGCGCCGTTCCCTGTCGAATGACCGTTGCCTGAAGCAAATGTGCGTCAATGTGCTCATCCTTGCGGAGCTTGCCGAAAGCGTTTTTCGCGTCGCTTGGGCCGAAGTTGGCATCCATCATGACTGGGTAAACGGCGTCCGGATAAACAAGAATCGGCTCGAGCACGTGGAGCAGCGTGATTTTGGCGCCGTTCTGTTTGGCCAGACAGAGGGCGTAGTTCAGCGCCTTTTTGGATGGTTCGGAAAAGTCGGTTGGCACCAGGATATTGCGCAACTCCCATTTCGTCTGGCGGGCTGCGTTCTGTACCCTGGCACTTGGTTTCTGCGTTCGTGCTCTCAGTTTTGCAAACGTCTTCATCTGCGCTTTCCTTTCTTTGGCGGTTCAGCAAAGGTTCTCCGCGGCGTTGTAGCCGCGAAGGTGGTTAGACTCCGCTCTAAACCGGACGACTGCCTTTGAGCACGCCACATACCAGAACTCTTCCCCCGCTGTAACCCCCGTGGAATCAAGGAGATATGTGGGTGAAGAACGCGATCCGATATTTTGCGAGCACTCGCAAGTTACCAAATCTCGCAAATCAACTTCGAGGTTGCGCTCCCTCACAAGGACACTTCGCGCGCCAAATTCAGACAAGAGCGGGTTAACACGACTTCGCAGTTGTTTTGCGAGATCCTGCAATCTGCGAAGCCTCGCAGGGCTCCTGATTGCTTTTGACGTTGCCGCATCGTGCTACATACCAAGGACTTGCATCCGGAATTGACGTTTGGCACGGCTCTTGTAATGGAGGAAAAAGAGTTAGCCGTTGCTGCCTGAACAATCCGGCGGGCGGGCAGGGCGGACAAATCAACTTACCCGCCGATGAGGAAAGGACCGAGGAATGAACGCATTTACACGCAGGGATTCGGGCAAGGAAATGGATGATCTCCAAAATGCCTGGGCCAGATTTTTTGGCTTGGTGCCGGTCCGCGTGACCGGCAACGCCGAAGAGGTCAGGACGGCGGCCGAATGGGCGCCGTCGGTGGGTATCAGTGAAGACGACAAAGAAAGGCTGGTCAAAGCGGGCCTCCTCCGGCGCTCTATGCGCTCATCCACGAACTCGAGCTGTCGACCCAAGCCGTCGTGACCGTCGAAGATCCAGTCGAGTACCCGGTCGACGGCATCACCCAAATCGAGGTGAATACTCCGCTTGGGCTGACCTTTGCCGTGGGTCTGAAGGCCATGCTGCGTCTGGACCCGGATTATCTGCTGCTGGGCGAAATCCGCGACGCTGAATCGGCCCAGATTGCCGTCGAGGCTGCCGCCACCGGGCACTGCGTCATGAGCACCTTGCACAGTCCCGATACGGCTGGCGTCGTTATTCTTCTGCGCAACTGGGGCATCCGCGACCACCAGATTGCCAGCGCCCTGCAGATTGCGCTCAACCAACGACTGGTCCGCCGGCTTTGTCAGAAGTGTCGCCAGCGCTGTGCGCCCTCGAAAACCGAAATTCTTTGGCTAAAGGCTTTGGCACTGCCTGCAATCAATGAAGTTTACAGGGCTACAGGCTGCGAGGCATGTCAGCACACGGGTTACCAGGGCCGCATCGGCGTTTTCGAAGTCTGGCAGAAAGACGATTCGGACTACGAACTCATCCTGTCACACACGGACGCGCAGTCCTTGCGGCGCCATTTGAGAAAGCGGGGCCTGCAAACCGCGCTGGAAGATGGCCTGGCAAGGGTACGGGAAGGCGTCACCACGCTGTCCGAACTCCGGACCATGGGAGCATGCCTTGGTTGCGATCACCACGCTTTGGCGTACTGAACCGGCGCGGAAACCGCGTCCTTGTGGCCCAAAGCGCGCGCCGCCAGGCGCGGCCAAATTCTTTCCGGCGCTCTCGATGGCGAGAGCGCCATCGACGCCCTGCGCCAGGGCGCCACCGATTGCGTGGGCAAGGAACGGCTGAGCGGCCTGGGACCGGCCGCGCGCCGGGCGTTGCTGGAGGTCGAGGAGCGCCGCCAGCGGCAGCAGGCGGAAGAGGCCTTGCGCGCGAGCGAGCAGAACTACCGCGAGATGTTCAACGCCACCTACGATGCCATAGCCGTGCATGACGCGGTCACGGGCGAAATCCTGAACATGAACCAGGCCATGCTGGACATGTTCGGCTGCTCCCGGGAGGACCTTTCCAGCCTCACGGCCGACATCTTCCACCCCTGCGGGCCATACTCGCACGAGGAAGCGGTGCGGCGAATCCGGCTGGCCTTTGCCGAGGGGCCGCAGGTGTTCGAGTGGGAATGCAAACGCAAGAGCGGCGAGCCATTATGGACCGAGGTGGCCTTGCGGGGCGCCAGCATCGACGGCAAGGGATGCGTCCTGGCGGTGGCGCGGGACATTACCGCGCGCAAAGCGGCGGAGGAGGCGCTGCGGACAAGCGAAGAGAAATTCGCGAAGGTGTTCCACAATGCCCCTGCTTTGATTGCCATCACAGATTTCGCCAGCGGGACCTATATCGAGGTGAATGAGGAATTCCTGCGCGTCTCTGGTTTCACGCGCGAGGAACTGATTGGGCGCAAGTCAGCGGAGGTGGGCTGGCTCGGCGCCGAGGAACGCGAGCGGTTCGTGGAGAGATTTCCAACCCTCGGCCGCATCGTCGAGCTGGAGATGACGTTCCGGACGAAGGGCGGGGAGAGGTTGGTGGGGCTGGTCAAGGGTGAACAAATCGTGATCGCGGGGCGGCGCTGCCTGCTCACGATCACGGTTGACATCACGGCGCGCAAGCTCAGCGAACAGCAACTGCTGGAATACCAGCACCGGCTCCAGTCGCTGGCAGCCGAATTGTCGCGGGCCGAACAAGAAGAACGGCGGCGACTTGCGACTCTGCTGCACGCCGACGTGATCCAGTCCCTGGCCCTGTCCAGCATCAAGCTGGGGACGCTGCGGAAGTCCTTGTCCAACGCCGGGCAGCGGAGCTGCCTCGACAGCGCGCGCTCTCTCATCGAGCAGGCGATTCAAAGCACGCGGTCCCTCACCTTCCAGCTCAGCCCGCCGATTTTGCACGAGCTTGGGTTGGAACCGGCCTTGGACTGGCTCGCCGAACAGTTCACCGGGCAGCACGGACTACGCTGCCAGTTCGGTTCCGATGCCCAGCCGAAACCTTTGACTGAAGAGGTGGCTCGGGTGCTGTTCGCGGCGGTGCGGGAGCTGTTGGTGAATACCGTGAAGCACGCCCAGGCCACCCAGGCGGAGATCAGTTCGCGCCGGGAGGGCGCCACGATTTGCCTCAGGGTCACAGACAATGGAGCAGGGTTTGACACTGCGGCTGTGGTCGGTCGCGGGGGAAAGACAGGCGGGTTTGGCCTGCTCAACATCCGGGAAAGGCTCGCCCACCTGGGCGGCTCGTGCGACTTGCAGTCCGA
>Ga0181536_10001196_pt1 | contig 30792 bp, 21 predicted proteins | sample PEATcosm2014_Bin_41_FD_121105 | JGI IMG/M metagenome (GOLD analysis project Ga0181536, IMG submission 121105) | Peatland microbial communities from MTU Mesocosm Facility, Houghton, MI, USA - PEATcosm2014_Bin17_60_metaG | ecosystem: Environmental > Terrestrial > Soil > Wetlands > Peat | place...
TCTCTTTCGGCACGCCTCGCTCCACCAGGTCGTGCTCCATCAACTCGCTCAACCCCGCATTGGGCCGCAATCTTCTTCCGCTGGCCACCACGATTCCCGCAACACCCTGCCGGTACAATTCCGTCGCGCGCGTGGCACGATCCGCATAAAAGTTGTCATCGCTCAGCACCACAATCGCATCGGCGTGCGGCGCGGGCTCATCCACCACCCACGATTCGGCCACGTACCGCATGATCGGATGCCGCGCAAAATAAACCAGCGCGCAAAGCGCCGCCACAAACAACAGCACCACAAGATTCGCAAGGATTCCTCCTTGCTCACCGCGGCGCTGCATTCCTCTTCTCATGGGTTGGGATCGGTTGCGCGCAACTGTTCCGCGGCTTGTTCCGGCAGGAGTGCGTTGAAGTACACTTCCTTGATGCTGTAGGACTTGCTGGGCTTTTCCACGATCGGCATGATCTCGATGTGCCAGTGGTAATCCTCGGCCAGCGTCTTCCAGTACCCGGAAAGCTCGCCTTTTTTGTTGCGTGTGTTCGGTGAAGTGTGCACCACCAGGTGAAACGTCGGGGCCACTTTCTCCAACCGCCGCAGCACCCGCCCCAGCAGCGCCGCCAGGTGCTTACGGTTCGCTCCCGGCCGCGCCTGCTCAAACAGATGGTTGTGCCGCCGGTGCATCACCCACACTTCAAATGGCACGCGCGAGGCATACGGGCACAGCGCATAGTAATCCCCCTGCACATCCACAATCCGCTTGCCCTGCTTTTCTTCCTGCCGCACGATATCGCAGAAAACGCAGCGTTCCCGGTCCTTGTACCACTCGTGCGCCGATGCCAGTTCGTACTTGATGCGCCGCGGCACGAAAATCGTCGCGGTCACTTCCGAATGCGCGTGATCCCACTCTTCTCCCGCCAGCGCCCCTTGGTTCTTGAACACGCTCACATACTTGAATCGCGCGTCCTTCTTCAAATCCGCGATCCGCAGGCCCCACACCCACAGCACCCGCTCGATTTCATCATCGCTCAGTTGCGAGAATTTCTTGTCGTGCTCCCGCGTCTCAATGACCACTTCGTGCGCGCCCAGCGGCCCCATCTTGTCGTAGATCCCTTCGGCCACCCGCCCCGGATCGTTTTCCACGCGGTACAGCGCCTCCGGATGCGGAATCACGCGCCCCTGCCACACGCCTTCGGCCGGCCACGTCAAAATCGCTTTCGTGTTTTCCACAACGCCCGGATCCAGGGGACACTGCTCTCCCGCCTCCCCCAATCGCTCGCGTTGCCCGCATACAACCCAGCTTTGTGTTATGGGATCTCGTCGAATTTCCATGGAGTTTTTATCGCGTGTACCGCGTCGGCGTCGGTCCTTCTTCCAAAAGGTGCCGGTCCCAAATCGCGCCTTCCCGGCTGTAGTACGCCATCTCGAAATCCTGGGTCAGTTCCAGCGCGTCCGTCGGGCACACGTCCTCGCAAAGCCCGCAGAACATGCACCGCGAAGTATCATACGTGAAAGTCGTCAGCACCTTCCGCCGCGTCGCGTCATCGCGTTCCCAGCCCACCACAATCAGATTTTCCGGGCATGCCAGCGCACACAAGTTGCACGCGATGCACAGCGTCTCGCCCGTTTCCGGGTGCTTGTTCAGCCGCGGCGCTCCGCGAAAGCGCTCCGCCACCATCGGACGTTCCAGCGGGTACTGTTCCGTGTAAATGTTGCTCGGGTATTGCGTGCGGAAAGTGACCTTCATTCCCTTCAGGAAGTCCGCCTGAAAAATCCGTGCCACCAGTTCTTTCATGCTTTCAGTCTCTTTCCCCTGCGGCCCACTTGTCAAGGATACACGCCACACGACTTAACTGAGAGTAACTGAAAGCCAGGCTCACCGGGGAGCTTTCCGTCTACGGATGCGCTCTTTCGGCTCGGCGGCCACCAAAGGCGTGGATGGTCCTGGTGCCAGCGACCACCTCACCGCCGTGCGAAACTCCCTTGGGAATGAAATACTCCTCCCCGGCTTTGATGGGGATGCGTCTGCCACCAACGGTCAATGTATAGCAACCCTGCACCACCGTCATATATTCATCGTATTCATGCACATGCGGCGCGGAAATCGCAGTCTGGTGGCAAGTCCAGAATGCCATTTGAGTGCAATCCACACCGTCAAAAATGTAACCCTCGACCCCAGGCGTCGACTGACTGCTCGTGGCAATCTTATTTGCAGAACACTTCATGAATTCCGGGAAATCGTCCATCGTTTCTCCCTCAACCTGAACAATCGAACCCCTCTTCCAGCACCGGCCGCATCGAGGTCCCGATCTCTCGCGTAATTCTCCCACCCGGCCTGAGCATGTCAAGGCTCGAACCCCGCTCTGTGTTAAGCTTTTTTCTTCATTCCTGCCATGCCTGACGACCTCTACTATATGCAGCTTGCTCTCGACGAAGCCCGCGCCTCTGCCGCCGCCGGCGAAATTCCCATTGGGGCCGTACTTGTCCACAACGATGCCGTTCTCGCGCGTTCCGGCAATCGCACCATTGGCGATAATGACCCCACCGCCCACGCCGAAATCATCGTCATTCGGGAAGCCTCCCGCCTTCTCGGCAACTACCGCCTCGCCGGCTGCGTCCTCTACGTTACCCTCGAGCCCTGCGCCATGTGCGCCGGTGCGATCGTTCAGGCGCGGGTTCCCCGCCTCGTCTACGCCGCCGACGACCTCAAAGGCGGCGCCTTCCGTTCCTGCTTCGAGTTGCTCACCAGCCCCAAGCTGAATCACCAGGTCGAAGTGACTTCCGGCATCCTCGCCGAAGACTCTGCCGCCCTCCTGCAATCCTTCTTTGCTTCCCGCCGCTAATTTCCTCCCTCGCCTAGTCACCTCTCTCTTCGCTATTCGCTAATCCTGAAATCCGCAGCTGACCTATTACAGGCGCGCGTATCTTGTTTTATTTCAATCGATTGACCCGGGAGAATCCTATTTCGCCGAAGTCGGATTTTGCCACTTCATCCACCACCCGATATTTGTCATTCCGACCAGAGGGACGGCGGTTTTGGCCGTCCCGGAGCGGAGGAATCTCTCTGCAACTTCGGGTTTCAGGTTAATTTTGCGGCCAATCTCCTCCCTCTCTCCATAGCCAGCGCCAAGTCGTGTCTGCTAAAATGTCGTCAGCGAGCACTGCGGAGAGGTGACTGAGTGGTTGAAAGTACTCGCCTCGAAAGCGAGCGTACGGGGAACCGTACCGTGGGTTCGAATCCCACCCTCTCCGCCAGAATAACGCTCACGCCTGTCTAACCGATGGATTTGCTGAACCGGGGTAGTCGCGGTTCGGAACTAATTCCGCGTGTCTTGATGCTCGGCTTTTCTGCACAACTTCTGTCCTTCAAGCTCGAAAACAGGGTGTAAGTTTTTGAGCCTGCGTCACTGGCCTACGGCTCCGCGCTCTGCTAAACCGTTGTATGTAACATTCTGAGTCTGGAATCGGAATACCTGAAGAAGGGCGACCTCTCAGGCCATCGTCACGCAATCCCATTAGCACGTCTCATCCCCCGTAGCGCCGGACATTCAGCGAAATCGGCAAGCCCACACAAAAAATATGGATGACCGCCCCAATCACCATCATCTTGACCGAAAACGGATACTTCCTGGCCGCCGACAACGGCACAACAAACTCGTTCATAAAAAAATACACCACAACCCCGTACAACACTCCGGAAAAAACGGCATGTTTCACCAAAAACCGGAGACCACGGCTTACCAGGCAAAATACCGTCGCCGCGCCAAAGGCAATCACAAAATGCAAAATCAATCCGAGCAGCGCCGTTGTCAGGCCTCCATTGAACGTGCGGGGTCCCAATACTCCCCCGGCGATTCCTTGCAACAACGGCAGCGGCTTCAATCCAAGGTAACCGTACACCAGCAGCGCCGCCGTGATGTCCAGCACGGCGCAAGTCAAGCCGGCCATCACGATTGCCTTTGCCACACTCCCGTTCGCCATAATGTGTTACCCCCCCCCCGCGTATCGCGTCCGCGCCTCCTAGAGATACTTAATCAGCACAACCTCGTTGCGGGCCTCGTTGTACACCAACTCATCCACCATTTGTTTGGTGAGCAGCAATCCCAGACCTCCGGGGCGTAGACCCTTTTCTTCGCGTGCTTGCGCATGCGCCAGCGGGTCGTCCTCGGGATTGTTGATGGCGGCGTGCTTGAGCTCTTCGAGCTTGAACCCGGGGCCGGGATCGTCGAGGCGATACATTAGCAATTTACTCGTGCGAATGTAAGAGATGCGCACCTTGAGGTTCGGATCGAGATGACCGCCCCACTCGATGGCGTTGTTCAGTAGTTCGCGGAAGGCGTAGCCGACTTTTTCCATGACGTCCGTAGGAAGATCGGTCTCCAGGAGATTCAGAAAGCTCTGTACGCGGTTGACGACCGAGCGTTCGCACGGCACCAGGAGTTCGACCCAGTGAGGCTTGGCGGAAAGGACTTCGATGGGGGGCGTAGCCGGATGAGTGGAGAGCGCATTTTCTACGACCCCATGGAGGGTTTCGGCGTCGAAAGGCTTGGTGAGGAACTGATAGACGCGGCCACGCAGGGCGTTGAGCAGGGTCTCCGGCGTTTTGTCAGAGGTCATGACGATGATCTTCGGCATATGCGCTTCGCCGGTAAGGCTGCCGAGGAGGCCGAGGCCGGTCATCTTGGGCATCCAGATGTCTAGGAGGACCAGATCGAATTTCTTCTTGCGAATGGCCTTCAGGGCCGCGACGCCGTCGCACGCGGCACTCACGGTGTAGCCATGTTTTTTCAGGATGCCGCGGACCATCTGGCGGGTTGTGGCGTCGTCATCCGTTACGAGAATGTGGGGCATGAAGAGACTCCGCATCGTGAAAATCGGCATTACGCCGGCAGGTACGATTCATTGTTTCTTGCGCTTCCCTGTCAGCCTCTGCGTCTTCTTGGAAACGGTGGATCGCGGCTGAGCCTGGGTGTGCTTTGCGTATCCTCTCAGGTTTTCTTCCAGCTTCGCAATCTCTTCCTTCAGCGTGGCGTAGACGGCCGTTGCGCCGCCCAGTTCGGACTTATGGCCAAGATCTTCGAGCTCCTGCGCGCGATCGCGGGCGTGTTGCGCCAGGAAAATGCTGACGGAACCCTTCAGGGCATGGGCCAGTGAAGCGATTTCTTCCGCGTCCTTGCGCTGCAGCGCTTTTTGCAAGGAAGCGATGCGTTTGGGAGTGTCGCGAAGAAATGTCCGAATCATTTTGTTCAGGAGCTTTTTGTCGCCGCCAATGCGCCCCAACAGGTCGTCAATTCCAGCGGGAATCGCCGCGGCAGGTTTTTTCGGCACGGACGTGAGCGGGAGAGTGCTGCTGGCGGCATCAAGAATTGCAGCGAGCCCTTCCAGACGGAATGGCTTGCCAAGCACGGCGTCAAACCCCTCGCGGCGAAGACGCGCCTGATCGTCTTCGGCGCTATTGCCGGTGAGGGCGATGAGGAACGCGTGACTGCCGGCGCGGGCTTCGTTTTCGCGGATGGTGTGGGCCGCTTGAACCCCGCCCATTGCGGGCATTTCTTCGTCCAGGAGGATGACGTCAAAATGCTTGTGGAGAAGAGCACTGAGAGCTTCCCTCCCGTTGCAGACGGCGTGAACGTGGTGGCCGCTACGCTCCAGTTGATAGGTGATCAGCGTGCGAATGTCTTCCTGATCGTCGGCAAACAGAATGCGCATGGCGCGCCTCCCCTTTACGGCAGGCCTGGGATCGGCCACGGCAGAAAGAAGTTTGTCAGGTGGCGCTTCCCCTTCCGCGCGGACTGTGGCCTTGGGCAAACGAAAACAAAAACGCGAGCCGATCTCCGGCAACGACGCACAAGTGATCGAGCCGCCCCAACGCTCGACGGTTGTCCTGCAGAAGTATAAACCGAACCCTGCTTTGCCGCCGCCCTCCTTCCCCTTCGAGAACAGGGCGAACATCTGCGCGGGACGCAAATCCGGAGGAAGGCCGGGGCCTTCGTCAGCAACGAAAGCTTTGCGGAATTCGCCGTCGGTTTGCAGGCCAACGGTGACGTTGCCGCCCTCGGAAGAATAGCGCAGCGCGTTCTCCAGCAGATTTGTAAAGACGCGGCCCAAGCGGCTCTCTTCGCCCTGGACATGCCAGTGTGCCTGCTGATCGATTTGCGGATCGAGAATCAGGTTGACGCGCTTGGCCGCAAACGCCGGAGAGAGCCACGTGATTGCGTTTCGGGCGCAGGCCAGCAGGTCGGGCGCATGATTTGCCCCCTTTTCAGCGTCCGTGGTCGCCTGCAGATCCGCGGCAAACACCTGGATAATCTGGCGGATCATGGACTCCTGCTGCTGGGTGGCCATCTTACCGAGAGCCATGAATTTCCGCCCCTCCTCGCTTAGGGACTCGGCAGAGAGGCAATCGAACGATCCGCGCATCGCGCTGAGTGGCTGGGAAAGATCGTGAATGATGCAGTGGAGAAGGATTTCCTTTTTCTGGATTTCGCGCAGCAGTTTTTCGTGTTCCAACACGGCGCTCCGGGCCGTCTGCAATATCTGAACCTGATCACGGTATTGCGCTTCGGGGCTGTGCAACACCAGGAGTTGTTTGCCATCCCGACGGAGAGCGGTGGTTTGCATAGGCACTTCACGCCCCGCCGCAGTGCTTTCGATCCACACTTCGGACCGGCATTCGGCGGTCTGCGGCGAATTCCAACAGCTTTGCGCTTCCACGAGAAAATTTTCAAGAAAAGGCGATTTTTCAGCGAGTGGAATTAGCGCTTCGCCGGGCTGCGTTGCACCCCACAGCTCGTTGAACCAACTGGGAGGCTCGCTCCGCAGAACGAACTTCCCTTCCCCTTTGTGCTCGAGGAGAACATACCCAAACTCTCGAGAAAAACTCTGGAGCGGCGTCGCCATGTTCACCCGAGCATCTTCCCTGTAAGTTGTGAAAAGGCCTCTTCCACGCTTTCGCCTGTTTTGGCGCTGCTTCGGAGGATGGTCCACTTCTTGGCAACAAGCTGCGCTTCCAGCGCCGCGTCGAACTGCCAATCGTTTACCAAATCGCATTTATTGACGACAAACACAAAAGGAAGCGGGCCCACTTCCGCGCGGGCTTTTTGTTCCAGGGCCAGGGCTTTGTCGAGCGTTGCGGGGCGCGTCCCGTCGGCGACGAGCAAATAACCGAAAGCCCCCTGAAGATGTTTCCAATTCATTTTCTGAAAATCATCTTCCCCGTAAAGGTCCCATAGCACGAGATTCACTTCGCTGTTGTTGGCCTGAACCACTTTCTTGCTGATTTTGACCCCGACGGTCGTGTGGTAGGCGTCGGAATAGATGCTCTCCACATAGCGGCGGACGAGGCTCGTCTTGCCGACGGCAAAGGCCCCGAGCATGCAGATTTTCTTTTGCAACATGGCGGAGGTCAGTTTGCCCCCGGGGAAGTAACGCGGAAGGTGACGCTGCGGTTGTACTGGCGATTCTCCTCGGAGTCTTCCTTGCGTACAGGTTCGTTGGTGGCAGCGCCCTTGGCGTGGAGCCGAGTACCCGGCAGACCCAACTGGCCGAGTTGCCACACGACGCGATCGGCGCGGCGCTGGCTGAGAAATACATTCGTGGTTTCGGCGCCCGTGCTGTCGCAGTGGCCAATGACTTCGAGCGTCGCAGGCTGCTGGAGATCGTCGGCAGACGCGAAAAGTGATTTCAGGCGGAGCGCGATTGCCCGCAGAGCTGCCATCTGCGAGGGCGAGAGCGCGGCGCTGGCGATGGGAAAAGTCACAACCAAACTTTGAATGTCGCTTTTCGCTTTGTCAAACGCGGTCTGCTCGTTCCGATGCAGGCCCGCGAGATTTACGGCGCGGATCCCGGGGACCAGCAGAGCCCGGCGAACGAGGTCCGAAGCCCAAGTCGAGGAAGCACTGCCCTGTGGGCGCAGAACGCCGTCTTCGACGAGGAATGTGACGCCCGGTGGAGGCAGCAGTTGCGCAATGGCGCGCTGCTGAATTATGGCGTCATCCAGCGCGTAGTAGGCGCCCCAGTGAAACTCGCCGCGCTTGATAGAGAGTCCCGCGTTCTTCACGAATTGAATGGGGTCCGCGGCAAGCCGATCGCGCAAACCACGAATGACGAAGCGGCCGTGTTCGCGGCCAAACGAAGTGATCACCAGGCCGGGCTGATCGCGCAGCGTTTCAACCAGTTGGCTCCAGCGATGATCCTGCCACCATCTCCAGCCCGCCCAACCGCCCACGAGCAGGAGCACAATCGCGGCAGCGGCCCAGACGTACCCTCGCCCCTTGCGCCGGGGCTCTTCCTTGTATCGGAACTCGCGGCAGCGCGCCAGGTCGCCGTCAATGGCGGCGAAGGGCGCGGTGTTGCCATCGAAGCGTTCAAGTTGCAAACCGTATTGCCGGTGAATGTTCTCGAGCGTTTCGGCGAGCGTGTCGCGAAGTGCGCGCGGGGCAATGCCGCGAATGACAGCCGCAATAATCGCGTAAGGACCTTGTTCTACCCAGACATCAAGATCACCCACATTCATGCGGCCCAGTCCCTGGCCTTCCGCGGTGTGAAAGGAGTCACGCACAAAATCCTGAATGGCGGAGAGCATTCCGGAAACGAGGCTCGGGTCTTGCGTGGCAACGGAAGGCGCGATGGCATGCCCCAGCGGCAGGCCGGTTTTCTTGTGGATCAGGAAGACCTGCTCGACGCGAAACACCAGGCTGTGCAGCAGCACCACTTCCGTGAAAGAGCGGCCCGTGCGCAGCGCCTCGAAGCGCGACTTCAGCCCTTGCCACGAAAAGCTTTGATCCATGATTTCGTTGAACGAATCCAGGAAGGACCGCAGCGTCTCCAGAATCGACTTGCGAATCGCCGGGCCCATCACCGGAAACAACGCATCGGCAAGCGTCGCCGGATCCTTGCGCACGGACTCGCGCAGCGCGGTCTCAATCGTCGGAGCAAGGGCATGGCTGAGCGCTTCGTCGTCACCTTGTTGGCGGCGGAGCTGGATGGCTTCCGCGACGACGCTGCTCACATCCTCGGTGCGCGCTTCGGGATCGGCAACACGCTGGTGCAGGCGATCGAGCGCTTCCTGCTCCGGAGCCAAAATGAGGTGGCGCAATTCGTCGAACGGACCAGTCCCCTTCGCGGAAGCTTGCTCCGCGGGCTCAAGAGCGCGTCGGGTTGCTGGCGTATCGGCCATGATTATTTGGCGTGCCGGAAGAAAGTGCGGGCCGCATCCCACGGGGCCCGAAAAAGTGTCCACACTTATTTCTCGGGCAACTCCAATTCGTCTTTCAGGCGGAGCGAAAGTTCCGTGAAGAGATCAGCGAGCATGGCGCGATCCGTCTTGTCGTTGCGCAAGGTTTCCGCCTCGTGTTCGAGGGCAGACTCCAGTTCTTCCTTGGACTTCTGGATCTGGTTGCTGAGTGTCTTGGACTGCTCCAGAATCCGCGAGCGGAGATCGCCCTGTGTGCCGGCGAGTTGGTCTTCCACCTGAGAAAGCTTCTTCTCGAGAGCCTTGGAAGAGTCGCGCGATTCCCGCGTGAGTTCCTTCAGACCTTCCGAGCGCTCGGACTTTTCCGCCTTTAATCGCTGGCTCAGAGACTCCATCTCTTCACGCACAAACGATTCGAGCGTATCGAAGCGTTTCTTGAGGTCTTCACGGAGCGCGTCGGAGGACTTGGTGAGGCGCTCTTCGAGGCGGGCGAAGCGCTTCTCGTACTCACGCATATTGGAACCAAAGAGAATGTCGCGGATTTTGTCTACATTGGCGCCTTCGCGCAACTCGCCATTGGCGGCGTTCTTTTCCTCTTGATCGGCTGGCAGGACAGTACGGACCCCTTTCTTGCGATTCTTCGGCTTCTTGGCCATCCGGGGACACTACTACGAGACAAGGGATTGAGCAACACGCTCATCAGGCTGGCTGAAGGCGACGAAAAAGCGAAGAGCATGGGCACCAGAAATGCCAGCCCATGCATCCGCACGCGCCGGCTTGCTTTGCCGTCCAAGGTAAGCCCGGGCGGCGGGAAGCCGCCCCGGCTACGGGTTGCCGTCAAAAATTACACGGGGCAACCCGCCAATTTTACTGGCCAGCCGCCAGGATGGCCACGCCATACGTCGGCAGTTCGACCGATTGCTTGCTCCCGCCCTGCAGTACGTCGTTCATCGGCGCTGGCAGATTGACGGTCTGCGTTTGCTTTGCAAAATTAATCAGGATGTACACAACGCCATGCGCACCGTAGCGCGGATTGACTTCGACGCCCGCAGGCACACCGGGCAGCGGAGTCTGGATCCCGCTATCTTCCGCCATCCACTTGGCGGCTTCCGCCATGGTTTGCGGGTCCAGCCAAGCCCCAATATAAGTGATGCGGCCCTTGCCGACCTTGCGGGTGATAGCGGCGGGCTGGCCATCGAGCCAGCCGTTGCTCTTGCCATACCTCATGAGCACGGACGTCTCCGGGTCCTTGGTGCTGAGAAGTTCCGCCCAAAGGCGAGACTCTCCGTTGCCCCACTGGCCCTCGAAGGGCACCGGCTCGGTGAGCGCGTAATACTGCTCCACGCGGCCACCCAGCAAAGCGGCAAGCGGGCCGGGTTGGCGTTCGGGCTGCAGTGCGTTGTCGTCATCTTTCATGCCGGATCGCTGGCCGAGCACCAGGTGCCCGCCGTTCTGCACGTAAGCGATCAGGTTCTTGGCGACAGCATCCGAAATAACATTCAGGCCGGGTGCGACGACGAGTTTGTACTGATTCAGTGGCGCGGCGGGCGAGATGATATCAATGGATTGCGCGATCGAGCGCAGCGGCCCGTAATAGCTCATGATTTCTTCGATGGGATTATATTGACGGTTGTGCTTCTGCCATTGGATGGCCCAGCGGCTGTCGTAGGAATGCAGAATGGCGATTTGCGATTTCGGCGATGTGCCGGCCAGCACGGGACCTGCTTTGGCGAATTCCTGTCCGACTTGCGAGACTTCGCTGTACAGCGGCACGGGCGTTCCATCCGGGCCAACGATGTTGCCATGATACTGTTCCTGGCCGTTCAGGGCGCTGCGCCACTGCCAGTAGCTGACGGCGTCGGCCCCGTGGCCAACATCGTGCCAGGCCATGGCGCGGACTTCGCCCTTGTCGAGTGAGTTGTTGGCCTCCGCCCAATTCACGAAGCCGGGCTGCGTTTCCATCACCCAGAAATTCTTCTGTTTGAAGCCGCGGGTCAGGTCATGCCCCGCGCCATTCAGAACGGGATTCAGGTGGCCCTCTCCCACATAGTCATCCCAGGCGGCAAAGTCCAGGTCCTGAGTTACGGTGTAGTGATCGAAGCCATCGTACGGGCCCATGGTGTTGGTGGTGATGAATTGCCGCGCATCGCAATTGGCGCGAATCACGTCCGTCTGATTCTTCTGGTAGCTGCGCCAGGTGTCGCTCACAAAACGCATCCAGCTCAGCAGCAGTCCGGGATTGCCGTAGCCGGTCTGGATGGGGATCTGGTCCCACGCGGTGTAGGTTTCGCTCCAGTACGACGTGGTCCAGCGGGCATTCAGGTTGTCCAGTGTGCCGTACCGCGCCTTCAACCATTGCTGAAACTGCGCGCGAGTCTCGGGATCGTAGGAGACTTCGGAGTACTCATTGTCAATCTGCCAGCCCAGGACATTGGGATTGTGGCCGAAACGTTTGGCCATTTGCTCCACGATCTTGCGCGCCATTTCGCGGTATTTCGGATTGGCCCAGTTGCCTTGCGCGCGATTGCCATGCTCGTCGCGCCGGCCGTCTTCGCGGGTACGCAGCGTTTCCGGATACTTTTTCGTGAGCCACGCGGGAGGAGCAGCGGTGGGAGTGCCGAGGACGGTGTAAATGTCATGCTTGGCCGCGGCAGCAACCGCGCGGTCCAGCCAGTCCAGATCGTAGTGCCCTTCCTCGGGTTCCATGCGGCTCCAGGCAAATTCCCCGACGCGCACAAAGTGCACGCCGGCCTTCTGCATCAGCGTAAGGTCAGCCTCCCAGCGCGACTCCGGCCACTGTTCGGGGTACCACGCGGTGCCCAGCAGAAGCGCGGGAAGAGTCTTGGAGGACGAAGTTTGCGCCAAAGCAACTTGCGTGAGGCAAAGTGCTGCGAGAGCGAGGCAAACGATAAGGCAGAGAATCAGGGAGTTCCGTAGGCGTTTATTCAAGATTTTATCTCCTGGGAAAACGGCGAACCGATCGACGCGCAGGTCGCATTCGCCATTATCAAAGTGTGGAGCGAGTCCGGCGTTCGCTCGCGCCGGCAGCCTGAGTGTACATCAATTAAGGATAGACCCGCCAAGAGTTGCCATACCAAGGTGCGCCGCGGGGTCCTCCTCGCTCCGATGCAAGCCTTTTCCTTGGCACGACTTTGTCGTGTGCAAGAGTGGGAATGTCGGCGCGCCGACAATTTCAATTGATATAGTAGTTAACATGGTGGAAGAAAACAAAAGAGTTATAGGTGGGCAGGCATTGCGGGGGGCACCCCCACCCCACCCCCTGTTTTTGCGGATGTACGGGAATGATTGGACTTACGGGCGACCCTCGCGTATGTACGGGAATAGTTGGACTTGGGGGAGAAAAATGGTTCAAAGTTCAAAGTTGAAAGTTCAAAGCTCGTGTAGGGGCCGCCTTCTGAGGCGGGCCGCTCTTGCGACCTTCCGATTGCGTCGAAGAACGGGAATGTCGGCGTGCAGACAATGTTAAGTGATGTTGTAGTAAACGAAGGCGTTAGAAGAGCGGGTTTACCGTTCGCAGCCGACAGTCGACAGTTCGGGGCGGAATTCTCGGAGAAGAATGAGGATTCACCATCCCGACCGGGTCGGGACAGGCGCCGGACACGGAGAGCACAGAGGCGGAGTGGCGAGTGGGAAGGAAGTAATGGAGGCAAAGGAAGTAAAGGAAGCAAAGGACGCCCCCCCCTGTTTTTGCGTAAGTAGGGGAAACAAAGGAGTTAGCGGGCGCAAGAGCGAAGAAAAGGGCGAGGGTGTGGGACGTATCGAAATGGCACAAGAGCAGCGTCCCCTCAGCATAACAACTGGAGCTTGACACATTATTTACCGTTTGTCGACTATTATTTATAAGGCACTAGTTTCGAAACTGGTACGAGCGGGGGGATCGAGAAAAGGGAAACCCAAGACCCACCCTCAAACTACGAGAGTGGGGCACCCAGGGTCAGCAGCGCATTCACCGTGCGGGCCACCCGCCAGAGCTTCCCCCTATGGAAAGACAATACAATTAACCTCCTTAACAACCATCAAGTCCACCTGTTAGGTGATCCTGGCTTCTACCTATTCTACATGAAGGAAGAGGGTCACGACGAGGTTCGCTGGTACCGATTCGAACCCCCCGCGGGTGGCGCAGCCTTAAAGCGCTGAGACAATCTCGGGTGGCCTGTTCAAACCGCGCTACGCACGTCCACGACACCCTGCGCCGTGATAGCATCAGGAGTATGAAGAGCACTCACCGAAAGCAGCCCTGCCGCTGCGGGCACGGTTCTACAATCCACAGGCCGGAGCCCGGGAGAACGAAGCGACTCCGCGTAATCTGCTATCACCCCGGCTGCAAGTGCAAGAACTACAGGCCGGCGGCTGGCGCACGCTCAAAGCGCTGAGGCAATCCCGGGCGGCCTACGCTCGGAGACTCCTAGCCCGGGTTTCTCACAAACTCCAATTCATCCGTTGTTGCAGTTTAGCAAGCCAGTGTCTTCCTGAGGCGATTCGATGAGGATCGCCGAAGGACCTCAATCAAAATTATGCGCGGTGTGTCATTTGAGATCCTTCAGGGCGCAGACTGTGCGCCCCTCAGGATGACAGGGTGCCGTGCTGTTTGCAGAGCGGGCGGGACGACGGAGTGGGAGGACGGGAGAACCCCGAGACCCACCCTCACAAACCGAGGATGGGGCACCCAACTTCATACAGCGGATTGAGCCCGGGCCAGCCGGCGTGCTTCAAATGAACAGGTCGGCGGTGACGTGGAAGAAGAGGGCGAGTTTTTTGGCTTGGGCTTTGCTGATGGAACGCTTGCCGTGAAAAACCTCGGAGGTGATTCCCTTTGAGCCGAAAAGCTTCCAGAGGTCTTTTTGCGTCAGTTTGCGCGCCTCCATGAGGTGGTGAAGCGTCTGCCGTGGAGTGGCCTTGCGAATGGGATAGCGGCGTTCCTCGTATTCGTCAATCAGCACGGTCAGGAGTTCGGCGAGTTCCTTTTCTTCCGGGGAAAGGTCTTCGCGTTCGTCGAGGCGCAGAAGTTCGTTGGTCAGACGTTCGCATTCCTCATCCGTGCGGATTACGTGGGGGAGGGTACGCCCCAGGAGTTTCCCGTAAGTCTTCGCGTCCAGCTCAATGGTCATGGTGCTCATTGTTTCCAAGCCCCTTTGTCGTATTCCGCGTGCGTCAACAAGTACAGGACAAAAACCCGCTGCGTCTGGTAGTTCACACGCGCGATCAAGCGGTACTTGTTGCCAGCGACATTGAACACGGTTCTCCGTCCGACCGAATCAGCGGTGCGGTACACCTGTTTCAATTCTACAGGCGTCTTCCAATTGGCCTGGCGCACCACCGCATACCACGATTCAAGACTCGCCTGCGCATCCGGGTGCCGTTGCCAGAAGTGCACAAGAGCGCCTCGCTTGATGATACGCATGAAGTGGTAGGTTCTCACAATGAGAACTCCGAGTCAAGAGGATTTGCGGGCGGGTGGATCGGCAGAGTCGGCCAGGCCGGTTGAAATCACCTGAGAGAGAGTCTGGGGAGTTTTTTGGTTTTGGGCGCCTATATAGTCGGACATGAATGTCCGACCCCTTGAGGAGGAAGAGAGATCCCTCCGCTGCGCGGCCCGACGCGCCATAATTCGGCGCGAAAGAAAAAGTCGGGCCGCTTCGGTCGGGATGACGAAAGAGGGGAGGGGATTTGGCGGAGAAATTGATGGACTGTTGGCGGGTTCCCGTGGTGTAGAATCTGGGGCGTCCCAACAACCATGCAGCACTGGAAAAGGCAGAAGTTCGGGTTTCGGCACCTCATCCAGCCATGACGCCAAACTCCATCGAGTGCCCCGTCTGCCACACACCGAATCCGGCAACTGCCACGCTGTGTTTGCGTTGCGCGACGCCCATCACGCCAATCACACCAAACGAGGCGAACCCAGGAGCACAGTCAGGAGTGACTGTGCCACCAAGCGACGCTGCGTTGCTGGGCGATGCGGCGGCGGGGCATACAGTTCGAAAAGCGGCGGCAAGCCGCCGCACTCCAAAGATGAAGAGGGATTAAACTGCAGCCCGTGAGAAAGATGGATTAGGGAGCGGATGCGGGTGGCGGCTGGCTCTTGGAGGGTTGCACCGGAGCAGCCGCCGGGGACTGGGCCTCCCGCGAAATAATCTGCTGCGAAGTGGGAAGCGTGGAGGAATCCCAACCCCCGCCGACCGCCTCGATCAATTGCACGCTGGCCACGATTTGCTGGATACGCAGGTTCACGGCGGTCTGCTGATTGCCGAAGAGCGTTGTTTGGGCGGTAATGACGTTGAGGTAGGGGTCGATGCCGAGGCGGTAGCGGTCCGTCGCAAGATTCAGACTGCGCTGCGCGGACTGGATGGCGGTGTCTTGTTCCTGAATTTCCTTGGAAAGAACGCGCAGGGTTGAAAGATTATCCTCGACCTGTTGAAACGCGGTCAGGACCGTGCCGCGATAGTTCGCGACCGTCTGATCATATTGCGCGCGAACCTGTTCGACGGTGGCACGACGCAGCCCGCCATCGTAAATCAACTCGGAAATAGCCGGGCCGACGGACCAGAAGCGGCTCGGCCAGCTAAACCAACTGGAGCCGGCCGTGGTTTGGAACCCGGCGGAAGCGCTAAGAGTCAGCGTTGGATAAAATGCGGCTCTGGCGACGCCGATTTGCGCATTGGCCTGGGCCATCAGGCGCTCGGTTGCGGCGATGTCCGGGCGGCGCTCCAAAAGTTGCGAGGGAACGCCAAACGGAATAGCGGGCGGCGGAGTTTTCAAGGGCTCGGTGGCGATAGAGAAGGAAGAAGCCGGCTGGCCAACCAAAAGTGCAATCGCGTGCTCGTATTGCGACCGCAGAATGCCAAGATTGGTATCTTGCGCGCGGGCGGCTTCCAGTTGAGTTTCGGCTTGCGCGACGGCTTCGTCGGAGTCGATACCCGTTTCGTACAGCGCCTTGGTCAGCTTCAGAGACTCCTCATAAGCGACGACAGTTGAATCAAGCAGTTGTTTCAGAGCGTCCTGGCCGCGCAGTTGGAAATAATCGACGGCGAGTTCCGCTTGAGCCGTCAGCCGGGTGTATTCGAGATCGGCCGCGCTGGCTTGCGCGTTTGCGACGTTGGCGCGAACGGTGTTGCGCACGCGGCCCCACAAGTCGGGCGTCCAGGAAGCGTCGAAGGGTAGAGAGTATTCGGTGAAGGTCGTCCCGCCCAAAGAAGCGGGCTGGTGCTGGGGAATGATGCTTGCGCCGACGGAAACGGTGGGGAAATATTGCGAGCGAGCTTGCCGCACCAGGGCGCGCGCGGCCATGAAGCTGGCAAACGCAGCGGCGACGTTCTGGTTGGAAATATTGACTTGTTCTTCGAGTGCGTTCAACTGGGAATCGCCAAAAATCTCCCACCAGTTGCCATGGAGAGCGCTGTCCTGGGGTTGTGCGACTTTCCAGCCGTCCATTTTCTTGAGATCGTCCTGGGTGACCTCTTTGAACGTTGCCGGCACCTTCGCCGCGGGGCGATTGTATTTCGGGCCAACATCGCAGCCCTGGAGGAGTACTACGCCGCAAAGAAGCGCGGTTGCAACACGCATTTTGTTCGTTGCCTTCATCGGTGCCTCAGACTCCTTACTAGGTTGGCCCTTTCTGATAGCGAGTTCGCGTGGCGCATAAGAACCTGTCATCCGAAGGACTCGATTTGCCGCTGCTGTTCGAGCTTTCCGTGGGCGCGGAGCCACTTGACCCTCAAGCGGTCCAGGGAAAGGTAAACCACGGGCGTGGTGTAAAGCGTGAGCATTTGGCTCAGAATCAGCCCGCCGATAATGGCGATGCCGAGAGGATTACGCAGCTCCGAACCCGTCCCCCTGCCGAAAGCCAAGGGCATGGCGCCAAAGAGGGCCGCCATGGTGGTCATCAGGATGGGGCGGAATCGCAGGATGCAAGCCTGGAAAATGGCTTCACGAGGGGTTTTGCCGTCGATGCGCTCGGCGGCGAGCGCAAAGTCAATCATCAGGATGGCGTTCTTCTTGACGATGCCAATTAACAGAATGACGCCAATTAGCGCGATGATGCTGAGGTCCTTGTGAAAGATCATGAGCGCCAGCACGGCGCCGACTCCCGCGGAAGGGAGGGTGGAAATAATCGTGAGGGGGTGGATGTAACTCTCGTAGAGAATGCCCAGGACGATATAGACGGCAATGATTGCCAAGCCGACCAGAATAAGTTCCCCCGCCAAGGAATCGCGATAGGCCTGAAGCGCGCCGGAGAACATGCCATGAATGGTGTTGGGCATGCCGATCTTCTGCTGCATGCCGAGGACGGCCGTGGTCGCGTCGCTGAGAGCAACACCCGGAGCAAGATTGAAGGAAATGGTGACCGAGGGATATTGCCCCTGGTGATTCACGGCCAGGGGAGCGGTGTTTGGCTCGTAATGCGCGATGGCGCTGAGAGGGATGACTTTCCCTTGCGCGGCCCGGATGTACACGTCGCTCAAGTTCACGGGAGACTGCCAGAACTTGGGCGCGACTTCCAGCACCACGTGGTACTGGTTGATGCCGGTAAACATGGTGGAAACCTGGGCTTGGCCGAAGGCTTCGTAGAGGGAATTATCCACCATCTGCGGGGTAATACCGAGACGTGACATGGTCTGGCGGTCATAAGTCAACATCGCCTGCAGACCGCTATTCTGCTGGTCGGTATTCACGTCGGTGAGCATGGGCAACTTGCGCATCTGCTGGAGCAGGACCGGGCCCCACTGAATTAGGTCCTGCAGGGTGTCGCTCTGAATGGTGTACTGATATTGTGCGCTGCTCCTCCGTCCGCCAATGCTCACGTCCTGTCCGGCTTGCATAAAAGTGCTGGCACCCGAGACAGCAAGGAGTTTCGGGCGCAGACGGTCAACCACCTGACTGGAGCTGGCGTCGCGTTGGTTGCGGGGTTTCAGGCCCATGTAAACGAAGCCGCCGTTGGTGGGGCCCCCGCCACCCGTGAACGCCATGACATTCTGCACGGCGGGATCCGTTTTGACGATACTCACGATGCGCGCCGTAGCCGCTTGCATGGCCTGGAAAGAAATGTCCTGTGAGCCCTGTATGCCGCCAAAGACGATGCCGTTATCCTGCTGCGGAAAGAGTCCCCCGGGGACGATCCAAAAAAGAAAGATATTGAGTGCAATGGTGAAGACCAGAACGCCGAGCGTCAGGCGTGAGTGTTCCAGGACCCAACCGAGGCTCCGCTCGTAGCCCCGTAGGACCGCAGCGAAGGCGCGCTCGCTGAGGCGGTACGCCAGGCCGTGCCGCTCATCGCGAAGATTCCTGAGCAGCCGAGAGCACATCATCGGCGTCGCCGTCAGAGAAATGACCAGGGAGACCAGGATGGCGACCGAGAGGACCACGGCGAATTCCCGGAACAGCCGCCCGATAATGGTTCCCATTAATAGAATGGGGATGAACACAGCAATCAGAGAGATGCTGATGGTCAGGACCGTAAAGCCAATTTCGCTGGCGCCCTTGAAGGCCGCTTGCATAGGCGACATGCCCTGCTCGAGATAGCGCGTGATGTTCTCGATGACCACAATGGCATCGTCAACCACAAAGCCCGTGGAAATGGTGAGCGCCATGAGCGAGAGGTTGTCAATGCTGTAGTGGCACAGGTACATCACGCCAAAGGTGCCGATCAGGGAGACGGGGACGGCGACGCTGGGAATGAAGGTGGCACGGACGCTTCGCAGGAAGACGAACACCACCAGGATGACCAGGGAAATCGAGATCATGAGATTACGCTCAACATCCCGAACGGATGCGCGAATGGTGAGAGTACGGTCCATCACAACTTCCGTGTCAATGGCGGTAGGGATGGAAGCCTTGAGTGCCGGAAGCACGGCGCGGATACGATCCACGGTATCAATGATGTTCGCGCCCGGCTGGCGGAAAATAAAGATGAGGACACAGGGCTTGCCATTGACGAAGCCGGCGGCGCGCACGTTTTCCGTGGAGTCCTGGACCTCCGCGACATCGCTTAACTTGACGGCGGCGCCATTGTGGTAGCCCACCACAAGCGGCATGTAGTCCACGGCCTTCAAGAGCTGGTCGTTCGTGGTGATGTCCGCGGACGTCGCACGATCCGTGATTTGCCCCTTGGGACTATTGGCATTCTGCCGGCTCAGCATCGCGGCAACATCCTGCAGGCCCAGACCATAGCCGTTGAGTTGCGTCGGATTAATGTCCACCCGCACTGCCGGCAGCGAGCTGCCACCAACGCTGACTTGCCCGACCCCCTGAACCTGAGAAAGACGCTGCTGCATGATGGTGGAGGCGGCGTCATACAGCGCGCCTCTGGTGTACACATTTGACGTCAGCGCCAGAATCATGATCGGAGCATCGGCGGGATTGACCTTGCGATAGGTGGGATTCCCGGGGAGATTCGCGGGCAGGTAACTCCGCGCGGCATTGATGGCGGCCTGGACGTCGCGCGCGGCGCCATCAATGTTGCGGTTCAGATCAAATTGCATGGTCACGCTGGTGGTCCCGAGATAACTGGAGGAGGTCATCTCCGTGATGCCGGCGATCCTTCCGAACTGGCGCTCCAAGGGCGTGGCGACGGAGGAGGCCATGATCTCCGGGCTGGCTCCCGGCAGACTAGCGCCCACGGAAATCGTCGGGAAATCAACCTGCGGAAGCGGCGAGACCGGCAACTCGCGAAAGGCCACGCCCCCCGCCAGCGCAATGGCCGCTGTCAGGAGTGTGGTGGCCACCGGCCGTCGAATGAATGGAGAAGAGAGGCTCATGGCATCAATCCGCCGGGACCACTTCGAGCCCGGTATCGTGCGCGCGGTGCGAAGAGAAGCGCTGCGCGAGCTGGTCGAAGAAGATGTAAATGACCGGAGTCGTGTAGAGCGTCAGAACCTGACTTAAGAGCAAGCCGCCAACCATGGAGATGCCCAAGGGGCGACGCAGCTCCGAGCCTATTCCGGTACCAAGGGCAAGTGGCAGGCCGGCGAGCAACGCAGCCATGGTGGTCATCATGATGGGCCGGAATCGCAAGAGGCACGCTTCATAGATGGCGACTTCCGGCTTTTTGCCCTCTTTGCGCTCCGCCTCGAGAGCAAAGTCAATCATCATGATTCCGTTTTTCTTGACGATACCGATCAAAAGAATGATTCCGATGAGCGCCACGACGCTGAGTTCCTGGCCGCAAATCAACAAGGCCAGAATGGCGCCCACGCCGGCAGAGGGCAGCGTCGACAGAATGGTGAGCGGGTGAATGTAGCTTTCGTAAAGGACACCAAGGACGATATAAACCGTGACCAGCGCCGCGAGGATCAAGAGCGGCTCGTTGGACAAGGAAGCTTGAAAGGATGCGGCGGTGCCCTGGAAGGCGCCCTGCACGCTGAGAGGCATGCCAATGTCCTTCTGGGCCTTGTCGATCGCCTTGGTGGCTTCGCCAAGCGAGGCACTGGGCGCCAGATTGAAGGAGATGGTGACGACGGGAAATTGCCCCTGGTGGTTGACGGACAAAGGGCTGCTCTTCATTTCAAAGCGGGTGAAGGCGCTGAGCGGAACCGCGCCACCATTTACCGTTGCCACGGGGCTGGGATTGGCAGAACCGGAGCTGACAGCCGTGTTGGGGACAGCGGAAGGGCTGGGCGCAGCAGAGGAAGCAGAATTGCCGGAAGACGTCGTGGCCGTGACAGTCTGCGTATTGGAAGAACCCGTAGTGAGTGCGGTTGGAGCCAGAGCAGAACGCACGTAGATGTCTTGTAATTTCGAGGGATTCTTCTGAAACTCGGGTTCCGTTTCAAGAATGATGTGGTACTGGTTCACTTGCGTGTACAGCGTCGAAACTTGGCGCTGGCCGAAAGCATCGTAAAGCATCTGGTCGATCGCTTGCGGCGTGATGCCCATGCGGGAAGCAGTGACACGGTCGATGGTGAGGGAGGCGGCAAGGCCGGAAGTCTGCTGGTCCGTTGCCAGGTCGCGAAGCTCCGGAATCGCCTGCAGTTTGGCCATCAGCTTGGCCGTCCAGTAATTCAGTTCGCGCTGATCGGGATCTTCGAGAGTGTACTGGTATTGCGTGCGGCTGACGCGGTCTTCGACCGTGAGGTCCTGCACCGGCTGCATGTACAGCGTGATGCCATCAATCTTCTCCAGATTTGGCTGGAGCCGCCGGATGACATCCGAGGCGTTGATTTTGCGCACTTCCAGGGGCTTCAAATTGATTTGGATGCGCCCGCTGTTCAGTGTGGTGTTGGTGCCGTCGATACCGATAAAGGAAGAAAGGCTCTCCACGGCGGGATCCTGCAAGATCAAGTGGGAGAGTTGCTGCTGTTTTTCCGCCATGGCCGGAAACGATACGGACTGCGCGGCTTCCGAGATGCCTTGTATGATGCCCGTGTCTTGCACGGGGAAGAAACCCTTGGGGATGAAGACGTAGAGAATGACAGTAAGCACCAGCGTGGCGGCGGCCACAAGCAGAGTTGCGTTTTGGTGCTTTAACACCCACGTTAGAGTTCTTCCATAGAAAGCAATGATGCGATCAAAGGCTTTCTCCGAGGCCACATAGAAACGGGTCTGCTTTCGCCCGTGGGTGCTTTTCAAAAGACGCGAACACATCATGGGAGTGAGAGTCAGAGAAACCACCGCGGAGACGAGGATGGTCACGCTCAGGGTGATGGCAAACTCCCGGAAAAGCCGCCCGACGATGTCGCCCATGAAGAGCAGGGGAATCAATACCGCAATCAGGGAAATGGTGAGCGATACGATGGTGAAACCGATCTGCTCGGAGCCCTTCAGCGCGGCTTGCAGCGGGGGGTCTCCCTCTTCGATGAAGCGAATGATGTTCTCGATCATGACGATGGCGTCATCGACGACGAACCCAGTCGAAATCGTGAGGGCCATCAGCGTGAGGTTGTTTAAGCTGAAGCCCGCGAGATACATCACGCCGAACGTGCCGACGATGGAGAGAGGGACGGCGACGCTGGGGATGATGGTCGCGGAAAGATTGCGCAAGAACAGAAAAATGACCATGACGACCAGAGCCACGGTGAGCATGAGTTCAAATTCGACGTCCTGGACGGAAGCCCTGATGGTGGTGGTGCGATCCGTCAGTACATCCACTTGCACGGCGGCGGGGAGATTGCTTTTCAGGACGGGAAGCAACTTCTTAATGCGATCGACGACCTGAATGATGTTCGCCCCGGGCTGGCGTTGGATGTTGACGATGACCGCGGGAGTTTCGTTCATCCAGGCGGCCTGGCGGTTGTTTTCCACGTCATTTGCGACCGTAGCCACGTCGCAGAGTTTTACGGGCGACCCGTTGTGGTAGGCAATGATGACCTGCTCGAAATCGGAAGCGGTGAGCAGTTGGTCGTTCGATTGAATCTGGTAGTCCTGTTGGGGGCCGTCGAAGTTCCCTTTCGCCTGGTCGAGGCTGGTTTGCTGGAGGGCCGTGCGGACATCCTCGAGATTTATGCCGTACGAGGAGAGCGCCGTGGGATTAACGCGCACGCGAACGGCCGGCTTTTGCCCGCCGCTGATGCTGACGAGTCCCACGCCCGGAAGCTGAGAAATTTTTTGGGCGAAGCGCGTATCCGCGAAGTCTTCGACTTGCGACAGCGGAATCGTTTTGGAGGAAAGCGCCAGGGTGAGAATCGGCGTGTCCGCCGGATTCGTTTTGCTATAGATCGGCGGAATCGGCAGATCGGAAGGCAGATAAGTTTGCGCTGCGTTGATGGCGGCTTGTACTTCCTGTTCAGCGACGTCGATGTTCAATTCGAGTGAAAACTGCAAAACAATGATGGAACTCCCATCGGAACTCGTGGAAGTCATCTGATTGAGGCCGGGGACCTGACCGAACTGCCGCTCGAGAGGCGCGGTAATCGCCGAAGCCATCACGTCGGGGCTGGCGCCGGGATAGAACGTGACCACCTGAATGGTGGGGTAGTCCACCTCTGGGAGCGCCGATACGGGCAACTGGAGATAGGCGACGAAGCCAGCGAGCAGGATGGCCGCCATCAAAAGCGACGTCGCTACCGGCCGTAAGATGAACGGACGAGAGGGACTCACTGCGAGGAGCCTCCCTTTTTGCCTGCCGGGGCGCCTGCCCCACGGGTTGTGGGCGGACCAGATTGGGTATCCTGGCCCGTTTGAGGCTGCTGGCCGGAGGCTCCACCGCTGCCGCTGGTGGGCTTGCGGATGGTAACTTTCGCGCCATCCTGAAGCTTGTCGAATCCATTGACGGCTACGACTTCCTGCGGCTCCACGCCTTGCACCGCAGTCACGGAACCATCCGTGGTGCCGGGGGTTATCGTCCGCATGGAGGCGGTCTGGTCACTTTTGATTACGTAAACAAAAGCCCCTTGGGCGCTGCGCTGAATCGCCGGAGCAGGAATCAAAGTCATATTGAGTTGCGTGTCAACGAGCAGTTTGACGTTCACGAACTGGTTGGCGAAGAGAGCGTTGTCCGTGTTGTCAAAGATGGCTTTGAGTTTCAAAGTGCCGGTGGTTGGGTCAATGACATTATCGAGGGTGAGCAGCGAGCCGGAGGCGAGTTTCGTGCTTTCAAAATGGTCAAACGCATCGACAGGCAGTTTTTTCCCTTTGCGCAATTGCCGTTGAATTTGCGGGAGATAGTCCTCATTGATGCTGAAGATTACCGTGATGGGCTGAAGCTGCGTGATCACGACCAGGCCCGTGGAGCTGTTGGCCTGGACGATATTCCCGGGATCGACGAGCCGCAGTCCAACGCGCCCGGCAATGGGTGCGGTGATATGGGTGTAGACGAGATTGACCTTGGCATTCGCAAGCTGGCCCTCATCGTTTTTGACGGTGCCTTCATCCTGCAGCACGACCTGCTGTTGATCGTCCAATAGCTGCTTGGCGATGGCGTTGCGAGTGAAGGCTTGCTGGTAGCGTTCCAAATCGATCTTGGCTTCGTTCAAGACGGCCTGATCGTGCGTCAGTTGTCCTTCGACTTGCGTTAGCGACGCCTGGTATGGGCGGGGATCGATTTCGACGAGCGGGTCGCCCTTCTGGACCATCTGCCCTTCGTGATAGTAGACCTGGGTAATCTCGCCTTGCACGCGGCTGGTCACCGTTACGGTGTAGACAGGCGTCACCGTACCCAATGCGTTCAGGTAAATGCCGATGTCGCCCTGGTGAGCTGCCGCCGTCGAAATCAAAACTGGGCGGGAGGCGGCGTCACCGCCGGTTTTCGCCGCGGGAGTAGCCCCGCGAAGTTGCCACCACGCCACGCCGCCAAGGATAATCACGGCGACGATCAGCCAGATCCACCAGCGGCTCTTGTGGGTGGATGCGTTTTCAGTTGTGTAATGCCCGGGATTCCCGGAATCCGTTGAGTTTGCTTGTTGTTCCGTCACTTGCACTCCTCAAATCGATGAGGGACAGTCCTCGGTTGGTGATTGAAGCTGCGCGCTCTCTGGAGCGGAGTTGGGACGCACATTTCGCGGGAAGAATCGGCTGCGGGTACAGTTCTCTCCCGACACTTCCAATACATCCTATCATCGTCTCCACTATCTTTCGACGTATGGGAAGGGTGCCGAGTTTCAGTGTATTGTGGCCCAAGGTTTCGACGAAAAGGGTTGCAGGCATCGCTTTCGTCATCCAGGCATTGCAGAGACACTTGATGCAGGGCATGAAAGGGCGATCAAGGGAGACAATTGTTCGGAATGGAACAAGAACAGTTGCTTAAAGTATTGATGGGAAAGAAGATTGACAGTGGGTGGGCCTCTTTGAATGCGTGTTTACCGCGGTGAGCTTCGTGGTAGACTACGTGCCACGAAATCGCTGCTGGAATCGCCATGAAAACCTGCCGCGTCTGTCAGCGGAGCTACTCCACCCATTTCGCCAACTGTCCCCAGGACGGGACGCCCCTCACCCAGTCGGAGGAATGGGCCGAGGGGGCGCTGGTCCGTGGAAAATACCAAATTATTCAGAAGATCGGCCAAGGGGCCATGGGCGCGGTGTACAAAGCGTTGCACCTGCATTTCCAGGAGCTGCGCGCGCTGAAAGTGATTGCGGCGGCCCTGGCAAGCGATAAGAAATTCGTCAAACGTTTCGAGCAAGAAGCCATCCTGGCACGGAAACTCCACCACCCCAATGCCGTGCGCGTGGACGACATCGACGAAACGGAAGACGGCCAGCCGTTCATCGTCATGGAGTACATCGAGGGCAAGAACCTGAGAGATGTCATCGCCGAGGAAGGCCCGATGCCGCCGGCGCGGGTGGCCTCGATCACCCGGCAAGTGGCCTCCGCGCTGGACGCGGCGCAGCGCCTGGGAATCGTGCATCGCGACATCAAACCGGAGAACATCGTTCTCATCCAATCGCAAAAGCAAGTTGTTGCGAAGGTACTGGACTTCGGCATCGCCAAGCTCAAGGAAGGGCTCAGCGGATCCTCCGCGACATCCATCACCGGCACCGGAATGGTGGTCGGCACGCCGCTGTACATGTCTCCGGAACAGGCCATGGCGTCTCCCGGCAAGGACCTCGACGGCCGCTCGGACATTTATTCGCTGGGCATCGTGATGTATCAAATGCTGACGAACGAACTCCCGATTCAAGGCGACACTTCGCTGCAAATCGTGATGGCGCACATCCAGACTCCTCCGATTCCCATTCAATGCGCGCAAACCGGAGTGAAAATTCCCCAGCCCCTCGCCGATTTGGTGATGAAGTGCCTGGAAAAGAACCGCGAGGACCGGCCTGCCAACGGGCAGGCAATCATTGATGCGCTGGATCGGTGGGAATTGGAAAGGCGTGAGAAGGAAGAAGGAGAGACGCTTTTGGTTGCGCCTGGGGGAGCCACGCCGCGCCGTGCAGCGGCAGCGCGTTCGACGGTGCCGGTGGCGCCGGGTTCCGCATCCGTGAATCGGGCGGGAACAATTGGGGTTGCGCCCGCAGACCAGCAGGTTTCATCGCGTTCGGCGCGGAGTTGGATTCCCTTGGCCGCGTTGATTATCGTGGCGGCAATTGGCGTTGCCGGGGCGTGGCGCTACCGCGGCGCGTTGTTCCGGGCCGTGGCACGGAAAGCGGATTCAGCGGATTCATCAAGCGGGCCGCAGCCAGAGACGGAGACGACCAGCCCGGCGCATCAGCCGGACACTGTGCCCGGGGCTCCAACGGAAAAGCCCGTTGCACCGGCGGCTGCTTCGGAGAATCTTTCCGCGGAGAACGCTGCCACGCCTCCGGCATCGCCTTCCGCCAAACCGGTGCCGCCGCCGGACCCCTCGAAAACCAAATATTACGCCGACACTGCGGGACGCAAAGTCTCCTATGCGGTTGGTACGGCGGGCGAGCACAACGAATTCAAGGCAGTGCAAGCCGAGAAGGACGAAGCGCACCAGATCCAGCGCCTGGACGACTTTGTGTCGCGGTTCCCGAATTCCGAACTGCTGGTGGATGCCTATGCGCTGTACTACCGGGACTATCGTGAACTAAAGAATTTCCCGAAGGTGATCGAGTACTCCGACAAACTCGTGGCGCTGGGAGACAAAGCCGATGCCAACGCGCGATTCCAGGCGCTGTATGCGCGCGCGACTGCCTACGACGCGCTGCGGCCAAATGATCCGGCGCAGGCGAAGCAGGCGAAGGAAGCAGCCGCGCTGGGGCTGAGCACTCTCAACGAGATCAAGAAACCCGAAAACGTCGCGGATGCGGCGTTTGCCGCGGAGAGAAAGCCAATCACGGTTTACCTGGATGAGACCTCGGGAGCGGCCTCCATGGCGTTGAAGGACTATGCAGGCGCAATCGAGGCCTACCGCGCCGCGCTGGCGCTGGATCCGGAAGATGGCAACGCCACTTACCAGCTTGGGCTCGCGTACTTGGGGGTGAGCCCGCCGCGCCAACTGGAAGGCTTCTGGGCCTTGGCGCGCGCGGCTAGCGCGAAAAACAGGGGTGGGCCGCAACCGCAAGAGATCAAGGCGTACCTGAAAAAACTAATGGCGAGTTACGAGCAGACGGGGTGTCCCAGCCTGGTTGACGCCCAGCTCAGCGAATTGCTGCAAGCCGCGGGTAGCTCTTTGGAGCGCCCGGAAAGTTACAGCCTGCCGAGCAAAACCGATCTGGAGGCCGCGAGAAATGTCATGACGATTACCAGCGTCGTGGCGGACATAAAAGGCCCCGCCGACAAAGGCAAGGCGACTTGGCTGGCGGCTTGTGGAATGGAATTTCCGAACGTACCCAGCAAAGTAATCAGCGTGGTGCAGGGCGATCCCGTTGTGTTGAAAGTAGCCCTGGTCACCAGCGAACTGGAATTCAGGGCGGCGCGCAGGGCGAACATGGATGTCAGCGTTGCCGGGCAGCCGGAGGCTGCGACCCTTGCGGTGGGCAGTCTGGTACGCTTCACGGGCACCCTCGCCGGTTACGACCGGACGCCTTTGATGCTGCACTGGCAGAAAGCCAGAATCAATCCGCAAGACGTTCCTGCGGCCAGCAAGTAGACCGTACTGTAGACCCTCCCACTAAACCTGATTCCCGAAGTTGAAGAGGGATTTCTCCACTCCGGGACGGCAAAAAGCGCCGTCCCTCCGGTCGAAATGACAGATTTTGGGCGGTGGATGATGTGGGGGAAAAACCAACTTCGGCGAAGTTGGATTGTTCGACGTCAATCAATTGAATCAAAGCAAGATGCGCTCGCCTGCAATTGGTCAATTTTGGATTTCAGGCTAAACTTGGACAAGAGCCCCACTCGGTCAAAAGGAGCAATGGCGTAACCTAAGCATCTTCATATAGTTACGCGGCGTTCCCATGTGTGACAGTTGAACCGGGGCCTTCGGGGCGAGGACGACGCGCCGGCAGAGGACGTTGTGGGTCACAGGGGGTTGCGACATCCCTCACATACAGTCCACGCAGGGAACCCTAGCATTTAAGCTGAGGTCTCCCAGTGGAGAACCAGGCCCTTGGCCAAGTTCCGTCTGAACACCTGCCGGTCCATTTCCCATCCCCTATTCAAGTAGCCAATTGCTATCAGTGCGGCAAATGCACTGCGGGATGTCCCGTGGCCATGCACATGGACGTGGCACCGAATCAGGTGGTGCGGCTTGCCCAGCTTGGGGAATGGGAGAAGGCTCTGCGATCGCGGGCGATCTGGGAGTGCGTGGGGTGCCAGACTTGCTCGACGCGGTGTCCCAAGGAAGTCGATTGCGCGGGTGTGATGGACGCGCTGCGTGAGGCGTCACTGGCGCGCGGGATGGCTGCGCCTGAAAGATTTTCCGTGGTGGCGTTCCAGAAAATTTTCCTTGAGAACATCCGCCGCAATGGCCGGCTCAACGAACTGGAGCTGATCGGGCACTTCAAGTTGGACGTCGTGCTGCACACCGGCAGGATTCCCTTTCTGTTCAAGGATGCGGGCCTGGCGCCGCAACTCGGAAAACGCAAGAAACTGCACTTGATTCCCGGCAAGGCGCGCGACCGGGGCGTCGTGAATCGCATTTTCGAGCGCTGTGCGAGCGAACGGAAACCATGAACATCGGCTACTATCCTGGCTGCGCGTTGCATGGCTCGTCGAACGACTACGAGCAATCGCTGCGCGCGTGCCTCGGCGCCCTAGATGTGCAACTTGACGAAATGAAGGATTGGATTTGCTGCGGCGCCACCGCGGCGCATTCCCTGAACCACAAGCTCTCGCTGGCGCTTCCCGCCAGAAACCTCGCCGTGGCCGAGCGAGACGGCTTCAAGCAACTCTTCGCGCCTTGCCCGCTGTGCTCGATGCAGTTGCTCAAGGCCAAGAAAGCGGCCGGCGACGAACGCGTGCGCAAGGAACTCTCCGAGATCGTGGAAGCCGATCTTCGCGGCGAGAGCGAAGTCCTGAACCTGATTCAGATGTTCGAGAAGATCGGAGTGGCGCGGCTGAAGTCGGCGGTGAAGGCTCCGCCGAAATCCATCACCGCGGCGTGCTACTACGGCTGCCTTTTGACGCGCCCGCCCGATGTGGTGCACTTCGATGACTTCGAGCAGCCTACTTCGATGGAAACGATCGTGGCGGCGCTGGGAGCGAAGACGGTCGAGTGGAACTACAAGACGGAGTGCTGCGGTGCGGGCATGACCATGTCCAATGAAGACATCGTGCTGGAATTGGCGCACAAGATCCTGAGCAATGCGGCAGAACACGGGGCCAATTGCCTGGTGGTAGCCTGCCCGATGTGCCACGTGAATCTGGATATGAAGCAAGCGGCGGTCGAGCGGCGCTTTGGGAAGAAGCTGGGAATGGTCGTCTATTATCTTTCTGACCTAGTAGGACTGGCTTTAGGGCTTTCCGCCGAGCAGTTGAGCATCAACCGGCATTTCGTTACGCAGGCTTAGACTATGTCGAGGATTGGCGTCTTTACATGCTGGTGCGGCGAGAATATCGCGCGCACGGTGGACGTTGACGAAGTGGCGAAACGCGTCGCGGAACTTCCCGGCGTGCGCTGCTCCCTGAACTACAAGTACATGTGCGCCGATCCCGGGCAGGCGCTTGTCCGGGAGAAAATCGCTTCCGAGAAACTCGACGGCGTGGTGGTGGCTTCATGCTCGCCGCACATGCACCTCAAGACTTTCCGCAAGGCGGCGCAGACGGCGGGGCTCAATCCTTATCTCGTGGAAATGGCGAACATTCGCGAGCAGTGCTCGTGGGTGCATCACGATCGTGCGCAGGCCACCGCCAAGGCATTTGAGATCATCCGACTGGCCGTCGAGAAGGTGCGCAATGATGCCGCGCTGCAGCCGATTCGCGTGCCGGTGACGCGGCGCGCTTTGGTAATCGGCGGGGGCGTGGCGGGGATCCAGGCGGCGCTCGATATAGCCGATGCGGGCCATGAAGTGGTGATGGTGGAGAGAGAACCCTCCATCGGCGGCAAGATGGCCGGCCTTTCCGAAACTTTTCCGACACTGGATTGCTCGCAATGCATCCTGACGCCGCGCATGGTCGAAGTAGGCCAGCATCCGCGCATCAAGCTCTATAGCTATTCGGAAGTCGAGAAGGTGGAAGGGTTCGTCGGCAACTTCAAGATCACCATCCGGCAAAAGGCGCGCTACGTGGACGTCAGCAAGTGCACCGGCTGCGGCGAATGCTGGAACGTCTGCCCGCTGAAAAGAAATTCGAGCGAATTCGATTACGGCATGGGCATGCGTCCGGCGATCTACATCCCGTTCCCGCAAGCCGTTCCCGCAAGGCCCGTGATTGACAAGAGCCAGTGCGCCAAGCTGATTCGCAATGGCTGCGGGCTGTGCGAGAAAAAATGCAAGGCCGAGGCGATCAATTTCAAGGATGAGGACCGGCTCGTCGAGGAAGCCGTCGGCGCCGTGGTGGTGGCGACCGGCTACAAACTTTACAGCATTGCGAAATCGCAGCCCAAAACCACGTTAGCCGGCTATGGCGAGTATGGCTACGGAAAGTACAAAGACGTAATTGACTCGCTGCAGTTTGAACGCCTCGTTTCCGCGTCGGGGCCGACAGGCGGCGTGCTGAAACGCCCCTCCGATGGCGCCATTCCCAAGAGCGTCGTCTTTATCAGTTGTGTCGGATCGCGCGACAACGCCAAAGGCCTGCCGTATTGCAGCAAGATTTGCTGCATGTACACCGCCAAGCACACCATGCTTTACAAGCACAAGGTGCACGACGGCCA
>Ga0181536_10001197_pt1 | contig 30790 bp, 21 predicted proteins | sample PEATcosm2014_Bin_41_FD_121105 | JGI IMG/M metagenome (GOLD analysis project Ga0181536, IMG submission 121105) | Peatland microbial communities from MTU Mesocosm Facility, Houghton, MI, USA - PEATcosm2014_Bin17_60_metaG | ecosystem: Environmental > Terrestrial > Soil > Wetlands > Peat | place...
CACCAGCACCGCCGACGCCTCGTCAATCGCCACTTCCCGCGGAGACTGGCTCCATCCATCCTTCATAATCCGCGCCAGAAACACCAGCGACCTGCCCAGGCGGTCACGCTTGACGAAATGCGAATCCGTGAGCAGATTCTCCAGGCCCGGAACTTTCAGAAAATCCCGCACCACTGTCACCTGCTCCATATATGGGTTCGGCAACGCCTCCGCTGACACGAGCGCTTCGCCGTCCGGCTTGTCGCCCAGCGCTCCGTACACAAACTCGCCCTCCACCGCCAGGCCCGCGCTGGTCCCGCCAATCGGCTTCCCTGCCGCAAGGCCTTCGTTGATGGCACTCTCCACCGGCGTTCCCTTCCATCCTCGAAGGTAATTCGCCTGATCTCCTCCCGCGATGAACACCACCTCCGCCTTCCGGATGATCTCCGCCACCGCCGGATCCTCGGCCGCTTCGCGGTTCGGAATAATCAGCGTGGCCACCGAATTGGCCTTGCACAGCCCGTTCACGTACGAGTTGTAATCGTCGTCGCCCCGGGCCCGCAGAATCAGAAAATCGCCGCCATTGCCCTTATTGCACAGCCAGCGAAACACCTCATCCAGGTCGCCGCCTCCGCCCAACATGGCAACGCCGGCCGCAGGCTTGGTTTGAACGTCTTGTGGATTTCCCAGGCGGAAGTACTTATAGGAGTCCGCTTGTGCCAGATTTCCGGCGCAGGCAAAAGACAGCAGCACCAATAATCGCAGACCGATCCAGTTCATTGCGTGAATATACCGCATCTGCCATCGGAACAGCGGCAAGAGCATCGCGTCGCACTCTCACCCAGATTTTCTCTGCGACTTCTGGGGCGATCTCCGTATACTCTGCGATTACGCTCTTCCCGTAAGAAAATGAGGCCTCCTTACAGTTGTGAGGGGATTACAGAGGATTGCAGTGAACTCTCACTTCAACATGCCAAAACGACGATGTGCCGCGCTCCTTCAGCGCTTTCCTTCCGGATCATCTTTTAGTCCGAGCCATTCCAGAGCGGAAGCCCGATCGTAGAAAACCGAGACTTGTTCCCGCTTCGTTGACATGGCATGGTAGACCCCCATTAATCGCCCCATCCCGAAGACCGCTGGGCTCGACGCAAGGAAAGCACGCCGCGATGTGGGAGCGAACAGACCCTGGCTGGCGATCGTCCTGGCCTCGTCAACCGATACATCCAGCGCCGTTGCTCCGGTCGCGTCGATGAGCAGATTGAACTCGGGGTCGAAATCCGGATCGTTCTTGAATTGTTCCTGGTGGGCTCTTATCTCTGGAAACGTGACTCGATCCCAGACCTTCGTGATTATCAGGCGCCGATCTTTATAGATTGCGTGACTGCAAGGCATAAGACGCCTGTTTTGCCTTCATTGTCGTCTCAGGTCCGCTGTCGAGGCCAAGGTCAGGGGCTGCGCCCACCTTTCGCCAAGAAAATGGCGAAAGATCGGGCACCCCTTAGGTTAATGGGGCAACCCGCCTGGTGAATCCCATCGCGGCCCACCTCAAGGCTTCGGCTAGTCGAAACGAGCAAACTCTCTGACGAACCTATGGGGCCTTTGGAATCACGATTCCCGTAACGGCGTAGCGCGGGACTTCCACGGTAAACGTCGGCCCCAGGTTTTCGATCGGCGCTTCCGTGATGTTCTTGCCGGCATCAATGTTGAGCTTCCCGTAGTCGTAGCGCGTCCCCTTCGTTGCATAGGCGTAGCCGTTCACGGAAACCGTGACCGTGACGGACCGAGTGAAGTCCTTGTTAATCAAGAGCAGGCCAAGCCCTCCGTCCCGGCGCTTCGCTGCGTGCACCGCCAACGTGTCCATCTGCGAGGTAGCGCCGACAAATGTGTCGCCGACCCGCGCCACCTGATGAAGCAGTTTGATGCCGTAGTACGGCGGTTGAGGCTGGTTGTTGTTATCCAGAAAGCTGGGGCTTAAGGCGTGGATGGGCGACCACTCCACGGTGAAGGCGCCGCGCTCCAGCAGGGTCGCGACCGAGTCGGCTGTATACAGAGCTGTGACGGCGGGATTCTTGGGGGGCAGCCAGGGCGATATGCCGACGCTGGTGAAGGCCAACTGCGGGAGATGGTTGCTGGGACAGAATTTCTTGTACTTTTCCACGAGATCCCGAGCCAGCAGTGTATAGTCGTGCTCCAGCGCATTCTGGGGGAAGCGCCGAGTGGGATCCATTGCATCGAGAGCTGTCACTAGGAGGTCGTCCTCGTCGATCCTGTTGACATAATTCGGCGGCGCGTCCTTGCCTTCCCACAACGTGGCGGCGCTAAAGTCCATACTGGCGCAGGCGGCCTTTAACACTTCCGCGTTCCAGTTCTTCCCGAACTGGTCTGCGTCCGCGGCGTACGGCGGCGCGATCACAAAAGCCCCCACCAGGATCGTGGGGTCCACGGCCTTCATGGCCTTGGCGTATTGCACTACTGCCGCCCCGTAGGCCCCTGGTCCCACGCGAGCGTTGTGTTGATTGCGGCCCCACTCTTTTGAAGCTGGGACGGTTCCGGCGTGCAGGTCGGGCTCTGGCGACGCGCTCTGGCCGTATCGGCCTTCGTTATCCGCGTCTGAGCCCACGGTGCGGCTTTGGCCGTAGAAGCCGTTGCCCCACGGCTCGTTGCCGATTGTCCACAGGGGAATGCCTATCGGGTCGGGATGCCCAATCCGCAGCTGGTTGTAGCCGTCGTCAGTCGGAAGCGGAGTGGCGGCCCGCAGGCCAGCCCAAAAACCAACGGTCTTCCAGTCGTTGCCCTTGGAGTCTTTGCCGATCGCCTGCGTATTCGATGGACTGCCGTTGGCATAGGCTACCCAGGCGGCTGCCTCTGCAGGTTCGCCACCGCCGCTGCCGTCGAGATTGCTGCCGTAGTTGACCGAGACGAGGGCCGATCCCAGCGTGTCGATCACCGGGACGAGCGCGGGAAACTGCTTCTCGCGCGGAAACGCCGGCGCCCGGTCACTGGTATAAGGATTCGTGATCGCGCCGGTGGACCAGTGATACAGAGCGTCGATTCCGCCGTTGCCGGGAAAGCGCAGATTGGTGATTCCGGCTTCCCTTAGCAATTGCACCGTCGCCGGATCGAATGCCTTGAGGTCCCAGCGCTCGGCGGCTACACCCAACGAAGTGGTATAGAGCATTGCTTTCGTTTGCGACGGATCAACCGTCACCTTGGTCTTCAACTGAGCGCGAACTGGCCTTGCAGTCAGCAGGGTCATGCCCAGCAGCAGAGCAGCGACGGCAACGCCACTCGAATGCGGAACGCGCTCGTTTCGCAGGGACCTGGGGGAAAAAGAGACTCTATCGAAAGCAGTGATTTTCATTGGAGGCCCATCCTCGTCGATCTAATCGCAGCAGACTTCCAACAACGGAGCATTATACAGCGCAGGCTGGACGGAGCGGCTACGCGCTTCCGGACGTTCCGTTTATTCCTCAATCGTGCCGGACTGTTTCTGCAAAGCTCAGTTCCCCGCGGGTTGACGGGTATAAGCATGGGGTAAGCATATTAGAGGTAGATTGCGCACTCCCCCTCCATTTCGCTGCCCCATTTCGTGTGCAACTCCGCGACAGCTACTGCTAGCTGGAGGTAGACCTGCGCCACCTCGCTCCGGTCGGTAGTGATTTGGACCGTTCCCGAAATCGTCGGGCCGTCCTTGCTCCCACATAACAGATGACACGCGGATTCCTTCGTACCCGCTTCACTTTGTAAGAACTCCCCGGAGTGAGGAATTCGATGTGTCCACCATGCACAACCAGACACACCTGTATCTTCTTCATTTCGCCGGATGCTGGCCAAGGACGAGTGGATTCTGTTTGCGAAGCGAGTTCATCCCCTTCTGTATGAGGCGGTCATGGAAGCAGCACGACGGAATTCAATCATCCCCAAGCATGCTCGTTCAAGATGCATGGGGCAACCCCCGATGTGCGCCGGAATCTTCGTCACCGATCATCTGCGTCCCGCTGCGATGGCCGCGGGAATACAGATCGCTGATGGGCAACGATTCGGGCTTCACTCCCTGCGTTCAAGTATGCCTACTGGGATGGTGTCTATCGAAAAGACTGATGTGAAGACCGCCCAAGACATGCGCCATGCGGGATTTGAGATGCTGAGGAGTTACGCTCAGCTGGTCACCGACGAAATGCACGACGTGCAGGTGCGCCGGTTTGAGAGTTGTGGGTTGCGTGTGGCTCAGAATCTCTTGGCAGGAAACGCCGGGAGTGATGCAATCCAATGAACCGAAAAGAATTCTTGGTGAGCGCGGCAGGATTCGAACCTGCGACCCATGCCTTAAAAGGGCATTGCTCTACCACCTGAGCTACGCGCCCACGTTTTGCATTCTATCAGTTGCGGGTTGGGGCAGAAGCTTCCGTTCCACTCCCATTCCACATTCCTCAAGAAAGCGCCCCTGTGCCGCGACCATTTCAATTGAGGGTGGCTTTTCCGCAGTGGTACACTTTTTCCAATTTTCGTCATGGGGTGGGGCATGGGCGAAGCTGATGGGCTGCCAAAGAATAGAAATGCTGAGACCATCGAGTCTGGGGTGCCTGCGGGTTCCGCCCCCGATGCGACCTTCGATACCTCTGCAGCCGCTGCCTTAACAGCTGAGCGGGCCGCACAACTCAAATCCATCGGTCCTTATCAACTCATCCGCAAGCTTGGCGAAGGCGGCATGGGACAGGTCTGGCTCGCGGAGCAGACAGAACCTATTCAACGTCAGGTTGCGCTCAAGCTGATTCGGGTCGGCCGTTACGACGATTCGGTGCTGCAACGCTTCTACGCCGAGCGCCAGTCGCTGGCAATCATGGACCATCCCTCGATTGCCAAGGTGTTCGACGCCGGTGCCACAGCGGATGGCCAACCCTACTTCGTGATGGAGTATGTCCCGGGTCAGCCCATCACAACCTATTGCGATCGCCAGCGGCTCGGCATTCGTGATCGACTGGAGCTCTTCGTCAAAGTTTGCGAAGCCGTGCAGCATGCCCATCAAAAAGCTGTGATGCACCGCGATCTGAAACCCGCCAACATTCTTGTGGTCGAAGTAGATGGCAAACCAGTTCCCCGCATCATCGATTTCGGACTGGCCAAGCCTGCCAGTCCCAAGCTTGATGGGCAGACTTTTATTACTCATGCGGGAGGCTGGGTCGGAACGCCGGGATACATGAGCCCGGAGCAGGCTGATCCCGGGGTGATGGATGTTGATACACGCACTGACGTTTATTCCCTGGGCGCTGTGCTTTATGAGTTGCTGACTGGCTTTGTGCCGTTCGAGACCAGAGATTGGCGGAAGCAACGCTTTGACGAGTTTGTGCGGCAGTTGAGGGAAGAAGATCCGCCGCGACCAAGCGCCAAGGCAAGCACACAAGAGAAAGCCTCAAAATCGGCCGCAGAAGCTCGGGCGGTGGAACCGAAGCAGTTAGTCAGCCAGTTGCACGGTGATCTGGACTGGATCACGATGAAGGCGCTGGAGAAGGACCGCGCCCGGCGCTACGGCTCCCCGGTGGAGCTCGCGGCTGACATCGGACGTTATCTGGGTAACGAACCGGTAACCGCGCGGCCCGCCAGCGTCGGCTATCGCGCCAGGAAATACCTGCTGCGGCACAAGGCTTTGGTAGCCGGAACGGCAGCTGTCTTTCTGGTTCTGGTGGCGGGGGTAATTACCAGCACCTGGCAGGCAGTGAAAGCGCGCCGCGCAGAAGCACAAGCCAAACAGCAGTCAGCTATCGCCCAAGCGGTCAGCGATTTCTTGCAGCATGATCTGTTGGCACAGGCTAGTGCAGCCGCGCAGTCACCGAATACTAAACTGGACCCGGACCTGAAGGTACGCACGGCCTTGGACCGCGCCGCACAGCGCATCGGGGGCAAGTTCGCAAAGCAACCTGAGGTTGAGGCCGCGATTCGGACCACCATCGGGCAAACCTACACAGAGCTGGGGCTATACCCGGAGGCAGGCCAGCAATTAGAGCGGGCGTTAGATTTGCGGCGCCAGACCTTAGGTCCGGATCATCCCGACACGCTGAAGTCCATGCACAGTCTGGCCACAGTCTTCTACAGTCAGGGCAAGTACGCGCAGGCCGAGGCGCTCGGCAGCCAGACCTTGGAAATCCGGCGTCGGGTGTTAGGTTCCGAGCATCTCGACACGCTGAAGTCCATGCACAGTCTGGCCATCGTCTACTGGTATGAGGCCAAGTTCCCGCAGGCCGAGGCGCTGGACAGCCAGATTCTGGAAATCCGGCGCCGGTTGTTGGGTCCTGAGCATCCCGACACGCTGTCGACCATGCAGAATCTCGCTCTCGTCTACTCTGCTGAGGGCAAGTACCCGCAGGCCGAAGCGCTGCACAGCCAGGCTTTGGAAATCCGGCGCCGCGTATCAGGTCCTGAGCATCCCGACACGCTGAAAACCATGAACAGCCTGGCCGTCGTCTACGACGATGAGGGCAAGTACGCGCAGGCCGAAGCGCTGCACAGCCAGATTCTGGAAATCCGGCGCCGCGTGTTAGGTCCCGAGCATCCCCTCACTTTGATGACAATGGCCAATCTGGCGAGCGTCTACGACGATGAGGGCAAGTACCCACAGGCCGAGGCGCTGGACCGCCAGACACTGGAGATCGACCGTCGCGTTTTGGGTCCCGAGCATCCCGACACCCTGCGGTCTATGATGAATCTGGCGATCATCTACGGCGATCAGGCTAAGTACGCGCAGGCCGAGGCGCTCCAAAGCCAGACTTTGGAAATCCGGCGGCGCGTGTTAGGTCCCGAGCATCCCGACACCCTGTGGTCCATGAACACTCTGGCAAAGGTCTACGAGGATGAGGGCAGGTACGCTCAGGCCGAGGCGCTGTTCACCCAGACCTTGGAGATCCGGCGGCGCGTGCTAGGTCCCGAGCATCCCGACACGCTCAACTCGGTGAACAGCCTGGCCGTCGACTACCAAAAACAGCGCAAGTACGCGCTGGCGGAGACTTACGCCGCACAGGCTCTGGCAGGCCGACAGCACGCCTTGGGCCCGGAGCACCCGGACACGATGGCAGCGGAGGCCGATCTGGCGTTGGCCTATCTTTCGCAGGAAAAATTCACCGAGAGCGAGCCGCTCGCTCGAGAGGCCACGGAGGTGGATCAAAAGAAGCAGCCGGATGACTGGCAAAGATTCCGCGCCGAGAGTCTGCTAGGCGCCGCACTCGCGGGACAGAAGAAATATGCCGAAGCCGAACCACTGCTGCTCGAGGGCTACCAGGGAATGATGGCGCGCAAAGAAAGGATGGCAGTCGCGGACCGCTATCATTTGGTCCGTGCCCGAGAATGGATTGTCCAACTTTATAAGGATTGGGGAAAGCCCGAGAAGGCGGCCGAAGTGGCGAAGGAATCGAATTAGCGGCAGACGTTCCGGACATCACGAGCAAAACCAAGCTGATTGTTGTAGCAGGCGTTAGCACTTGTAACCTTTCGGTTACGAGTGAAATGGAGATTTCACGTCAACGGCTGGCCTACTTGTGACGAGCCTACTCCGCTCTCGGGGTCGGCCGCTGCGGGGAAAGGAGCCAACATGACTCATAAAGACGCTCCTTTTCGCTAGGTTGGCGATGCGAACAATCTCAACCTGCCACAAAAGTGGGCGCCTTTGTAGTTGCGTGTAGTCGCGATTTCTCGACAGTTTAGCTCGATGAGGACTCCTCAAGGTGCGACTAGAGCCAGCGCGGGCATTCCGCCGATCTTGAGGACCCGAACCTGGCGCATCTTCGCGGTGTCGATCACCAAAATGCTGTGCTTCTGCGGAGCCATCGCATAGAGCATCTTGCCGTCGTTCCCGATCACCGCGCTCCAGAAGGGCATCTTGGTCCGAATCGTCCCGATCTTCCTCCATGTGCTCGTGTCGAACACACGAAATTCGTCCGCCGTCGCGTTAGTGGGACGGATATTCGGGGACCGGCCGTAATCCAAATAGAACCTGCTGTCGTTGTGATGGTCGTAGTCGTTGCGGTGACCCAGATAGACCCTGCTGCCCTCAGGCGAAGTCGGCCACGCAGCCGGAGGAATTCGGTTGGGTAGGCCCGGATCTGCCGCGGTTTTCCCGAAATCGTGCGTCTTAACATTCATCGTAACCACGCCGCCGTCTCCCCGCACGATTGCTATATCTTGCGATCCGGGAATCGCAATCACCTCACCCACGCCGTCTTTCCTTTCCCATGGAAGTACGACGTCAATGTTCCTGATTTCGCGTGAATCAGCATCCGCTTGAATCAGCCGGATCCGATTCGTTCTGGGACAGAACACATCAAAATGATCCGCGGCCTGATACGAGATGAAGCGGCCGGGACCGCAGTTTCGCAAGTGCACAGTTCCGGGCAGAAACTCGCCTGCGCTCGTGTCAAACGCGGCCAGTAGAAACGAGTCTTTGTCGGGGGAGGCGGGCGTGTCGATCAGGATGCGCAACGCCAGCCCGTCGCCGGAAACCGCCATCGTCGAAAATGGCGGCAGCAGACCCTCGGCCACTGCGCGGCCACCAACGTTTCCACTCTTGAGGACCACGCCCTTGACGGTATCAACCACTGCCATTTCGCTATCGCCGGAATCGCCACCGATTACCGACGCAACATAGAGACGGCTTCCATCCGGCGACAGCGCAAAGTCCGCACCGTCGCCCGTGCGAATGCTTCCCATCACTTTGCCGGTTTCAGGGTCGACTAACCCGATGCGCCCGCCCGGCCCGCCCGCTTCGGGTTTGGGATCGAGAACATACAGCCAGCCGGGTTGGGGCTTGGTCCAATTTTCTACTTCGATATTTGACTCTGCTGACGCATTGGCCTGCGTCGGTGGATTATCCTGGGCGCCCGTTTGGCCGGGGCAAGCCACAGAACTTAAGGCGAAAGACGCAAAAAGGAAAGAGCCCACAAGGCTCAGGAGATTCGTTTTCATACATGTCCTGAGGAACTCCCAAATGTAGAAATCTCGTTCGCGCATTATACGATGAGCGATGGTCGAATGGATGGCTGACTTTAACAGAGCGTCTCTAACAATGTCGGCGGCGTCAAGCACTTTTCGAGCGCAAGAATCCCGGAACTCCGAAGAGCGCGCCATTTCGCCCTCGATGAAAAATGTGCCGATCCAATCAAGGCTCGCTCGCAATCAAGTTTCAGGTCAGGAACTCAGTCCCTGGTGACCGAGGGATTTAAAAGGACCGGCACGTGCGGATCATCATCAAGTACCCGGAGAGCGATTCTCCACAAAGAGGCCGGATACATTTACGCAGACTCTCCCTTGGCAACTTCAAACCTCTTTCAGTCCGGCGTCGGACCATGCATTTGAGTGTTACGCCAGCTACGAAGGACGCCCCGTCTCCGCGGTGCCGACCACGCGCCTGAAAGGTACTTCCCAGCAGTTCAGCGCCAATAAAAGGTCTGCCGTAGAATGAAGCCACGCTGCAAGGAGCTTGGCATGAGTCGATTTGCCGACCAACCCCCGGATCTTTGGCCTGCCCTTCCGCTCGAATCATGGAAAGACAGCTATGCCACGCTGCACATGTGGAGTCAAATCGTTGGCAAGGTGCGGCTGGCGCTGACTCCCGTTGTGAACCACTGGTGGAATGTGCCGCTGTACGTGAACTCGCGCGGCCTGACAACCTCGCCGATTCCCTACCGCAACGTGGCGTTCGAAATTTGGTTCGATTTCATTGATCACCAACTCGTGCTGCAGAAGAGCGACGGTTCACGCAAGACTCTCCCGCTGGTGCCGCGCTCGGTCGCAGACTTTTACCAGGAATTCATGCGTATGTTGCGTTCATCAGGTATCGAGGTAAGAATCTGGCGAATGCCTGTCGAAATACCCAACCCGATCCCGTTCGATGAGGACCGGGTGCATGCCTCCTATGATCCTGAAGCCGTGCAGAAGTTTTGGCGAGTCCTGTTGAGCGTCCAGTGTGTGTTTGACGAATTCCGATCGCGGTTCATTGGCAAGTGTAGTCCGGTACATTTCTTCTGGGGCAGTTTTGATCTCGCGGTTACGAGGTTTTCGGGCCGGCGTGCACCCGCCCGTCCCGACGCCGACCGCATCACACAGGAGGCTTATTCGCACGAGGTGAGCAGCGTCGGATTCTGGCCCGGCAGCGGCGGCATTACGGACCCTGCATTTTACTCGTACGCCGCTCCCGAACCCGAAACATTCCGCAATGCACCCGTGCGGCCTGAAACTGCCCGCTACGATGCGCAGCTCAGTGAGTTCATCCTCATGTACGATGACATGCGGAACACCACGTCTCCCGGCGCAAACCTGCTGGATTTTTGTCAAAGCACATACGAAGCCGCTGCGACCCTCGCAAAATGGGATCGCGATGCGCTTGAGAGGCAGCCTGCAAAAACCATTCTCAACAAATCCGCATAACTTGCCCAGGCGGTCACGCGGCGTCGCTGAAGGTTGGATCTACGGTGAGGCTCCATGCCTTATGCAACCATTCCGGGATGTAGACGCTATTCTTGTTTGCTCGCACCAGGCGCGGCGCTCAGCTGACGAGGCATACATCTCTAACGTAAGGTGCAGTTGCTTGACCCGAAGTTCGAATTGAGTGGCGAGCGCCGGGGCCGGCACGATGGGACGCCCCCAATTTGGATTTCCGCGTTTGCGAGTCATGGCTGGGAGACCGCGCGGGTAGTCACCGCAGGGCCGATCATGCGCCGCCTTTGCTGCCTCCACAGCAGCAACTTCGCACGGGCGGCACGTGGTTTGCGGAACTCTCACCTCCGCCCCCGGCGAAGGCGCAGGGGACAACAGCGACTCAATGCCCAGATCAACGCGGAACCAAAAACAATCGGGCCGCCCGAAGGCGGCCCGTTGGTCTGAGCTAAGAGCTAATGGCCAAGAGCTAAGAGCTGACTCAGTCTCCCGCTACCGGCTCCGCAACCTCCGGCTTCGCAGCATGCGCCCCGTTCCCATTGCCGTTCCCGTTCGGCTTCCCCAGCGCTCCCAGCGGAATGAATCCATCCTGTGACTGCACTGGTTTTTCCTTCAGCACGACTTCGCGATACAGCGACGCCATCCGCGCATTGTAAGCCTCATCATTCTTCTCTGGCCCGCGCGCCTCGGCATTCTTCTGTTTCGCGTCCCGCGCCCGCATTTTCTCCTCGCGCGCAGTCTTGGCGATGCCCAACTTGTCCAGATCGTGCTGCAGTTCGTTGGTAACGATGTCATCCCGCAGCAGCAGCGAGTGCGTCTCGTCTTCCATCTTCACCTTTTTGCCGCCCGCGAAAATCTCGTGCCGCCCATGCTCCTCGTACCACTTGGTGAGCGTGGCCGTCATGTGCATCTTCTCGATGATGTTCCGCCATCCCACTCCCGTGTTGTATGCGCAGAACGAAATCTCGCCTTCCTGTGTCGCGTACGGAATAATGCACTGCTCCGTCCGCCGAAAATCATAGTTGAACAGGTCCTGGAACCACATGCCCGCGACAAACAGGAAGTTCCACCGGTCCTTCCGCCGCTTCATCACGTCATCGATCGTGCGGTCCGGACCCACCTTGCCATAATTCCTGCCTGTCACGTTGTAGTTCTTGTCGAACTTGCTCAGCAGGTCCATCAGCTTGAAGTGCGTCGGCGCCTGGAACGGATCGTAGTTCTTCATCAGGCACAGCGCCATGCCAAACGCAGTCCAGAATTTCCCGCGCGCCGCATCGTTCACTTTGGCGATGTCCTTCGCCAGCTGATCCCCGTGCAGAAACGCCGTCACCGGCACAGCTTCCTTGGTCTCCTTGTCAATCATGACGGCCATGCCCGTCCCGCAATTTGGATGGCACCCGCAACTGAGTTGGCCCCAGTCGTTGTTGGCATCCTGGGCATGCATGAGGTCGGCCCAGTCACTGAAGGTTCCCATGAACGAAATCGGGAACCAGTCGCGAGCGGGCTCGCCCAGGCCGGTTTGATCCTTCACGTCGTGGGCGAGATGCGACAGCGTGTAGCGCTGCGCGATGCGGCGCTCGTCGGTGATGGCCTCGTCGCGTCCGGTGAAGCTGACGGGCTGGAACGACAGGAAGCTGATCGTCTTCGGATTGTCGAGCGCGAACTTGACGATTTTTCCTACTTGCTCGTTGTTGATGCCGTTGATGATGGTGATGACGGGAACGATTTCGCATCCCGCCTTGTGCAAGTTCTCGATCGCCTTCAGTTTCACATCGAACAGATTGCCGACCGCACGATGCGCGTTGGCGGCGTTACCGATGCCGTCAAACTGCAGGTAGGCATAGCGCATGCCAGCTTCGACGGCCTGCTGCGCGAATTCGAAACTCTTGGCGAACTCGATGCCGTTGGTTGCGGCCTGCACCGAGTTGTACCCAACCTTCCGCGCGTAGCGAACCGCATCCAGGAAATACGGCGACAACGTGGGCTCGCCGCCGGAGAACTGCACGCTCATCTGCCGCCGCGGCTTGATCGTGATGGCGTTGTCGAGCATCTGCTTGATTTCCTCCCACGTCAGCTCGTGCACGAACCCGACCTGGTTGGCGTCCATGAAGCAGGGATCGCACATCATGTTGCAGCGGTTGGTCAGGTCAATGGTCAGCACCGATCCGCGGCCGTATTTCACCGTGGATGATCCGTGATGATGCAGGTGCTGGTCGTTGTGCGCAGTAATGTCGCGGCCGGGGAAGACGTCCTCCAGGTGCTTCGAGAACTCAGTGTCCACCGACATCACGTCTTCGAAATGGCCGTGCTTGGGGCAGTCCTTGACCATCAGGATCTTGCCGTCGCGTTCAATAATTTGCGCCTTAACCTCGCCGACTTTCTCGTTCATCAGAACTTCATGAGGCAGGTGGCCGTCGAGAATCTGCTGGCGAATTTCCGGGACACACTTCGGGCAGAGCGAGTCGGTCGAGCGCGGCCAGCCCAGCGGGGGCTTGGACTTCTCGTAGGACTTGAGCAGCGGCTTGTCGCTCCACTTCGGCGTCGGAGAAGGATTCGGCTTAATCCGGTTCACGCGATCGAACACCACCCATGTGGCCTTGGCGGCGGCAACGGCTGCTTTCTCTACATATTTAATCGGCTTGCGCATGATGACTGTTCGCTCCTAAGCTTTTTAGTGGACAGTGGCCCGTGATCATTGATCAACGACCGGTGGCTAGTCCTGTCCCTCAAACTGCCTGCATGCCTCTGTTTCTGGTACTTGCTCCGGGTGAACCCGAAATTCACCCAAAACTGCGGCTTCCCCTGGGAATTCCCTGGGTTTCCAGCCTGTGTTTCTACACTTTTCCCTGGTATTGGACTGAGCCTATCCTATTGCAGCGGCGAGGAAAGGCGCATCAATATCCCAATGAATGGTGCAAAATCGGGGTTTAAAGGTTGCTAGACGGGATTATACGGGGCTAAGCTATTGAAAGCAAAGGGGGACCTGCCGTTCCAGCGGAGGCGTTTTCGCACAATCGCGACACGCGCAGTCTGCGTACTCACCCTTCGAAAACAGCGAAGAGCCTGCCCTGAGCGCAGTCGAAGGGTGGGGCCGCCCCCTTTACCGTAGACCCACTTCCCGGGAGCAACGATTAACGTTGCGCGCATCGGGCAACAATGTGGCGATTACAGTGTCAGACGGGGCTTGAGGTGTGTGCAATTTTGAACAGACGGGACTCCGCCACTTGGGATGAAATGCAGCGGCAGCGGACTCGACCTTAACTCAACCGGAAGGGGAAGCCTATGGGTATTCGCTCTGGACTCACGCTCGATTCTTCTTCCTTCCAAACACTATTGCACGCAGCTTGGGTTCTCCAGTGCCACCATGAACAGGAAGGGCGCAACCGCCAATCTGCCCCCCATGTAACGCCGGCCGAGCTACATGAAACTCACCTGGAGCCGCTTTGTGCATCAGACCTCGATGCCACAAGTATACGCATCCTGCCTGCTTTGAATGAATTGAGTGCAGCGACCAAGGCAGGGATCAACCAGAACATGGCTCTGGCAAGCCCAACCACGCTCAACGGCATTGAGCAGGTCAGGAGCCTGAATGTTGACCCGCGCGGGGCTCGCTCCTGGTCGGTTGCCCGGCTCTCCAGAGGGAGAAGACAGGTTCTGCTACTGCTGCTGCATGTCGCCGAGAGTGCCGGAAACAGGCTGGCGTCCTTTGCCAGATACAGAACCAACGTCAAGGTTAGGGTCAGTTTAAGCTCACTCCGCCCCTTGGCAGCAGCTGGGATCATCATGGTTGCGTTGACGCTTTCCCAAGGATGGCACCAGGTGCATATCGCGGCGGCTACGTCAAGGGTGGACTATCAGTCCGAGCAGAACTCAGTCAGGAGAGTTGAGCCATTCCGGCCAGTTCCCGGGGTCCAAGTCAGCCACATGCAGGTATCTGATCGGGCCGTCTTACCTGTCGTGCAGGCGTTGAGCCGGTATGAGATTCGTGGGTTGCGGCGCCAAGCGGACTACGGCGATGACTCTGCGGCTTTCGTTATGGGGATGGTCTACGAAACCGGACGTTATGTTCCTCAAAGTTGCACAAAAGCGGCCGAGTGGGTTACGAGGTCGGCAAATGAGGGCAATGCTGCCGCTCAGTACAACCTCGGGCTGCGCTACCGGGACGGGGACGGAGTACCGTCTAATGAAGCTGAGGCGGAGAAGTGGTTGCGAAAGGCGGCCAACCAAAGGTATTCGAACGCCAGGCTGGCGCTGAAGACGCTCCCCACTGACCAGAAGCTGCGTGCCCACTCTTCGAAAAGCGCGAAGCGTGGAGCAGCCAGGATCTTTGGACTCGGAAAAAGTTGGCCGTCAAGCGACGAGCTTCAGAAGACGAAGCCGGCGCCGCCGGTAATGAGGTTGGTCCGCCAGTTATAAATGTCGTTGGGATTGCCGAGGGTCGGCTCGAACTTGAAGTAGCGGGTTTCGTAGGTGGCCTTGGCGTACCACTTGCCAAAAATGTATCCCACGCTGCCCCGGATGGCGTAGCCGTGATCAAAGTTGGGATGGGGGAGCGTGTAGGTGCCGGAACCTGAATTCTTGTAATGTGGAGTGAATTCTGGCGAGACCTGGGCTTCGATGAAAGCGTGCCGAGGCGCGTTCCCGAATTTATATTGAGCCACCAAAGGCAGCTCCAGCAAATTGAAGTTGAGGCGGTCGAAAACCACGCCATTCTGGTTGCTGGGCGGGACAATGATTTTGCGCACCTGGGCGTGGAAGCCGGCCGAAAAATGGCTGCCGAAACGAAACATCGGGCCGCCATACACGGCGTACTCGGTGGCATGATAAGTGGTGTCGGTAGGAAAACGGATTTCGCCGCCAGCCACGATACTTGGCCAGTTCTGTTTCGAGCCGCCGCGGATCACGACAAACTGGGCCTCAAGGTCAGCTTCCATCCCGCTGACCGGCGCCTGGCCGCCAAATTTGTCGGACGTCTGCCCGACATCAAGACCGATGCTGCCTCTTTGACAATAGGCGGGGATGGTGGCCAGGAAAAACAGACATACAAGGACGAAATGCGTCTTGCAGAGCTTCATCAGAACTTTCCTCTCCTCTGGGCAGTGTACACTGCCGCAAATATTGTCGGACAGCAAGGGCTGCCGTTCGCTAAAGCAGGTCCCTTGCTGAGATGCGCCGCAGGCGCCCGGCGGGTGCCCGTTGGGGAGCGCCAACAAAGGGGCACAATCCCGGGTTAGCGGTTCCAGCGCTGGGCGTCGTATTGGAAATCAATGAGGGCGTCGCGATAGTCAATCTTGATTTCGAGCATGCGCAGCATGACGAAGCCGAGGAAGCCGGAAACTTCGGTGCCGAGGTCGTCGCTGATGGGCGTGGTGTCGAACGCGGTGATGTCCTGATTCTCCTGGCGCAGGCGACCAAACTGGAGCACGGCTTTGTTGGCGGTGTAAACCTTCTCCACGCGGCCGCTGATGCCTTCCACCGTGACATCGGCCTCGTTGTGCACCTTGGTGACCTCGCGGGCAGCGGCGGGTGAAATGAAATTGACCAGCGCTCCGGTGTCGAGGAGAAACAGCTTCGAGGGCACTTTGCCGATGGACGTGGGAACCAGCAGATCGTGGCCGAACAGCAGGACGCCGGTATAGGACTTCATTTCGGCCGCAACGTAGCGATCCTGCGGGCCGGAAGATGGCAGGACCGAAGATGTCGCGGGCGCCGCGGGCGCGGGCGCGGCGGATTTGGTACTGGCTGAACTGGAGTCGGCGGGCGGCGCAGAGTCGTCGGAATCGTCATCCTCATTATTCTTGAGGGCGAGGCTTTGTCCGGTTTCGCCCAGACGTTTGGGGAGTTGGCTGAGGCGTAGTTTTTCGTTGGGGAAGTCGATGTCTACCAGAAAATCCTGGAACACGTCGGCGCCGATCAGGCCGTCCTCGCCGGCCACCGAGCGGCTCTCCATCACCTCGACGGGGCAGTTCTGGAACTCGAGGGCGCCGATCTTGATGGAATCGGCGATGCCGACGTAGGCGTCACGGCGGCCCTTCTTGCCGATGCCCATCACCTTCGTCTCAGTAATTTTGGAGAGGCCGGAGTGTTCGGCAATCGCGCGCTTGACCAGGATCCCACTGACGCCGGTGTCGAGCATCAGGGAACTTTTGTGGCCGTTCAGGCTCACCGCCAAACCGAAACCGCGAAGGGTCCTGGGATCTTCCAGCAGAGGGACGAGCGGCGTCTCGGTCGCAGTCACCGTGCTGACCAGGCGGCACGGGCTGGTCTTCCGTTTCGCCCGCTCCTTCAGGTACTCCAGATAACTGGCGACGTCGGCGCGGCGGTCCGGGTCCCAGTTGTTGTCTCCCGCCAAAGTGGTTTCGAGGTAGTGGACGCGCTCGGAGCGGGAAAGCGTGCTCATCCATTCATCCTGAATGTCGGGATCGTCGGGATCGAGCTCGTGGGCGCGGTCAATCATCTTCTTGGCGCTTTTGTACAGGGCGAGCGCATTGCGCACGCGGGCCAGACCGAGGAAGGCACGGGCCTCGGGATATCCGGAGTTGGCGACCTCCACCCATTCCTTGTCGGCCTCGAAGATCTTGCCCTGGCGAAACCAGACTTCGCCGCGGGCCACGCGGATGCGGGCGTGGTTGGATTGGGCTAGAGCTTGGTCCGCGGTCTGGGCGGCGAGATCCACTTTCTTCTGCTTGAGGTAGACTCGCACCTCGCCGGCATAAGCGTCGGGAGATTTAGGATGGGCGGTCAGGATTTCCTGGTACTTTGCCAGGGCAGCGTCGAAGTCACCTTTGCGGTAAAGAGATCGCGCATCTCTCAGGAGAAGGGAGAGCGTGGGCAGGGTGGCGGCGGGAGCCGGAGAGGATACGGCTGCAGGGGACGCCTGGGGAACGGGACTGGGAATTTTCCCGGCCGCGGCAGCCTGCGGCGCGGCGGGCTGGTCTGGGGCGGATTGGGCGAAACACGGAAGCGTAAGCAGTGCGAGAATCAGGCCGAAGCAGCGGGCTCGGAACATGCGCGGTCCTCACGCCAGGGCCGGAAAGCTAGAGCGCAGGTCAGGCGCGTGGCGAAAACGAATTCTGACACAGCGCGGGCAGGGGGACAACCGCCGTCGAGCTTCGCTCGACCAGGCAGGCCCTCGACCTCGCTCAGGGTCAGGCTCTGGCGGCTGCCCGAACATGGTCGCTAGTACGGTCCCAATTTGTCCTTTTTTTCACCACAGAGTCACAGAGAAAACCTCGAACCTATAAGAAATAGAACGGGGAAGGGTTTGCCAAGGGGTTGCGTTTTCTCTGTGTCTCTGTGACTCTGTGGTGAAAACCAAATTGGTGCGGTACCCTGGAATGACAGGGCGTTGCTGAGCGGCTTACAATGTCAAGCAGGACTCCCCTCGCAGGAACTTGCCCGCGGTTCCCGTCCCGAGTTTCGTCAGGACGCGCGAGTAATGGCGGGCATCCGGTTGGAAAAAGTCATTGCAATGAGAATCGGTCGGCTTCGCCTGGCAATCCTATTGTGCCTGATGGCGCCTGTCCCGAGGTCCGACGGCGCGACGGCAGACGTGAAATCGCTGGCGGCGGAGGTGGATGGACACTACAACCATCTGCACTCGCTCAAGGCGGAGTTTGCCGAAGTGTACCGCGGGGCGGGGATGGAGCGGACGGAAACAGGGACTCTGTGGCTGAAAAAACCGGGCAAGATGCGGTGGGAATACCGTTCTCCCAGAGAGAAACTGTTTGTCAGCGACGGCAAGGATGCGTGGTTCTATGTTCCGGAAGACCGGCAGGCGCGCAAGACGGCGGCGCGGAAGCTCGATGATCTGCGGTCTCCGCTGGCGTTCTTGTTAGGTAAGACAAAGCTGGAGAAGGAGTTACAGGGGCTGTCGCTGGCTCCGGATGTGGCCCCGATGACGGCGGGAAATGTGTTGCTGCGCGGGGTGCCGCAGCGGCTGGCGGACCGGGTGAACGAGATTGTGGTGGAGGTGACGCCAGACCACCAGATTGCGCGGATTGTCATCCAGGAAGTGGATGGATCGTCCACCGAATACCGCTTCACGGAACAGAAAGAAGATGTGACGATCGGGGATGCGAGGTTCGAGTTCCAGCCTCCGGCGGGAACGGAGACGGTGGAGGGAGTGGAACCGTAGGTCCCGCGGCGGCTGAAGCCGACGGTGAGAGTGGTTGGCTTATCGCAGCGCTAGAAGCGCTGCGCCACCCAAAATCTTCACCCGGGTTGTCTCCACCCAAGCCTGTTGGCGGAGGTTACTTGGGTACTGGTGGGGCGCAGGCGGAGGTCGAGCGGGGGCATAGAATGGGAAGTTGGATGTTAGACTGAGCCGGAGAAAGTATCGGGGAAAGCTGTAGAAAAGCCAACAAATGGCGGAATTTGAAGTAAAAATTGCGGACGAGCGCGGGCGAATCCACCAGCACGTCGAGCAGGGGATTTCGGAAGCGGAAGTGCGCGATCGCTTTTCCCAGCAGGGCTACCTGGTCTATTGGGTCAAGCCCCAGGGAGTGCTGGCCGGCGGGATATCGCTGCGCCGGCGGAGGAAGCTGAAGCAGGCTCCGTTTCTTGTATTCAACCAGCAATTTCTGACGCTGATCCGCGCCGGGCTGCCCATCCTGGGCTCGCTGGAGTTGCTGATCAAGCGCCAGAAAGACGCGCAACTGCGGCAAATACTGGAGAACGTGCGGGAACGGGTCAAGGGTGGCGAGTTGCTGTCGGACGCGTTCGCGGCGCAGGGGATTGTTCCCAAGATCTACACCACCACGCTGATGGCGGGCGAGAAGAGCGGAAACATGGACGAAGTTCTGACCCGCTACATCAGCTTTCAGCGGCTGGCGATGACGTTCCGCAAGAAGCTGTTCGTGTCGCTGATTTATCCCACGCTGCTGGTTTCCGTGGTGATGATCATGGTGACGTTTTTGTTCACTTACGTGGTGCCGAAATTTGCCGAACTGTTCAGCAGTCTGGACGCGCAACTGCCGGCGATCACGCTATTCATGCTGGCGGTGGGCCAGAACGCGCAGAAGTACGCGCCCTTTGCTCTGGTCGGGCTGGTAGTGCTGGGGTTCGTGTTCTGGCGGTGGAAGGATACGGACCGTGGCGCGGATCGCATTGACCGGGTGATTCTGAGCCTGCCGTTGCTGGGCGGTATCCGGCTGAAGCATCAGGTGGCGAGTTTTTCGCGGATGCTCTCGACGCTGCTGCAAGGCGGGCTGCCGCTGGTGCCGGCGATGGAAACGGCGGGAACTTCGATGAGCAGCCGGCGCATTCTGAAGGGCGTGATACGGGCCGGCGCCCGCGTGCGCGAGGGACAAGGACTGGCGGGCAGCCTGGAAGAGCAGAAGATTTTTCCGGAGCTGGCGGTGGAGATGATCGAGGTGGGCGAATCCACCGGAGCGCTGCCGGCCATGCTGAATTCGGTGGCGGAGTTCTATGAAGAAGACGTGCAGACGGCATTGGGAGCGGCCATGGCGCTGATCGAACCGCTGATCCTGATGATCATGGCGATTTTCGTGGGCGGAGTGCTGATCTCGCTATATTTGCCGATCTTCACGTTGGGAGTGCACTGATAAGGAAGCGAGCCGAACGCGCGATTGTTGCGCCGCAGAAAACACGGCGCATCGCGCGGCTCGCCCGGGTCCTTCGGCAGGCAGAAAGCGCCTGCCTTAGGATGACAGGCATTAAGCAGGAAGAAGCAGGTTCCTCGCTGCGCTCGGAATGACATGAGTTTCTTATGGCAACGGTAGACAAGAAATCACTATTCGTGAATGGCGGGAACGGCGGGCAGATAGTGTCGACGGGAAATCCCGCCACCGACCTGGAGCGGGCGCAGGACGTGGCGCGGCGCTACCGCTGCGAGTTTGTGGACCTGACCGACTTCGAGCTGCACCACGAGCTGTTCAAGAAGATTCCGGTCGAGCTGATGTTTCGCTACAACTTCGTGCCGCTGGAAGAGACGACCGACGGCAGGCTGGCCATCGCCATCGCCGATCCCAGCCAGCTGATGATGATTGACGAGATCAGCCTGCTGCTCAAACAGCGCATCGTCACCAAAGTTTCCACCCTGAAGCAAATCTCGGACATTCTTAAGAAAACCGAGCAGTCGCAGCGCGTGCTGGAAGAGGCCAGCGAAGGTTTCACTATCATCCGCGAAGATGAGGCCACGGGCGCGGAAGAGACGCTGACCATTGACAAGCTGACCGCGACGGGCGACACCAGCCCGATCATCCGCCTGGTGGATACGACGATTTTTACGGCGCTGCAGCGGCGAGCGTCCGACATTCACATCGAGACGCGGGACGACTCGGTGGTGATCAAGTTCCGCATTGACGGAGTGCTGACGCAGGCCATGCCGCCGATTGGGAAAGAGCATCACTCGACGGTGATCTCGCGTATCAAGGTGATGAGCGAGCTCGACATTTCCGAACGTCGCGTGCCGCAGGATGGGCGGTTCCGGGTGAAGTACAACGGGCGCGCCATTGATTTCCGCGTTTCGATCATGCCCTCGATTCACGGCGAGGACGCGGTGCTGCGCGTGCTCGATAAAGAATCGATGAGCGAGAAGTTCCGCACGCTGACTTTGGATGTAGTTGGTTTTGACGAAGAAGACCTGCGCAAATTCCGGCGCTACATCAAAGAGCCGTACGGGATGGTGCTGGTGACGGGGCCGACCGGAAGCGGCAAGACGACCACGCTGTATGCTGCGGTGAACGAGATCAAGACCGACGAAGACAAGATCATTACGATTGAGGACCCGGTCGAGTACCAGATTCGGGGGATTACGCAGATTCCTGTGAATGAGAAAAAAGGATTGACGTTCGCGCGCGGACTGCGATCGATTCTGCGCCACGACCCGGACAAAATCATGGTGGGCGAAATCCGCGACACGGAGACGGCACAGATCGCGATTCAGTCGGCGCTGACCGGACACCTGGTATTTACGACGGTGCACGCCAACAATGTGGTGGACGTGATCGGGCGCTTCCTCAATATGGGCGTCGAGCCGTACAACTTTGTTTCGGCGCTGAACTGCATTCTGGCCCAGCGGCTGGTGCGGTTGATTTGCGAATCGTGCCGCACGGAAGTGCATTACGCTCCGGAAGTGCTGGAAGCGAGCGGGCTGGATCCGGCGCAGTGGGGCAAGGTTCCGCTGTATGAGGGACCGGGGTGCATTGAGTGCGCGGGCACGGGATTCCGCGGGCGAACCGCGATTCACGAGTTGCTGGACTTGAGCGACCGCATCAGGGAGATGATTCTGGCGAAAAAGCCGACCTCGGAGATCCGGCGCGCGGCGCGGGAGGAAGGCATGCGCTTCCTGCGCGAGTCGGCGCTGGACAAGGTGCGGTTAGGCATGACCACGCTGAAGGAGATCAATAAGGTCACGTTCATTGAGACGATGAGGTAGCGCCGGAGCCCCCGTGTTGTTGTCATCCCGAGCGACGCGAGGGATCTGGGTTCTTGCTTGCGTCGCCACTCTCCATTGCTACGGGCGGAAACCGAGGTCCCTCGCTGCGCTCGGGATGACAGTGGCATGTGGGATAGCCGAGTTCCCTCTCAGCTATTGCAATTCCCGGCGGTTGAGTTTCTGATTAATTAAGAGAGGCTTTTCGCAAAGGCGTTCCTGAGAATGAGCCCGAGTTCAAATACACCAAAGCCGAAAATGGCTTGCGAAATCGCGGCGGACCGGGTGCTGGCCGGCCGGGTTACCGATCGTGGCGACGGCCTGGAAGCATGCGCCGCGCGCGAACTGGCGCCGGGCAGCGTGGTTCCTGACCTGGTGGAAAACAACCTGCGGCAACGGGAAACGGTGCGGGCCGGGATTGAAGCGGCGCTGGGCAGCGTGGCGGGACGGTCGAAAGACGTGATCGCGGTCGTGCCCGATGCCGCGGTAAGGGTAATGCTGGTGGATTTCGACACTTTGCCCTCCGACCATGAGGAAGCGCTCGGGGTGGTGCGCTTCCGGCTGAAGAAATCGCTGCCGTTCGACGTGGACAAGGCGAAGGTTTCCTTCCACGCGCAAAAAGTTAACGACGAGGTGCGGGTGGTGGCGGCGGTGGGACTGGCCAGCGTGATCGAAGATTACGAGGCGGCGTTCCGGGATGCGGGATTCAGTCCGGGGGTGGTGCTGCCCTCGATGCTGGCGGCGCTGGGCGCGGCGGACGCGCGGCGTCCGACGCTGGTGGTCAAGGTGGATGCGCACACCACCAGCATCGCCATCCTGAATGAAGACCAATTGCAGCTGTTCCGCACGCTGGAGAATCCGCGCGGGGTGACGATAACGGGCGAACAACTGGCGGAGGAAGTCTATCCCTCGGTGGTATTTTTTCAGGATACCTATCACCTGAACATTGAGCGGATTTATGTGGCGGGGATGCCGGAGTCGGGAGCGACGTCGGCGGCCCTGCGGGCGCAGACGGGAGCCGAAGTGCAGGAGTTGGTAGCGTCGGCGCAATTGGGAGTGAGCGCGGCGGGTGCGGTGCCGCGCTGGAGAATGGCGGGAGTGGTAGGAGCTTTGGTTTCTTAACGGCAGTTGCCAGTTGTCGGTTGCCAGTTGCCAGCAAAACCTACTGGCCACTGGCAGCTGGCAACTGACAACTGGTTTACATTATGCGTCTCGACATCAATCTCGCGAGCCAGCCGTATGAAGATGCGCGGCAGTTCTGGATGCGGTGGGGTACAGCCACGATCGCGGTGGCGTTTCTTACGCTGACCCTGCTGACGATGACTGCGCGGGGCTGGGTGTACGCGCGCCAGGATCGCAGGGCGATGGAGCAAACGCGGGCCCTGATCGCCGACCGCGACCGGATTCGGGCCGATGCCGAGAACTTCCTCAACCGTCCGGAAAACCGCAACACCCGCGATACGTCGCTGTTCCTGAACGAACTGATCGAGCGCAAGGCATTCTCCTGGACGCGGGTGCTGGAAAATCTGGAGATGGTGATGCCAGCGCGGGTGCACCTGGTTGGGATTAATCCGCAACTGAATGATGACAACCAGTTGGGGCTGAAGATGACGGTCGCGGGTGATTCGCGGGAACGGGCGATCGAACTGGCCCAGCACATGGAAGAATCGGGACGCTTCTCGCAGACGAATATCACGGGCGAGCGCTCGACGCAGTCCAACACCGGAGATACCGAGCAGGTAGACATTGTCGCGATTTATATTCCGGAGCCGCTGGCTGCGTCCACGGCAGCGCCGAAGGCGAAACCGGAGTCGAGGTCGAAGCCGACGAGCGGGACGCTCAAAGGGAGCGAGCGCTGATGCCGGACCTGAGAAGAACGCGCAAGAGTCTGAAGACGGCGCTGGCCATCATGGCGGGCGTGGACCTGCTGGCGGCGATCGTGTATTTTTCGCCGCTGGTGGGCTCGGCGGAGTCGCGCCGGCAGCAACTGGACCAACTGCAGGCGGAACTGACCACCAAGACGCGGCAAGTGGCACCGCTGCAAAACCTGCCCCAGAAGGTACTTCTGGCCAACAGCCAGATTGTCCAGTTTTACCGGAAGCGCTTCCCTGCCCAGGACTCGGAGATTGTGGAGCGGTTCGGCAAACTGGCGGCGGCCAATGGAGTCACGATTGAGCAAGGACACTATAAGAGAACAGAGGAAGGACCGGGGCAGCTGCAACCGGTGGAGATCGACGCGGACCTGGGCGGCAACTACATTGCTCTGGCGCACTTCATCAATGCGATGGAGCGGGACGAGATGTTTTTCATCATCAACAGCGTGACTTTGGCCGGCGAGCCACAGGGGCCAGTCAAGCTGAATGTGAAACTTGAGGCGTACTTAAAGGCGGGATCGTAGTGCAACTGGGACTGGAGAATAAGAAGAAGACGATGTGGGCGGCGGCGCTGGGCGTGCTGGCGGTTCTCGCCGTGGCGTATGAGATCATCCCGATGCTCACGGGGCCGTCGTCGCCGGAATCGAGCGCGCAGGCGGCGGCGCCCGTGCCCCGCGTGACCGCGCGCCCGGCAAGAAAGCTGGGCAAGCCGGCCAAGAAAGAGCATACGGAGAGTCTCGATCCGACGTTGCGATTGGAACTGTTGGCGGCCAGCGAGCAGACGCAATATCAGGGAAACGGAAGGAACATTTTTGTGTCGCAGGCGGAAGTGGTGATTCCGCGGCCGTTGGCGCCCGGATCACCCGACGCACCCGACGCAAAGAAGGACCCAGGCGGTTATCCGGGCCCGCCGCAGATTCAACCACCGCCTCCGATTCCGCTGCAGTTTTATGGCTTCGCCAGCAGGGCCGGGGAACCGAAGAAGATATTCCTCAAGCTGGGCGATGATGTCTGGGTGGCGGGAGAAGGCGAGATCGTGGACCGACGGTACAAGGTGATCCGCATTACGCCCACGTCGGTTGAAATTCAGGACGTGGTCAATAGCGGCCCGCCGCAAAGTATCCCGCTGACGCAGGGGTGAGGGGGGAAGTCTCAAGGTTTTAAGAGTTTCAAGGTTTCAGAGTTTCAATGAACACTGAGCACCCTTGGCTCGAAATCTTTGAAACGTGGAAATCCTGAAACTTTGAAACTTTGTTTGCTATGGCTTTCCATTTCCAGACACGGCGCGTGCGGCGGAGTCAAGACGGCTATATTCTGCTCACGCTGCTGCTGGCGATGGCGCTGATGATAATCTTTGCGGCGGTGATCGTGCCCACGATCAAGTTTGAAATCGAACGCGACCGCGAGGAGGAAATGATCCACCGCGGAGTGCAGTATGCGCGTGCGATCCAACACTACTACAGGAAGTTCAACCGCTATCCGACGAAAATCGAGGATCTCGAGAGCGCCAACAACATGCGCTTTCTGCGCAAGCGCTACAAGGACCCGACGAACTGTCGCGCCGGAAAGTGCGAGGACTTCAAGCTGCTGCATTTCGGCGAAGTGAAGCTGACCTTCAGCGGAGGAATTGGTGGCGGCACAATTCCGGGGGCAAGCCCGGCCGGTTCTCCCGGAGGGCTGAACAGCACGGGCGGATTCGGGCAGACTTCCACGTTTGGCGGGAACAGCACGTTCGGGACAAACTCGAACTCGTCGTTCGGGCAGAATCAGCCTTCCGGCCAGAATGCGCAAGGAGACAATCAGACACCTGGGTCGGATGAGACCGGCGGTTCGTCGGCGTCATCGCCGGGAACATCCGCGGGAACACCGAACGCGGGAGGGTCCGGGGACAGCAGCGGCACTTCGCACGATCAACTGGCCGGGGTGACATTCGGCGGCGGGCCGATCGTGGGCGTGGTCAGCGCCAGCAAGAAGACTGGCTTCCGCGAGTTTAATCACAAGAAGAAATACAGCGAGTGGCAGTTCATTTACGATCCGGGAACGGATCGGGGTGGTTTACTGATGGGGCCGAACCAGCCGGTGATCCAAGGATTCGGGCAGCAGAATGTGAACGGACAAAACAGCAGCAGTGGTGTCGGGTCGGGCACCTTCGGCTCGACGGGCATGCAGAACAATCCGACTTCGCCGTCGTCGGGAGGGTTCGGAACGCCGAATCAGAGTCAGCCGAGCAATCCACCGCAACAGCAGTAGCCGGACCAGGCTGGCCGCCTCCAAGAAGTCAAAATCCCCACCCTGTCGCAAAGAACGCGACAAGGATGGGGCACCCGCCTATCCAAATAGAAGCGGCCTCATCGCGGAGATGAGGTCGTCCGACTACACGTTGAACGAAGATCCGCAGCCGCAGGTGCTCTTCACGTTAGGATTCTCGAACTTGAAACCGGCGCCTTCTAGGGTCTCGACGTAGTCCACAATACAGCCATTGAGATACATGACCGAGGTGGCGTCAACGAACACCTTGAGCCCGTCCATGTCGAAGGTCTTGTCCATCATGCCGGCGCCGTTCTCAAACTGCATGGAATAGGAGAACCCGGAGCATCCGCCGCCCACCACGCCGATGCGCAGGCCGGCGGGAACGGGGGTCTGCTGGGCCATAATCTCTTTGACCTTGGCGACAGCGCTAGCGGTCAGGGAAACGGGTGGTGTCTTCTTGCCAACTTCCGGAACGGTTGTGGTGGCCATTCGTATCTCCTTGGCTTTAAAGCTGGTTGATTATAGCAGAGGCCAGTTTCCTCGGGCAGTACTGGCCGGTTAACACGCCAGAGGAAGGAACCTAGCCGGTTAGATGCGGCAGGGGGACAGTTCGTCGCATACTCCCCGCTGGTCGCGCGGCTGTTACAGCTTCGCAACGGAAGGATTTTCTTGGCGGCAGCCTTGCCAAACAGGGCTATAATCATTGCCGTTAGGGTCTTCCCCGGGACTGGGTGCGGGGTCAGCATGCCCCACCCGGCCGGAGGAAAGTCCGCTGCTGGGTTGGAATCCGAGGTGGCTTATGGCGCTCACTGTGGTAGCGGTGGTGTTCGGAGTTTTCGCCGTTGGTCTGATTGTCCTCCTAATCTATAAGAGCACGCTCACGATGCATGAGGATGACCAGTTGTTTTTGGATGAGGCCAACTCACACATGCAAGAGGAGCAAACCGAGCTGTTGACCAGGGTCAACCGACTGGTGCTTCCGGTGCGCGTGTTCAGCATTGGCTCAGGGGTATTTCTGCTGGTGCTGGTGGCGATGATTATCTACCAGAAGCTAAACGAAGTGCAGTAGCGCTGTTGGCGGCCCTCGCAGGAACCCGGCAATATTTTGCGGAGCGCAGCGAGAGGCGGTCGCGATGCTCAGTCGCGAGACCGCGTCTTCATCTTCATTGTCAGTACGGCAAGGCTGTTCGCCGTGGGCGTCGCAAAGGCCTCAGTGGGATTCTTCATTACAACCGAAAATTGGGAAGGGGCCGCAAGGAATCGCGGCCGCCGCGATCTATTCTCAGGACGATCTCTCAGGATCGTGTCCCGGGATCATGTCCCGGATCGTGGAAGAGGCACCAGGTGTGTGAAGACGGCAGGGCTGGGAATCCTGCTTGGAAACGGGTGCAGGGTCGGATAACTTAGAAGGGTTCCGGTGCCAAGCGGGGCAACGTTTGCCGCGACGGCAGATTCCTACGTGAGGGAGCATTGCATTCATGCATGCGGCGCCAGCAGAAGTAACTCCCGACATCGAAGCCACACCGAACCAGTCCGCGACGGGACCGGAACAACCGTCAAGTAGCGGCCCGGGCCGGACGTGGCTGCGCCGCGGGCTGGTGATCGCTGCGGCAGCGATCATTGTGGCTGCGATTGTGCTGCTCGTCATCCGTGGCAAAACTCCCACTGCAGGAAACCGGACGCAGTATTCCTCCTCCAATGCAACGCAAGTCCTGCGTCTGAAAGGAACGACGGAGGCAGTACAGTCGCGGGCGATTTTGGCGCCGGTGCTGGAGGGGCAACAGCTTCCCACGCTGACCATCATCCGGCTGGCGCCGGCGGGAACGCGAGTGAAGCCGGGAGATCTGCTGGTGGAGTTTGACCGGCAGGCGCAGATGCGGGACTTCGTGGACAAGCAGGCGGAGTACCGAAAACTGGTAGACCAGGTGGCGGAGGAGCAAGCGAAAGAAAATGCGGCGCGGGCCAAGGATGAAACTGAACTGAAGCAGGCCGAGGACAACCTGCGCAAGGCGGAACTGGAAGTGCAGAAGGCCGAGCTGGTGTCGAAGATTGACGCCGAAAAAAATCAGGAGAGTCTGGAGGAAGCGCGGGCCACGTACGATCAACTGCGCGAAACGTTCGACCTGAAGCGCAAGGCGGCGCAGGCAGGGATTCGAATCCTGGAGATTCAGCGGGATCGCACGCAACAGACCATGATGCACGCGCAGGCCAACTCCGAACTGATGCAGATTCACGCGCCAATTGAGGGAGTGGTGGTGCTGAACACCATCTGGAAGGGCGGCACCATGGGCGATGTCCAGGAGGGAGATCGGGTTGAGCCGGGGACACCGTTCATGCAAGTGGTGAATCCTGCCGCCATGCAAGTCCGGGCGGAGGCCAATCAGCAGGACTTTCCCAGCCTGCAGATCGGGCAGACAGCGAAGGTGCGGCTGGATGCTTATCCGGACCTGGTGTTCCCTGGGAACGTGGAACTACTGGCGCCGATCGGCGAGCACGGAAGCTTTTCCGATAAACTTCGCGCGTTTGCCGTGATCGTTTCGATCCAGGGGAATGATCCCAAGCTGATGCCGGACCTTTCGGCGGCAGTGGACGTGGATGTAACTGCACGGAGCGCGGGAGTAAGCGAGAAGCGAGACGGAAGCCAAGGCGCCGGGGGCGGTTCATGATGGAGCGATTCCAGCGGCTTTGGATCCGGCGTAAGGCGATGGTGATTACCGTGCTGCTGCTGGCGGGCAGCGGAGTAGTGCTGGGCGCGGTCCGCCTGAGCAGGCGATCGCCTACAGTTCCGACCTACCAGGTGAAACGCGGAGAGTTTCTGGACTCGTTGCAATTCCGCGGCGAGGTGAAGGCGCTGAAGTCGGTCACGATCAGCGCACCGGCGGAGGCGGGCGATCTGCAGATTGTCAAGCTGACGACCGAAGGTACCGCGGTCAAGGCCGGTGATGTTCTGGTGGAATTCGACAAGACGAAGACCGAGCAGGATCTGGCGCAATATCGCTCCAGCCTTAAGTCGGCAGTGGCGAGCATCGAGCAGGCGCGGGCTCAGGCGCGGCTGGCGGAGGAGGAAGATAAAACGGCGGTGCTGAAGGCGAGCTATGACGTGGAGGGGGCGAAACTGGACGCCAGCAAGCAGGAGATTCTCTCCAAGATTGACGGGGAGGAGAAGAAGCTGCTGCTGGCCGACTGCGAGCAGAAGCTGCGCGAGACCCAGACCAAGCAGAAGTCGGACGAGGCTCTGAACAAGGCAACGATCGAGAGCACGGAACAAGCCAGCAAGAAGGCACAATACGATGTGGAACGGGCGGAGGGCGCCTTGGCAAAGATGAGCGTGCGGGCTCCGTCGGCGGGGACGATCAGCATCTTGCAGCATTGGACCGGCTCCGGCATGGGTCCGTATCGCCTTGGAGATCAGGCTTGGCCGGGAGCGGCGATTGCGGAGTTGCCAGATGCTTCGACCCTGCGCGTTTCGGCGCGTGTGGATGAAACCGAGCGCGGGCGGCTGGCACCCAAGCTGCCGGTCATGGTGCAGTTGAATGCGATTCCCGACCGGCAATTCAGCGGGCACATTGAGCACATCAGCGAGATCGCGAGCATGGATTTTTCCGGCGTCTGGCCGCCCGCCCGCAACTTTACCCTGGAGATTATCCTGGATCAGACGGATTCGCGATTCAAGCCAGGGATCACCGGAGAGGTAACCGTGGTGGTGGACCGCGTGCCCAATGCCATCAGCGTTCCGACGCAGGCTTTGTTTCAAAAATCGGGGCAGACGGTGGCCTATGTGTGGAAGGGGACGCAGTTTGAGGAACGCGAGGTCGAAGTGGGAAGAACGAGCGCGGACAAGATCATGATCGCGAAAGGTCTCGATGCCGGAGAGCAAGTAGCGCTGAGGGATCCCACGCTGAAGCAGTAACAAGGCTTTCTAAACGGTGGGGATGGCAGTCCCGCACAAGGCATTCACGATGAGAGGGCGACGGGCGATTGCGTGGGCGGTGGTCGCGGTGGTGCTTTGCGCCGTGGCGGGCGTGGTGGCCGCGGTGCGCCGGGCCGCGCCGGTTGCGGCGGGAAACGACATCCCGACCAGCCGCGTGAAACGCGGCGATCTTGACATGAAGGTCCTCGCCACGGGCGAACTGCGGGCCAGCCATATGGAAATGCTGATGGCCCCGCCCATCGGCGGGGGCTCGCTGCAAATCACGCACCTGCTCCACACGGGCGCAGCGGTGAAGAAGGGCGACCTGGTGATGGAATTCGATCCCACCGAACAGCGCTACAAGCTGGAGCAGAATCGTTCGGAGTTGCTGCAGGCGGAACAGGAAATCACCAAGGCGAAAGCCGACGCGGCAGTGGTGACAGCGCAGGACAAGGTGGCGCTGCTCAAGGCGCGGTTCGACGTAAGGCGGGCAGAGTTGGACGTGCAGAAAAACGAACTGGTCAGCACTATTGACGCGCGCAAGAACGATCTGATGCTGGAACAGGCGAAGCGGGTGCTGGCCGAACTGGAGCAGGACGTCAAGTCGCGCAGCGCATCGAACCGGGCGGCCATCCTGCTGGCCGAAGAAAAGCGCAACAAGGCCAAGCTGGCGATGGATCAGGCGCAGCAGAATATCAAGAAGATGCGGGTGTCTGCTCCCATGGAGGGACTGGTCGCACTGGAAAAAAATGAGGCGGCCGCAGGCGGAATCTTTTTCGGCCAGATGCTGCCGGAGTATCGCGAAGGCGACCAGGTCGAGGCCGGCAGGAAAGTTGGCCAGGTGATCGACCCCAGGGAAATGGAACTGGCGGCGACGGTGGGAGAACTGGAGCGCAACAGCATCAAGGAGGGCCAGGCGGTTGACGTCGAACTGGACGCATTGCCGGGCAACATTTTTCA
>Ga0181536_10001199_pt1 | contig 30763 bp, 33 predicted proteins | sample PEATcosm2014_Bin_41_FD_121105 | JGI IMG/M metagenome (GOLD analysis project Ga0181536, IMG submission 121105) | Peatland microbial communities from MTU Mesocosm Facility, Houghton, MI, USA - PEATcosm2014_Bin17_60_metaG | ecosystem: Environmental > Terrestrial > Soil > Wetlands > Peat | place...
GGCATGCTGCTCTCGGATCTGCGCCACGACTACGTCCGCACTTACTACAAGTCGCTCGCCGACACGGACTTCGACGAGATTCGCCGGATCTTCGACGGCATGATCGCCGAAGCGCGCGAGTTGCTGCTGAACGAAGGTACCGCTCCCGACGCGATCGCCTTCCAGCGCTTCCTCGACATCCGCTACGTCGGTCAGGAGTTCCCGATCCAGACGCCGATTCCCGACGCCGCGATCGCCACCGGCGACATGCCCACGATTCGCTCCGCCTTCGATGAGATTCACGACCGGCGGTTCGGTCATCACGCGCCGACCGAAGCGGTGGAGATCGTCAACGTGCGCCTCACCGCCACCGGCAAGCGCGAACGCTCGCACTTTCCCCCGCTGCCGCCGGCGACCACCGACGCGCTGATCGCGCACCGGCCGGTGATCTTCGACGATTCGCTGACCGCCGTCGACGCGCCGATCTACGATCGCGAACGGCTCGGACCGGGCGCGCGCGTGAACGGGCCGGCGATCGTTCAAGAGTACGCCTCGACCACCGTGCTCTTTCCCGGCGATGACATGCAGGTCGCACCCAGCGGCGAGATGATCGTCACGATCGGAGCGGCCTGATGTCGGTCACTGAAAAATCCCGGCTCGATCCGGTCACGCTCGAAGTGCTGCGCAGCGCCTTGCCGGCGATCGCCGACGAGATGTCGGTCGACCTCCAGCGCACGTCGTATAACATGATGATCTACGAAGTGCGCGACTACTGCTGCGCCGTGCTCGACGTCGACGGCCGGCTGCTCGCGCAGAACATCGGCGGCGTCTCGCACTTCGTCGCCGACCTGGGCGTAGTGATCAAGGACGGCGTCGCGCGCTACGGCATCGACGGCTTCGCGCCGGGCGACGTGATCATCACCAACCACCAGCGCGTCGCCGGGCAGCACCTCAACAACGTCTGCATCTACACCCCGTTCTTCTTTGAGAACAAGCTGACCGCGTTCGGCATCGTGCGCGCGCACTGGGTCGACGTCGGCGGCAACAGCACCGGTTTCGGCGCCGGCACCTCGATCATCGACCCGTGGCAAGAAGGGTTGCAGTTCGATCAGATCAAGCTCTACGAAGCCGGCAAGCCCGACGAGAAGATGCTGCGGATGATCTCCGACAACATCCGCTTCCCGGAATCGTCGATGGGCGATCTGCGCTCCCAGATGGCGGCCTGCACGCTGGCCGAACGGCGGCTCGAGGAGCTCTACACGCGTTACGGCAGCGAGACGGTCGGCATCGCGATCGAGCGCATCTTCGACGACGCCGAGCGCAAGTGCCGGTTGATCGTCGAGCAGATCCCGGACGGCACCTATCACGCCGAATCGTTCCTCGATGACGACGGCGTCGAGAAAGGCGTGCGCGTGCCGATCGTCGTCGACGTCGTCGTGGCGGGCAGCGATCTCACGATCGACTTCACCAAGGGTTCGATGCAGCGCCGCGGCGGGATCAACGGGCGCACGCTGGCCGGCGCCTACATCGCCTACAAGGGGCTCACCGGCGCCTTGGAGCCGGTCAACGAAGGCTCGTTCCGCGCGCTCAAGGTCGAGATTCAAGAAGGCAACTTGATGATGGCGAAATTCCCGGCGCCGATGTCGTCGTGGAGCCGCATGCTGCCGACGGTGGTCGATACGATCCTCACCGCGCTCGCCGGAGCGATGCCGGAGCGCATACCGGCCGCGACGATGGGAACGCTCGGCGGCGCGCTAGCGTTTTTCGGACGCGATGCCGCCCGGGGCCGTAACTTCGTCCTGCAGACGATCGAGGGCGGCGGCTGGGGCGCGCGACCGTGGGAAGACGGCGAATCGGCCTCCGTTTCGGTGTGCCAAGGCGACGTGCGCAACGCGCCGGTCGAAACGATCGAGCTCAAGACACCGGTGCTCGTGCGCAAGCGGTCGCTGCGCGAAAACTCGGGCGGCGCGGGAACGTTCCGCGGCGGACTCGGCATCACGACGACGATCGAGAGCCTCGCCGAAGGGCGCTGGACGTCGAGCCAGCAAGGCCGCACGGAGCTCGCTCCGTGGGGCATTCGCAACGGCGGTCCGGGCCGCGTCGGCGAGGCGTACATCAGGGCGGCCGGCGACGCCGACTTCCACCGTGAAGATCCGTTCCGCACGTTGCTTCCGGCCGGCAGCAGCGTCACGATCATGACGGCCGGCGGCGGCGGCTGGGGCGACCCGCTCGATCGCGATCCCGAGCACGTGCGCATGGACGTGATCGAGGAATACATCAACCGCGAGGACGCGCGCACGACCTACGGCGTGGTGCTGGATGACGCGAACGCCGTCGACGCTACCGCGACCTCAGCACTTCGCGCGCAGCGCCGCGCGTGAGGGAAAACAACATGCGTATCCTCGCAATCTGCGGAAGCCTCCGCAAACAATCGCTGAATCTCCACCTGCTGCAGGCGGCCGCGGAGTTGGCGCCGCCCGGCACGCAGATCGAATTCTTCCCGCTGCACGACCTGCCGGCATACAACGGCGACGAGGATAACGCCACCCTGCTGCCGGCGGCCGTCAAGGCGCTGCGCGCGGCGGTCGAAGCGAGCGACGGAATCCTCCTGGCGAGTCCGGAGTTCAGCCACGCATATTCGGGCGTGCTGAAGAATGCGCTCGACTGGCTCTCGGACTCGGATTCACTCGCCGACATGCCGGCGACGTCGATCAGCGCGGCGCCGAATCTGGGTGGCGGCGTGCGCGGGCAATTGGCGCTACGCGAGGTGCTCTTCGCCCTGGGCGCCGACGTGTTCGTCCATTACGAGCTTTTGGTGCGTTCGGCAAAACAGAAGTTTGACGCGGACGGCACGCTCTCCGACGCCGACACGCGCGAACAACTCGCCAAATTCATCGCCGACTTCGCCGAATTCATCCGCACCAAACGTGCGAGAGTACCGGTCTAGCCGGCTGCGGTCAGGCTCTCCAGGAGCGGCAAGCTGCGCGCGCGTTTTCCGGTCAGCGCGAAGTAGGCGTTGGCGACGGCCGGCGCGACCGGCGGCGTTCCGACCTCGCCGCAGCCCGACGGCGCCGCGGTACTCGGCACGATCGTGACGTCGAGCGCCGGCGACTCGTGCATGCGCAAAATCGTGTAGGTGTCGAAGTTCCCCTGATCGGCGACGCCGTTGGTGAACGTGATCTTGCCGGTGAGCGCGGCCGAGAGGCCGTACAAGATCGCGCCGGTCACTTGCGTTTCGACGCCGTCGCGGTTGACCGGCAAGCCGCAGTCGACCGCCGTCCACATGCGGTGCACCCGGATGCCGCCGGCCGGCGCCGACACTTCGGCCACCAGCGCGATCCACGTGCCGTCCCAGACGGCGAGCGCCACGCCGCGCGCGCGGCCGGCCGGCGCGGCACTGCCCCAACCCGCGCGCCGCGCGGCGAGTTCGAGCACGTTGCGCGCGCGCGAATCGGCCGGCAACATCGCGAGCCGAAAAGCAACCGGATCGCGGCCGGCCGCATGCGCCAGCTCGTCGATGAACGATTCGGTCGGGAAGAAGTTGCCGTTGGCGTACGGCGCGCGCCACGGACCAACCGGAATCTTGTTGTCGAGGTTGTGGAAGTCGACCAGCACGTTGGGGATCGTATATGCAAAATCGCCGGTGCCGCGCACGACGCCCGGATCGACGCCGTCCTTGAGGTTGGCGGAGTCGCCGCGCGCGGCGATCGACGCCAGCGACAACGTGTGCGTGAGCGCCGCGATCGTTCCGTCGGCGGCGAGCGTCGCCGCCAACGCGTGGGCCGAACCGGGCCGGTAGGGATCGTGGCGGATGTCGTCTTCGCGCGTCCACACCGTCTTGACCGGCATGCCGGCGGCCTTCGAGACCTCGACCGCGTCGGCGATGTAATCCGCCGATAGCCGGCGCCCGAAACCGCCGCCGAGCAGCGTCGAGTTCACGGTCACCGACTCGATCGGCAACCCGGAGATCTTCGCCGCGGTCGTTTGCGACAACGTGGGAACTTGCGTCGGCGCCCACACGGTGACGTGGTCGGCGCGCACGTCGGCCGTAGCGTTCATCGGCTCCATCGCCGCGTGCGCGAGATACGGCACGTCGTAGGCCGCGCGCACGACCGTGCCGTTCGCCAGCGCGGCGCGCGCGTCGCCGGTGCTCTTGACGACGCCCCCGGGCTGCTTCACGAAGTTCCGCATCGCCGCCAGCATCGTCGGCGTCGACGCGCCGGCGTTCGGTCCGTGCCCGAACGTCGGGTTCAGGCGTTTACGGCCCTGGAAGGCCGCCCACGTGTTGTCCGCGACGACCGCAATGCCGGACGATACCGCGAACACCGCGCGCACGCCGGGAACGCCGAGCGCCGCGGCGCGATCGTACGACGTGACGGTGCCGCCGATCTCCGGCGGCTTCTCGATCGAGGCGAACTTCATCCCCGGCACGCGCAGGTCGAAGCCGAACACCGCCGTTCCGTTGGTCTTCGGCCGCACGTCGAGCCGGCGCGGACGCGTGCCGATCACGGTGAACTGCGCGGGCGATTTGAGCGCGACGCCGCTCGGGATCGCAAGCGCGGCGGCCGCGTCGATCAGCTCGCGGTAGTCGGCGTGCTGACCGGCCGGACCGAACACGCTGCCGGCCCGCGCGCGGCACGCCGCCGGATCGACCGACCAGCGCTGGGCCGCCGCCGTCACCAGCATCGCCTTCGCGGTCGCGCCGGCGGTGCGCATCACCGTCGCCATCTGCTTGATGCTCTGACTGCCGCCGGTCGACATCGCGTCGCGGCCGGGCGGATTCCAGCGCGCCTCGGCCGGTGCCAATTCGTAACGCATGCGCGCGAGCGGAAATTCGAGTTCTTCGGCGACGAGCATCGGCAGCGACGTCGTCACGCCTTGACCCATCTCGGCCTTGTTGATCATCACCGTCACCAGGCCGTCACGGTCGAAGCGCACCCAGCCCTGCGGCGACCAGTCGGCGCCGGCAGCGCGGGCCGGGCTCTCGAAGCCGAGCGTCCAGCCGGCGCCGGCGACCGCGACGATGCGCAGAAAATCCGTCCGAGCGAGCATGTCAGTGACCTCCTAGCGGGGCGCCGCCCGCATCGCTAACCACCTGGGTGTCGCCGCCGCCGACGGCGTTCGGATCGTAGCGCACGATGTAGCACGATTTTTCATCGAGACCGTGCTGGTCGCCGACGCGGAAGTCGTACATGCCGAGCGCGCCGGGAAAATCGTGCAATCCTTCGATCCATTCGTGGATCTGCTGGGCCGACGCGTTCGGGCCGAGCGCGCGCAACGCGGCGACGACGATCTTCGCCTCGTCCCAGGCGAACGCATGCGCCGCGCCCGGGTGGAGTCCTGCGCCTTCGAGCGTGATATAGAACTCGTCGATCGTCGCGCGCAGCGGATCGCGGGCCGGCCGGTCGCGCTTGGCGTAACTCGGGAACACGATCCACAGCCCCGACTTCGGCACGTACGTCTTGAAGCGCGCGATGAAGTCGGGCGCGATGTTCGTGGCGCCGGTGAAGATCGGCAGATCGACGCCGGCGTCGGACAGGCTGCGCAATACGGTTCCGAACGGCGCGCCGGTGGCGGAGACGAACAAGGCCTGCGCGCCGCTGAACTTCAGCGCGCTGACTTGCGCGGCGATGTTGAGGTCGGCGCCGTTGAAGAGCTGCCGCGTCGTGATCGCGATCGAACGGTTGGCCGGTTCGGCCAGCGCGCCGTCGATCGCTTTCTCATTATCCTGGCCCGAGACGTCGTTCGTGCGCAGGTAGCCGACCTTGTTCCAGCCGCGCGCGCGCATGTAGCGGAACATCACCGACTCGACGTGCGTCACGAGCGGCAGCGTGCCGAACACGTAGCTGCCCTTCTCCGGGTACACCAGCGGCGTCAGCGCGAACAGCACCGGGCCGTCTTTGAAAAACGGCATCATCGCGGTCGTCGCGGGCGAGAGCGTCGAGCCGATCACGACCGCGGGCTTCTGCGCCAGGATCGTGTTGGTCAACTGCACCGCGGTTTGCGGACTCGACCCGTCGTCGTAGACCGCGAAGTGCAGTTGCTCGCCGCGAATGCCGCCCGTCCGATTGACGAGCTTCTCGTACGCCTCGAGCGCCGCGTACTGGTCGCCGCCCGGGGAGGCGGCCGGTCCGGTCTGCGAGAGGATCACCGGGATCGTGTAGGTGGCGGTCTGCGTCCGGCCGGGCGCGATCGAGCCGGCGAGCGCCAGGGCCAGACCGAGGGCGGCCAGCTGTGCCTTCATGCGGTCCCCCATTTGGCGCGCAATCGGGCCCTCCTATGATCGCGGTCGCTCGGCAAGGCGCCGAGCAGGGTAAGCGTCGCGCCCGGCGCACATTTCGGCGATGATCGACGTTGCGACCATCCGCAGCATCCCGCTCTTCCGCGATTTCGCCGACGACGAGCTTGCAAGCATCGCCGAAACGGTCACCGATCGCACCTACGCCAAACACGACTTCGTCGTGCGCGAGGGCGACCCGGGCAGTACGTTCTTCATCCTGGTTCGCGGCTCGGTCTCGGTCTGCCGCATCATGCCGGACGGCCGCGAGATGATCCTCGCCATCCTCAAGGAAGGCGACTTCTTCGGCGAGATGGCGATGTTCGATTCGTCGCTGCGCAGCGCGTCGATCAAGACGCTCACCGCGGTCGAGGTCGGCGCGATCCGCTACGCCGACTTCCTGGTGCTGCTCGACGCCAACCCGCGCATCGGCCGGTCGCTGGTGATCGTGCTTTCCGAACGGCTGCGCGCGGCCAACGCCCTGATCGCCGCCACGACCTCGCAGGACATCCGGGCGCGGTTGGCCTCGCTACTCTTGAACCTCAGCCTGCAGTTCGGCGAACCGGTGGACCGGGGCGTCCGCATCAGCTTGCGCCTGACGAATCAGGAGATGGCCAACATGATCGCGACGACGCGCGAAACCGTGAACCGGACGCTGAACCGCTTCTGGGACGAGAAGCTCGTGGACATGCGCACTTCGCACGTCGTCATCGTCGACCCCGACCGGCTGCGTGCGCTGGTGCCGTGAGGCGTCAGCGCATACAGCTTTCGAGAAAGCCGAAGATCTGCGGCTTCGCCGTACGGGTGGCGGCGTCGTTGGCCGGGCTGGGGGCGTGCATGAAACCGTGCTCCGCCTGCGGGTAATACAGGATCGACGTTTCCGCTGCGCGGCCTTGCAGCTGCGCTTGCAGCGCTTCGAACGTCGTTCGCGAGGTGACGATGTCGCGGCCCGGATAGGCAACCTGCACCGGGCACGCAATCGCGGCGGCGGCCGGAATGGGCTCGAGGTCCTGCCCCGGTGAGAGCTGGACCGGAATCGACGGGTAGCACGCGACGGCAGCACGCAAGCGCCGCTCGCGCGCGCCGAACAGCAACACGTAGCGGCCGCCCATGCAGAAGCCGAGCGTCGCGAACGCCGTGACACCGTAACCGCTCGCCATGACGTCCAGGCAGCGTGAGAGCGCTTTCATCGTAGCTTCGTCGTTCGGCCGCGGCGGACGCTCGGTGAACGCCTCGCCGAGCGGAACGCTGGGATACGGGTTCCAGGCGATCGTCGTGTAGCCGCGCCCGGCGAGCTCGTCCGCGAAGGTTTGTACGAAATGGTCGACGCCCACGTTGTGCGGGAGCAGCAGCACGCCGGCGCCGGACGGTTGCGCGGGCCGCGCGAGGTAGTGACGCACGCCGTCGATCTCGATCGTGCGTTCGGCGGCAACGCTCATGCTAGGGCCGCCAGATCAGCGATGCGCCGGACGTTTTGTCGAGCCCGATGTACTTGGTCGAATAATCGAGCACGGGCTGCAGCCAATCGGGCGTGACGGGGACGTCGCCGTACACGGCGCGCGGACTGGCCCGGATCACGTCGACCGGGACCGGGCTGTAGCGCGCGAGGATCGCCGCCGACGCGTCGTGATTGGCATTGGCCCATTTCGCGGTCTTCAGCATCACGTCGATGAACCGGCGTGCGGTATCGCGGTTCGCGTTCAGCCAATCTTCCTTGGCGTACCAGCCCGTGACCATGAAGTGCTTGCCGACCGGCGCCAGCGCGTCGCCGATGATCTTCACCTGCCCCTTGGCCATCGTCGTGAACGGCTCGACCAGCAGCGCGGCATCGATGCGGCCCTGTGCGAGCGCCGCGGCGACGCCGCCGAACGGCAGTTCGAGCAGCTTCACGCTCTTCGAGTCCCCGCCGTTGGCGTCGATCCACGCTTCGATGGTCACTTGAGAAAAATCACCGAGCCCGTTGACCGAGATGGTCTTACCGTTCAGGTCGGCGCCGGTGCGAATCGGGGAGTTCTGTGCCGCCACGACCACGCCCTGAGGCGGCGGCCCCGTGTATACGTTGCCCAACGCGATCACGCGCAGATCATTCCCGTGATTGTGCGCCTGCGCGATCGGCACGAGGCTGCCGGCGATCACGTCGAGCGAACCGCCGATCACGCCGGCGGTCATTTCGGTGACGTTGCGTAACGTCGTGATCTGTTCGCTCAAGCCGGCCGCCGCGAAGTAGCCGAGATCGTGCGCGTAAAAATGTTGGGCGGTCGCGTCGGTGGCCGCCGAACCGACCCGGATCACGGCCGGGTCCGCGCCGCGCGCGACCATGGGAACTGCGGCCGCCGCGGCCAGACCGGTGAGAATCGAGGCACGTGTGTATGAGGCCATCGGGTTCTCCTTTGCAGCGTTCAGATTTAGCAGTAGGGGAGACCGGACTCCTCGTTAGAACTCTACCGTTCTTGTTCGACCGCCCCGGGAGGAACGACAACGTGGAGAAACTGCGCTACTACCTCGGGCACAACCGCGGCATGCGCGTCCTCGAATCCAACGGCAGCGCGCCGCACACCGTCGGCACGTTTTTCGAGGACGGGACGCTCGAGGATCTCAAGGGGATTCCGGGCAAACCGGAGGTCGTCTTCGCCGCGGTGGCTTTCGACGGCGGCTATCGCTCGCGCGATGCCGGCAAGACGTGGGAGAAGGTCTTGAGCGGTGACGTACGGACGTTCACGATCGATCCGCACGACCAGCGCGTCGTCTACGCCGGCATGGGCCCGGTGCGGCTGATGCGCAGCACCGACGAGGGGACGACGTGGGAGCCGCTCGACGGCATCCTCGACTTTCCGCCCGAGATAAAGAAGAAATGGGACGTCCCGCCGCCGTACCGCGGGAAAGAAGAGCCGCATCTGCGGCACGTCCACGTGCATCCCGAGGATGCAAACCAGATCTTCGTGCTGCTCGAGCACGGCGGCGTACTGCTCAGCAACGACCGCGGTACGACGTGGCACGATCGCAGCAACGGCATCCAATACGTCGACATGCACATGATCGCGAACTACCCCGGCAGCAAGGACCGCTACTACGTGTCGTCGGCACAAGGCTTCTACCGCACCGACGATCGCGGTGCACACTGGTACCGCGTCGAGCACGGCATGCCGTGGGCCGACAAGCCCGCCTGGTGCTACTCGCACGAATGGGAGTTTTTGCAGCACGGCGGACATCCGCGGATGGTCGTGTGCGGCTCGCGCGGCTCGCCGGGCGTGTGGGGCCTCGACCAAACCAACCCCGACGGTCACATCCTGGTGAGCGACGACGGGGGTGATGCGTGGCGCGTCGTGCGCGCTTTCGAGAAATGGGTGCCGTGGGTGCTCGCCAACCATCCGAGCGATCACCAGACGCTGTTCTGCGGCCTGGGCAACGGCGCGCGCGGTTACTTCGTCAACACCAAAGCGACCGGTGAAGGAGCGTTCTATGTATCGCACGACACGGGCGAAACGTGGGAACCCGTGCTGCCCGAATTGCCGGCCGTGTTGACCGCGTGGGTGGCACCGGCATGAGGCTCGATCGCACGCGCGTCGCCGTCCTCATGGCCGGCCTGCTCGCGCTCTCGGGCACCGCCGCGTCGGCGCAGGCGCAAGCGTACAAGATCGGGCTGACGTTACCACTCACGGGCCCGCTGGCGAGCTCCGGCCAGGATTACGTTCCGGCGGCCGAGATCGCGGTCGCCAACATCAACGCCAAGGGCGGCGTGAACGGTCATCCGCTGCAACTGCTCACCGAAGATTCGCTCGGAACGCCGCCCGGCGGTTTGGCCGCGATGCGCAAGCTCGTGCAGGTCGACGGCGTACAAGCGATCCTGACGTTCTACACCAACGTGGTGTCGGCGCAGATTCCGCTGGCCGAGGAACTCAAGGTTCCGATTCTGGGTTCGATCCAGACGCCGGGCTTGATGAGCCGGTCGCCCTACACGTTCTCGCACGCCGAAACCGTGACGGCGACCGCCGGACTCTTCGGCGATTATTGGAAGAAACACGGCATCAAGCGCGTCTACGCGTTCATCCCGAACAACGCGCTCGGCGCGATCTTCTCGAGCGCCTACAAAGCCGCGTCGGCAGCGTCGGGCGTCACCTACGATGAGGCGACCTTCAACTCGGGCGAGACCGACTACCGCGGCGTCGTCGCGCGGGCCAAGGAGTTCAACCCCGACGGCGTGATCGTCGCGTCGCCCGGCGGGCTCGACGGCACGGTGCTGATCCGCCAGGTGCGTGAAGCCGGCGTGAACGCGCAGATCTTCCTGCCCGGCACGTTTCTCTACGAACCGGGCTGGAAAGAGGGCGTGGGGAGTTATCTCGACGGTCTGATCATGGCCGGCGTGCAGATCGACCCGGTTGCGGGCAAGCAGTTCATCACCGAATTCCAAGCCAAGACCGGCCGCATGCCGGCCGTCTACGGCGCCGAGCTCTACGAAGAAGTGCTGATGCTCGCGGCGGCGATCCAACACGGCGCGTACAACGGTGAAGCGATCGCCAAACAGCTCGCGGTGCTCAAGGGCGTGCCGAGCATCTTCGGCGGCACGATCACGATGGATCCCGACCACTACAGCGTTCCGCTGAGCAACCGGCTGCGCCAAATGCGGAACGGCCAGCTCGTTCTCGTCAACTAGCCCTTGAGCGACGCGCTCGCTCGCGTCGAGCTGTTCGCGCTCGATCTCCCCTATCAGTCGAAGGTGCAGTTCCGCTCGTCGCAAGGCGCGGGCGGAACGTACGCGCTCTTGCGCTTGACGACGCGCGACGGCGCGGTGGGCATCGCGGAGGTGACGGGGATACCGAACGTCCCGGACAGCGATCCGGTCGTTCTGGCGGCCCAGTTCGACCGCTTCTTCCGGCCGCTGCTTGCAGGCGCCGATCCGCTCGATCACAGCGGCGTGCTCGCGGCGCTCGAACGCGTGCGCGGCGGCGCGATCGCCAAAGCGCTGATCGACACCGCGCTGTGGGATCTGCGTGGCCGGATCTTCGGAGCGCCGGTCTGGCGTTTGCTGGGCGGCAGCCCGCCCGCGCCCGTGCCCGTCACCGCTATCCTCTTCGGCGATACGGCCGCCGCGATGCTCGAGGACGCGGAGCGCACGGTCGCGCGGGGCATTCGCGCACTCAAGGTCAAGCTATGGCGCCACTCGATCGACGACGTATACCTGATCCGCGACATCCGCGCGGCGGTCGGCGACGACATCCTCATCTACGCCGATGCCAACCATGCATACTCGGAGGGCGAGGCGCGTGCGCTGCTGCCGCAGCTGGCCGCATACGGCCTCGCATTTATCGAGGACCCGTGCAGCCTCCCGGCCGAACGCCTGGCGCTGCTGAGCCGCGAATTGCCGATCCCGATCCTGGGCGAGATTCCGATCGATTCGCTGGCCACAGCGCAACGCTACATCGAGTTACAGGCGGTAGGCGCGCTGAGCCTGCACTTGCGGCGCACCGGCGTGACCGAGACCCTGAAGATCGTCGCGTCGTGCGAGGCGGCCGGGCTGCCCGCGATCGTCGGCACCGATCTCGAAGCCGGCATCGGCGCGCTGGCTCGCCTGCACGTGCGCGCGTCGATCCCGTCCTTGGCGGCGTGGCCGAGCGAGATCCAGTTCTTCGAACGGCTCGCCGGCGACGTGCTCGCCGAACCGTTGGCCGTGGTCGACGGCGCGATCGCCGTCCCCGACCGGCCCGGCTTCGGCGCGTCGATCGACGCGACGAAGCTCGAGCGTTACCGGGCCAACGGCTGACGTGGACGCGCGGCGCGTAGCGCTGGTAACCGGGGGCGCCCGCAACATCGGCTTGCAGATCGTGCGCCGGCTGGCGAGCGACGGTCTGGCCGTGATCGCCGTCGATCGCGACGCCGAGGCCTGCGCGCAGGCGGCTGCCGGCACGCCGCCCGGCGGCGACGTTCGTTTCCTTACCGGCGACATCGGCACCGATGCCGGCGCGCGGCTCGGCGTCGCCGCCGCGCTCGCAGCATTTGGCCGGCTCGACGTACTGTGCAACAACGCCGGCGTCGTGCCGTTCGAAGCGATCGAAACGCACGCGCTGGAGACGTGGCGCGAGACGTTTCGCATCAACGTCGAGGGCACGCTGCTGTGCACGCAACTGGCGCTGCCGCACATGCGCCGCCAAGGCGGCGGCGCGATCGTCAACATGGGCTCGATCAGCGGCATCGCGCCCTATGCGGGCGGCGCGGCCTACGCCGCATCGAAGGCGGCGATCGCGATGATCACGCGCGTGACCGCGCTCGAGGCCGGGGCGTACGGCGTGCGCGCGAACTGCATCTGCGCCGGCTCGATCCCGGCGGATGCGGACGCCGCCGGCGGCCTGCTGCCGGAGCACATCCCGATCGGACGCTTCGGCCGGCCCGACGACGTGGCCGGCCTCGTCGCGTATCTCGTCTCCGATGCGGCCGGCTACGTCACCGGCAGCGTGATCGTCATCGACGGCGGCGCGACCGCGGGGCGCGTGCGGCCGCCGCGACCAGGGCCGAATGCCTGAACACGGAAAGCGAGGGGTGCGATGAAGCGCGATATCGAGGCGTACAAAGAGTACATCCGCTCCATGGTCGGCGAGACCTACTGGGCGCAGCCGCCGGCACTCTATCTCTTTCAGCGCGAATACATGTCGCGCGAAGGCGCGCTGCTGTTCGCGCTCGAGCACTGCCAGTTCACCGACCGCTTTCCGCGCTGGTTCGGCAACATCGTCGCGAACTGCCCGTTCATCGAAGCGCGCGCATACATGATCGAGAACATGTTCGTGGAGGAAGTCCGGGACCCGACGATCGAGGTCGGTCACAACGAGAGCATGTGGGTGTTTGCGAAAGCGCTCGGTGCGAGCGAGCAGCAGATTCGCGAGTACGTTCCACTGATCGTGACCACGATGGCGTTGCACTATTTCGACAACGTCTCGCGCACGACGACGTGGCTCGAGGCGTTCGCCGCGATCGGCGTGTTCGAGATGCTCACCAACGCGCCGCTCGCGGCACGCTACGGCCAGATCCCGGGGAACTCGTCCAAACCGTGGGCCAAGCTGGGCCTCGAGAAGACCGCGATGTCGCACTGGTCGGCGGCGGAGCACGCCGATCACGGTGACGGCGACGACGGTCCCGGACACGGCGAGGCGGCACTCGATCTGTTGGCTCGTTACGCGCACACCGCCGAGGAACAGGAACGTGCGGCGGCGGCACTGCGCGAAGCGATCCTGGTGCACAAGTACCAGTACGACCAGATCGGGCTGAAAGCGATCGAGCTGACGAAGCGCTCCGTGGCGCCGTGACGCACGTCATTCCGCCGCAGACGCGCTCGCTGCTGGTGCTCGAGATGGCAGCCGAGATGACGCTCGCGTCACGGGCGCCGTCGCCGGTGCGCCAAGCCACGGCCGTCGTCGACCTTGGCGGCGGCCACGAGATCGCGCTGTTCGGCTCGAGCACGATCGTCGGGATTCGCGCCGTCGCGGAGCGCAAGGTGTCGCTGGCGATCGTCAACCCGTCGGCGACGCTGACCCTCGCGTACCGCGGAACGGGTCCGTTTGAAGCGGCGCTGCCGCTGCGCACGATCGCCGTGATCCCCTCGGCCGACCAGTACGTGTTCGCCGTCAACCCGCGCACGGGTTTGCGGAGTTTCGAGGAGATCGCCGCCAAACGGCCGGCGCTACGCATCGGCGTGCGCGGAGACCGCGCGCATTCGCTGCACTTCATGCTCGACGACATCATGCGCGCGAGCGGGTTCAGCCGCGAGGACATCGCGGCGTGGGGCGGTGAGTTTCACTACGAAGGCAGCGCGCCCGACCCGGCGGCGCCGAAGTTTCGCGCGTTCGCCGACGGCTCGCTCGACGCGCTCTTCGAAGAGGGCGCCGATTCGTGGATCGGCGCGGCGCTCGACGCGGGGATGACGATCCTCCCGCTCGCCGAGCCCACCGTGGTGCAACTCGAAACGCGCGGTTACCGGCGCGCAACGATCTCGCGAGCACGGTATCCGAAGCTCGCACACGACGTGCTGACCTGCGACTTCAGCGGCTGGCCGCTGTTCGTGCACGCCGAGCTGCCCGATGCCGACGTCACGCAAATCTGCACGGCGCTGGCCGCCTGCGCCGAGCGCATTCCCTGGCAAGAGGACGGCCCGCTGACGCTCGCGCGCATGTGCCGCAACGCCGCGGACGCGCCGTACGACGTGCCGCTCCATCCCGCCGCCGAGCGCGCCTGGCGTGAGCGCGGCTTTCTCTAGGCCGGCTTGCGCGTCAGTTGGATCTTGAGAACTTCGCGGATGTAGACTTCAATGAACTGCGGTAGGTAGACGCTCTCCGATTTCTTGAACCGGTCGATCAGTTCTTGATTGGGCTCGCCGGTCAAGTGGACCAGACGCCATTCGTTCATCGGATGCGTTTCCGCGCCGGTTGCGACGTGCTCGACGTGAAACAGCGGCTGGTTCGTTCCCGCCACCAGCGTCTCGCCGTCGGGACCCGGCAACTGCGCCGCGCCGATGAAGGTAACCTTGCCGAAATCGGGGTTGATGCGCACCTGTTCGAGAACGAGCCCGTAGCCCGGGGAGAGCCGACCCCGCTGCATCGATTTGCGGTAGAACGATTCGTGCCCGCCGCCCAACTCGCGCCGGGCCCACGTTGCGGCGCTGCCCTCTTGCACGACCGACGAGATGTAGATGTCGGGCCGATAGGCTTTGCGGACTTCCATGTCCCACAACTGCGTGCGCGTGAACTGCAGCGGCTCGCTCAGATGATAGTACTCGGCCAGCACGGCGTTGACGTCGACCGGCGGCCGCTCGACGCACGTGTTGTGCGGGTCGGCCCAGGCCTGCGCGAAGACGTTTTCATGATCCAAATCGACGGTCGCGGTCATCGCCGAGCTTTCCACGCCGCCGGGTCGAGGACCCGTGGTCGTTTCTGCGAACCTGCCTCGGCACGGAGGTAGCCCATGCACCCACGTTCGACCGTTTCACGGGCCGCGTTACTGGGAGGCACCGCGGCGGCACTGGCGGTGAGCTCGCTGCCCCCGCGCACATCCGCCGCCGATCTGATCCCGCTGCGCGTCGGGGTTCCGCCGACCGATGCGACCGGCGAAGGTTTCTACGGCGTGGACAAAGGCTTCTACACCGATGCCGGGCTCGACGTGCACCTTCAGCCGATGTTCAACGGCGAAGCGATGAACGCGGCCCTCAGCGCCGGTTCGCTCGACGTCATTACCGGAACCGTCGTGCCGGTCGCGCAAGCGTACACACACGGGATCGACGAGCGCGTCATCGCACCCGGACTGATCTACGACCGCGGACAAGGCCAGTCGGTGGTGGTCGTCGTGGCGGCGAACTCGGCGTTCACGAAGGCGGCCGACCTCAACGGCAAGACCGTCGCCGTCAACGGTCTCGGCGACCTCACGCACCTCGCGCTGCTCGCGTGGCTCGGCACCAACGGCGCCGACCTGAAGTCGGTGAAGCTGCTCGAAGTTCCGTTTCCGGCGGTCGGCCCGGCGCTCGATCAAGGCCGCATCGATGCGGCCTTGCTGGTCGAACCGTTCACGACCGCGCTCAAAGGCAAGGTGCGGGTCATCGGCGACACGATGACCGTGATCGGCCCGCGTTTCATCGGAACGGTGTGGGTCAGCAAGCTCGCCTGGCTGAACCAAAATCGCGAAGCCGGGCGGCGCTTCGCTGCGGCAACGCTCAAGATCGCCGCGTGGGCCAACGCGCACAACGACGATACCGCGACGATTCTCGCCAAGTACACGAACCTGAGCGTCGCAACGATCGCCTCGCTGACGCGCGCCGTCTACGACACCGCCCCGGCCAACGGGGCCCTGCTGCAGCCGATCTTGGACGCGCAGACGAAATACTTCGGCATCCCGAAGGTGTCCGGAGCGAGTTTGGTCTGGTCGGGCTGAATTTTATCGAGGGGCAGCTCCGATTTGTGGGGGGCGGCGTAGCCGTTCGGCGACGGTTGCGATCAGGCGGCTCGCGATGCTGAGTCCGGCCGGCGGCAATTTGGGCAACGCATCGACGTCGAAGAAGCGCGCTTCCTCGATCTCGATACCGTCGGGAACGACATCGCCGCCGGCGTAAGCGGCGGTGAACGCGATCATCAGCGAGTGCGGAAACGGCCACGACTGGCTGCCGAAGTAGCGGATATCGGCGATCTCGACGCCGACCTCCTCGCGCACCTCGCGCACGATCGTCTCCTCGAGCGTCTCGCCGGCTTCGACGAAGCCGGCCAGTGCCGAGAACATCCCGGTCGTGCTGCGGCGATTGCGCGCCAGCAAGACTTCGCGGCCCCGATGGATCAGCACCATGATCGCCGGCGAGATGCGCGGGTAGGCGCGCAGGTCGCAGGCCGTGCAGACGCGCGCGAATTCGCCTTCGTCGCGCTGGGTCGGGCGGCCGCATGCGCCGCAGAAACGGTGCTCGCGATCCCACGTCAGCAGCTGCGCGGCGCGGCTCGCTGCCACGAACATCTCCGGCCCAAGCTCGGCGTGGACCGCACGCAAACCGATGCGCCGCAGTCCCGGCGGCAACTCCCCGTCGGGAAGCGCGAGCGCATAGCAGGCCGTGCCGCCGTTCAGGCTGCCGGTGCGGATCGCGCGTTCGAGCGTCGCGTCCGGGCCCAGCGCCGCGAACGTCGGCAGGCCGTCCTCGGCAAGCACCAAATCGTTGCCCGCGTACGCGAACACCAAGGGCTCACCGCTCACTTTTTCTTCGCGCTCTTCTTCAGCTGGGCGATCAGCTCGAGCCGGCTCGGCTGACGCTTGACCTTCGCGGCCAGACTCGCCGGCTTCACCAGCGGTTCCGGCAGCCCGAGATGCGGATGTTTGGCAGCCAGCATCCGCATGTAGTCGTTTTTCGTCTGCACGTTTTCGAGCAGCGACTCCTCGGAGTCGACGAGCACCGAGAGCCGCGCCGCCGGATTGTCGAGCAAGCCGAAGCGTTCCGCGAAGTCGCGCGTCTTGCGCGCCGTCTGCAGCGCGCGCGCCGTTTGAATGCCGGCAGACTGATAGGTCGTCCACTCGAGAATGGTGCGCAAATTGGCGATCGCGGCCGCCACCGCAGCTTCGTCGTCCTCGGCTGCCGGAACCGCTTGCAGCCGTTGCTGGATCTGCTCGACGCACGCCAGAACGATCGCCAGATCGCCGGCACCGCCGGGCCACTGCGCCCACCGCTTGCCGGTTGTGGCGACGCTCTTGCGCAGGCCGTTGGCGAACGCCAGCGCCCGGGCGGCGGCGTCACTCATGCCTAGACCGGTGCTTCGGCCATATCGAAGGCTTTGGCGGAGAACGGTTTGAGCCGCGTCAGCTCCGGCAGCGTGACCGCTTCGGCAACCAGCGCCGCGTCCTGATAGATCGTGCGCGCGAGCGCCAGATCTTGCAGCGCCGTTCCGACCGATTTGAAGATCGAGACGTCGCCGCCGGGCATACGGACGATGCCGTCGCGCCGTACGTGAGACAATGCTTGTATGCGGGCGGGGTCGAGCAGTCCGGCGGCGATCGTCTCCGCGATGTCCGCCGATTCCAGCTGCACCATCTGCGGGTCGTCGACGACGACGACCGACGCCCGCGCCAGCGAGGTGTTGTCGAGCTCGCGCAAATCGAGCCGCGTCGATCCGATCGACAACACGACGGCGCCGGGCTCGAGATCGTTGCCGTCGATGACCGGAACCTTGGCTTTGGTCGCGAGCACGACGACGGACTGCCCACGCAACGCATCGGCCGCGCTTGCGACCGCCGTAACGGTGATGCCGAGCTCGCGCGACATCAGCTCGGCGAACCGGGTCCGGCGTTGCGCGTTCGGGCTGAACACCTTCACCTCGGCGAGCGGCCACACACCGGCCAGCATGCGCAGGTGCCCGACCGCTTCGAAGCCGGTGCCGATGAGTCCCAAGCGCTGCGGCGGCGCGTCGACCATCGCCATGCCGGCCAGCGCCGTCACCGCCGCCGTGCGCACGCGCGTGAGCTCGTCGGCGTCGAACAGCGCGAGCAGCCCGCCGGTGTGCACGTCGTAGAGCAGCACCAAATAACGGTTGCCCGAGCCTTCGACGAGCGTCATCACCTTGAGGCCCATCACGTCGTCCAGCACGGCCGGCATCACCCGGATGAAGCCTTTGCCGGTCGGCGTATCGATGCGCGGCGGCAACCGCGTCTTCCCGGCAGCCTCGGCGTCGAAGCCGGCCGCCATCGCGCGAATCGCGACGTCGGCCGACAGGCTCTTCTCTAAGAACGCTCCATCGTAGAAGCGGGTCACGCCGTCCGACCTGCGACGACGAGCTCGGTGCTCGACTCGAGCGGGAAGCGTCCGGCGAAGAAGGCGTCGTCACCCTCCGGCAGCTTGAAGCCCGAACGCGCGAGGCCGGTCCGCAGCGCGGCCATCTGATTGGGCAGCAACCGCATCTGCGGCATGCGCAACAGCCCGCCGCTGTAGCCGTGCAGCCAGCTCAAATACTTCCAGCCGACGCGATGGATCAAGTTGGCGCCGGCAAACGTCGCGTGGAACGCGCCCTTGGCCTCGCGCGCCGGCTGGCAGCTCCAGTAGAGCTCCATCCCTTCATCCCATTTGCCTTCGTGCAGCAACTTGAAATAACGCGGCACGCGATCGCCGAACGAATCGTAGGCGCTGGTGCCCATCCACTGCATGCCGTACCAGTCGATCAAGCCCGGCGAGTACTGTTCGAGCGGCACCTCGATGATGACGTCGTTCTTGCAGCGCCGCAAGAGATCGGCGATGCCGGTCGTCGAGGCCGGCGGATTAGCTTCGTACTTGACCGCGGCGGCCGTGGGGAACTTCGCCATTGCCGCGATCGCTTCGGGCGGGAACTTGCTCGGATGGAGCGAGCCGAAGCCCCACGTCGGAACCGCGAACAGGATCAGCGCGAGGTCGGTGCGCTCCGCGATCGATTGGGTGAAGTCGACGATGTCGGCGGCGGTCTTCGGCCGGAACGACGGCGGATATGAGACCAGCGCGGCTTCGAAGCCGAGCCCTTCGGCCGTCTTCGCGACGGCGACCATCTGCTCGGGCGTATCGCAGCTGAGGTGCGTGACGAGGTTGAAGCCCTTGGGCGCGGCGCCGACGGCGATTTCCATGAAGGCCAAATACTCGTCGTAGGTCGTGCCGCTCTCGGCCGCGACGAGCGTGCCCCAGTAGCCCATCTCGGCGCAAAGCCGGATGTCGTGCTCGATTGCCCTCGCGTTCAGTCCGTCGAACGACGTCGAGAAGGACGGCAACGTCACGTTGCACATCCCGTGCCAGGTTGCGCGCGAACGCTCTTTGACTTCGTTGCGCTTGTACGGTAGAGCCATCAGAGCTTCTCCTCTTCGCTAGTCGCGTCGACGACGCGTCCCCGGGTATGTTCGATGTGCAATCGGATAAGGCGTTGGGCTGCGGCGGCGTCGCGCGCGGCGACGGCCGCGACGATGTCGCGGTGCTCGCGCCCGGCTTCGCTCTCGCGGTTCACGGTTTCCCCCGACAGGCGCAGGTAGCGCTCGACCTGCGAGCTCAGCGAAACGACCAGTTCGAGCGCCATCGGTGAGCCGGCGGATTCGAGCAGCTCGTTGTGAAAACGCGCGTTGGCCGCGACCCACGCCGCGTGGTCGGTGATCGCATCCATCCGGTCGCAGGCCTGTTTCAATTGCGCGATGTGCTCGTCGCTGATGCGCGCGACGACCTTCTCGATCAGGTACGCCTCGAGCAGCGCGCGGATCTCGAACGTCTCTTGAATGCGCTCGGGGCTCACCGCCGCCACCACCGCGCGCCGGTGCGGCATCGCGGTGATCCAGCCTTCGGCCTCGAGCAGCCGCAGCGCTTCGCGCACCGGCACGCGCGACGTGCCGAATTGTTCGGCCAGCGCGACTTGGTTGAGCTCGGTGCCGTCGGAAATCTGGCCGCTCTGGATCGCGCTGCGTAGTGAATCGGCGACGTAGCCGGCGGCGGTTTGGCGCGAATTAGCGGTCTGCATGCGATTCGTCTTCGAGCTCGCCTTCGAGCGAGTTGATCTCGACGCCCATCGCCGCGCGCCAGGCCGCCCACCACTGACGCAGGCGGTTGTCGTCGCCGCGCGTTCCGGTCGTCGCATCCGCGCCGCGTGCGATCACGCTGTAGCGCACGCCTTTGGCCGCAACGCCTTCCTGTTGGCCGACGAAGATCGGCCCGTCCTCGAGTTCGACCGGGTTGAGAAACCAGGTCGCGTGGCCGAGTTCGCGCACGACCTTCACGTCTTCCGAATCGTCGACGAGGCCGAGCACGCGACTCTCCATGCGGACCGCTTTGGGTCCCAGCGCACGCTGGGAATCGATCGAGATCACGTTCGAACGCAGCGTGATCGTCGCGTCCGGGAAGAGCGTCACGATGTAGCCGTCGCCCGTGGTGACGCCCGGGAGCGTGTATTCTTGCAAACGTTCCCAGAGCTGCGGATCGATTCCGGCGGGATCCATCCCGAGCCGTTGCACGGCGTGCCCGTTGGCGTGCAGGTAATACGGCCCGGGCGGGCTGGCTTTGCGGAAGAACGGATGCACGAACGGCACGTGATAACCGTCGCGCGCATTTTCAGCGAAGACTTTCCAGTTGATCGGCAGGTCGTAGCCGTAATACTTCACCAGCTCGAAGCGGCCGTGCGCGAGCGGCGTCGAGAGCGTTTCGACGATTTTCGGACCGAGATAGTCGCGCAGCGACGGCGCAGCCTCGTCGAAGCAGACGAACACCAACCCCAGCTCGACCTCGCAGCGCACGCCGACCAGCGGGTTCTCTTCCTTGACGAAGCCGCTGCCGTCGTAGGCTTCCTCGCCCGGAATCCCGATCAGCCGGCCGGCCAGATCGTAGACCCAGTTGTGGTAGGGACAGCGCAACGCCGCGGCGTGGCCGCAGGCGTCGAGCAGCACACGCGAGCCACGGTGACGGCACGTGTTGTAGAACGCGCGCAGCGTGCCGTCCGCACCGCGCACGAAGATCAGCGGCTGCTCCAAGAGCGTCGCCGTGAAGTAGTCGCCCGGCGCGGCCGCCTCGCTCTCGTGACCCGCGAACAGCCACGTCTTCATGAAGATGCGTTCCGTTTCGAGCTCGAACGTGCGCGGATCGGTGTAGAGGCGGTTGTCGACCCAGCGGGCCGGGTCGATTTTCGGCGCCCACGCGGGCAATCTCGTTGCTGTAAGGTTCATCGCATCAAAAGGCCCCCGTTGACCGCGATCGTTTGTCCGGTGATGTACGAGCTCTCGTCGTTGATGAGGAAGCGCACGATCCCGACGACGTCGGCCGGCGTGCCGACGCGCCCGAGCGGAATGCGCGGCCCGATGAAGGCGGCCCGTTCCGGCGTGAGCATCGGCGTGTCGATCGGTCCCGGCGCCACGCTGTTGGCGCGGATGCCGTACGGCGCGCCTTCGAGCGCGACGGATTTCATCAACGCCTCGACGCCCGCTTTAGCCGCGGCGTAGTTCGCGCCGTTGCGGTAGCCGCTCGACGCGTAGCCGGAGGAAAATGCGACGATGCTGCCGCCGTGCGCCGCCATCATCGCGGGCAACACCGCCCGTGTGGCGACGAACGTTCCGGTGAGCGACGCGTCGATGACGCTGCGCCACGCCGCCAGCGGCATCTCGGCCACCGGGTACTCGTCGACCGTCCCCGCGGCGCACACGAGCGCATCGATACCGCCGTAGCGTTCCGCGATGCGCGTCACGCCGGCGCCGACCGCCGACTCATCGGCAACGTCGAGCAGCAGCGACTCGGCCGCGCCGTTCGCACCGACGCGGTCGAACGCGACGACCGTGCGACCGGCCGCCGCCAGATCGGCGACGATCGCCGTCCCCAAGCCGCCGGCAGCTCCCGTCACGATTATGGCTCCCAAAAAATTTGTTCCCGAGCGAGCGGGTCGATCATAGGCAGTAAGTGTATACATTACGCGTCCGGCGGACCGTTCCCGCCAAGCTCGAGGAAGCTGCGTTTGAACGTCACCCATTTGCGCCACGTCGCACTCGTCGCGCCCGAATTCGAACGATCGATTGCGTTCTTCTCCGAGGCGTGGGGGCTGGAGTGCGTTGCTCGGGAAACCGGACGGGCGTTCTTTCGGACCGCGCGCGCCGAACCGTATCAACTCGAACTGCTCGCCGGCGAGCAGCGCGCCATCGACCATATTGCGCTCGGACTCCCGGCGAGGGCCGACGTCGACGACGCCGCACGCGCGTTGACCGCAGCCGGCGTGGAACTGGTGACGCCGCCGCGTGCGCTGGCCGGTCCGGGCGGCGGCTACGGCCTGCGCTTGCGCGATCCGGACGGACGCAGCATCGAGCTCTCGGCCGAGGTTGCGCTGCCGGCGGCGCAGGCCGCGTTCACCACCCCGGCGTTCCTCTCGCACGTCGTGCTCAACACGCCGCAGCTCGACCGCATGACGGAGTTCTTCACGGGGGTGCTGGGCTTCCGCGTCTCGGATTGGAGCGAACACGTGATGTCGTTCCTGCGCTGCAACCGCGAGCATCATTCGGTCGCCTTCAACGATGCACCGCAGGCCTCGTACAACCACACCTCGTGGGAACTCGCGTCGATCGACGAGCTGTTTCGCGCTCAGGGCCGAGTTCGCGCGCACGGCACGCCGCTGGGTTGGGGAACGGGACGCCACGCGCCGGGCAAACAAGTCTTCAACTACTTCGTCGAACCGTCGGGTTATGTCGTCGAGTACATCGCCGACGGCGAGACGATCGACGACGAAGCGGCTTGGCAGCCGCACGTCCACGGCCGCACGCCGGAGACGATGGACCTCTGGAATACCGCCGGACCGCCGAGCCCCGAAATCCGCGCCGCCATGCAGGGATAACCACACGTGCTGACCTTTACCGACGAACGCAACCAGCGCATCGAGCTCGAGCCCGAGATCTTCGTGATCGCCGGCTACACCGGCCGCGACCGCGCGATGGTGCAGAAACACATCGACGAGCTGGCGCACGAGGGGATCGCGCCGCCGCCGGAAGTGCCGATGTGGTACGAGATGCCGGTATCGATCCTCAGCCACGCCGCCGAGATCGAGGTGCCGACGGCGCAGACGTGCGGCGAGGTCGAACCGGCCCTGATCGGCATCGGCGACGATCTGTATCTCGGCATCGGCAGCGATCACACCGCGCGCGACGTCGAACGCGAAGACATCGCCAAGAGCAAGCGCGTTTGTCCCAAGCCGCTCGGCCGCACGATCGTGCGCATCGGCACGCCGGACGCCGCGTTCGATGCGATTCGCTTGGAGAGCGCGATCGACGGCGAGCCCTACCAAGCGGGGTCGTTCGCGCAAATCACGCCATTGGGCACGCTGCTGGCCGAGTTCCGGCGCCGCAAATCGCCGCAGAGCTTCGTCCTCTTTTGCGGGACCGTGCCGTTGCTGACCCACGGCTTTCGTTTCGGCCGCACGTTCGCGGCGCGCATCCGCGGCGGTCCGCTGACCGCCGCGTTAACACTCGAATACGCGGTCACCGGCGTCCGGCCGCACTAACAGGAGCACCATGGCCAAACCCGAGCACGAGTTCTTCCCCGTCACCAACGTCGGCTGGACCAAGGTCGCCGGCGCCGACGTCGGCATGACGGAGCGCATCCTGGCGAAAGATCCCAACGCCAACGTCGCGACCCGGATCCTGCGCTTTCCGCCCGGTTGCGACACTTCGCCCAACGGCGTGCAGATCCACGACTTCTGGGAGGAAGTCTACATCCTGGAAGGCTCGTTCACCGATCTCGAACTGAAGCAGACGTTCCGCGCGGGTGAATACGCCTGCCGTCCGCCGGGAATGCGGCACGGACCGTGGCGCAGCGACGAAGGCTGCCTCACCTTCGAAGTCCGCTACTACAGCAAATGATGCGCAGCGTCGCCGTTTGGGTTCTGATCGCGTGCGCGCTGTTCGTCAGCGGGCCGGTCCGGGCGCAGACGCCGCCGCTGATCCCGCTCGAGGTCGGGCTCGGCGACGTCTCGCTGACCAAGCTGATCTTCTTGGTCGCCTACGACGCGGGCGTGTACACGAAAGACGGGCTCGACGTCCACCAGTATATCACGCCGCGCGAGGCCGAGGTCGTGCGGCGCAGCGGCGTGATCGTTCCGCCGCAGTTCATCCGCACGTCGACCGGCAACGACGTGCCGATCACGATCGAAGGCGGCAGCCCGCGCCTGGTCGAGATGACGACCAGCGCCCTGGCGCCCGATCGCGTGATCATCGCCACGACCGACAACACCGCGCGCTTCCATATCATCAGCCGCAGCGACATCACCTCGCCCGAGCAGCTCAAAGGCAAGCGGCTGGGCTTACACGGAGTTTGGCGCGATCACGCAGCTGATGGCGATCGCCTGGGCCCAGAAGATGGGCTGGAAACCCGACCGCGACATCTCGCTACTCGCCGACGGCACCGCGTTCGACGTGCTCAAGAGCGGCCGCGAGGACGCGTTCGTCGGCGATGAGATCACCCAAGCGATGGCGGCCCAGCTCGGCTACCGTGATCTGGTCGATCTGTCGACCTACCACATTCCGCTGGCCGGTTCGGGGGTCAACGCCTCGCGCAGCTGGCTACGCGATCACCACGACGTCGCCGCGCGCTTCATCAAGGCCACCGTCGACGCGATCGCGCTGGTGAAAACCAACAAGGCCGTCGCCTTCGCCTCGCTGGCGAAGTGGTACGGCATCACCGACCCCTGCGCAGCAAGAACAGATGTACGCGCAGGTCGCCGGTCTGCCGCGCAAGCCGTACTCCTCCGTCGACGGCATCAAAGAAGTGATGGCGATCTATCGCTACCGCGAAATGCACATCCACAAACCGGAAGACTTCTACGACGCGAGCTTCGTCCACGACCTCGACCAAAGCGGCTACATCGACTCGCTCTATAAGTAGCTCGCGCCTCCCGGCCGAGTCGTGGTCTCGGAATTATCGCGGGCGTTGCCAATTCACCGTCACCCCAAGCGTTGCCAATTCGCTGTCACCCCGAGCGTTGTCGAGGGGTGCGCCGCGATCCGCGTACCGGAGGGCAGAGCAATGCCACAGCCGGTATCTTGAGCGACGCAGCGTGCCCTGCGGTAATCGCTGAACGCTCGCCAATGATGCGTTGCCCGCGGCCTGCGGTATGAGCGCGAACGGCTCATCCCTCGACAACGCTCGGGATGACAGTGCGATTACCGCGGGGGTTCGACGATCATCTCGTGGGCGTCGAAACGATTCGGGATGATGGCGTAGCGGGCGAGTAGATCGATCACGGGTTGGATGTCTTCGGCGGCGATGCGCGTGCCGTTGGTCATGCGCGGGAAGTGCTGCGCTTGATCGAGCGTGATGCCGCTCCAGGTTGCGAGCAGCGGCGCGGTTTCCGCGTGGTGCGAGTTCGTGTAGACCGCCGTCGTTGCGATCAGGCGCTGGAAAGCGGCGATCGCATCGCGGTGCTGCTGCGCGAAATCGGTGGTGGTGAACCAGCCCGAGAGCATGAAGCGCGGAGCGATCGCCGAGTAGAACGGCGCCAGCATGCGTGCGGTGCCCGACGCGAGCGCATCGGCAAAGAACGGGTTGATGATGCCCGCCGCCGCGATCCGACCGGCGTTGAGCGCGGCCAGTTGCGAGGCCACCGGAATCTCGACGAACTGCAGCGTTTTGGAATCGCCGCCGTTCTGATCGGTCCAAGCGCGCGCGGCGGTCGTGTTGAGATCGCCCAGCGCCGGCACCGCCACGGTCTTGCCGTTCAGGTCACGCGCGGTCTTGATCGGCGAGTCGGCGGCCACGATCAGCGCCCCGTCGGGAATCGCCGGGTTGTACATCGAGCCGGGCGCGATCCATACGAACGGCAACCCCTTGGCGTGCGCCGTGACGATGGACACGACGCTCGACTTCCCGATGTCGACCGACGCGCCGGAGACGGCCGCCGCTACGGCGGCCCCGCTGGTCGCGCGCGTCAGTTCAATGTCGAGTCCGGCGCGGCGCAGCGCCCCCGACTGCTGCGCGTAGAGCACCGGCATCGTGTCGTCGGCCGGCGAGGATGACAACCGCAACACCGTGAGGCTGGGCGACGCCGTTTGCGCTTCGGCTCGTGCTCCGGCGGCGAGCACGCCGGCGAGCGTGGTGAGCGCCGCGCGGCGCGTCAGGTCCATCATGTCCAACTCCTCCGCATGAAAGCGCGGCTACATCGACTCGCTCTATAAGTAGGCGGCTAGAGGTTGAACGTCCCGGTCTCGTTCAGCGTGCACGCTTGGCTGACGTACGATCCCGCAACCACGCCTCCGGAAAGCGTTCCGTTGAGGATCAACGGGCAACCGGGGTTGGTCGACGGCGTCAAGAGGTAATAGGAAATCGACGACGGCCCGGTCACGATACCATACGCGAGCCCGTTCGAGTTGTTGTAGCCCGGCGCCGTCGCGAAAGCGTCGCTGTAGCTGCCTGTGAGGTAGACATTGTATTGCGTGAGCGTCAGCGACATCGTCCCGCCCGCAGGCACCAAGCTGTTCGTGACCGTGCCCGAATAGGTACCGACCGTCGGTATCGTGAAAGCGGTGGCGGTGAACGTTGCCGTGTCGGTGTCGCTGCAACCGGTTGCCACGTACGATCCGCTCATCGAGGTCGTACCGCCGAGCGTCGCGCTGACGGTCAGATTGCACTCGCCATCGGTATCCGAGACGGCCGTGCCCGAGAGGGTTCCGGCGGCGAGGGTTCCGGTGAACGAGCCGCCGTTCAGCCACTCGCTCGTGGTGTAGACCATCCCCCACGTTCCGTTGACCGTCGAACCGCTTTGTGTGTAGGCGATCGTGAAGGTGCCGGAACCCAAAACCGAATCGGTCACCGGACCGGCAAAAGCGACGGCGTTGGCGCTCGAGTAGGGCGTCGCAACCGCCGTCGGGGTGGTCGACACGGTGCCGCCGCCGCCGCAGCCTGCAAGCACGACCATCGCCCCAACTAAGGTGAGGCTCCACGCCAATCGGGAGCAGCGCATTCGTTGCTTCATAGTGGATAGCTAGCAAACTCCACTGAGAAGCGGCTTGGGGACATCCATAAACTCCTCACCTGGCGTACGTAGGGCATGAAACCAAAGAACTCCCCCGAATGAGCCCCGTGGGAGGGACTACGACGATGTATCGGATGGAAAGAATCACGCCCTTGATCGGCCCCACGGTTGAGGGTCCGCTGGGCGTCAAGATGTTGCCGCGGACGTGGCTCAAGAGCGTCCTCTCGGCGGCGGGACTGCTGCCGGAGGGCTATTTCGACAACGACAAGGGGTTCAATCACCGCGTCGTCGACGTGCTCGGCCTGGAACCGGAAGCGTTCTTCGGGTACTTGGCGACGATGCCGACGTATCCGCAAGCGGAAGAGTACGTCCGGAAGAACGCCAAGAGACTCGATCCGGCGACGATTGCGGCTTTGAACGACGGCATCGTCACGTACGACCGGCCCGAGGAAGCCGCCGCCGCGGTGCGGGCGCTCACGGGAATCTCGGACGCGAGCGTCCGTAACAGCCAGCTCTTGCTCTGCTACGACGACTGGCACGCCCTGCACACGACGCTGGTCGCGCATCGCGCCGAAGGCATCGAACCGCAGGTGCCGATGGTGAGTTCGGGTCAAGTCGGGTTGGCCGGAATCCCGCATCTGCCGCGCATGTGGATCAAGGCGCTGTTGAACGCGGTGGGCGCGCTGCATCCCGAATGGAAGACCGGCACCGTCTGCGGCTTCGACAAGAAGATCGCCGAAACGATCGGCCTCGATCTCGTCGCCGCGGTCGCGTACGTCAACGCCGAACTGCCGAACTACTTGCAGTTCGAGGGTTGGGTGCTCGACCACATCCCCAAGCCGGACGCCGCGACCAAAGCCGCCTGGGTCTCGAGCGTCGCCGCGATGCAGAAAACCGAAGACATGGCGGCCGCGGAGTGCAAGGAGTGCGGCGTGGCCGGCGCCGGACTGCGCGGCACGGTCTTGCTCAACGACATGGTCGACTGGAAATACATGCACGACCGCGTCGCGGGCAGCCGGGCCGCCGGCGTCGCCTAACCGGCGCTGAGAACTCGGATCTCGGGCAGCGCGAGTGGAACCGGCGTCCACCCGCGCTGCGCTTCGTTCGAAACGTAGAGCATCTCGCTGGTGCCGGCGTAGAAGCGCCGCCGGCGTGGATCGACTTCGATCGCCTCGAACATGTCGAGCGACGGCAGCGGCAACCCGTCGGACACCGGCGTCCAGGTCGCGCCCTCGTCCTCGCTGACGATCAGCGCCGCACCGGCCCCCTCCGCTCGCGCGGTCCAGCGCGGCGGCACGCCGTGCGCGACGCCGGCCAGCACGACCGGACGGCTGCCGCCGAGCACGGCGATCGGTATGCCGTACGATTGCGGAACCTCGGCGCTGATGCACGTCCAGGTGCGCCCGCGATCGGCGCTCTTGTAGAGCGGGTGCCCGTGCGGATAGGGCGGTTTGATGCGGTGCTCGGGCGTCGGATGCGGATACTCGCCGCCGCCGCCGCAGATCGCGAACAGTACGTTCGGATCGCCGGGATGCTGGACGATCTTATGAACGTCGGGATCGACGTCGATCGTGACGGCCTCCCAATGCGCGCCGCCGTCATCGGTGCGCAACACGCCGCCGATCTGCACCGCCGCGCAGATGCACTCCGGGTTCTCGCGGTCGATCATGATATCGCGGATGTGGGAATCCATCGTGCCGGGATATTGCCATTTGCGTTCCACCCGCAGCTCGGCCACCCGCGCATCTTCATGCCAGGTCGCGCCGCCGTCGCGGCTGCAAAAAATCCCGGCCGGTTCGGTGCCGGCGTAGATCAGCGCCGGATCGGACGGCGCAACCGCAACCGCGCGGACGGCGGTGGGCAACGTTCCCACGCCGAGCGGCGTCACCGTTCGGGACGCAACGTGGATGCGAACCAACCCGGCCTCGCGGCTCGACGCGAGCACCGTGCCCGACGCTTCGCGCACGACGTGGTTGATCTCCGCGCCGTCGAGAAAGCCGGCCGCGACGTTCCACGTGCCGCCGTCTTCCGCGACGACGAATAGGCCGGTCCCGGTCCCCACCAACAGCTCCGTCATGGGCGGCGCTTCGCGCTACTCGCGGTGCGACCCCTCGCCCGCGGTGAGCGTGGTGTAGTAGCGCCACACCGCGGCGGCGCGCTCGCCCGGGCGGCCGGCGACGCCCTCCGTATAGCGTCCGGCATCGCTGCGGGCGCGGAAGTACGCTTTGTCCTCTTCCGAGATCGGTTCCGGATCGCCGAGCAGCGTCGCCTCGTAGTTGATCGTCGCCAGATCGTTGAGGAAGATCGCGTCGAGCGCGGCTTCTTCGACGCTCTCGCTCGCGGCCGTGATGCCGTGCCCGCGCATCAAGCAGACCGGCTTCGAACCCATCGCGCGCACGAGGTCTTCGCCCAGCGCCGGCGTCGTGATCGTGATGCTGCGCTCGTAGGTGGGGATGCCCTCGAGCGCCAGCCGCAAGCCCGACGGATCGAACCCTCCGTAGAGCGGCAGCAACGGCTTCTTGCAAATGGTGAACAGCACGACGGTCTTGGGGTGGATGTGCACGACGCCGTTCACCTCGGGCCGCGCGCGGTAGATCGACGTATGGATGAAGACTTCGCTCGGCGCGAGGAGTCCCGGCGGCGCGCCGATCGCGCGTCCGTCCAGATCGACCTCGATCACTTCCTCGACGGTCGTGTAGCGCACGCCCAACTCGCCGGGCCCGCGCGCGCGGATGAACAGCCGGTTGGTTCCGGGCAGCCTCGCGCTCACGTGGCCGGTGGCGGCTTTGGTGAGGTTGAGCGTGCCGAGGACGCGGCACGCTTGCGCGACCCGTTCGCGCAGGTCGTAGATCTCGTCTTTCATTCCGTTCCTATCTCTCGAGCAAGCTGGGCGCAAAAATCTCTTCGAGACCGACCAGGCGTGTGGCCAAACCCTGTTCGTAATCGTAGCGCGCGATCGTTTCGAGCTCACGCCGGTTCGCGACGATCCCGTAGGGCACCGGATCGCGTGCGAGCTGCGCCACCGCCGCGGCATCGAGCAGGCCGGTCGCGACGTAGGGTTCCAGCCGTTCGTCGCGTTCGCGGCGTTGCATTTCCTTGACGCGCACGAACGTGTCGTAGATGCTCTCGGCAATCCAGGGATGGCGCTCGAGCAAGGAACGCCGCACGACCGTCGTGTGGTTGATCGGGAACAGCCCCGTCTTGGCGTAATAGCGCTTGGCTTCGGCCAGCGGATCGGGAAAGAGCCTGCGAACGTCGGCCCGGGCGTGCAAGTCGATGCGGCTACGGTCGATCAGGTTCGCATCGCGCAGATACAAGAGCGTCGCGTCGAGCTCGCCGTCGACCATCATTTGGCCCATGTTGGTCGTGGACGGGATGTAGTGCAGCTCGACGCCGGGCGGCGGCGTGAAACCGGTCGCGCCGCCGTGGCTTGCTTCCGGCGGCCGTTCCATGTACCACACCACGTCTTCGGGCCGCACGCCGAATTCGTCGCCCAAAATTCCCCGGCTCCACACGGCCGACGTCTGCTGGTATTCGGGGACGCCGACGCGCTTGCCGCGCAGATCCGCCGGCGTCTCGA
>Ga0181536_10001200_pt1 | contig 30678 bp, 29 predicted proteins | sample PEATcosm2014_Bin_41_FD_121105 | JGI IMG/M metagenome (GOLD analysis project Ga0181536, IMG submission 121105) | Peatland microbial communities from MTU Mesocosm Facility, Houghton, MI, USA - PEATcosm2014_Bin17_60_metaG | ecosystem: Environmental > Terrestrial > Soil > Wetlands > Peat | place...
AGTTGTTCGATCAAGTCTTCGATTTTCGACGTCGCAATCGGATCGAGCGCTGAGGCAGGTTCGTCCATCAAAATGACTTCGGGATTGACAGCGAGGCAACGCGCGATGCACAGACGCTGCTGCTGCCCTCCCGAAAGCGACAAAGCAGAATCATTTAGGCGATCCTTAACTTCATCCCAAAGAGCAGCTCGTCGCAAAGATGTTTCGCAGATCTCGTCAAGTTTGGCCTTATTGCGTTCGCCGAAAACCATCGGCCCATAAAGCACATTATCGTAGACCTTTTTGGCAAACGGATTCGGTCGTTGAAAGACCATGCCAATTCGATGCCGTATGTCAATCGGGTCGGTGTGGGGAGCGTAAACGTCCACATTATCAAGCCGTATGCTGCCTGTAACGCGGGCGCCGATCGTCATGTCGTGCATACGGTTGATGGCGCGCAGAAAGGTCGACTTTCCGCAGCCGGAAGGTCCGATGAGCGCTGTTACCGCGTGCTCCTTCATCTGAAGACTCGCGTTCTTAATCGCGTGAAAAGCCCCGTAATAGACGTCAACGTTTTCCGCGACGACTTTGTATTTCTCGTCAGTCACGGGATCGGGCTGTTCACTGATCATGGTGATATCTCAAGTTATGACGTCCTCGAGAACTCATCCGAAACGACCCGTGATGTAATCTTCTGTTCGTTTGTCGTGCGGCTTGGTGAAGATGGTGTTCGTCCGATCGACTTCGATCAAACGGCCGACTCCATGTTCGTCACCCATCAAAAACGCCGTAAAGTCAGACACGCGCGCCGCTTGCTGCATGTTGTGGGTGACCGCGATCAATGTATATTCCTTGACCAACTCTTGCATGAGTTCTTCAATTTGCAGCGTCGATATCGGATCGAGCGCCGAGGTCGCTTCGTCGAGCAATAAGATTGTCGGCTCGACCGCGAGCGCTCGCGCAATGCAAAGCCGTTGCTGTTGACCACCGGATAGCGAAATGCCGGGACGGTTCAAAACGTCCTTGACTTCATTCCAGAGCACTGCTTGACGGAGGGCCTTTTCAGCGATATCCAGCGGCTTCCGACCATTAAGTATACCCCGCAAGCGTATTCCCGCAGTGACGTTGTCGATGATCGACATCGTCGGAAAAGGTGCCGCCTGCTGGAACACCATTCCGATTCGCTGCCGTACGGCCACTGCATCGATGCCACGCTCATAAATGTCATGGCCGCCAAAAAGCACCGCACCCTCGACGCTAGCATCAACGGCAAGTTCATGGATCCGATTGAGCGCGCGCAGAAGAGTGGACTTGCCGGCACCCGACGGTCCGATCAACGCCGTAATGGCGTTGCGGGGAAACGACATCGACACATCTGCAACTGCGAGTTTTTTCCCCTTGTAGAAAACGGATAAATCACGCGTTTCAAGGGCAATGTTCTCGGCGGAGACATTGCGCTCTTCAAGGGCGTATTGCGGGTTCATCGCCTCCCCAATCGTAGTGCAGCACGCGCCAGCAGATTGAGTGCAAAAACGGCCAGGGTAAGCAGCAGCGCCCCAGCCCACGCTTGCCGATGCCAGTCGTCATATGGGGAGATGGCGTACGTGAACACTTGTAACGAGAGTTCCGCCATCGGGTGCGTCGGATTCAATTCCCAAAATTGACTACCGAAGGCCGTAAAGAGCAATGGCGCGGTTTCACCAGTGACCCGAGCGACGCCGAGAAGGATGGCCGTCAAGATCGCGCCTTGCGCAGCGGGCAGCACGATTTTTATCGTTGTTGAAAACTGCGAAAGTCCCAGCGCGAAGCCGGCCTCCCGGATGGCCCGCGGAACGGTACGCACGGCGTCTTCGGTTGTCCGAATGATGAGCGGCAACATGATGATGGCAAAGGCTACCGAAGCGGACACTGCCGAGAAATGCTTGAAGGGTGCGACGAACAACGTGTACGCGAAGAGGCCAATCGCGATGCTGGGAATTCCAGCAAGCACGTCCGCCAGCAACCGCAGACCTTCCGCGAATGCGTTTCGCCCGAAGAGCGCGAGGTAGACACCGGTTAATACACCGATCGGGACGGCCATAACGGTCGCTATACCGACGATGATGAGGCTGCCGACGATACCATTTGCGACGCCGCCACCGGTTACACCGACCGGGCGGGGAAGTGCGGTTACGAAGGCCCAGTTGATGCTTGAGGCACCTTGCAGCGCAACGTAGCCGAGGATCGCAATAAGGGCGCCGGCTGCGATAAGGATGCACAGTATCGTAAAACCAATCCACGCGTTGCCGCCGATGTAACGCGCGGTCACGCCCGGATCTCTTTTGCCTACCACCCCAGCCATAGATGCAGGTTCCGCCGTGTCCATCATCGCCCCTCGTTTCGGCTAAAGACGCTGTTTACAAGCAGCCGTGCCGCACCGTTTACGATGAAACTTATGATGAAAAGTATCAGGCCGAGTTCAATAAGGGAGCTAATGTAGATGTCGGAGGTCGCCTCGGTGAATTCGTTGGCGATTACGCTCGACAGGGTATAGGACGGCGCGAAGAGCGAAGCAGCGATAACCGATTTGTTACCGATGACCATCGTTGCGGCGATCGTTTCTCCAAGGGCGCGGCCGAGCGCCAGTACGCATGCACCGAAAATTCCCGTTCTGGCTGCGGGAAGAACAATTCGCCAGGTCGTTTCCCACCGCGTGGAACCGAGGGCGATGCCTCCTTCGCGCTGTTCGCGGCCAACGGCACGTATGACGTCGCGCGATATTGCGCTAACCGTGGGCAAAATCATAATCGCGAGAATGATGCCGGCGGTCAGTAAGCCGACGCCGTAGATCGGACCAGTGAAGATCGGGAGAAAGCCAAAGTGGGCTTGTAGAAAAGGGTCTACGAATGCACGAAGGATCGGTACGAGTACGAAGAGGCCCCATAGCCCGTAAACGACGCTTGGGACGGCGGCGAGAAGTTCGACGAGAGCAGCCAGCGGGTCTGCGATCTGCCTCGGGGCGAATTCGGCGAGGTACGTCGCCGCCCCAATGCCGATCACGGCCGCGAACGCGATCGCTATGAAGCTGCTGACAACAGTTCCGTAAATCATCGGTAACGCACCGAAATGTCCGGTAACCGGGTTCCATTGACTGTCGACGATGAAACCGAAGCCGAATGTCGTCAGCGATTGCCACGATCCATTGACTAACTGGATGAACAATCCGACGGCAGTCGCAGTAAAAATCGTCACCGCCGCCCACAGTGTTATGAAAAATGCGCGGTCAGCACGGCCAGCCGATGCTGCCGGCGTTATCGGCGGAGTCGTCGGGGTTGTTCTGGTCATGGGAGCCTGCTAACGGGTCCTCTCTCGGATGATCCTAGATATTGAAAAACCTGAGAAATAGGAGGAGCCGCGGAACCCATGGGTTCACAGCGGCTCTGTCCTGCGATATTGCGCCTAGAGGCTGATCTGGCTAAGGGTTTTCATCGCGGTCGCCTGAACGTTTTCAGGGAGGGGGACGTAATCCAAGGTTCCGGCGATCGCTTGGCCTTTCGTGACGGTCCATGCAAGGACGTCTTTCGTCATCTTGGCACGCGCCTTGTCCTGGGGGTTTTGATAGACCACGACCCAACTGTAGCCGGAAATCGGCCACGAATCAGCTCCGGCCGCATCGACGATCGAAAAGTTGGTCGCATTGACGTCGGGGCGCGTTGCAGCTGCGGCCTTAACGCCGGCAGTGGTGCAGATCGCAAACTTGCCTGCTTTGTTCTCGATCGCGGCCTGCGTCATCTTATTCTCGAGCGCGTATGCTAACTCAACGTACCCGATAGCGCCCGGCGTTTGCTTGACGGAGCCGGCAACCCCTTCGTTGCCTTTGCCACCCACCGAACCCGCTGCCGGCCACTGGACGCTTTTGCCGACGCCGACTTTCGTCTTAAATTCCGGCGAGACCGTGCTCATAAAATCGGTGACAATGTACGTCGTGCCTGAACCATCCGAGCGGTTCACGGGGATGACAGCCAGGTCCGGGAGATCGACCCCGGGATTGATTTTCTTCAGCGCTGGGTCGTTCCACTTAGTGATCTTGCCAAGGTACATGTCGACAACATTTTCCCGGGTCAAGCGTAGTGCTTTCACCGTCGGAAGATTATAGGTCATCGCCACACCGCCGAGCGCGATCGGGACTTGCAGCACGCCGCCGCCGGCCCGTTGCACCTCTTGGGACGTCATCGGAACGTCGGTGGCCCCGAAGTCGACGGTCTTGGCCGTGAACTGTTCGATGCCGCCGCCGCTGCCGATTGACTGATAATTGACGGTGACATTTGAGTTGTTCTGGCTGTACTGGTAGAACGCCTTAGAAAAAAATGGGTAGTCAAACGTCGAACCGGCTCCTGTGAGCTGCGTGGCTGCAAGAGCGGGAAATGCAGCCGTGGCTACCGCGAGCGTACCGGCCAGTGCGGCCAACGATCGGCCTCGCGTCATCCGAAACATAGAAATTGGTCCCTTTCTACAAATGATTACGGCGGAGATACAAACGACGACAACATAGCAAAATTCGCTAAAGATTAGATTAAGGCCATCGTACTGGACGGCTACGGCTCATAGACTTCCTTGACTTTCCAAGCGATGTTCTGAGCCCGATCCCCCACCCGCTCAAGATCCTCCAACGCAAACAGCAGCTTCGTTGCGGCAGGGATAACGGTGGTGTCCGCGGCCATCGCACCTTCCAGGGCTTGTATGCCTGATCGGTAGAGCACGTCGACCTCGTCCGCCCGCGCCAATACCTCGTCTGCCACCCCGGGTGCCTCTTCGCGGTAGGCGCGCACGGCGTCATCGAGCATCGCAAGCGACGCCTCTGCAAGCTGCCCAAGTTCCCGCCAAGCGGGCCGGCTTGGCAGATCGTCGAGCGTGATGGCAGCCTTTGCAATATCAACTGCATAGTAACATGCGCGCTCGATATCGGTCGCGATTTGCAGCATGCCCGCCACGGCTCGCAATTCGCCGGCAACCGGCTGTTGCTTCCAAAGCAACTCGATACACGCGGCTTCGATGCTACGCCGCATGCTATCGATTTGGTCGTAACCGGCGACCACGCGCGCCGCTAGCGAGGCGTCACGCCGCTCGAGCGCCCGATAGGACGAACGGACGGCGTCAACGGTAAGGGCCCCGAGGCGCAAAACCGCCATTCGCGTGTCGTCTAAGGCGGCATGGTACGCGATACGCATAAGCAAGAAAGTAGCATATCGCCGTGCTGCCAGATGGTCCTTAATGTAAATTTAGGATTGGCCGAGCAAACCTAGATGCCTACCACACCACGTGAGAACGGCACTCCGAGCGCACCCACCACCGCCGGCGCTTGGGACCGCCGCGTTGGATCGTCAATCAGGCGAAACTTCAATGCGACGGCTGCACGCGAGAACGCAGCTGAACGACCTTGCATCTTAGGCTGCGGGAAACGCGCGACGACCGGAGTTCTTGCCATGTCTTTCGGATCTGATGCTAACATCTGCTTTAAGATCGTCGATATTGACAGAATCCAATGTTTTTCGTCCGATGCACGGCCGCGGTCACCGGGGCATGGTGGCATCACAATGCTAAGACGACGCTACCTCTTACTTAAGAACGCTTAATGTTTGATCCTCGGGCGGTGGAACCAGTGCCAGGCGGAACTCGAACGTTGCACCGCGCCCGTACCGTGAGCTAGCCGTCAGGGTGCCCCCGTGGGCCTCGATCAAGTGCTTGGCGATCGACAGCCCCAAACCGGTGCCGGCATGCTCGCGCGACCGGGACCGGTCAACCACGTAGAAGCGCTCGAAGATGTGCGGCAGATCGTGATAGGGGATCCCGCGCCCGGTGTCGCGGACGCGTAACACCGCTGCGTTTCCCTCTGCGGATACCTCGACCGAAACGGTACCACCCGCCGGCGTGTGACGCAACGCGTTGTCGAGCAAATTCAACGCCACCTGGGTGAGCCGGTGGAGATCGGCATCCACGTACACCGGTTCAGGCGCTTCCAAATCGAGCTCCACTCCGGAGGTTACCGACCGTTGCGCGAACGTGTTCACCACCGACGTCGCAACATCGGTCAAGTCGAAGACTTCGCGGCGCAGCAGCAAGCTGCCGGACTCCGACCGGGCGAGCTCCAGCAGGTCCTCGACGAGCCGGATCATCCGCTCTACCTCGCGCGCTGCTTGCGGCAGAAACATCGCGCGAGCGTCGGCATCGTCGTCGGAAACGAGCAGCGTCTCCAGCATGAGCTTGATCGCCGAGAGCGGCGTCCGCAACTCGTGAGAAACGTTGGCTACGAATTCACGCCGCACGTGTTCGAGCGCCAAGAAATCGGTCCGATCGGACGCCACGGTCAACGCCCCGCCCTCGAACGGATGCGCGGTAATCGCCAGCGTCCGCTCGTGAGCGGGATCGCCGATCGTAATCTCGCTGCTCGAGGTCGTTCCGTTGATCGCCGCGACGACGTGCCGCTCCATGACGACCGACGGCACGACGATGATCATCGCTCGCCCTACCGCTCGCGCAGACTCGATGCCGAACAGCGCTTCGGCCGCCGGATTGACGAAGCGTACGATGCCGCCGGAGTCCACGAGCAAGGCCGGCAACGGCAGCGCGGCCAGAACCAACGTCGTGCGCCGGTCGTCATACGGCCCAGGCTGCGAGAACGTCGCCGTTTGGCTCGAGTGCGCCCCTCCGCTCGGCCGGCGAAGCGCGACAATCGCGATCGCCGCCCCCGCCACGGCGCCGGCGAGGGCAACCAAGGCCGAGTCGAGCATTATCGGCTACTCGCGGAACATGTATCCACGGCTGCGCACCGTGATGATGTGCCGCGGGTTGTTCGGGTCGACCTCGATCTTTTCGCGCAACCAGCGAATGTGGACGCTGATCGTTTGGTGTTCGCCCTCGAAGTCGTAGCCCCAGACCTTTTCGAGCAGCATCTGGCGCGTGACGATGCGGCCGCGATTCTCCATCAGCACGTGCAGCAGCCGGAATTCCTTAGGCGCCAGCGCGACGGTTTCGCCGCGCACCACCAGGCGCTGGCGCGACCGGTCGATCGTGATCTCCCCGATCGTTATCGACTCGTCACGTGCCTCGAGATCGACCTCCGAGCGCCGCAGGCGGGCCTTGACCCGCGCGATGATCTCGCCCAGCGAAAACGGCTTCGTCACGTAGTCGTCGGCGCCGAGCTCGAGGGCCAGCACCTTGTCGAATTCCTGGTCCTTGGCGGTCAGCATGATGATCGGGACGCTCGAAACCTTGCGGATCTCCTTGCAGGCCTCGATCCCGTCCAGCAGCGGCAGCATGATGTCGAGGATCACGAGGTCCGGCTGCTCGCTGGCCGCCAAGGCGACCGCCGTGCGGCCGTCGCCAGCCGCGGTGACCGTGTAGCCGCTGCGCTCGAGATTGTAGCGCAACGACTGGACGATCGCCGCCTCGTCGTCGACGAGCAAGATCTTCTTCCGCGCCGGCGCGGCGATCATGGCCGCGGCTCCGGTACGGCCGACTCGAACGTCGCCCGGACGCCGAAGGTTCGTTCGAACAGGTCAGCCTTGAACATCGCAGCGCCCAGTTCGCCCGAGACGTCACCCTCGGCCTGCGCGACGATCGTAATTCGTCCGTCGTCGCGCCGAACCGTGACGTCGCCGACCACGCCGAGCTCGCGCTCGTCGAGTCCGTCGGCGATTCTCAAGATCGACGCCAAGGCCTCGACGCGGCGCCTTTCCGCGGGTTGCAACGCGGTGAACTCGGGATGGCTGGGCTTGGGCATCGCTTTGCGGTAGTACCGCGCGACCTGGGCCACGAGCTCGCGCTCGTCGCCGCGCCAGCCGGGGAGCGGCGAATTGCGGATCAGGTACGCGGAATGCTTGTGATGCGCGCTCTCGGCGACGAAGCGGCCGATCGAGTGCAGGATCGCCGCGGCATAGAGGATGTCGCGATCGGACGGTGCGAGCTGGTGCACGACGGCGAGCCGTTCGAACAGCACGAGCGCCAGCCGCCCGACGTGGCGCTGGTGCCCGCCCATGTGCTCGTAGTGGTGCGCCAGCGCTTCGATCGCCTCGATGCGGCGCACGCGTTCGTCACCCAATCGGTCGGCGAGCGCACGGTCTTGGGCAACCATGTCGACGATGATGCCGTCGCGCAGCGCGCGCTCGCAGACGACGATGTCGTCGCGCCCGAGCTGCGCCAGCGCCGCGATCAGGATCGCGTTGCCGGCCACGATGATGTCGGCGCGGCGCGGGTTCATCCCGGGCATGCGGCGGCGCTCGCCCTCGCTCATCGCCAGCATCTGGCGCTGCAAGACCTCCAGCCGTTCGCGCGTGAGCGTGTATCCGTGAACGCGGCTCACGGCGAGGCCGCGCGCCGCGGCGTCGAGTGCGGCCAGACCCATGATCGTGCCCGACGTGCCGATCGTCAGATCGAGGCGATACCGGCGCACGCGATCGATCAGCGGCCCCAGCGTCGCGAGGATGTGACGATTGAGTTCGCGCGTACCGCGCTGCGGCGATTTCCCGCGCAGGTAGCGATCGTAGAGCCGCAGGCTGCCGAGCTTCACGCTGTCGAGCAGAAACGGCCGCTCGCCGTCGGCGACGATGAACTCGGTCGAACCGCCGCCGATGTCGATGATGCATGCCAGCCGGTCGTAGATCGGAAAGCCGTTGGCGACGCCGAGGTGGATCAGGCGCGCTTCTTCTTGGGCGCTCAGGATCTCGAGCGCGATGCCGGCCTGCACTTCGACTTGAGCCCGGAACTCATCGCCGTTGTCCGCTTCCCGCACCGCGCTCGTCGCTACGGCACGCACGCGCTCCGCGCCGCGCGCATGCGCCGCCGTGACGAAACGCGCGATCGCATCGATGCCCTTGACCATCGCTTTGGGCGAGAGACGGCCGCGTTCGAGCGCGTCGTCGCTGCCCAAACGCACCATCTCGCGATCCTTGTAGACGACGCGCGTAGTATCGAACGTCGAATCGAATTCGACGACGATCAAATGGATCGAGTTGGTCCCAACGTCGATGGCGCCGAAGAGCACGGCCGGTTACCTTGCTGGTTCCACTGGCGGCTGCGCTACCGCCCCGCGAACGAACGCTCCTCTCAAGCCGACCTTTGTCGCTTGCTTGCAAATTTTCGCCGCCGTGCACGAGTTAGGACGATCGTATGACCGGACGAACGCTGACGCCGCTCGAGGAACGCATCGATGCCGCCCTCGATCGCATTCGCCCCGCCATCGCCGCCGACGGCGGCGACGTGTGGTTGATCCGCGTCGAGGACGGCACCGCCTACGTCCAAATGCTGGGCGCCTGCGGCGGCTGCCCCGCCTCGCACCTCACGCTGAAGAACGGCATCGAGGCCGTCGTCCGCGAGGACGTCCCGGAGATCACGCGGGTCGAAGCCATCTAAACGCATTTGCGCGGCAGCCCTAAATCACGACGGCCCCGCAAAAAATGATAATCGGCTATCATTAGAAAACACCTCGGACACATGGTGCAGGGGAAGATGGCGGCATGAGGTCAGGACACCCTCGCTATTCCGCTGCTGCGGGCTTGGCATTTCTGTCGTTTGCGGCCCTTTTCGGGACGGTCGTGCACTTGCTCTCGGAGGCCTCGGACCTCGGCTGGAGTGCCGCTGCTACCGTCAGCTTCTGGCAGCGCCACGAATATCTGGCCGGTTTTGTGGCGGCCGCGCTCGCCTGCTTACTCGCAGCTGCGCGGATGCTGCCGAACGGCGAGCGTCAGGCGCGCATCGCATCACTCGTACGGGCATTGCCCTTCGAGGGCCGCGGCGCCGGCTTCGCTTCGATGGCGTTCGCGTCGCAATTCGGTTTTTGCACCTTAACGCAGCTTGCCGAAGGCGCTCCGCTGTCCCGCGGTGACCTCTTCATCGGCATCTTGGCCGGCGTCTTGGCCGCGTTGTTCGGCGCACTCATCGTCACGTTTTGCAAGCGCCGAATCCTCGAGCTGGTGCTGGACCTGGTTTGGGCGACGCTTCCCGCCGCCTTCGGCCGCGGCATCGTCAACGGTATCGCGGCCGACCGCGGTCCGGTGGCCTTGGCGCTACGCCGAACGCCCTTTTCCTTCCGTTATCGTCCGCCGCCGCTAGCAGCCTGAACCCGCCGCGCCGACGCGCGCGTTTTTTTGCTGCTAACTCCACGAGGACGACCATGAACTCTGCTCTGCTGCGCTGCGCGCGCACCGCATTCATTATTTGCTATTCGATCTTTGTGTGCACGGCCGGTGCCTACGCCGCCGACGCCTACGGGTTCCTCACCGGGACGATCACGAACGCCGGCGCTCCCGTGGCCGGCGCGCAAGTGACCGCGACCGGCAACCAACACACCGTCAGCACGACCGCCGACGCCCACGGCCACTTCGCATTTCCGCCGCTCGCGATCGGTACGTACAGCATCACCGCCAAAAGCGGAGACCTGATCGGAACCGCCAGCGTCGACCTCGGCGGCGGCGGCAGTAACGTCACCGTCGCAGTCGCTGCGCAATCGCAGGTCATCGGAACGGTCGTGGGCAGCGTTCCGCAAGTGCCCACCTCCGTCATTCAAGGCACCGGCAGCGACGTCGTGCTCAACAGCACCGCCTTGCAGCAGCTGCCGTTCAACAACAGCTTCCCGAGCATGGAGATCCAGATGCCGGGCGCGGTGCGCGGAGCCAACGGCGTCGTGCACATGAACGGCGATCACGGCGTGATCAATTACATGCTCGACGGCGTAGCGCTGCCGCAGGAGCTCAACCGCGACATCGGCGGCGAGATCGATTTGAACGATCTGTCCTTCGTCGATCTCATCGAGGGCGCGTATCCGGCGCAGTACGGCATGCGCTTCGGCTCGGTCTTCAACATGGCGACGCGCGCCGGAACGGGGGCACCCGGATTCGACGGCAACTTCTCGCTCGGCTCCTATACCACGCTAAACGGCACGCTCGGATACCACGCGCCGCTTCCCGGCGGCGGCGGTTTCGACATCGCGCTCTCGGGCACGCAGACGACGCGCGGCCTCGATCCGCCGAATTTCGACTCACCGCATAACAACGCCGCGTCAACCGGCCAATTCGCTCGTTTCACGCTACCTGCGGGCGGCAACAACTTCACCGACATCACGTTCATCAACAGCGCGAGCTCGTACCAAATTCCGAACGACGTCGCCAACGGTGAACCGGCCGACACCGACGACAGCGAGACGCAAGCCGATACGTTCCTCGCGCTGCAGTACCACCATGCCATCGGTGACACGGGCGCGTTGACGTTCGGTCCGGCGTACAAGGTCTCGCGAATTCAGGACTTCGGCGACCCGAACAACGACTTCGCGTACGGCGAGGCGCTCAACGTCGAGGCACCACCGTACGGGAATGGCGGTTCGTCAACCGATTGTGCCACGGCCTATACCCCCGGGACCGTGAACTCGAGTTTTCTGCCGACCACCTGCGGCTATTCGCTCGCCGACACCCGGACGGCGGTCGACTACATCTTCCAGGTGGACTACAACCAAAGCTTCGGCAGACACAAAGTCGCTGCGGGTGTCGAGTATGACACGACGCGCGTCCTGAAGTACTACGGGGTCACCCTGCAGCCCGGCAACTTCCTCGCACCGGTGCTCACGCCGGCAACGCCCGACGCGCCGATCACGGTCGTCGACAACTCGCCGAACATCGGCAATACCTACGAGTCTTACCTTCAGGACAGTTGGCGCATGAGCGACATCTGGGGTATCGACTACGGCATGCGTTACGACTTCTTCAACATCGCGTCGACGGCATACGACGAAGGCTTCGGAGGCTTCAGCCCGCGCTTCAAGCTCACGCGTTATTGGGGCGACCGCGCGAGCATGTACGCGTACATCGGGCGGTTCTTCGAGCCGTTCTCGCTGGAGAACGTCAGCCCGCTGGCTTCCTACCAACTCAATTTGCCCTTGCTGCCGGCGGTGGCCCAATTCGACTTGCTACCGGAGCGCGACACCGACCTCGAGTTAGGCGGACACATTCCGGTCGGCGCGGGCGATCTTGGGTTCCGCGTGTGGCAGAAGAACGCGAACGACCTCATCGACGACACACAAGTCGGCGTCACGCTGCTGCATCAGGACATCAATTACCAACTGGGCCGCTTGTCCCAGGAGGCGCTGAACTACGTCCACCCGCTGCCACGCAACGGCCGCTGGTACGTCTCCGGGGCGCACGTCATCTCGCTGAACAGCGGCTGCGAAACGCAATTGCTTGCACCGTGCTTCGGTGCGCCCACCGGCTACACGCCGGCCGACCACGAAGAGCGGTGGTCGGGGGCGGCCGGCGTGCTCTTACCCAACACGCACGGCGGATGGTTCTCGGCCGACGCCGAGTACGGCAGTGGCCTGTCGACGACCCTAAATCCGGCGACCATCACGTGCGCCGGTCCCGGCTACGCCTTGAATATCGGCGGCCCGTGTAAGTTCACGCCGCACACGACCCTCAACGTCGAGGAGGGCTTCGCGATCTCGCCGGCAGCCGCGTTGACGGTGGATATTCAAAACCTCAACAACGACCGGTACATGGTGACCTTCCTGAACGCGCAGGGCAACCACTTCGCGCCGCCCCGCGAGTTCGAGGTCGGCGTGCGGTTCCACTGATGCGGCGATAACAGCGGAGCGTGGGGCTCGCGTTGCGTTCGTCGAAGGCGGTCCGCGCACCATGAAAACGCGGCTCGTCCCGGCGCTCGCTATACTGGTGGCCGTGCTGGCCGGCGCATCGCCGGCGAGCGCGCACGCCTACATCCTGACCGCAGCGCCGGCCGCGGGCGCCACCGTCAGCGGTCCTCCCGCGACGGTGCGGATACAATTCGACGAACCCGTCGCTTTGCCGGACGGCCCTGCGATCACCGTGACCGACGCGGCCGGCAAGCGGGTCGACGAGCACGACGCCGCCGTCGACCCCGACGACGCAACGGCCGTGCTCGTCCACATCGCTCCGCTCGCGCGCGGTTCGTACGACGTGCACTGGCGCGTCATCTCGGCCGACACGCACGTCGTCCACGGAACGTACGCGTTCGGCTACGGCGTCGCCGCAGCGGGCGCCGCACCGGCCGAGCAGAGCATCTTCGACCCGAGCGCACCGCTCGCTTCGGTGCTGCGCTGGCTCGCGTTGGCCGGCATCGTCGCAGCGGCCGGCGCCCACGCGATCGTTCTACTGCTCCGGCGCGGCGATCCGCCGGAGTTCGAGCGCGCCGCCGTACGGCAATCGCGCTACGGCGGCGCGCTCGCGCTCGTCGCAACGGTCGGGCTGTTCGTCGTCCAGAGCGCCGCGTCAGCCGGCGACCCGGCCGCCGGCATGTCTCTCTCCGCGCTCGGCGCGACGCTGCACTCGCCGTTCGGCACGGCGGCGCTGGCACGCATGCTCGCCCTCGCCGTCATCTTCGGCGTGGGCGCGCCGCGCTCGCCGATGTTCCGCGCCGTCGCCGCTATGGCTGTGGCGGTAGCCTTCGCAACGTTGACGCTCAGCGGACACGCCACGGCCGCGCCGGCGTTCGGCGCGCGCGGCACCTTGGAGCTTGCCGACTGGCTGCATCTGATCTCGACCAGCGCGTGGATCGGTGGCCTCGGCGTGCTCGCGACCGGGTTGGCCGCCGCGCACGCGGATCTCATCGACAGCGAACGCCGCGCCTGGCTCGCGCGCTTCACGGGGCTCGCGGTGCCGTGCGTGCTGGTCACGATCGCGACCGGTGCGTATGCGACGCTCGCGCATGAAGACCACCTCGCATTGTTGCTCACCACGAATTGGGGCATCGTGCTGGCGATCAAGATCGCATTGGTCGCCGCGCTGCTGGTTTTGGGCGCGCGCCACCTGCAAGCCGGGCGCGGCACGCTGCGCTTCGGCCGCAGCACGCTCTTCACCGAAGTCTTCCTGGCGCTCGTGATCCTGCTGGCGACGGGGGTTCTCGTCGGGCAATCGCCGCCGGCCTGCATGTTCATGCCGCCCGGCAGCGTAATGCCGCCCAACGCCAAGATGCCACCGGGGATGCAAATGTGTTAACGAAAGTCACTACCGCGCTGCTCGCCGGCGCCGCGATGTTGTCGGCCACGGTCCCGGCCTCAGCGCACGTCAAGGTGTACGTGGAGCCGGGCTGGACGCAAGCTCCGGCCTGCGGCTTCAGCGAATTCATCGTGCAGGTGCCGAACGAACGCCCCGATCCGACGACCCGCATCGAGCTCGACGTCCCGCCGGCGGTGACGGTATCGACGGCGCAACCCGTGCCGGGCTGGACCACGGCGTTCACCACGACCAAGGGACGCATCACCGGCATCACGTGGTCGGGCCAACTCAACCCGCGCGAATTCCAAACGTTCGCGTTTTTGGCCGGCACGCCGCAAACGCCCGGGACGCTGTCGTGGAATGCCCACCAAACGTATCAGAACGGCGAGATCGTGAATTGGACCGGCGCCCCCGGCAGCGACACGCCGCATTCGCAAACCATCATCACCCGCGCGGCGCAACCGTCCGACTGTCACCCGCGGCGGCGGACGTGACGCGCCGCCTGGGCGCTGCGGCACTGGTGCTCGCAGGCTGCGTCGCGGCGGCGCCGCCGCCCGCGGCGGCCGATGCGAACGCCGGCGCGGCGCTCGTTGCGGCAAACGGCTGCGCCGGCTGTCACGGCGCGACGCTGCACGGCGGCAGCGGCCCGAATCTCGTCGGCGTCGAGGGACGTTTGGCGCCGGCACGCATCGCCGCCGCGATCGCGCAGCCGGTCGCGCCGATGCCGAAGTTTCCGTTCAGCCCGGCCCAGATCGCGGATATCGTCGCCTATCTCTCGTCGCTCGACTCCGCGACCAGGCCCAGCGCAACGCTGCGCTTCACGAAGCCGCTCTCGGCGGTGCTCACCGTGCGCGTCCCGGGCCCGCCGCCGGCCCACGTCACGGCCGTGCCGGCGATGCAGATGGGCGACGGCGAGATGGGCGGCTCGACGGTGACGCTGCGCCCGTCCGGCAACGGCCACCTGTGGCACGGCACGCTCGTGTTTTCGATGAGCGGAGCGTGGAGGGTCGACGTCATCTATGACGGGCACCATCTCGTCGTTCCGGTGAACGTGGCCGGATCGCAGTGATGCGCCGCGGACGCTTTCTCCGCGCCGGCACGAGCATGGCGGTCGCCGCGCTGGCCCCCGCCGGCGCGCGCGCGGCCGGCGCTGCCGTCGTCGACTACACGCTCACCGCGCGTTCGTTCGCGTGGCGCGCAGCCCCCGGCGTCACCACCACCGCGTTCGGCTACGACGGCCAGGTTCCGGGGCCGTTGCTGCGCGTCACGCACGGGCAGCGCGTGCGCGTGCGGTACGTGAACCGCTGCGGCGAGCCGACGTCGATCCACTGGCACGGCATGATTCTGCCCAACGCGATGGACGGCGTCGCCGGCATCACGCAACCGGCGGTCGAGAACGGCGGCACGTTCGAATACGAGTTCGCGCCCGGGCCGCCGGGAACGCGCTGGTATCACGATCACGCCGGGCCGACGGCGGTGATCCGCGGCCTGTTCGGGATGTTCGTCGTCGAGGATCCGCGCGACGAACCGGCCGACGCGGAGTTCAGCGTCGTGCTCCACGACGTCGCGCGCCTGCCGTCGATCGACGCGGCGATGCACGGAACGAGCGATGCGCCGATGCTCGATCCGATGGATTCGCCGGAAATGACGGCGATGCACCCGGGCGACCGCATGGGCGACGAGGTCGCCTACGCCGCTCACGCGATCAACGGCGCGACCTATCCGCAGACGAAACCGCTGATCGTGCGCGTCGGCCAGCGCGTGCGGCTGCGCGTGCTCAACGCCAACCAAACGCAGACGCGCTACGTGCGGCTCGCCGGTCATCCGCTGCTGGTGACGCACGCCGACGGCAACCCGCTGCAAACGCCGGTCAGCGTCGACATCCTGCGGCTGGGCGTCGCCGAACGCCTCGATGCGTGGTTCGAGGTGCGGCAGCCCGGAGCGTGGCTCTTGCACGCGCTCACGAGCGACCCGCTGTCCTTCGAACAGGCCGTGCTCGTGTGCACGCCCGGCATGGAGCACGCGTCGCCGCTGACCGACGCCTCGACGCTCGGGGGCGCGACGACCTTCACCTACCCGCTGGCGGGCGCACCGGGGACGAGCCACTTCGTCGACCCGAGTAGCGCGATTCGCAAGCAGTACGTGCTCGAAGGCGGCGATTACGCCAGCATGCGCTGGACGATGAACGACCAGGTCTGGCCGCACACCGAGAAGATCTTGGTGCGCCGCGGCGACGACGTCGTCGTGCGCTTCACCAACAACGCCGACATGGATCACCCGATGCATCTGCACGGGCACACGTTCGAGCTGGTCGAGTTCGGCGGACGCGCGTTGCGCCGCCCCCTCGCGAAAGACACGACCCTCGTCCCGGCCAACGGCGGAACGGTCGCGTGGCGCTTTCGGGCGACCTCCCCGCCGGGGCGTTGGCTCTTGCACTGCCACAACCAGATCCACATGATGGACGGCATGATGACCGAGGTCGTCTATCGCGGTCCGTAGCGGAGTCCTAAACCGGGCGCGTCGAAAACCAGCGTATGCCGACCCCCTCAACCGGTCGAGACACGCGCCAAAAGCGAGCGATCCGTGACGTGTTCGAACGCTCGGCGCGCCCGCTGTCGACCGATGAGGTGCTGGAAGGCGCAAAAGCCACCAGTGCGGGCTTGGGGATCGCAACGGTCTACCGCTCGATCCGCTCGCTGGTCGACGACGGCTTCCTCCAAGTCGTCGACGTGCCCGGGCGCGTTCCGCTCTACGAGCGCGCCGGGAAAGCCCACCACCACCATTTCCTGTGTACGAACTGCGAGCGGGTCTACGAGCTCGAGGGCTGCACGACCGCCATCAAAGGCACCTTGCCGAAGGGCTTCCGCGCCAGCGGACACGACGTGACGATCTACGGCACGTGCGCCGGCTGCCGTCCGCCCAAACGCGCTACGCGCGCACGGTAACGCCGCGCCGCGGACGCGTCCCCGGCTCCTGGTGCGGCATCGCCTGCACCTTCGGAACGGCGGGACGCGGTAGCGTGACGACCCGGTCGTAGATGGCGGCCAGCCGCGACGCGGTTTCGGGGAACGCCGGCACGTCGAGCCGCGCCGGTTCACCGAATCCGAAGGCACTGGTGAGATCGCCGCAGGTCGCACGGCGCCAGGCGGTGAGATTCGGCACCTCGACGCCGAAGCGTGTTTCCAGCAACCGCAGCATCGATGTGTGATCGAAGGTGTCGCCGCATACGTAGCCGCCGCGCGAAAACGGCGACACGACGAACGCCGGCACGCGATACCCCAAGCCGATCGGCAGCCCGTTGACGAATTCGCCGGCCGTTCCCGGCGGCGGCGTCGGCGGCACGACGTGATCGAAGAGCCCGTCGTTCTCGTCGTACGCCTGAATGAACGCCGAGCGCGCCCAAACCTTCGGGTTCGACCACAACGCTTCGAGTATCGTGCGCACGAAATTCTCGCCCTCGGCCGCCAGATAGCTCGGATGTTCGGTCTGCTCTGCGTGCCCCAGCACGAACGTGACTTGGGGCAGGTTCCCGGTCCGCAAATTTTGCAGAAACTCATCGAACGGCCGGCCGACCCGCGAGCGCTGATAGAGCCGCGAGTTCCGGTTCGCTTCTTGATACGGCGGGAAGAAACGCAGAATGTTCATCAGGTAGTCGTCGAAGACGTCGTAGAAGATCTGATACGAGATCCCGGCGCGTTCAAGCCGCTCCGGATACGTCTCCCAGGTGTAGGTCTTGGCGCCGTAGATCGCGTCGTTGTTCAGCGCCGGTCCGCCGTGCGTCCCGCTCGGATCGATCGAAGCGCTCATCCAATACAGGCGGTTCGGGTAGGTCGGGCCGAGCACCGAACAATGGTAGCCGTCGCAAATCGTGAACGCGTCGGCAAGCGCGTAATAAAACGGCAGATCGTCACGGGTATGATAGCCCATGGTCAACGGTCCGGACGCACCGTCCGCCACGCGGTGCGCCGCGATCCAGCCGTCCATCTTCCCGCCGTTGAGCGAGTTGTGCTGCGCGTCCCACTCGTGGCTGAGATCGTGCAGCTGCTGCGCGCTGGTGGTCGCCGTATCGAGCCGGAACGGCAGCACGTAGCCGTCGGGGTTGACCGGATCCGGCTGATAGAAAACGCTCTGCCCCTCGCGCAGCTTCAGCGCAGCCGGATCGTCGAACCCGCGCACGCCGCGCAGCGACCCGAAATAATGATCGAACGACCGGTTCTCTTGCATCAAGATGATGAAGTGATCGATGTCGTTGAGCTTCGACGGAGCGGCCGCCGACGCGACCGACCCGGTGCCCAGCGCGAGCGCCGTAGCGGCAGCACCGCCGGCAATGAACTCTTCCCGCGAAATGCGATTCACGCCGTGACCCTTCGCCGCTACAACGACACCGCTCCCGCATAGCCGGTCAGTTCGACGTACCCGACTCCGGCCGGCCGCCCCGAAACAGCATCGCGCACGCCCACCGCGCCCTCCCAATACGAAACGCCGCCAACCGTATTCGCAAGCTCCTGATCCAACAACTCAGGAGTTAACACCACGTTAACGTGCGCGCTCGGCACCTGCACGCGCCACCCACTCGGGTACACACCACCCGTATGCGGCGATGTCCACGTCCCCGTCGCGCGTGCAGCAAACGCCGCCAACGGCAAGTACGTAACGCGCCCCCGCGCATCGATCAAACTCCCACTCGACTGCGGCGTAACCGACCCATCCTTCTGCCGCAGCACGTACAACATGATCTCACGCCGATCGTCGAGCTGAATCGAATACCAATCCCACCCAACCTGATCGCGCTGCAATTCATCCGACCCGAACTCATGATCCATCCAGGACAGCCCGCTAACCGCAAACCGCGCCCCGCCATACGTCAAGAACCCCGACGTCCGCAAGCGCGTCATCGAGTAATAATGCGAAGCACACGTAACGCAGGGCCCCTTCTTCGAAACCCCGTCATGCCCATGAACCGCCGGCGGCTTCTCCGCCACCAGCGTAAAATCAATCCCCTTCCCATCCACACCCGCATGCAGCCGAAACGGCGAAGGCCCCGTCAGGGTCCACCCCTCATCGCGCACATCGAGCCGCACCTGCGAAGCGAACCCCGCCCCCAACGCCTCCCGAGCGAACCGCTCGTAATGCACGAACGCCTTCCCATCCACATCGGTGATAGCGAAATGCGCCGGATACAACTCATTCCCACGCCACGCGCTCTCGCCGCCCGCCGGACGCACATCCCCCGCCCGCAACCCAAGTCGAAAAAACGTCAGCTCATACCCAAACCGCCGCCCATCTCGACCCTGTACGTGCCCCGTAAAATACCACCACTCCGAAGCAAACCCATCATGCGCTGCATGATCGCGCGGAAAGTGGAAATTCCAAGGTGAGTTAGCATTGAGAAAGCGGGAAGGCAACGCATGAGCCGCATCACGCCGGATGGGTGGCGCGGCGGCGTTCGTCGCGCGGGGTACTGTGAGGGCTTGCGAAGCCAGGATGGCGAGAGCAAGCCCGAGGGTAGCGAGAGCGCGCACAGGAAGTGCGCGCCGAGCGTGCCCCGCGCGACGAACGCCGCCGCGCCACCCATCCAGCCACCCAACGTTCATTCCGCGCGCACAGCCTCAGCCGTACGAATCCGAGCCGCAACCCCAGCCGGATACACCCCCGCAGCCAACGCCGCAATCACCACCAGCACCACCGCCTCGATGAGAAAATCCCACGGCATGTGCAGCTCGATGAGCCACCCAAACGCCTGCCGATTGATCACGAAGATCAGCAACAGCGCCAGCAGCACCCCAACGAACACCCCGATGACCCCGCCCAGCAACCCGATGAACCCCGCCTCAAAGTAGACCATCCGCCGAATGTCCCGCGTGCGCAACCCGAGATACCGCAACAACCCGATCTCCCGCCTTCGCTCCAACACCAGCGCGAACAAGGTGGACACGACGCCCAGCACCGCGATCGTGATCGAGATGACGTAAAGCGCATACGTAATCGCAAACGTCCGGTCGAACACCGTGATGACGAGCGCCCGCAGCTCCCGCGTGGTTTCGGTATCGATCCGCAACGGCAACACGCTCCGCACGATCGCACTCCGCAATGCGACCAGATCGGTTCCCGGCCGCACGTACACCGCGATCGAGTTGATCGACGGATCGCGGTACAGCCGCCGGAATGAGGCCAAGTCCATCAACACGACGCCCGCATCGGACGAGTAATCGTTGTACACGCCGGCGACGGTGAAGGACGTCATCCCCGCCGGCGTGTCGAGGGAAAACGTCTGCCCGGTATCGAGCCCGAACTTGGTCGCAAACGGCTCGCTGATCAAGACGCCGTTCGAGCCCGGCAATTGGTGCGCCAACACGGCCGGATCGGCGGGCCCGATGAAGCGCACCGTGCGCCGTCCGGCGAAACGGGCCAGATCGGTCGCGCCGAGGTTGGTGATGCGGCCGCGAAACGGGATGCTGATCTCGCGGAGCACGTCCACGGATGCGACGCCCGGCAGCCGCGCGATCGTCGTGACGACCGCCGGCGAGAAGGTCGCGTCGGAGGAGGCGTCGCCCAGCCCCAACGGCCGGACGAACAGATCCGCCTGGAGCGTCTCGTCGGCCCACGCGACCACGGTCGTGCGGAACGAGCCGATCAGGATCGCCACCGCGACCGTCATCGCGATCGCGATCATCAGCGACGCGACGGCAACGCTGTTGCGGACCGGCGAGGAGCCGAGGTTGGCCGCCGCGATCTCGCCGGCCGCCGAGCGTGACGCGAGCAGCGCGCCGGCGCAGCGCGACAGCCCCGCAATCGCCAGCGGCGCGAACAACGATCCGGCGAAGATGATCAAGAGCCCGGCGGCGTAACCGAACACCGGTACGTCGTTCACCGCCGGCGCAAACGTGCACGCGTAGCCGGCGAGCAAGAGTCCGAGGCCGAGGAGCGCGGCGCGCGGCGCCAGCCCGGGCTGCCGCCGCTCGTAGCCTTGCGCGCGCATCGTGATCGCCGGCGGCGTGGCCGCAGCCTCGAGCGCCGGTACGAGCGCGGCCACGATCGCCGCGGCGACGCCGATGGAGAATGCCTGCAAGAGCACGGCCGGATCGTACACGACGCGATCGGCGTGCGAGGCGACGTAGAGCGTGTCGACGGTGCGTGAGACGGCGGCGACGGAAAAGGTGGCGAGGAAACTGCCGATCACGAGGCCGAGGGCCGAGCCGGCGACGCCGAAGAGCGCGCCTTCGGCGAGAAACGTGCCGAGGATTCCGGCGCGTTTCACGCCCAGCGCGCGCAGCGTGCCGATCTCCGGACGCCGCTGGACGACCGAGATCGCCACGGTGTTGTAGATCAAGTACATTCCGACCAGCAGCGCGATGTACGACAGCGCCGCCAAGTTGAGCTGGAACGAGCGCAGCATGCGCGTGATCTCGCCGGTGCGGACCTTCGGTTCGATCGCCCGCACGCCGGGCGGCAAGACGCGGCGCACCGCGGCGGCCGTCTGAGCGAGCCGGGACGGATCGACGATGAGATCGATGCGGTCGAGGCGCCCGACCTTGTCGAAGATCTCTTGCGCGGTCGCGATATCGACGAACACGACGCTCGAGTCGACTCCGGCCAGATTCGCCGGCAGGACCGCGGCGACGCGCAAGCGCACGCTCCGGTCGCCGCTGAGCGCGACGATCGTCGAGCCGGGCCGCCAGTGATAGGTGGTCGCGACCCGTTGACTGATCAGCGCGCCGTGGCCGTTGACCAGCACCCACGGATCGGCCGCGGAGGTTCCGGCGAAGTTGCCCGGCGTCGTGACGGCTCCGGCCGAACCGGGAACGGGCCGCAGCAGATCGATGCCGAGCACGCGCAAGATCTCGCCCGAGAAAGCGTCCCCGGGACGCGCGCCGACCGTCACGGCGTCCTCGATTGCGGGACCGGCATAGAGCACGCCCGGCACGTTTTCCACGCGCAGGATCGTGCGTTCGTCGAAGCCGCGGCCGACCCCGAGCACCTGCAGGTTGACGTGATTGGAGATGATGTTGACGCTCGAGGAAAACGACGCGACGGCGGTCGTGTTCGCCAGATCGACCGCCAGCGCGATCGCCACGCCGAGCGCAACCGCGAGCACGGTGACGGCGCTGCGCAGCCGGTTGACGCCGATGTGGCCCCACACCAGAGCCGCGAACGCGGAGCTCACGGAACGATGCGGCCGTCGTGCATGCGGATCGTGCGGTCGCACACCGCTGCCGCTTCGGCGCTATGCGTCGCCATCAGGATCGCTTGCCCGCCGTCGGCGAGCGCGCGCAAGAGCCGCAGCACGTTCTCACCGTTGTGCGAGTCGAGGTTGCCGGTCGGCTCGTCCGCCAGCAACACGGCAGGCCGGTGAATCATCGCGCGCGCGATCGCCGCGCGCTGGAGTTGGCCGCCCGACACCTGTGCCGGAAAAGCGCGCGCCTTGTCGGTCAAACCGACGTCGGCGAGGGCCGGGGCCACGCGCCGCGCGATCTCGGCGGCCGGCAACCCTTGCAGTACGAGCGGCAGCGCGACGTTCGCCTCGATCGTCAGCGCCGGCAGGAGGTTGAAGAATTGAAACACCGTGCCGACGCGGTCGCGCCGCAACAGCGTGAGCGCGTCGTCGTCGAGCTCCCGCGTGTCGCGGCCGTCCACGAGAACCCGGCCGGAGGTCGGGATGTCGACGCATCCGACCAGATTGAGGAGAGTGCTCTTACCGCAGCCGCTCGGGCCGACCAGCGCGACCATTTCGCCGCGCTCGACCTCGAGCGACACGCCGTCGAGCGCACGCACCGGTGCGCCGGCGGCCGGATAGATTTTCCGCGCGTCGGAAACGACGACCGGAAGAGGTGCGATTAGCTCTTGAAGTAGGCCGCGTTGGAGTCGATAAACTCTTTCCACTTGTCCGGAACGTCGGAATCGGCGTAGATCGCTTCAACCGGACAGGCCGATACGCACGCTCCGCAGTCGATGCAGACTTCGGGATCGATGAACAGTTGCTTGTCCTCGTCCTTGCCGTGGATGCAGTCGACCGGACACACGTCCACGCACGATTTATCCTTGGTTCCGATACAGGGTTCGGTTATGACGTATGCCATCGTTCGACTCGGTGTGGCCTCACTGGAAAAGGGGGAACCCACTGGACTACGGTCGAGACGCTGCCTGCTCCTGTACGATAAAAGCCGTATGGCGCCCGGCCCTGAGGCCGGACGCCGGCGAGTACTGGTGCGCCGGGGTCAGACGACCGAACGGCGACCCGAAAAGGCGCGGATGATATACAGCAAGATCACGGCACCGATGAAGGCGACGACGATGCTGCCCAAGTTGATACCCGTTACGCCCGCGTGACCGAAGAAATTGAATACCCAGCCGCCGATGAACGCCCCGACGATCAACCAACCCAACAATCCCATGATGATGCCTCCTGCAGGATACCTTCCCCGCCGCAAGTTGAGCTGAAACAGCGCACGTTTGCCGCCGCGGTTGCGTTGCAGGAGCATGAAGCATCGCATTCTTGCCGCGGTGGCGGCGTTCGCGGTGGCGACCGGCACCGGCGCCGCGGCAAACGCGCAGACCGAAAAGCATCTCACGCCTACGCTGACCGTGACCGGCGAAGCGAGCCTCACCCGCGCCCCCGATCGCGCCGACGTGACGTTTCGCATCGAAACGACCAACGACCAAGCCGCAACGGCGACCTCCGACAACGCTGCCATCGCCGACGCGCTCGGCACCAAGCTCGCGCCGCTCGGCATCCCAGCCGCAGCGATCACCACGACGGGATACGGATTGACCTACACGCCGCGCCCGCCGAAGCCCGACCCGGCGTCGACGCAACGCTACGGCTTTACGGTTGAGCGCACGATCGACGTCGCCGTCAGCAAGGTCAACGCTGCCGGAGCGGTCGTCGATGCGGGCGTTGCCGCCGGCGTCACCGGCGTCAACGGCGTGACGTTCTCGCTTCACGACCGCGGGCCGGCGCAGCGCAGCGCGCAAGCCGCGGCGCTGGCCGACGCGGTCGCCCAGGCCCACGCGTTGGCCGCGGCGGCCAAAGTCCGGCTGGTTCGCATTCTCGCGATCTCGCCATCCGGCGGCGTCGCGCAGCCCCTCACCCTCGGGGCCCCGCGCGTGATGATGTCGGCCGCCGTGCCGACCACGATCGACGCCGGCGACCTGACCGTCCGAGCCGCCGTCACCGTTCGCTACGAAATCGCCCCCTGAGGACCGAAACCGGCGCTCGACCGGGCGAGTACCTCCCCGGGATGGAAGCTTGGCAGTAATGGAACGTTCGACCGAGTGCGAGGTCTGCCGGCAGCGGCCGGCCAGCACGCAGGACTACGCGCTGCGCGGAGGCCGCTGGGTCGCCGCTTCCGTGTGCGCGGAATGCGCCAAGACGCGGCGGCGCGCGATCCTGCCCTACGTCGGTGCGGCGACCGCCGCGGCCGTGCTCTTCGCGGGGACGGCGTTCGCGATCGAGGCGCTCGCGCGGCGCAATCCACCGCCGCCCGGCGGCGAGGAAGCGCCGCGCGAGAACCGTCCGAATCCGCTGAACGACCTGGGCCGCGCGCTGCGCGGCGCGACGCCGACGCTGGGTGCGTTTTCGCGCGATCTCACCGCAATGGCGCGGGCCGGCAAACTCGATCCGGTGGTCGGACGCGACGATGAGATCGAGCGCGTCGTGTCGATCCTGGCTCGCCGCAGCAAGAACAATCCGGTGCTGGTCGGCGAGCCCGGCGTCGGCAAGACCGCGATCGTCGAGGGCCTCGCGCAGCGCATCGTGCAAGGCAACGTACCGGCCGCGCTGCGCGACAAGAAGGTGCTGGCGCTCAACCTCGGGCCGCTGGTCGCCGGGACCAAATATCGCGGCGAATTCGAGGGCCGCGTCAAACGCATTCTCGATGAGGTCAAGCGCGCGGCACGCGACGTGATCTTGTTCATCGACGAGCTGCACACGCTCGTCGGTGCGGGCGCCGCCGAAGGTTCGCTCGATCTCTCCTCGATGATCAAGCCCGAGCTCGCGCGCGGCGAGCTGCAGTGCATCGGCGCGACGACCTACGACGAGTATCGCAAGTACATCGAATCCGATGCCGCGCTGGAACGCCGTTTTCAGCCGGTGACCGTCGAGGAGCCGACGATCGAGCAAACGATCGCGATCCTGCGCGGGCTGCGGCCGAAATACGCGGCGCACCATCGCGTGACGATCGACGATGCGGCGCTCGAAGCCGCCGCCACGCTGGCCGCGCGCTTCATCGCCGACCGCTTCCTGCCCGACAAAGCGATCGACGTCGTCGACGAAGCCGCCGCGACCGCGGCGATGGCCGGCGTGCCGACGGTCGACGTCGCGCGCGTCGCGGCGGTCGTCTCGCGCTGGACCGGCATCCCGCAGGGCACGATCACCGACGCGCAGCGCGCCGGCCTGCTCGCGCTCGAGACGCAACTGGAAGAGCGCGTCATCGGACAGACCGAAGCGGTGCGGCGCGTCGCCGAAGCCGTGCGCCGCGCCCGGGCCGGGCTCAAGGATCCGCGCAAGCCGGTCGGCGGCTTCCTGTTCATCGGTCCCAGCGGCGTGGGCAAGACCGAACTCGCGCGCGCGTTGGCGCACGCGCTGTTCGGCACCGACGACGCGCTCGTGCGGCTCGACCTCTCGGAGTTCACCGAATCGCACACGATCTCGCGTTTGCTCGGCGCGCCGCCGGGCTATGCGGGTCACGACGAGCCCGGACAACTGACCGAGCCCATTCGCCGGCGACCGTATTCGGTGGTGCTGTTCGACGAGATCGAGAAAGCGCACCCCGACGTCGCAGCGATCCTGTTGCAGATCCTCGACGACGGCCGCGTGACCGACGCCAAAGGCCGCGCGATCGACTTCCGCCACGCCATCGTCGTGCTGACCAGCAATCTCGATCGCGAGGATCTCGTCGGCGTGCTGCGCGGCGAGCTGCTCGACCGCATCGACGAGGTCATCGTGTTCGCCGAGCTGGGGTTGCCCGAGATCGAGCGCATCGTCGCGCTGCAAGTCGCGCTGTTGGCCGAGCGCATGGGCGCCCATGCGATGCGGCTCGAGCTGACCGAACCGGCCCGGGTCTTTCTCGCGACCGAAAGCATGGCGGCCGGCGACGGCGCCCGCAACGTCGCCCGCTCGATCTCCCGCTACGTGGCCACCCCGCTTTCGGGCGCCATCCTGCGCGGAGAGATTCTCTCAGGACAGACGGCTAGAGTTGCGTATGATGGGAAAGAGATAACCGTCAACGCTGCTTGAAGGACATGGCATGAAGCTTCTTCCGGTGGCGGCAGCCGTCATGACTGCCGCCCTCACCCTCGCGACCGCGGCCTGGGCCGCCGGCCCGCTCCCGGCCCCGCCCGTCGCCGGACCGGCGAACGGCGGCTCCGCGGCGAGCACCATCTTCGATGCGCTGCTCGCCATCGCGCGGGCGGAGGCCAACAATCCCTCCGGCGCGCAGAACGCGACCTTCTCGTACACCCAGGCGATCCAGCAGTTCAACGCCGGTCAGTACGTGCAGGCCCGGCAGAGCGCCCTCAACGCGATCGGCCAAACCGCACCCGCGCCGTTGCCTGCGCCGTCGCTCTACCCGCTCTACATCCCGCAGGCGGCGTACAACCCGATGCCGCTAGTCGTCAACGCGGACGAAGGCGACGCGGAAAACACGCTGGCCCTGGCGCGCGGAGCGCTGCTGCAGTGCGGGAACGGCACCCCGCCGCCGACCGTGCAACAGCAATACACGACCGCGGCCGCCAACCTCATCGCCAAGAACTACCTGACCTCGCGGGGCGAGTCCGAGGTGTTGATCAACTACTGCGCCTCCGTCATGCAGATGCTCGCGCAGCAAGCGGCAGCGCAGCCCCAGCCGTCGATGACGCCGATTGCGATGGCGAGCTACTCGCCCGAGCCGTTCGCAACCCTGATCCCGGACCCGGCCTTGGCCCGGCCGCCGGTCGTCATGCCCTCGACGACGCCGGCCCCGCGTTCGCACAGCTTCCACTTCTACGGCTTCTGAGAGACACAGCATGAAACGTTTGCTCGCCGGCGCGGCCCTCTTCGCGCTGATCACGGCGCCGGCACTGGCCGACCCCAAAGGGGACGTGACGGCCGCGATGATCGGCCTCGCCAAGGCCACGTCTTATCACATCACGATCTCCAATCACAAAGGTCCGGCGATGGAAGCCGACATGCAGGCTCCCGGCAAGATGCACATGATCTCGCCGCAGTTCGAGTTCATCAAGATCGGCACCACGACGTGGGTCAAAATGAACGGCGCCTGGCAGAAGTTTTCGCTGCCCGGGACGAACCAGATGACGGGCGGCGTCACCAACGTGCTCAACATGGCGCACCGGCCCGGCCAGCTGACGGTCACCGATCTGGGGCCGAAGACGCCCGCGACCGGCGGCCCGGCGTTGCACGCCTACTCGATCGTGAACGAGGCCGGGAAGAGTCCCTCGAGGGTGTTCATCTCCGGCGGCCGGCTGGTCGAGGTAGACAACATCGACGGCAGCAGCGTGAAGTTCTCGAAGTTCAACGTCCCGGTCGACATCGAGCCGCCGTCTTAGGGGTGCATGATGCGGCCGATCGCCGCTTCGATCATCGCCGCGCTCATCTCGCCCGGCTGGTAGGTTCGCACGATTCCCTTGGCATCGATGAACACGTGCAGCTGAACTCGCGCGCAAAGCCCTGCGCCTTGCCCGTGTCCTCGCCGACGTCGACGCCGACGACGCGCAATCCGCGCGCGGCGTACTTCTTGCTCAGCGCCGAACCGTTGCGTTGCTGATCGTCTTCAGCTGAACGAGGGGAAGGTTACGGCGGCGGCGTCGCGTTCCATCTGGGCCAGCAGCGCCTCGGCGGATTCGAACCGCATCTGCTCGCGCACGAAGCGGAAATCGCGCAGCACCAGTTCTTCTCCGTAGAGCGAACCGTTGAAATCGAGCAGCCAGGCCTCGACCGTGCGCGTGGTGCCGTCGAAGGTCGGATTCGTGCCGATCGACACGAGCCCCGGATAGTCACGCCCTTCGTGACGCCCGGTAATCGCATACACGCCGTCGGGCGGAAGCATCTTCTCCGCCGGCACGATGACGTTGGCGGTCGGGAAGCCCAGATCGTGTCCGCGTCCGGCACCGAAGCCGACGACGCCGCGCACGGTATACGGGAGTCCGAGCAGCCGGTCCGCCAGCACGAGATCCCCGGCGGCGATCGCCGCGCGAATGCGCGTGCTCGACACGCGCTCGCCGTCGATCGTCACGTTCGGCACGCCGATCGCTTCACGTCCTTGCGCCGCCAGGTGCGCCTGCGCGAAAGCGAGGTCACCGACGCGCTTCGAGCCGAAGCGAAAGTTCGCTCCGACGACCATCGCCCGGGCGCCGAGCGCGCCGACCACGACGTCGTCCAGAAACGCCGCCGGCGAAAGCGACGCGAACGCCTCATCGAAGGTCAGCACGAACATCTCGTCGACGCCGGCCCGCGCGAACGCGTTGACGCGCTCGGCGAAGGTCGCGATCTGCGCCGGCACCTCGCCGGGACGCAAGAACGCCAGCGGATGCGCACCGAACGTCACCACCGCCGTCCGCTCGCCGGCCTGCCGCGCTTGCAGCAGCGCCCGCACGATCGCCTGATGTCCGACGTGATACCCGTCGAACACGCCGACCGCGACGCACAACGGATGCCGCGCGCGTTCGGCGCGATACGCCTCGCTCGACGGCAGCGCGTAGTGCAGCTTCACAAGAACACCTTACGCGGCGCCAGCAGCGCGCCGACCGTCTCGCCGACGCCGACCAGCACGCGGGCCGAATCGCGCACGAAGACGTGCTTGTCGGCCGACGGCTCGTCGAGCGGAACGAGGCGCCCGGCACGGAAGTCGGTGGCCCGCCGTCCGTCCAGCACCACCGTCGGAATCGGAATCACGCGTTCGGGCGGAACCAGCGATCCGAGCGGATTCGCCGCCACCTCGTCCAGCGTCAGGCTTTCGTAGAGCACGAACGGTCCCGACGCTTCGCGCAACAACGCGCCCATGTGCCCGACCGTGCCGCATGCCGTCGCGAGATCCTCGCACAGCGTGCGGACGTACGTTCCCTCGCTGCACGCCACGCGCAGCCGCACCGTGTCACCGGTGCGGCCGAGTATCGTCAGCGCGTAGATCGTCACCGCCCGTTTCGCGCGCTCGACGCTGACGCCGCTCCGCGCCAGCTCGTGCAGCCGCCGGCCGTTGTGATGCACCGCGCTGAACATCGGCGGCACCTGTTCGATCGCGCCGGTGAACGACGCCACGGCCGCCGTCAGGCGCCGGTCGACGTCATCCGGAATCGGCGCGCGGGCGATCTCGGTCCCCGCGCCGTCCGCCGTATTGGTCGCGCGCCCCAGCACGAGCGTGAATGCGTACGCCTTGCGCCGGTCTTCGATCAGCGGCAACAAACGCGTCGCGCGCCCGAGCGCAACCGGCAGCACGCCGGCCGCCTGCGGATCCAACGTCCCCAAATGCCCGACCGCCAGCTTGGTACCGTCGTCGGTGGCATACATCCGCCGCAAACGCGCGCCGAACTGCGTCGACGTCGGGCCCGCCGGCTTGAAGAGGTTCAGAAACCCGAGCATCTTGGCCGGCGCCCAAAAAGCGCTTAGAGGCCCTCGGCCTTGAGCGCCGCGTGAACGCCGCGGATCGCTTCCTGCAGATTCCCCGGATACGTCAGGCCGGACGCCATGAAGTGCCCGCCGCCGCCCAGCGTCGCCGCAGCGGCCTGAACGTTGACCCTTCCGCTCGAACGCAAACTCACGCGCACGGCGCCGTCGAAGTCCTTGAACAACGCCGCCGCCTCGACGCCTTCGACGGCGCGCAGGTGCTGAACGATCTCCTCGGTGTCCTCGCCGTCGGCATTGCACGCCGCGAGCATCGCTTCGTCCACGACGGTCCAGCAATACCGTCCGTCGTCTTGCAGCCGGGCCGCTCCCACCGCGTGCGCCACGAGCTTCGTCGCCGCAAAGCGCTTGTTGGCGAAAATCCACTCCGTGATGAGCGGCTTGTCAGCCCCGGCCTCCATCATCTCAGCCGACAAACGCAATACGTCGGCCGTCGTGTTCGTGTGCATGAACGCGCCGGTGTCCGTCATGATGGTCGTCAGAATGCAGGTGGCGATATCGGGCGTGATCGGAACCTTCATCGCCTTGAGGACGCGCAGCACGCACGTCCCCGTCGAGGCCTCGGTTTCCAGGATGTAATTCAGCTTCCCGAAGTGCGAATTGCCCAAATGATGATCGATGTTGAGCATGTTCTCACGCGTCATCGGGGGCAGATACTCGCCCGCGCGCGTGTAGTCGCTCATGTCGCCGAACACCCACAGCGTGTCCTTGGGCAGATCGGCCGGCACCGCACGCGTGACGAACTCGGTATCCGGCAAGAACCGCAGATTGCGCGGAACCGCGTCCTGCTGAAAATAGCCGACGCGCTTGCCCAGCGATTTGAGCGCCAGCCCCAGCGCGAGACCCGCGCCCAGCGTGTCGCCGTCGGGCTTGACGTGCGAAACGAACATGAACGACGAGCGGCTCCGCAACTCGGCCACGACTTCTTCGGTCGTCGCCGAAGCCGGTTCCACAGCACTACTCATCGCCTAACCTCGCACGCGCCAACGTCTTCGACAACGCAATCGCCTCTTCGGTCGTCCGGTCTTCGACGAACGTGATTTCCGGAGTGTATCGCAGCTTCACCAAAGCCCCCAGCTCACCACGAATGAAACC